>JABLTR010113797.1_pt1 | contig 123829 bp, 130 predicted proteins | sample 7160071 | NCBI WGS metagenome assembly JABLTR01 (sample SAMN14651230, study PRJNA627086) | human gut metagenome | isolation source: feces | host: Homo sapiens
GCCGCCGGGTGGCGGTGGTGGACGAGCGGGGCGAGCTGGGCGGCTACGACTTGGGCCCCAACGCCGACGTGCTCCGGGGCTACCCCAAGGCCGCCGGGCTGGACGCGGCTATCCGCACCCTCTCCCCGGAAGTGGCCGTCCTAGACGAGCTCTCCCAGGGGGACTTGGAGGCCGTCCGGGGGGCGGCAGCGGCGGGGGTGGTGCTGCTGGCCTCTGTCCACGGGGAGGCGGAGCACCTCTCCCAGCGCCCCCTGTGCCGGGCCTTGGTGGAATCAGGGGCCTTTGGCACGGCGGTGTGCCTTGCCGGGCGGGGCGCGCCGGGGGAGGTGGCAGCCTTGGTGCCCGTGGGCCCGGAAGGGGGTGTGGGCCGCCATGAAGCTTTTGGGAGCGGTGCTGCTGGTGGCCAGCGGGTTGCTGGCGGGCCTGGCAGGGGCGGCGCGCCTCAAGCGCCGGGCCCGGCTGCTGCTTGACCTCAAAACCCTGCTGCAAGCCTTTCAGACGGGGATACGCTACGCCGCGGAAAGCCTGGCGGGGCTGGTGCTGGAAAACCAGGCGTCCCGGTTCTGCCGCCTGGCGGAGCGGGACAGCCAGTTCCTCAGCGACCCGGCCGGCGCCCTGGAGCGGGCCGGCCGCGCTCTGCTCCAAGAGCCAGGGGACGTGGAGCTCTACCTGGGGTTTGTCCGGGGCCTGGGCGTCAGCGATACCCAGGGCCAGCTGGAGCACATCGCCCTGTACCGCGCCCTGCTGGAGCCCCGCCTGGAGCAGGCACGGGCAGACGCCGCCCAGAAAAGCCGGGTGCTGGTGGCCCTGGGGCTGTTTGGGGGCATCACCCTCAGCCTGCTGCTGTTGTAAACAAAGGACTGGAAAGAAAGGAGCGCCCCCGTGGAAGTGGACCTGATTTTTCAAATAGCCGCCATTGGCATCATCGTGGCGGTGCTCAACCAGCTGCTGGTGCGCTCCGGCCGGGAGGAGCAGGCCATGATGACCACCCTGGCCGGGCTCATCGTGGTGCTGATGATGATTATCCGAGAGATTGACGCCCTGTTCCAGGCGGTCAAATCCATCTTTTCCCTGTAGCCATGGAGCTGTTCGCCATTGGAATCTGCGCCCTGTGCGCGGTGCTGTTCGCGGCCTTGGTGCAAAAGACCAACAAGGAGTACGCCCTGCTCATCAGCCTGGGGACGGCGGCGGTGCTGCTGCTGTTTTTGCTGGAGCGCGCCGGGCCTGTGCTCCAGCAGGTGGAGGACCTGGCCGCCTCCGGCCCCCTGGAGGGGGAAGCCGTGGGGCTGATGCTCCGGGCGGTGGGCATCACCGTGGTGGGGCAGGTGGTGGCCCGCCTGTGCAAGGACGCGGGGGAATCCGCCCTGGCCTACACCGTGGAGCTGGCCGCCCGGGCCGCGGTGCTGGCAGCGGCCCTGCCCGCCTTGGGGCGGCTCCTGAAATACCTGGGCGAGATTGCGGCCCTGTAAGGATGTGAAAGCGGTGGCAAAGCGGATATTCCTGCTGTGCCTGGTGCTGGCGGCGCTGCTGTGGTGGGCGCCCTGCTGCGCCCAGGCCTCGGAAGTGGAGGGCATCTACGAGAAAAGCGGCGCCGGGGAGCTGTATGGCGCCCTGGACCAGGACACCCAAGACCTGCTCTCCCAGGCGGGGATAGGGGAGGGTTCCTGGGAAAGCGGCGACGGCGGCCAGCTGTTCCAGGCCCTCTCCCAGCTGCTGCGGGAAAAACTGGCCGCCCCCCTGAAAGGGCTGGCGGCGCTGCTGGGGGTGGTGGTCCTCTGCCGCCTGGGGGGCATCTTCGAGGAGGGCGGCAGCGCCTCCCTTTTGGCGGCGACGCTGGCCTGCGCCGGTGTCCTCACCGCCCCCCTGCTGGAGCTGATACAGGCCGCCCAGCGGGTGATAGAAAGCGCCTGCGTGTTCCTGGGAGCCAGTGTGCCGGTGTACTCGGCGCTGCTGCTGGCCTCGGGGAATACGGCGGCGGGGGGCTCCTACAGCTTCTGGACTTTGGCCGCCGGCAGCCTGATTCCCGCCCTGTCCTCGGCGCTGCTCATGCCTCTGCTGCACATGTTCCTGCTGCTGGCCTTGGCCTCCAGCTTGTGCGGCGGCGCCTTTGACAAGCTGCTGCAAAGCCTTTACAGCTTTGCCAAGTGGGCGCTGGTGCTGGCGGTGACGCTGTTCTCCGGGGTGCTCTCGGTGCAGACGGTGCTCAACGCCCAGGTGGACGCCGCCTCGGGGAAGGCCGTGAAATTCCTGGCCTCCTCGGCGGTGCCCATTGTGGGCGGGGCCTTTGGGGACGCCGTGGCCGCCATCCAGAACAGCGTGGAGATAGTCAAGTCCGGCGTGGGCGCTTTTGGGATTCTGGCGGCGCTGTGCATCTTTGTGCCCACCATGCTCCAGGGGGCGCTGTGGATGGGCGTGTGCCTGCTGGGCCAGGTGGCCGCCGGCCTGTTCGATACGCCCCGGCTGGGCTCCCTGTTTGGGGCCTGCGCCTGGGTGGCCAAGATGGTGCTGGCGGTGCTCGTCAGCGTGTGTGCCGTGGCGGTGGTGTGCGCCGCCTTGGTGCTCTGTGTGAAAGGAAGCCTATGAACCAGGTGATGGAAAGCGTTTTAACGGTGTGCGTGGCTTTGGTGGCCGCGGAGCTGCTGCGCCGGTTCTGCCCCGAGGACCAGATGGTGCGCTTTGTCAGCGGCCTGGTGGCCCTGGGGCTGCTCCTCTCCTTGGTGGGCGCGGCGACGGGCCTGGAGCTGGACCTTCCCCTCTCCGCCGCCCAGGGCCAGCGCCAGCAGGAGGAGCTCTCCTCCTACCTGGAGGAGCAGTACCAGCAGGCCGCCCAGCAGGACGGGGAGGCCTATGTCCAAAGCCTGCTGGCGGCGGCTGGGCTGCAGGCAAAAGAAATCCAGGTTTCCACAGATAGAAACCAAGATGGCAGCATAGTATTGACTGAGGTGGCGGCTGTTTTCACCTACCCCGTAGAGGGGGAGCGGGCCAGCGCCCTTCTCCGCAACGTGCTGGGGGAGGGGGTCCGCGTCACGGTGGAGACAGGCGGCTGAGGAAGGAGGGGCCATGGAGCCAGGCAAGTGGAAGCAAGCCCTGGGCGGGCTGCTCCAAAAGGAGAAAGCCGTCAAGCTGGTGGTGCTGTTGGGCATCTGCGGCATCGCCCTCATCGGGCTCTCCTCCTTTTGGGAGCCCTCTGGGCAGCAGGATGCCCCGGCGGAATCCTCTGTCCCCGCGGCGGACTACCGCGGGGAGTTGGAGGAAAGCCTCTGCCGCATTGTCACCGCCATCACCGGGGAGGCCCAGCCCACCGTGGTGGTCACCCTCTCGGACAACGGCCGCAGCCTGTACGCCGCGGACGAGCGGGAGAGCGGCCGCCAGGAGGAGAGCGCCTCCTCCCAGGAGCGGGAGACGTCCCCCATCCTGCTGGAGGACGCCCAAGGCAACCAGCACGCCCTCACCGTCACCCAGACCCAGCCGGAGGTCCAGGGGGTGGTGGTGGTCAGCGATTTTGCCGGGGACCCCGCCGTGCGGGAGAAGCTCCTCGCAGCGGTGTGCACGGCCCTGGACCTCTCCTCGGCGCGGGTGTGCGTCACCAGCCGGGGCTGAACAAGCAAAACATACAGGAGGGATTTGTCATGAAGTTTGGAAAAAAGCAGCTGGTGTTGGCCTCTTTGGTGCTGGCCCTGGGGGCGGCGGTGTACTTAAACTGGCAGTTTGCCGGCACGGGCCGCCTGCCTGTGGGGGACTCCTCCTCGGAGACGAGCCAGCTAGGCGCCGCCCAGCTGGTGAACAACACCTATGTGGAAACGGTCAACGACGGGGCGGAGAGCGGGGAAGCCTCGGGGGACGCTTTGGCCCAGGCCCGCATGGATAGGCAGAATTCCCGGGACCAGGCCCTGGAGCTGCTGGACGGCGTGCTGGAGGACGTGGATTCCGACAGCGCCGCCAAGCAGCAGGCGGTGGAGGAGGCCTCTGCCATCGCCCAGAATATCCTGGCGGAGTCCAACGTGGAAAGCCTGCTGGAGGCCAAGGGCTACACCGACTGCGTGGCCTACATCACCGCCCAGGAGTGCAGCGTGGTGCTGGCAGGCGCCGTGGAGGAGGCCGACACCCTCATCGTCCAAGAGGTGGTCATGGAGCAGACGGGGCTGACGGCGGATAAAATTAAAATCATCGGCACAAATTAGTTGGCTTCTCCCCCAAAGTGTGGTATAATGGCTCCACAGTGGGCCGCCGCGTGCGGTTCCCCGGTGCAGCTTGAAAACGCAATCCTGTGTACGCAACGAACAACGCGAAGGCTCACCGTGGAAGCGGTGGGCTTTTTTTATTTTTGTTTGGGAGGTCATCACGATGACAAGAAGGGAAGCTAGGGAACAGGCCTTTATTTTGGTGTTTGAGCAGGCCATCCGGGAGGAGCCTATGGACGCTATCCTCCACGACGCCGCAGAGGCCCGGGACTTGGTGCCCAGCGCCTTTGCCGAGCAAGAGGCCCTGGGCGTGGAGGCCCACCGGGAGGAGATCGACAGCGTCATCGAGCAGCACATCCGCGGCTGGAGCCTGCGCCGCCTCTCCAAGGTGGCCCTGGCCCTGCTGCGCTTGGCCGTTTACGAGATGAAGTGGGAGGATTCCATCCCCACCAGCGTGTCCATCAACGAGGCCGTGGAGTTGGCCAAGACCTACGGCGGCAAGGACGACGCCCCCTACATCAACGGCGTGCTGGCCTCTGTGGCCAAGACGCTGCCCGCCAGCCAGGAAAAAACCCATGGGTGAGCGCTTTTTAGGGATTGATACCAGCAACTACACCACCTCCGCGGCCCTGTTCGACGGCCAGCGGGTGCTGGAAAACCGCAAGCTCCTTTTGCCGGTGAAGCCGGGGGAGAAGGGCCTGCGCCAAAGCGACGCCGTGTTCCACCACGTGCGCCAGCTGCCCCAGGTGCTGGGCCCCCTGCTGGAAGGGTTGGAAGCCCCGCCCGGGGCTGTGGGGGTGTCTGTTTCCCCCACCACGGCGGAGGGCTCGTACATGCCCTGCTTTTTGGTGGGGAAGAATACAGCTGGGCTGCTGGGCCAGGCGTGGAAAGCCCCTGTGGAGCACTTCTCCCACCAGCAGGGGCACATCGCCGCCGCCCTCTATTCCGCCGGCAGGCTGGAGCTGCTGGAGCGCCGCTTCCTGGCCTTCCACGTCTCCGGCGGCACCACCGAGGCGCTGCTGGTCCAGCCGGACGGGGAGGGCATGCCTCACATCACCTTGGCCGCCCACTCCCTGGATTTAAAGGCCGGCCAGGCCGTGGACCGGGTGGGGCTGCTGCTGGGGCTCTCCTTCCCCTGCGGGCCGGAGCTGGAGCGGCTGGCCCTCCAGTGGGAGGGGAAGCTCTCCTACCGGCCGGTGCTCAAGGGGCACGATTGCTCCCTCTCCGGCATTGAGAACCAGTGCAAGGCCATGGTGGACCGGGGCGAGCCCCCGGCGAAAATCGCCCGCCACTGCCTAGAGGCCATCGCCTCCGTGCTGGATAAGATGTGCTCCCGCCTGCTGGAGGAGCTGGGCCCCCTGCCCGTGGTGTTCTCCGGCGGGGTGTGCTCCAATTCGTTGCTGCGCCAGCGGCTGGGGGAGAAGTACAGCGCCACCTTCGCCGCGCCGGAGTTCTCCTCGGACAACGCCGCGGGGGTGGCGGTGCTGGCCTGGAAAAAGAGGTGCCAAGGATGAACGCAGCGGTGCTCACCGTATCCCAAGTGAATTTCTTTATCAAGTCCCTTATCGAGGGGGACGGCCGGCTGCAAAGCGTGGTGGTTTCCGGGGAAATCTCCAACTTCACCGACCACTACCGCTCCGGCCACCTGTACTTCTCCCTCAAGGATGAGAAGTCCGTGCTGAAAGCGGTGATGTTCGCCTCCGCCGCCCGGCGGCTGAAGTTCCGCCCCCAGGACGGCATGAAGGTGCTCATCCGGGGCCGGGTGGCCGTGTACGAGCCCACAGGCCAGTACCAGCTCTACGCTGAGGACATGCAGCCCGAGGGCATCGGCGCCTTGAGCCTGGCCTTCCAGCAGCTGAAGGAGCGCCTGGCCGCCCAAGGCCTGTTCGACCGGGAGCACAAGCGGGCCATCCCCGCCTTCCCGGAACGCATTGGGGTGGTCACCTCCCCCACAGGGGCGGCGGTGCGGGACATCCTGCAAATTACGGCCCGGCGCTGGCCCTTGGCGAAAATCGTCCTGGCGCCGGTGCTGGTCCAGGGCAGCCAGGCCCCCGGGCAGATTGTGGCGGCTTTGCGCCAGCTGGACCGCCTGCGGGCCTGCGACGTGATAATCCTGGGCCGTGGCGGCGGCTCGCTGGAGGACTTGTGGGCCTTTAACGACGAGCAGGTGGCCCGGGCGGTGTACGCCTGCTCCATCCCGGTGGTGTCCGCCGTGGGCCACGAGACAGACTACACCATCTGCGACTTTGTGGCGGATTTGCGCGCCCCCACCCCCAGCGCCGCGGCGGAGCTCTGCACCCCCGATTGGCGGGAGGCCCTGGCCCAGGTGCTGGAGTACCACCAGTACTTCCACCGGGCGGCCAAAAGCCAGGTGGAGTACCTGCGCCAAAGCCTGGACTTGCTGGTGCAGGATTCCCCCCTGGGCCTGCCGGAGGAGCTGCTCCAGGGCCGCCGGGAAGCGCTGGAGGATTGCGCCGCCCGGCTGGCCCAGGGGCTGCGGGGGCGGCTCCTGGGGGAGCAAAAGCGCCTGGCGGTGCTCGCCGGCACCCTGGACGCTTTAAGCCCTTTGCGGGTGCTCTCCCGGGGCTACGCGATGGTGACCAAGGAGGGCCGCGTGCTGAAAAGCGCCGGGGAGGCCGCCCCCGGGGACAAGGTGGCCATCCGGCTGGCGGAGGGGGAGCTCTCCGCGGAAATCCTAGAAAAGGGGGAATGACCCGTGGCGGCGAAAAAGCTGAAATTCGAGGAGGCCATGCAGCGCCTCCAAGAGATTGTGGGCAAGCTGGAAAGCGGCGAGGAATCCTTAGAGGACTCCATGAAGCTGTTCCAGGAGGGGGCAAAGCTCTCCGCCCAGTGCTATCAAATGCTGGACAAGGCCGAGCAGCAGGTGGTCCAGCTGACAAAAATCGCGGACAGCGAGGAGGAAGAAGCCGATGAACCAGACCTTTGAGCGTTACCTGTCCCTGGTGGAGGAGGCCCTGCGCCAGGCGCTGCCCCAGCCGGAGGAAAGCTCCCCCACCGCCCCGGTGGAGGAGGCCATGGCCTACAGCCTGTTTGTGGGGGGCAAGCGCATCCGCCCGGTGCTGGCTTTGGGATTCTGCCAGCTGTGCGGCGGCGCCCCGGAACAGGCGCTGCCTTTTGCCTGCGCCGTGGAGATGGTCCACACCTATTCCCTCATCCACGATGACCTGCCCTGCATGGATGACGACGATATGCGCCGGGGCAAGCCCACCAACCACAAGGTCTACGGGGAGGCCATGGCCCTCCTGGCCGGGGACGGCCTGCTGACCAAGGCTTTTGAGACAGCCCTGTCCTTTGCCGGCCCGGCGGAGGACGCTGTGCGAGGCGCCCGTATCCTGGCCCAGTGCGCCGGCGCCGCCGGTATGGTGGGCGGCCAGTGCATCGACTTGGATTCCGAAGGCAAGGACGTGGACCTTTCCCTTCTCCGGGAGATGGACCAGGGCAAGACCGTGGCCCTTATCTCCGCCGCATGCCAAATGGGCTGCGTGGCCGCCGGGGCAGGGGAGGCCCAGTTGGAAAGCGCCCGCCGCTACGCCGAAGGGGTGGGCATGGCCTTCCAGATTCGGGACGACATTTTGGACGTCCTGGGGGACGCCGCCACCTTGGGCAAAAACGTGGGCATGGATTCCGCCCGGGACAAGCGCAACTACGTGTCCCTTTTAGGGGTGGAGGAGGCCCAGCGCCTGGTGGAGCAGTTCACCGCCCAGGCGGAGCAGGCCTTGGAAAGCTTCCCCGGGGACACCGCCTTCCTAAAAGAGCTGGCCCGCTCCTTGGCCACCCGGGAGAAGTGAGCCGCACCCTCACCTACACCGTCCCGCCGGCGTGGGACGGCCGCACGGTCAAGGACTTTGCCCGGCAGCACTTGGGGCTGTCCTCCCGGGCGTTTGTCAAGCAGAAATACCTGCCGGGGGGCCTGGTGAAAAACGGCCAGCCCTGCCGCAGTGTGGACTTGCTCCGCGCCGGGGACAGGCTGTGCCTTACGCTGCCGGAGGAGGCGGAGACCTACCAGGCGGTGGAGGGCCCCCTCTCCATCCTCTACGAGGACCAGGACTACCTGGCCGTGGACAAGCCTCCCGCCATGCCGGTGCACCCCTCGCCGGGCCACGATAGGGACAGCCTTCTCAACCGGGTGGCCTTCCACTACCAGCGGACCGGCCAGGCCCCGGCATTCCGCCCCCTGTACCGCCTGGATAAGGACACCAGCGGCATCCTCTTGGTGGGCAAGCACCGGGCCGCCGTGTCCTCCGCCCAGGTAGAAAAGACGTACTACGCCGTCTGCCAGGGGGAGCTCTCCGGCGACGGCACGGTGGAAGCCCCCATCGGCCTGGAGCCCGACAGCAAAATCCGCCGCTGTTGCCGGGAGGACGGCCAGCCCGCTGTCACCCACTGGCAGGTTTTGGCCTCCCAGGAGGGCCACACGCTGCTGCGCCTGCGCCTGGAGACGGGCCGCACCCACCAAATCCGGGTGCACATGGCCCACCTGGGCCACCCCCTGGCCGGGGACGATTTGTACGGCGGCTCCCGCTATAGGCTTTGCCGCCAGGCCCTCCACTGCGGGGAGCTGTCCCTGGTGTGCAAGCCCCTGGGCGCGGGACTGCGGCTGGCGGCGCCCTTCCCAGAGGACATGGCCGCGGCCTTCCCCTGGATACTGCCCTTTTCGCCCGCCCTGTAATCTGGAAAGGAGATGCCTATGCCCGCCTGTTTAACCCACTACTACTTCGCCCAAAACGTCCGGGAGAACCTGCCGGACGCCTCCTCCTTGGATGCCTGCGCCTACGCCTGGGGCGCCCAGGGCCCGGACTTTTTCTTCTGCCACCGCTTCCTGCCCTTCTGGCGGGGCAGGCCCCTCCAGGAGTACGGCGGCCGCCTCCACGACGAAATGCCCTCCAAAGTGCTGGGAGCCATGCGGGAGTTTTTAAAGGCCCACCCGGACCCGGTGTACCGCTCCTACGTGTGGGGGTTTGTGTGCCACTACTCCCTGGACTGCACCGCCCATCCCTACATCAACTGGCTGGCCCAAGAGCTGGTCCGCCAGCGCCCCTGGGAGACGCCCTCCACCATGCACGGGGAGGTGGAGGCCGCTCTGGACGCCATTGTCCTGCGCTATGAGACAGGCAAGCTCCCCTCCGAGGTGCCGCTAAAGACCATGTTCCCCAAAAACCACGGGGTAGAGTGGAAGATTGCCCGGCTGTACCGGCAGGTGCTGTTCACCCTCTACGGGGAGGATATCCCCGAGGGGCTGCTCCTCCAGGCCATGGACGACGCCCACACTATCTTTGGCCTTGTCACCGACAGAACAGGCCTGAAGAAAAAGCTGGTGGCCCGGCTGGAAAAGGGCCGCCCCTGCGTGATTTCCAGCCACATGGTGCCCCTCACCGAGGACGACCAGGTGGACTTCGCCAATGTGCAGAACGCCCCCTGGGGGGATGGGAGCTCCAGCCAAAGCTTCTTCGAGCTCTACGGCGAGGCCCAGGGCGTGGCGGGGAAGATACTCTCCGGCTTTTTCCAGGGAGACCTCTCCGCCCTCACCGGGGAGAAGCCCTTTGGCTAAAACAAAAAAAGAACGAGAAAAAGGGCCATTCCTCAAAGGGAATGGCCCTAACTTTCTCAGCCGTGTAAATCCGGTGACCGAAGCTTAGACAGCGCGGGTCACTTTGCCGGAACGCAAGCAGCGGGTGCAGGCGTACACGCGCTTGGGAGTGCCGTTGACAACAGCCTTAACGCGCTTGATGTTGGGCTTCCAAGTCCGGTTGGAACGACGATGGGAGTGGGAAACCTTAATGCCAAAGGACACGTCCTTGCCGCAGAAATCACATTTTGCCATAAATCTATCTGCACCTCCTTAAAAGAACGATGATACTCCAAATTTGCAACGAATGAATTATAGCAGATTCAAAAGGGAAATGCAAGTTTTTTTTTAAAGGAATTGCGATTTGCTGCGAAATAGGGTATAATCCATTCAAGTACTTACCAGGAAAAGGAGAATCCCATGCTATTTGATGTGATACGCAGCCTGGCCTACGGCCAGCATGTTGACGTCTGGGCCGTGCTGGCCCAGGTGCTTTCCGTTGTGTTTGTCATCCTGTGCATTCTGCCCCTGCACGAGTTTGCCCACGGCTGGGTGGCCAACAAGCTGGGGGACCCCACCGCCAAGCTGGAGGGCCGCCTCACCTTGAACCCTCTGGCCAGCGTGGACCCCATGGGCGCCCTGGCCCTCATCCTTTTCGGCTTTGGCTGGGCCAAGCCCGTGCCGGTGAACAGCCGCTACTTCAAGCACCCCAAGCGGGATATGGCCATCACCGCCTTGGCAGGGCCTGTCTCCAATTTGCTGGCGGCTTTGGTGGGCGCTGTGCTGGTGGTGGTGATGGAGGTCTTCGCCCCCTACAACGGCGTAACCCAGTTTATTTACAATGTGCTCTACTATTATGTGGTGGTGAACATCTCCCTGGCGGTGTTCAACTTGATTCCCCTTCCGCCCCTGGACGGCTCCCGCATTGTGGCGGCCTTCCTCAGCAATAGGGCCATGTACACCTACTACCGCTATCAAAACATCTTTGTCCTTGTCATGTTCCTGCTGCTGTTCTCCGGCGCCATGTCCGGGCCCCTTTCCACCGCCCAGAACTTCTTCGCCCGGGTGATTTTCTCCCTGGCAGAGGCGCCCTTCCGGCTGTTTGGGGCGCTGTAAGGCATGGAGAAGCTGGAATACCATCTCCAGGTGTTCGACGGCCCCCTGGATTTGCTGTTGGCCCTCATCGCCAAGAACAAGCTGGATATTTATGACATCCCCATCGCGGAGCTGCTGGACCAGTACCTGGAGCAAATCGCCCTGATGCGGGAGGCGGACATGGACGTGGCCAGCGAGTTTTTGGAGATGGCCGCGCGCCTGGTGCAAATCAAGGCAGCTTCCCTGCTGCCCCAGCACGAGCAGGACGAGGAAGACCCCCGGGCCGAGCTCACCGGCCAGCTGCTGGAGTACGACCAGTGCAAGAAGGCGGCGGCCCAGCTGGCGGCCCAGTGCTCCTTTGACCGCCTGACCCGGCCCCCAGAGCCCATCCCCGCCGACTACACCTATCAGCGCATCCACGACCCCCGGGAAATCGCCCAGGCCCTTGTCTCCGCCTGGGGCAAGGGGAGGAGCCTGCTCCCGCCCAAGCCGGAGAGCTTTTCCGCGCTGGTCTCCCGGAAAATCGTCTCGGTGGCCTCCCAGGCCATCGCCATTTTGCGGCAGCTGTGGAAGAAAAAATCCCTGCCCTACCGGGCGCTGTTCGCCGGGAAGCGGGACCGCTCCCAGCGGGTGGCGGCCTTTTTGGCGGTGCTGGAGCTGGTGAAAAACCGCCGCCTGCGCATTGAGGGCGAGGGGGAAGACTTAGAAGTGACATTAGTAGACGGGGGGAAACCACACTGAACCAGGAAGAACTTATGGGAAAGACAGAGGCCATCCTCTTTGCCGGGGGAGAGCCTGTGTCTTTGGATAGGATAGCCCAGGTGCTGGGGGTGCGCACGCCGGTGATTGATTCCATCGTCAGCGCCCTCCAGGAGAAGTACAATACGCCCTCCAGCGGCATCCAGCTGATGCGCCTGGGGGACAGCGCCCAGTTCTGCACCAACCCCGCCTATGTGGAGCCGGTGCGGGAGGTGCTGGACTTAAAGCGGGGCACGCCCCTCTCCCAGGCCGCTATGGAAGTGCTGGCGGTGGTGGCCTACAACCAGCCGGTGACCAAGGCCTTTGTGGAGCAGGTCCGGGGCGTGGACTGCTCCGGCGTGCTCAGCAGCCTGATGCAAAAGGATTTGCTGGAGGAGCGCGGCCGCCTGGAGCTGCCGGGCCGGCCCTTGCTCTACGGCACCACCGAGACGTTTTTGCGCTGCTTCCAGCTCTCCTCCATCGAGGATTTGCCCCCACCGCCCCAGCGCGGCGAGGAAGGCCTCCCCGAGGAGGAAGGCCAGCTGACCTTTTAGAAAGGCGGTGAGGACATGCTGCCCCTTCTGATTGTTGGGGGGATACTCCTGGCGCTGGCGGCGCTTTTGCTGGCCCCTGTCCGGCTGGAGCTCTCCTTCCGGGAGGCGTTCTCCGCCCAGGTGCGGTACTTGTTTTTCCGCATCCCCCTGGCCCCCGGCAAGGAGGAGGAGCCAGCCCCGCCCCAAGGGGCGCCCCCGCCGGAGGAAGCGCCTCCCAAGGGCCCCGGCCTGGGGAAGAAACTCCACGCCATGCTGCGCCGGGAGGGCCTGCGGGGCTTTTTGCAGACGCTGCAGGAGCTGGCCCAGGCGGTGGGGAAGGCTTCCAAGAGCCTGCTGAAAAAGCTCCGCCTGAACCGGTTTGACCTGTACATCTGCCTGGGCGGGGAGGAGGACGCCGCCCAAGGGGCCATCTTGTACGGCCAGGTGTGCGGCGCGGCCTACTCCGCCTGCGGGGCGCTGTTTGGGCTGCTGCCCTGCCGGCGCAAGGCGGTCTCCGTGGACCTGGATTACCACAGCCGGGAGCACCGGGTGGATTTTTCCGCGGCGGTGTCCATCCGGGTGTTGTTTTTATTGGTAGAAGGGCTTATACTACTGTATAAAGCGCTTCCCTTTTTCAAAAAGCTGCAACAATCCCAAGACCACATAGAAAGGATTTCGCGGACGCGAAAGCAGGGTGAAACAAAATGAGCGACAATCAAGTGAACAATTTGCTGGGCGTTACCATGGATAAAATCAAGCAGATGGTGGACGTGAACACCGTCATCGGCGACCCGGTGACCACCCCGGACGGCACCACGGTGATTCCCGTCTCCCGGGTGAGCTACGGCTTTGCCTCGGGCGGCTCGGACCTGCCCTCTAAGGCCCAGCCCTCTGCGGGGCTGTTCGCCGGGGGCAGCGGCGCCGGCATCACCATCAGCCCCATCGCGTTTTTGACCATCCACCAGGGCAACGTCCGCGTGCTGCAAATCGAGCCCTACCTCAGCTCGGTAGACCGCGCCCTGGAGAAGGTGCCCGATGTGGTGGACAAGGTTACCGCCCTGTTCCAGAAAGAGGACAGGAAGGAGGAGCCCCTGTCCCAGGCCCCTGCCCAGCCGGTGGAGCCTGTCCCTCAGGATGTTTGACGCATAGCGTTTCGCCCGCCCGCATAGGTTTTTGCGAGGCGGGTGATTTGTGTTGAAGCATTGGAGAAACCGGGCGGCGGCCCTGGGCCTTTCCCTGTGCCTGGTGGGGGCGCTGTGCCCTGTGGCGCGGGCGGCAGGGCCGGAGGTTTCCGCCCAAAGCGCTGTGGTGCTCACGGCGGATACAGGGGCTGTCCTGTTTGAAAAGGACGGCCATACTCCCCGGCCCGTGGCCAGCACCACCAAAATCATGACAGCCCTTCTGGCCCTGGAGGCCGCCCAGGAGCGGGGCGACCCCCTGGTGGATATCACCCAGGAAATGGTGGCGGTGGAGGGCTCCTCTATGGGCTTGCAGGCAGGGGACAGCATCTCCTTGACAGGCCTGGCGGCGGGGATGCTGCTGGCCTCTGGCAACGACGCCGCCAACGCGGCCGCCCTCTACCTGGACGGCTCCCTGGAGTCTTTCGCCGCCCGGATGAACCAGCGGGCCGCGGCCCTGGGCATGGAGGACACCCACTTTGTCACGCCCTCAGGCCTAGACGGGGAGGACGCCCAGGGGCTGGGCCACCTCTCCACCGCCTACGACATGGCCTTGCTGGCCCGGGCCGCTCTGGAGGACCAGGCCTTCCGCCAGCTGTGCTCCAGCCCCAGCCTGGCCGTGGAGTTCGCGGAGCCTGTAAAGCGCGTCACCTATACAAACCACAACAAGCTCCTCGCCCAGTACCAGGGCTGCGTGGGGGTAAAGACAGGCTTTACCAAAGAGGCGGGCCGCTGCCTGGTGTCCGCGGCGGAGCGGGACGGCGCGTTGCTCATCGCCGTGACGCTGAACGCCCCCAACGACTGGCAGGACCACACCGCCCTGCTGGACTACGGCTTCTCCCAGGTGGAGCCTTACCAGCTGGCCGGCGGGGACGTAAGGCTCACCGTGCCGGTGGTGGGCTCCCCGGTGGAGGTGATGTCGTTGCGGGGCAGCAACGGTGGGGAAGTCACCTTGCCCCTGGGCCAGGGCGCCCAGGTGGAGCGGGTGGTCCACGCCCCCAAATTCCTGTACGCCCCGGTGGAATCCGGGGAGCAGGTGGGGGAAATCTGCTGGTACCTGGAGGGCCAGCTGCTGGGCAGCGCGCCTCTCACCGCCGCCGGCGCCGCGCCCCTTCAGGAGAAGGCCCCCAGCTTGTGGGAGCGCCTGTTTGGATAAGAGGAATGGGAGAAGGAAGGAGTGAGAAGCATGCCGGAAAAGAGCAGGCTTCAAAAGATTTTAGCGTCCAGCGGGGTGGCTTCCCGCCGCAAGGCCGAGGAGCTCATCGCCGCCGGGCGGGTGACCGTCAACGGCCGGGTGGCCCGGCTGGGGGACAGCGCCGTCCCCGGCAAGGACATCATCGCCCTGGACGGCAAGCCCCTGGGCAAAAGCGAGAAGAAAATCTACCTGGCGCTGCACAAGCCCCGGGGGTTCGTCACCACCCTCCACGACGAGCGGGGCCGCAAGTGTGTGGCCCAGCTGGTGGAGGACGTGGGGGAGCGTGTCTACCCCGTGGGCCGTCTGGACAAGGATTCCGAGGGGCTGCTGCTGCTTACCAACGACGGGGAGTTCGCCAACCGGGTGGCCCATCCCACCCGCCACGTGGCCAAGACCTACCGCGTCACCGTGCGGCCCTCTGTCACCGAGGACCAGCTCAACCAGATGAGCACCGGCATTGTCATCGAGGGCCGGCGCACAGCCCCCGCCAAGGTGCGGGTGCTCCAGCAGGAGCTGGGCCGGGTGGTGCTGGAGATCGTCCTCTACGAGGGCCGCAACCGGGAAATCCGCAAGATGTGCGAGGCCCTGGGCCTGGAGGTGGCCCGCCTAAAGCGCATCGCCGTGGGCCCCGTGCGGCTGGGCATGCTGCCCCAGGGAAAATACCGGGAGCTGACCAAGGAAGAGCTCCGCGCCCTGGCGGCGGAGATGAAGAAAGGAGCGGGAAACGATGATTCAAGTGAAAGCTATGGAAAACAGGGAAGAGGAGCGCAAGCTGCTGGACGCCGCCGGCGTTGAGGGCCGTGTGCTCTCCATGAAGGACGGCGGCCAGGAGGTGGGCTATGCCATCGTGGACTTGCAGGAGGGCACTTTGCTCCTCCGCAAGCTTGCCGCAAAGGGGTATGACTTTACACAGCCGCCTCGGGGGGAGGAGCTGTTCATCCTGGACACCTTGATGCGCTCCGCCGCCTCCTGGGGGGAGGACCACGGCGCCGACGCCATCGCCACCTGCTTCCCGGACTTTTTCGGCTTTTTCAAGGCCCGGGGCTTTACCGTGGACGAGGAGCACGCCTTCACCCCCATGAGCACCATTGTCCGCTACGAGCTGGGCGGGCACTAAAGCCCGAAAATCCGGCAAGATGCCTGCCTGTTTCTTAAGAATCTGTGAAATTGGATGAAACAGGTTGCAAAGCCCCCAGGGGAATGGTAAAATAATTTGATAGGATAACAGTGCCATTTCGTGGCTTTGACAAAGAACAGGAGGATACACCATGCTCCGCAGTATGACAGGCTATGGCCGGGGCGAGGCCACCATTGGCGGCCGGCGCATCGTGTTTGAGATTAAATCGGTCAACCATAAATTTTTCGAGTTCAATTCCCGCATTACCCGGGGTTACCTCTTTTTGGAGGACAAGCTGAAAGCCTATGTCCAGGGGAAGATTTCCCGGGGCAAGGTGGATGTGTTTTTGCAGATTGAAACCTTGGAGGAGACAGACGTCCAGGTGCTGGTCAACCACTCCCTGGCCTCGGCCTATGTCAAGGCCCTGGAGGAGCTCCAGCAGCGCTACCAGCTGCCCGATGGCCCCAGCCTGGCGCTGCTCTCCAAGTATTCGGACATCTTCTCCGTCCACAAGGCCCCCGAGGACGAGGACGCCGTGTGGGAGGCTGTCCGCCAGGTGGCCGACATGGCCATTGCTTCCTTCCTGAAAATGCGGGAGGCCGAGGGCGCCCGGCTGAAGGCGGATATTTTGGAGAAGGCCGGGGAGGTCATCGCCCTGGTGGACCAGGTGGAGCAGGTCACCCCCGAGACGGTGGAGGCCTACCGGGAGCGCCTGCGGGCCAAGATTGAGGAGCTGCTCCAGGACAACCGCTTTGACGAGCAGCGGGTTCTCACCGAGGTGGCCATCTTCGCCGACAAGGTGGCCGTGGACGAGGAGACCGTGCGCCTGCGCTCCCACTTCCAGCAGCTGCAAAAGCTGGTGGATTCCGACGGGCCTGTGGGCCGGAAGATAGACTTCCTGGTGCAGGAGATGAACCGGGAGGCCAACACCATCGGCTCCAAGTCCGTCAATTCGAAAATCGCCTATTTGGTGGTGGACATCAAAGCTCTCATCGAGAAGATTCGGGAGCAGGTCCAGAATGTGGAATAAAGGGGGCAAACCATGAAACTGGTGAACATCGGCTTTGGGAACCTGGTCTCCGCCGACAAGGTGGTGGCCGTGGTCAGCCCGGAATCCGCCCCCATCAAGCGCATGGTCCAAGAGGCCAAGGAGCGGGGCGTGCTCATCGACGCCACCTTTGGCCGCCGCACCAAAGCGGTCCTCATCATGGACAGCGACAACGTGGTGCTCTCTGCCATTTTGCCAGAGACGGTGGCGGGCCGCTTTAACGGCAAGGAAGAGCCCGCGCCAGAAGAGGAGGAAAAACATGGATAAGGGATTGTTGCTGGTGATTTCCGCGCCCTCCGGCGGCGGGAAAGGCACCATTTTACAGGAACTTTTCGCCCAGGATGAGAACCTGCGGCTGTCTGTCTCCGCCACCACCCGGGGCCCCCGCCCTGGGGAGGAGCACGGCAAGCAGTACTATTTCCTCAGCCGCGAGGAGTTCGAGGGCCTCATCCAAGAGGGGAAAATGCTGGAGCACGCCGAATATGTGGGCAACTACTACGGCACGCCCCGCCAGCCCGTGGAGGACTGGATGGACCAGGGCCACGACGTGGTGCTGGAAATCGAGGTGAAGGGCGGCGCCCAGGTGAAGCAGCTGATGCCGGAGTGCGTGTCCATCTTCATCCTGCCCCCCTCCATGAAGGTGCTGGAAAAGCGCCTGCGCGGCCGCGGCACCGAGGATGAGGAGACCATCCAAAAGCGCTTGGCAAAGGCCAGGGAGGAAATCCCCCACGCCAAGGATTACGACTACATCGTCTACAACGACGCCCTGGAGGACGCTGTCAGCGACCTGCGGGCCATTATCAAGGCGGAGAAACTGAAATTCTCCCGCAATACAAATTCAATCGAAAGGGTGCTGGAAGATGCTGAAACCGTCCGCTAACATGATTACTGTCCCTCACAAGAGTACCTACTCCCTGGTGATTGCCGTGGCCAAGCGCGCCCGGCAGATTGCCCAGAAGGCCGAGGACGAGGGGATTATCCTCACCGATAAGCCCGTGGACATGGCCGTGCAGGACTTTGTCCAGGGGAAATACTTCATCATAGAGCCGGAGGAGGACGCCGGGCAAGAGGATGAATGAGGCGCTTTTTGCCAAAGTCGCCGTGGAAAACGCGGTGTACCATTTCGATAAGCTTTTCACCTACCGCGTCCCGGAGCACCTGCGGAGCCAGGCAGTGCCCGGCGCCCGGGTCAGCGTGCCCTTTGGCGCGGGGAACCGCCGGCGGGTGGGGCTTGTGTTTTCCCTTTCTGGGGAGGGCGGGGAGGAAGTCAAGGACATTGACAGCGTCCTGGACAGGGAACCCGCCCTTTCGCCCGCCATGCTGGAGCTGGCCCGGTGGCTGAAGGAGCGGTATTACTGCACGCTGTTTGAGGCCGCCAAGCTGATGATTCCCACCGGCTACCACCTGCGCCTGCAGGACAGCTGTGTCCTCAGCCCAGAGTTTCGGGATTACGACCGGGAAAACTACACGGAAACCCAGTGGCGGGCCATCCTGTTCCTGCGGGGGGCGGGGAAGTCCGTCCCCCTGGACAAGCTGGCCCAGGAGACGGGCCTGGAGGAGCGCTCCCCAGAGATGGAGGACCTGCTGGCCCGGGGCGTCCTGTGCAAGGTGAACACCGCCACCAGCCGGGTGGGGGACGCCACCAGCAAGATGGTGCGCCCTGTGCCGGGCTACGAGGGGAAGCTCACCCCCCGGCAGCGGGATGTGTACCAAACGCTGCTGGACTGCGGCGAGGCCTCGGAAAAGGAGCTGTGCTACTTCACCGGCGCCTCTGCCTCTGTGGTGCGCGCCCTGGTGGACAAGGGGGCGGCGGAAGCCTTTGCATACGAGGTGTACCGCCGCCCTGATTTTTTCCAAGAGGAGCAGCTGTCCCCCGGCGCCGTCACCCTCTCGCCCGCCCAGGAGCAGGCCCTCCAGGGGCTGCTGCGGGAGTACCACACCCCCCAGGGCAGCCGCAGCGCTTTGCTTTACGGCGTGACGGGCAGCGGCAAGACTTCTGTGTTTTTAAAGCTCATCCAGCACGTGCGGGAGCAGGAAAAGGGCGTCATCGTCATGGTGCCGGAGATTTCCCTCACTGCCCAGACCATCCGGCAGTTCCGCAGCTGGTTTGGGGACGGCATCGCCCTGTTCCACAGCGGCCTCTCCCTGGGGGAGCGCCTGGACGAGTGGAAGCGGGTCCGCCGGGGGGAGGCCTCCATCGTGGTGGGCACCCGCTCGGCGGTGTTCGCCCCTGTAAAGGACTTGGGCCTTATCGTCATAGACGAGGAGCAGGAGCACACCTATAAGTCCGAGTCCTCCCCCCGCTACGACGCCCGGGAGGTGGCCCGCTACCGCTGCTGGAAAGAGGGTGCCTTCTGCCTGTTTTCCTCGGCCACGCCCTCGGTGGAGACCACCCGCATGGCCCAGGAGAAGAAGATGGGTTTCCACCGGCTGGAGGAGCGCTTTGGCCAGGCGGCGCTGCCCCAGGTGGAGCTGGTGGACATGAACCAGGACGCCCCGCCGGGGGAGACCTCCTTTGGGGGCACCCTGGCCCGGGCCTTGCAGGAGAACTTCCAAGAGGGCCGGCAGTCCATTTTGCTGCTGAACCGCCGGGGCTACCACACCTTTGCCTCCTGCAAAACCTGCCACGAGGTGGTCAGCTGCCCCCATTGCAGCATCTCCTTGACCTACCACAGCGCCAACGGCCGGCTGATGTGCCACTACTGTGGCTACTCCGTGCCCTACTCCCGCCACTGCCCTTCCTGCGGCAGCGACACCGTCACCTTCCGGGGGGCGGGCACCCAGCGGGCCGAGGAACAGCTCCAGCAGCTGCTGCCAGAGGCCCGGGTGCTCCGGGTTGACACGGATTCCGTGGCCGCCAAGTACTCCCTGGAGAAGAAGCTGGACCAGTTCGCCCGGGGGGAGTACGACGTCATGGTGGGCACCCAAATGGTAGCCAAGGGCCTGGACTTTGAAAACGTCACCTTGGTGGGTGTGCTCTCGGCGGACCAGGCTCTGTTCAGCGACGACTTCCGCAGCAACGAGCGCACCTTCGATTTGCTCACCCAGGTGGTGGGCCGGGCGGGGCGGGGCAAGTACCCCGGCCGGGCCATCATCCAAACTTACGCCCCCGAAAACCCGGTGCTCCACCTGGCCGCCCAGCAGGACTACTTCGGCTTCTACCGCCAGGAGATACTCTTCCGCCAGGCCATGCTCTACCCGCCCTTTGTGGACATCCTTGTCATCGGCTTTGTGGGGGAGAAGGAGCCTTTGGTCAGGCAGGGGGCCAATGCCTTTCTCCATTTGCTGGGCAGCCTGGCCCAGCAGGAGTACAGCGGCCTGCCCCTGCGGGTGCTGCAGCCCTCCCCGGCGGCAGTGGCCCGGGTCAGCGGCAAATACCGCTACAAGCTTTTGATAAAGTGCCGGAATTCCCCCCGCCTGCGGGAGATGGTTTCCCGGCTGCTGCTGCAGTTCGCGTCCCTGCGGGAGTTCCAGCAGGTGACAGCCTACGCGGACCCCAACCCCTATCGGATTTTATAAATGTGAAAGGACTTGAAACAGTATGGCCATCAGAAAGATTGTGCGCTTTGGCGACAGCGTCCTGGAAAAGGAATGCCGCAAGGTGGAAAAGTTTGACAAGAAGCTCCATCAGCTGCTGGACGACATGAAGGAAACGTTGGCCGACGCCGACGGCGCTGGCCTGGCCGCCCCCCAGGTGGGCATCCTGCGCGCCGTGTGCGTGGTGGATGTGGGCGAGGGCCCCATCGAGCTGGTAAACCCCGAAATCATCGCTACAGAGGGCGAGCAGAACGGCGCCGAGGGCTGCCTCTCCTACCCCGGGGAGTTCGGCCTGGTCAAGCGCCCCATGAAGGTGACGGTCCGCGCCCAGGACCGCGACGGCAACTGGTTTGAAAAGACCGGCGAAGCTCTGTGCGCCCGGGCGTTCTGCCACGAGATCGACCACCTCCACGGCGTTTTGTTCACCTCCCACGTCAGCCGCATGCTCACCCCCGAGGAGCTGCAAAACGGCATCGCCGAAGAAGAGGAGTAAGCCATGCGGGTCATCTTTATGGGCACGCCGGATTTCGCCGTGCCCTCCCTGGAACAGCTGCTGCGCCACGGCCATGAGGTCTGCGCCGTGTACACCCAGCCGGACAAGCCCAAGGGCCGGGGCCACAAGCTCCAGGCGCCGCCTGTCAAGGAGCTGGCCTTGCAGCACAACATCCCCGTGTTCCAGCCGGTGAACCTCCGCGGGGAGGAGACCCAGCGGGAAATCCAGGCTTGGGGCGCCGACGTCATTGTGGTGGTGGCCTACGGCAAGCTGCTGCCCAAAGCCGTGCTGGACGCTCCGCGCCTGGGCTGCGTCAATGTCCACGGCTCCCTGCTGCCCAAGTACCGGGGGGCCGCGCCCATCCAGTGGACGGTGCTCAACGGCGACAAGACGGCAGGGGTCACCACCATGTTCATGGCAGAGGGCATGGACACCGGCGACATGCTCTTAAAAGCCGAAACGCCCGTGGGGGAGGAGGAGACCTCCGGCCAGCTGTTCGACCGCTTGAAAGACCTGGGCGCCCAACTGCTGATTGAAACATTAGAGAAACTGGAGCAGGGCGCCCTCACGCCCATCCCCCAGGAGGAAGCCCAGGCCACCCACGCCCCCATGCTCTCCAAGGAGCTGTCCCTGGTGGACTGGACCAAGCCCGCCCAGCAGGTCCACGACCTCATCCGGGGGCTGAACCCCTGGCCCTCCGCCGTCTCCTATCTGGACGGGAAAAAGCTGAAGCTCCACGCCTCCCGGGTGCGGGAGGGCAGCGGCCAGCCCGGTAAGGCCTTTGTGCAGGAGGGCGCGCTGCTGGTCTACTGCGGCCAGGGCGCCTTGGAGCTGACAGAGCTCCAAACGGAAAACGGCAAGCGCATGGATGGCAAAAGCTACCTGTTGGGCCATCCCCTGGAACAGGATTCCCACTTTGGGGGGCCGGAAAATGCTTGAGATACAGCCAGGGCGCTTTGTGCTGAAAAGCCGGGAAAGCCTCCACGGCCGGGAGCTGGATGTGGTGGTGGATCGCCAAACCGGCGTCAACTATGTGACCTATCTGGCGTCATCCAGCGCCCCGCTGAGCCCCCTGCTGGACAAAGACGGTAAGCCATTGACAGATACACTCCCCATCGACACCCTGTAACCCAAGGACAAGGAGCGCTATGAAACACACCCCACGCCACACGGCCACCCAAGCCCTGCTGCAAATGGAAGAGAACGAGGGCTATTCCAATATCGTCATCGATAAGGCGCTGCGTGCCGCCGGGCTGGATGTCCGGGACGCGGGGCTGGCCTCCACCATCTTTTACGGGGTGCTGGAGCGCCGCCTGCCCCTGGAGCATTTCCTGCGGGGCTGCCTTGCCAACCCCCAGAAAAAGCTGGACCCCCAGGTGTGGGCGCTGCTGCTGTGCGCCGCCTACCAGATTCTCTACTTGGACCGCGTGCCCGATTCCGCCGCCGTCAACGAGGCGGTGGAGGAGGCCAAGGGAATCAAAGGGGGCGCCTTCGCGGGGCTGGTCAACGGGGTGCTGCGCAGCCTGGCGCGGAAAAAAGCGGGCCTCTCCCTGCCCCAGGGGGACGGGCTCCAGGCGCTGAGCTTGCGCTATTCCATCCCCCAGGAGCTCATCGCCCTGTGGCAGCGCTCTTACGGGAAGGAGCTCACCGCCCAGCTGCTGGAGGCCTTCCAGCGCCGGGCCCCGCTGTACTTGCGAATCAACCCCCTGCGGGCCACGATGGAGGGCCTGGCCGCCTCTTTGGGACGGCAGGGCGTTTCCCTGAAACCGGTGGAATCCCTGCCCTGGGCGGCAGTGGCAGAGGGGGAGGGCTCTCCCGCCAGCCTGGAGGAGTTCCAAGAGGGCCTGTTCCATGTGCAGGACCTCTCCGCCCAGCTGGCCTGCTCGCTGCTGGAGGCCCGGCCCGGGCAGGCTGTCTGCGACTGCTGCGCTGCCCCCGGCGGGAAGAGCTTCACCTTGGCCGAGGACATGGAGAATACCGGCAGCCTGCACGCCTTTGATTTGTACAAGGGCCGCGTGGGGCTGATTCAGCAGGGGGCGGAGCGGCTGCGGCTCTCCTGCATCCAGGCGGGGCGCAAGGACGCCTCCAAGCCCTACGAGGGTTTGGGGCCCATGGACCGCGTCCTCTGCGACGTGCCCTGCTCAGGCTACGGCGTCATCCGCCGTAAACCGGAAATCCGCTACAAGCCCCTGGCCACGGTCCGGGAGCTGCCCCGGCTCCAGTATGCCATTTTGGAAAACGGCGCCGCTTTGGTAAAGCCCGGCGGCCTGCTGCTCTACGCCACCTGCACCTTGAACCCCGCGGAAAACGGCGCGGTGGCCTCCCGGTTCCTCCAGGAGCACCCGGAGTTCGAGCCGGCGCCCTTCTGCCTGCCCGGCGTCACCCGCCTGGTGGAGGAGCCGCCCCACACCATCACGCTGCTGCCTGTAAACGGGGGCTCGGACGGTTTCTACGCCGCCCGCTTCCGCAGAAAAGGAGACTTATGAACAGAGAGTTGACCGACCCCAGGGACATCAAATCCAAGACGCTGCCCCAGCTTCAAGAGGAGCTGGCCGCCTTGGGCCTGCCCAAGTACCGGGCCCAGCAGGTGTACCGCTGGCTCCACCGGGGCGTGACGGACTTCTCCCAGATGTCCGACCTCTCCCGCGCCCTGCGGGAGGACTTGGCCCAGCGGTACTACATCGCCTGGGCCCAGGTGGAGCGCAAGCGCGTCTCCCAAGACGGCACGGTGAAATACCTGTTCCGCCTGCCCGATGGGGAGCATGTGGAAAGCGTGCTGATGCACTACCACCACGGAACTTCCATTTGCATTTCCACCCAGGTTGGGTGTAAAATGAACTGTAGCTTTTGCGCCACAGGCCAAAGCGGCTTTGCCCGCAACCTTTCCCCCTCGGAGATTCTCTCCCAGGTGCAGGCGGCCTCCGTGGACGCCGGGGAGCGCATCTCCCACATTGTGCTGATGGGCATGGGCGAGCCCTTGGATAACTACGAGAACGTGCTGCGCTTTTTGGAGCTGGTCACCTCGGAGGAGGGGCTCAACGTCAGCATGCGCCACATCTCCCTTTCCACCTGCGGCCTGGTGGATAAGATATACGACCTGGCGGATAAAAAGCTCCAGCTCACCCTTTCAGTGTCCCTCCACGCGCCCAACGACGAGATACGCTCCCGCACCATGCCGGTGAACAAGCGTTGGAACATGGAGCAGCTGTTAAAGGCCTGCAAGTATTACAGCACCACCACAGGCCGCCGCATCTCCTTTGAGTACGCCATGATTAGCGGCGTAAACGACATGGACTGGTGCGCCCGGGAGCTGGCCTCCCGGCTCCGTGGGATTTTGGCCCACGTAAACTTGATCCCCGTCAACGATGTGACGGGCACCGGCTATAAGAAAAGCGGCATCCCCCGGCAAAAGCGCTTTGTCGCCCTGCTGGAGGAACGGGGTGTCACAGCCACGGTCCGGCGGACGCTGGGCTCGGACATCGAGGCTTCCTGCGGGCAGCTGCGACGGAAAGTTGAAGGAGGGACCGGACATGAGAGTTGATTTTGAAACAGATGTGGGCGCCGTGCGCAGCTCCAACCAAGATAGCTGCGATTGCGGCCTGTTCTCCCCAAACAGCGCCTGGGTCATCGTCTGCGACGGCATGGGGGGCGCCAACGGCGGCAACGTGGCCAGCGCCATTGCCGTGGAGACCATCCGGGAGCAGCTCCTTTCCGGCTATGACGAGAACTTGAGCAAGCCCAACCTGAAAAACCTGATGATAAACGCCATCAACCGCGCCAACGAGGAGGTCCACCGCGTCTCCCTAGAGCGGCCGGAGCTTCACGGCATGGGCACCACGGTGGTGCTGCTGGTGGCAGCCAAGGGCACCCTCCACGTGGCCCACGTGGGGGATAGCCGCGCCTACCTGCGCCACGGGGGCGTCCTCACCCAAATTACCATGGACCACTCCTATGTGCAGGATTTGGTGAACTTTGGCCAAATCACCCAAGAGGAGGCCCGGGTCCACCCCAAGCGGAACATCATCACCCGGGTGCTGGGCGTCCACGAGGAGGTCCGCTGCGATTACGCCGCCTGGGATTTCTCCCCGGGGGATTTGGCCCTGGCCTGTTCCGACGGCCTCTCCAACTACATGGACGAGGACTTGCTGGACCAGTACATGGAGGAATATGGCGACGCGGGCCGCACCCTTCCCCGGGAGCTGATTCAGTACGCGGTGCAGTGCGGCGGCTCGGACAATATCACGGCGGCTGTCATCTTCAACGGCTGACCCCCGCGACTTTTTTCAGAAAGGTATGGTAACTGTTTATGGATAGATTCATCGGCAAGCGCCTGGATGGCAGGTACGAAATCCACGAGCTTATCGGCGTGGGCGGCATGGCCTATGTCTACAAGGCCTACGACCGCGTGGAGGGCCGCTGGGTGGCCATCAAGATTTTGAAGGAAGAATTTTCCAACAACAGCGATTTCCTGCGCCGTTTCCGCAATGAGTCCAAGGCCATCGCGGTGCTCAACCACCCCAACATTGTCAAGGTGTACGATGTCAGCTTTGGCGACCAAATCCAGTACATCGTCATGGAGTTTATCGACGGCATCACCCTAAAGGAGTATATCGAGCAGGAGGGCACCATCCGCTGGCAGGAGGCTGTCCACTTCACCACCCAAATCCTCATGGCCCTGGAGTGCGCCCACGAGAAGGGCATCATCCACCGGGACATTAAGCCCCAGAACATCATGCTCTTGCAGGACGGCTCCATCAAGGTGGCCGACTTTGGCATTGCCCGCTTCCTCCAAAGCGAGACCCAGACCATGACCGACAAGGCCATTGGCTCGGTGCACTACATTGCCCCCGAGCAGGCCAGCGGCGACTACATCACCGATAAGGCGGACATCTACTCGGTGGGCGTCATGCTCTACGAGATGCTCACCGGCAAGTTGCCTTTTGTGGCGGACAACGCCGTCTCGGTGGCGTTGATGCAGCTGCAGGCCAAGCCCGTCATGCCCCGGGAGCTGAACCCCTCCATCCCCAGGGGCCTGGAGCAAATCACCATGCGGGCCATGGAGAAAAACCCCGTGGACAGGTTCCAGTCCGCCGGGGAGATGCTGGACGACTTGGACGAGTTCCGCCGCAACCCCAACATTGTGTTCCACTACGATTTGCAGACGGCCAACGCCCGGTACGACGCTTCCCGCAGCATGGAGGCCTACGACGCCTCCCGTCAAGCGCCCGCCTACAACGACGACTACGAGTACGAGGAGGAGCTGGTGCGCTCCCGCCGCAGCGCCAAGGGCGCCATGGTGGTCAAGGGCGTGCTGGCGGCGGCCATCATCGTGGGCCTCGCCGTGGCGGTGATTTACTTCCTCAACTACTGGAACAACCGCCCCGAGGCCGGCGACGACCTGCTGGAGATGCCCAATTTGGTGGGCCAGCTCTATGAGGACGTCATCGCCAACGAGGAGTACGCGGACTTCAACATCCAGGTCAGAGAGGGCAACGACCCAGATTTGCAGCCTGGTGAAATCATGAACCAAGACCCCGCCGCCGGTATCATGGTGAAGAAGGATGCCGACGTGGAACTGCTGGTCAACGGCGGCGTGGAACAGGTGGAAACATCTAATGGTGAGAACATGATTAAAATGCCTAATCTGGTGGGCCAGCTTTATGACGACGTGATGGCCAACGAGGAGTACGCGGCTTTCAACTTTGAGATTAAAGAGGCCAATGATCCTGATTTGCAGCTTGGTGAGATTATGAACCAAAATCCCACATCGGGTACTATAGTGGAGAAGGATGCCGTTGTGGAGTTGGTTGTCAACGGCGGTGTAGAACAGGTGGAAATACCGGATGTGGTCACCGACCACATGACGCTGGAAGAGGCCCAGAGCGCCATTGAGGACGCGGGCCTTCACAGCCGGGTGGAAAACGTTGTAAGTGAGGAGGTGGAAGAGGGCCGCGTGGTCTCCACCGACCCCGAGCCCGGCACGATGGTGGATTCCGGCAGCACGGTCACCCTGCGTGTGAGCACCGGCCCCGCGGAAGAGATGGTCACCGTGCCGGACGGCCTGGTGGGCGACACCTTGGCCAACGTGTCCGCCAAGCTGGAAAACGCCGGCCTGGTGGTGGGCAACGTCAACCGGGACGACACCAGCACCTTGCCTGTGGACACCGTCATCAGCCTGTCCCCCAACGAGGGCTCGGAGATTTCCAAGGGCTCCACCGTGGACATCACCGTCAGCTCCGGCAAGGGCGCCACCAAGACCCTCAGCACCAGCATCCCGCTGCCCAGCAGTGTCAGCGAGGACATCACCTTGGAGGTCTACCGCAACGGCACCAAGGTGACCACCGACACCGTCAACCCCTCCTACGGCAGCAGCTATTCCTTGAGCTTCACCGGCACCTCCGGCTCGGAGACCGTGGTGGTCACGCTGAACAGCCAGACCTATATGGAGCTGCAATTTGATTTTGACACCCAAAGCGTCCAGGTGACCCGCACGTATGAGTTTATCCCCTCTGAGGAAGGGGATGCCCAGTGATGGGTGCCAAACAGCTAGAGGGCCTGGTGCGTAAGGGCATCGGCGGCTTTTACACCGTGGAGACCCCAGAGGGCCTTTACACCTGCACCGCCCGGGGCAAATTCCGCAAGGCCCGCATCTCCCCTTACGCGGGGGATAGGGTGCGCATCCTGGCTGAGGAGGACGGCACCGGCGCCCTGGAGGAGATCCTGCCCCGGCGCAACTTCCTGGTGCGGCCGCCCATCGCCAACATCGACCAGCTGTTCATCGTCTCCTCGCTGCGGGACCCCTACCCCGAGCCCCTCATTGTGGACAAGACCATCGCCGTGGCGGAGCTGGAGGACATCCAGCCCATTCTGGTGCTGACCAAAACCGATTTGGAGGGCCCCTCGCCCCTTAAAGAGGTGTACGATTTGGCCGGGGTGCCCTGTTTGGAAGTCTCCTCTGTCACCGGCCAGGGCGTGGACCAGGTGCGCCAGCTGCTGGCGGGGAAGGTCTCCGCCTTTACGGGAAACTCCGGCGTGGGGAAGTCCACCTTGCTCAACGCCCTGTTCCCAGAGTTCGCCTTGAAAACGGGGGAGGTCAGCCAAAAGCTGGGCCGCGGCCGCCACACCACCCGTGAGGTGGAGCTCTACAAGCTGGAGGGCGGCGGCTATGTGGCGGATACCCCCGGCTTCTCCACCTTTGACATCGAGCGCTACCGCTTGACGGACAAGGAGAAGCTGCCCTACGGCTTCCGGGAGTTCTTGCCCTATCTGGGCCAGTGCCAGTTCACCTCCTGCTCCCACACCTGCGAGAAGGGCTGCGCCATCCTCCAGGCGGTGGAGAAGGGGGAAATCCCCCGCCAGCGCCACGAGAGCTACTGCGCAATGTATCAAGAGATAAAGGATGTCAAGCAATGGCAACAAAGAAACAAGAATGTATGATTATCGGCGCCTCTCCCATTGAGGACGACGCCGTGTTCCGGGAGTTTCCCCCCGAGAATTACTACGTCATCTGCGCCGACGCCGGCTATGAGACGGCCGAGCGCTACGGCATCACCCCGGACTTGGTGGTGGGGGATTTCGACTCTGCCAAAACGCTGCCCCCCAAGGGCAACAAGGTCCTTACCCTGCCTGTGGAGAAGGACGTCACCGACACCATGTACGCGGTGATCAAGGGCTTTGCCAAGGGCTACCGGAGCTTTGTGCTGGTGGGTTGCCTGGGCGGCGCACGGTTCGACCACTCCCTAGCCAACCTGGAGGTGCTCCAGTACATCCTCCAGCACAGCGGCTACGGCGTGATGGCCGACAGCCACACCAAGGTGTTCCTCATCGCCGGCAGCCGCCTGCGCCTCACCGAGATGAAGGGCGCCACGGTGTCTGTGTTCCCCTACGGCACCGCCAGCTGCACCGTCACCTACCAGGGGCTGCTGTACCCCCTGGCCCACGATACCCTCACCAGCGGCGGCGTGCTCATGGGCGTGAGCAACACCATCACCGCGGATACCGCCGTCATCCGGGTCCACGCGGGCACGGCCTTGGTGGTGGTCTACACGGCGTAACACTTTTTGCCCCTTTGGATATACTGGTTAGTGAACGAGAAAACCGGCAAAGGGAAAGGCAGATGGTCTTATGTCGCGCTGCGATTGGTCCTGTTTTAAAAATACCCAGACCAGGTGCTTGTGCGCCATCAGCTTTGGCCTGGGGATGTCCCTTTCCTGTTTTTGCCCCGTGGGGCTCACCTTGTTCCTCTGCGCGGTGCTTTTGGTGGCCTTGGGGTTTTCGTTACTACGTCGCGGAAACGGGAGGCAAGGGCAATGAAAATCGTCATCGTAGACCGGCGCAAAGGCATGGTGGGCATGCTGCTGCGTAAGCTGTACGGCATCCGCAAGGTGGCGGAGCCGTAAAACAGGAAACAACATACCGGCAAGGGCGGGAAAGGCTTTCCCGCCTTTCTCTTTGCCATTTTGCGAACCCAGCGGGGCTGCCTTTTTCCGGCGGCCCTTTTCTTGTGCCCGCATATTCTCCCAGCCCCCGCATAGATATGGGGTAAGAACAGCAAAGGAGAGAACTGAGTATGCAGGTAAAACAAAAGACACAGCCATACGACACATTCGACCCCGTGTTTGACGGCTCCTTTGAAGTGCCCATAGATACCGAGTACAACCTTCCAGACTATTGCCCAGACATCCAAAAGGTGCTGAAATGCCGGGTGGTGCCGGAGCTCTCCTCCTACGGCGTCAGCGAGGACACCCTCCGCTGCGAGGGCGTGTGCGACATCCGGGTGCTGTACCTGGACGCCAAGGGGGAGACCCTGCGCTGCTGCGACTTCACCAAGGAGTTTTCCGCCGCCATCAAGGTGAAATCCGCCCAGGAGAAGGCCGTGGCCTGGGTGCGGGCCTCGGTGGAGCACATCACCTGCCGGGCTGTCAACGCCCGCCGGCTGGACCTCCACCTGGCGGTCAGCCTCAAGGCCCTGGCGGTGGTCCAGCGGCAGGAGCAGCTCACCAGCGGCCTGGAGGGGGAGGGCATCCAGGTGCGGGGGGAGAGGCGTTCGGCTTCCCAGGCGGTAAACGCCCTCAGCCACCAGTTTACCCTGGAGGACCGGCTTCCCCTAAAAAATGGCAAGCCCCCTATGGAGTCCATCCTGCGCAAGGAAATCTCCTGCCGGGTGACGGACTGCAAGCTGGCCCAGGGGCAGCTTGCGGTCAGCGGCAGGGCGGACATCTCCTTCCTCTACCTCTCCTCGGTGGACGGATCCCTGGAAAAGATGGCCGCCTCGGTGGAGTTCAGCCAGGTGATTGAGTGCGCCGGCGCCTCGGAGGACTGCCTGTGCGATTTGCGGGTGGTGGCGGGGGAGAGCAGCCTTCAGCCCCGGGAGGACGACGTGGGGGAGTACACCAGCGTGGACGTCTCCTTGAAGGTGTTCCTCACGGCTTTCCTCTACCAGCCCTGTGAGGTGGAGCTGGTAAGCGACGCCTTTTCCACCCAGGCGCCTATGGACCTGCGCTTTGCCCAAAGCTCTTTGCTGGCGGTGCAGGAGGTCTACAGCGAGGTGCTGAAGAAAAAGTGCACCCTCACCGCCACCGAGGAGGAAATCCAAAAGGTGGTAGATTTGTGGTGCGAGCAGGAGGGCGTCCAGTCCACCTGCGGGGAGGGGAAGCTCTCCTACCGGGTGCGGTACACCTTGTGCCTGCTGTACCGGGGCACCTCCGGCAGGCTGCTCTACTTGGAAAAGAGCTTCGAGGGCACCTTCGCCACCGAGCTGGAGGGCGCCTTTGCCCAACGCAGCGACAGCGTCTCCCTCACCGGCCTGTGGGAGTACCGCATCGCCGACAAGAACACCGTAGAGGCCTCTGTGGAGACGTGGGTGTCCAGCCTGCTCTACAGCCGGGAGAGCGTGTCCTACCTGTCCTCGGCGGGCATGGGGGAGAACGCCCAGCCCTATCCCCACCAGCCCCAGCTGCTGGTGTATTACGCCTCCCCCGGGGAGAGGCTGTGGGACATCGCCAAAAGCCACCGGGCGCTGCTCTCGGATTTGCAGGAGCAGAACGACCTGTACGAGGATACGCTGCCGGACGCCCGGCCCCTGATAATCTGCAACCGATAAAACACACTGCGGTAGAGAGGTAAGGACAATGGAAGGCTTTAACGTATACAAGGACATACAGGACCGCACCCACGGGGAAATCTACATCGGCGTGGTGGGGCCGGTGCGCACGGGGAAATCCACCTTTATCAAGAAATTTATGGACACGGTGGTCATCCCCCACATCCCAGACGGCATCCAGCGGGAGCGGGCCATCGACGAGCTGCCCCAGTCCTCCGCCGGGCGCACCATCATGACCACCGAGCCCAAGTTTATCCCGGAGCAGGCGGTAGACGTGCAGATTGACGAGGATGCCTCCTTCCGGGTGCGCATGATAGACTGTGTGGGCTACATCGTCCCCAGCGCCATTGGCTACATCGAGGAAGACCAGCCCCGCATGGTGCGCACCCCCTGGTATGAGGAGCCCATCCCCTTTAACATGGCGGCGGAAATCGGCACCAAGAAGGTCATTACAGAGCACTCCACCATCGGCCTGGTCATCACCACCGACGGCACCATCAGCGACATCCCCCGGGAGGAGTACGAGGAGGCCGAGGAGCGCGTCATCGACGAGCTGAACCAAACCGGCAGGCCCTATGTGATGCTCCTCAACTGCGTGGAGCCAGAGCGCCCCGAGGCCCGGGAGCTGGCTGCCCGGCTGGGGGAGAAGTATTCCATCCCCGTGCTGCCGGTGAACTGCATCGACATCACCGAGCAGGACATCCGGGACATCATCGCCAGTCTGCTGTACCAGTTCCCCGTGCGGGAGGTGGCCCTGGACCTGCCCGGCTGGGTCACCTCTTTGGAAAGCGGCCACTGGCTGCTCTCCGGGGTGCTGGCGTCCCTGCGCGGCGCCTGCTGCATCCACAAAATGTGCCAGGTCAAACCCATGCTGGAACGCTTGCGAGAGTGTGAGCCGGTCAAGGAGGTGCGGGTGGGCCGCATCGATTTGGGCAGCGGCACCGGCCGGGCCGAGCTGGTCTTTGACCAGAGCCTGTTTTACCGTATCGTAGGGGAGCGCACCGGCCTGGAGATTCAGGACGACTCCCAGCTGATGGTCCAGCTGGTGGAGATGACCGCCATCAAAAAGCAGTACCAAAAGCTCCAGCAGGCCTACGAGGACGTGCAGCAAACCGGCTACGGCATCGTCATGCCCGAGGTGGAGGAGCTCACCTTGGAGGAGCCAAAAATCCTCAAGCAAAACGGGAAGTACGGCATCCGCCTAAAGGCCACGGCGCCCTCCATCCACATGATGAAAACGCAAATCCACACCGAGATAACCCCCATTGTGGGCTCGGAGCAGCAGTCCGAGGAGCTGGTGATGTACCTGCTCAAGGAGTTCGAGGAGAACCCCGTGAAAATCTGGGATTCCAACATCTTCGGGAAGTCCCTCCACTCCTTGGTCAACGAGGGGATGCACAACAAGCTCTACCGCATGCCCGCCGACGCCCGGGAAAAGATGCGGGAGACCATCGAGCGCATCATCAACGACGGGTGCAACGGCCTGCTGTGCATCATCCTGTAGCCTATGCAGGACTTGGAAAAGCTCAAAGAGATTGAAGAGCTGGGCCTGGAGGAGCCAGATTCCCCCGGGCCCCAGGAGCCAGAGGGGAGAGGGGGCAGCAACGTCCCTCTGGTGCAAGGGGCGCTGTGCTTGCTGGTGTTGGGGGCGCTGCTCCTGCTGCAGTACCTGGAAGCCCCTGCCTATGACACCTTCACCGCCTGGTACCAGCAGGAGGCCTCCCAGGAAATCCAGCTGCCCGCCTGGGAGGAGGCGCTGCCCCAGGAGCCCACCGTCGGGCCCTCCCCTTTGGCCCAGCCCACGCCCAGCCCCAGCCCCTGGGAGGGGGAAGCGTCCCTCCAGCGGATTTGATGGTGGCTTTCCCTCTGGGAAGCTGCCAGGTGCGCCTGGGATTCTCCTGTTTCGCGCTGCTGTCCTTTTGCTGCCTGTTCCTGGGGGCGGACGGCAGCGCCTTTTTTCTGGCAGCCGCCGCCTGCCACGAGGCCGCCCACGTGGCAATGCTCTTTTGGCTGAAAGCGCCCCCTGCCGCGGTCCAGGTGACGGCCCTGGGCTGCCGCATCATTCCCAACCGGGAGAAGCTCCTCTCCTACCGGCAGATGGCGGCGGTCTCCCTGGCTGGCCCCGGGATAAATTGGCTCCTGGCCGGGGCCTTGGCGCTTCTGGGCCAGGGGGAAAGCTATTTTGCCGGGGCCAACCTGGTGCTGGGCGTCCTCCACAGCCTGCCCATCGAGCCCCTGGACGGCGGCATGGCCCTTCACAGCCTGCTGTGCGCCCGGATGAAGGCCTCCACGGCGGCGCGGGTGTCCACAGCTTTGTCCGCGGCGTGCCTGCTGCCCCTGGCCGCCCTGGGATTTGCCATCCTGCTGCGCACCCGGTACAACTTCACCCTTCTGGCCATGAGCCTTTACCTCATGCTCTATCTGGTGCTCAAACGGGATTTTTTTACGGGGTAGGGGAGAATCATCCGTCGCTGTATTGCTAACTAAAAATCCGGGCAGCCCAATCCGTACCAGTTTACCACCCCTAATCCACACCAAAAAGAAAACCGCCAGAACCAGCAACAACACTGGACTTCTGGCGGTTTTGCGCGGCGGCCGCGAGGATAGACAGCCCCTTTTAACGCAAGGAGAGAACAAAAAGAAAAAGCCGAGCCTGGAACGCAGATTGCGTCCAGGCTCAGCCTGGCGGAGAAGAAGGGATTTGAACCCTTGCGCCGGTTTCCCGACCTACTCCCTTAGCAGGGGAGCCCCTTCACCACTTGGGTACTTCTCCATGGTGAAAACTCTATGATAAACTATAAAACTGTGATAGCAGAATGGGCAGGTGGCGGAGAGGAAGAGATTCGAACTCTTGGTTCCTTGCGGAATCACTAGTTTTCAAGACTAGCTCCTTAAGCCACTCGGACACCTCTCCATGTCTGACGCTTGTTTATGATATCACAAGCTTGCACAAAAGTCAACGTTTTTTTTTCGTGAAGATTTTCCTGGCTTGTTCCTCCAGGGAATCCTCCCGGCACAGCTCACACAGGGCCATGGCCGGCAGGGAAATCCCCATCCACAAAAAGGAGTAGGGCAGGCATACCTGGCCCAGCAGGTTCAGGGGAACGTTGGAGTAGTCCCAAATGTCAAACCCCAGCAGGCAGTTGAGCACCAGCCCCAGTACCAGCTCCACCCCGGTGATGATGCCCGCCCCCGCCAGGCACCGGCTGAATATGTTGTTGTCCTCTAAGACCCCGCAGCAGATGTGGTTGATCAAGCACAGGCAGATGCCCCCCGCCAAAGCCATGGAGGAGTGCGTCTCCCCCCGCCACAGCATCTCAATGGCGGGGTAGGCCCAGCTTCCGGTGAGAAACAGAAGCGCGTCTTGGTACATAAACATGCCTCCCAAAAACAGTGTGCGCGCCCCTATAGTATGCCGCCCGTACCGTCTTTTTATTTCTTTGGGCTGAATTCATAGAAACTCTTGTTTTTTCCCGTGCTTTTGCCTTATAATAGTAAAAGAGAAGGCCGGGCCTTTTTCCGGGCAGCCGGCTGGTTTGAATTATTTGGGAAGGAAGTGCGATTTTATGAGGATTCTAGTGACTGGCGGCGCTGGCTATATCGGCAGCCATACCTCTATCGTCCTGCTGGAGCAGGGCCACGACGTTGTCATCGTGGACAACCTGTGCAACAGCAAGCGGGTGGCTGTGGACAGGGTGGAGGAGCTCTCCGGCAAGAAGGTCACCTTCTACCAGTACGATGTCTGCGACGAGGCCAAAATGCGGGAGGTCTTTTCCAAAGAGTCCATCGACGCTGTCATCCACTTTGCCGGCTTAAAGGCGGTGGGCGAGTCCGTGGCCATCCCCCTGCGGTATTACGACAACAACCTCACCTCCACCTTGGTGCTGCTCAAGGTGATGAAGGAGTTCGGCGTGGGGAACTTTGTGTTCAGCTCCTCCGCCACGGTGTATGGCGACCCCGCCTCTGTGCCCATCCGGGAGGATTTCCCCCTCTCCACCACCAACCCTTATGGCACCACCAAGCTGATGATTGAGCGCATCCTCACCGACTGCGCCAACGCCGACCAGAATTTCCACCCGGTGCTGCTGCGGTACTTCAACCCCGTGGGCGCCCACGAGAGCGGCAAAATCGGTGAGGACCCCAACGGCATCCCCAACAACCTGGTGCCCTACATCACCCAGACCGTGGTGGGCAAGCGGGAGAAGGTCCACGTCTTTGGCAATGACTATCCCACTCCCGACGGCACCGGCGTGCGGGATTATATCCACGTGGTGGACCTGGCCAAGGGCCACGCCGCCGTGCTGCCCCTGTTTGAGAAGGGCTTCACCGGCGCCAAGGTGTACAACCTGGGCACCGGCAAGGGCTACTCCGTGCTGGATATGATTCACGCCTTCTCCAAGGCAGCGGGGAAGGACATCCCCTATGTCATCGACCCCCGGCGACCCGGCGACATCCCGGAGTGCTACGCCGACTGCTCCAAGGCCTACGAGGAGCTGGGCTGGAAGGCGGAAAAGACCCTGGACGACATGTGCGCCGACTCCCTGCGCTGGCAAAGGATGAACCCCAATGGCTTTGAGGATTGACAGGAAAGTGGTGCTGGCCTCGGCCTCGCCCAGCCGGAAGATGCTCTTAGAGCAGGCCGGCGTGGACTTTGAGGTGGTGGTCTCCGGGGTGGACGAAACCGTCCCGCCGGAGTTCACCCCCGCCCAGACCGTGGAGACACTGGCCCAGCGGAAAGGGGAGGCCGTGCTGGCTCTGCGGCCGGAGATGCCCATTATCGCCGCGGATTCCGTGGTGAGCATCGACGGCCTGATTTTGGGCAAGCCCGCCGACGACCAGGCGGCAAAGGCCACCTTGCGGCGATTGTCTGGCCGCACCCACCAGCTCATCACCGGGGTGTGCCTGCTGGCAGCGGGAAAGCGGGAGGTGTTCCACATGAGCACCCAAGTCACCTTCTACCCCCTCACCGAGGCGGAGATAGATGAATACGTGGCCATGGGTGAATCCCGGGGCCGCGCCGGCGCCTACGGCATCGAGGGCATCGGCGTGGTGCTGGTCCAGTCCATCCAGGGGGATTATCCCAACATTGTGGGCCTGCCCGTGGCGGAGACGCTCCGCCGCCTGGGCAAACTGCTGGAAGCGTAACTGGCACCCGAACAGGCCCGCCCGCGTAGGATACGGGTGGGGGTGGTTCCATGGCCAAAGGGCTTCGCAGGTTCCGGTACACCAGAAAAAAAGGGAGGGGCAAGGCGCTCCTCCTGTTGGCGGCGGCCCTGTTCACCGGGGGCACCGCCCTTTCCGAGTGGGGCCTGGGCTCCATCTCGGAGGAGCTCACCCAAGAGGCCGCCCGGGCCTATGTGCTGGCCCAGGTGAACCAGGCTGTGGAGGAGGCCCTGGCCCAGCCCCGGCCCTTTGTGACCATCGAACGGGATGGGGAAGGGGAGCCGGTGGCGGTCCAGGCGGACACCGCAGCCCTCAATGAGCTGCGCCTCCAGGTGCTGGGCACGCTGGAGGAAAGCCTCAACGGCAGCGTCACCGTGGAGGTGCCCGTGGGCAGCTTGACAGGGGTTGCCCTGCTCAACGGCCGGGGCTTCCCCGTGCCCTTGACGCTGGGAATGGAAGGTTCGGCGGACCTTTCCTTCCAAACCGAGTTCGTCTCCGCCGGCATCAACCAGAGCTGCCACCGCGTCACCATGGTGGTGAAGGCCCAGGGCTTTTCCCAGTCCCGCCGGTTTGAAACCCAGGTGGAGGTGGAGACCTCCACCGTGCTGGCGGAAACCGTGCTGGTGGGCGCTGTGCCAGAGGGGGCGGTTCTGCAAACTGGATAAAAGGATATAGATTCATGGAGAAACAAGAAGCCCAGCGCAGGCTGGAGGAGCTGCGGGAGCAGGTGCGCTACCACAGCCGAAAATATTACACCGAGGACGACCCGGAAATCAGCGACTTTGCCTACGACCAGCTCTACCGGCAGCTGGAGACTTTGGAGGCCGCGTTCCCAGAGCTTGTCACCGAGGATTCCCCCACCCAGAAGGTGGGCGGCGCGGTGTACAACACCTTTGCCCCCGTCACCCACCAGGTGCCCCTAGAGAGCCTTCACGACTCCTTCTCTCAAGAGGAGCTGCGGGAGTTCGACCGTCGGGTGCGGGAGGCCGTGGGGGAGGTGGAGTACGTGGTAGAGCCCAAGTTCGACGGGCTCTCGGTGGCGCTGGAGTACCGGGACGGCCTGTTCGTCCGGGGCTCCACCCGGGGGGACGGCGTCACCGGCGAGGACGTCACGGAGAACATCCGCACCATCCGCTGCGTGCCCAAGGTGCTCAAAGAGCCCGTGCCCTTTTTGGAGGTGCGGGGCGAGGTGTACATGTCCGACGAGAGCTTTGCCCGCCTGTGCGAGCGCCAGGAGCTTTTGGAGGAGAAGCCCTTTAAAAACCCCCGCAACGCCGCGGCTGGCTCCCTGCGCCAGAAGGACCCCAAAATCACCGCCCAGCGGGAGTTGAGCCTGTTTGTGTTCAACGTCCAGCAGGTGGAGGGCAAAGAGCTTTCCCGCCACGACCAGTCCCTGGAGTGGCTGCGGGAGCTGGGCTTCCCGGTGGCCGACCTGTACCGGACTTCCTCCAGCATCGACGAGGTGCTGGGCTTTATCGAGGAGATTGGCGGCAAGCGTGGGGAGTTCTCCTTTCCCATCGACGGCGCCGTGGTAAAGGTCAACGACTTCTCCCAGCGGGAGGAGCTGGGCAGCACCGCCAAGTTCCCCCGGTGGGCAGAGGCCTTTAAATACCCGCCCGAGGAAAAGGAGACCACGTTGCTGGAAATTGAGGTAAACGTGGGCCGCACCGGCGTCCTCACCCCCACAGGGGTGTTTGCCCCTGTGACGTTGGCGGGCACCACCGTCAGCCGGGCCACTTTGCACAACCAGGATTTCATCACCGAGAAGGACATCCGGGTGGGCAGCCGTGTGGTGCTGCGCAAGGCGGGGGAAATCATCCCCGAGGTGGTGGCCGTGCTGGAGAGCCCCGCGGATTCCCAGCCCTACCAGCTGCCGGAGGTGTGCCCCTCCTGCGGCGAGCGCGTCACCCGGGTGGAGGGGGAGGCGGCCACCCGCTGCACCAACCCCCAGTGCCCGGCCCAGCTGCTGCGCAACCTCATCCACTTTGCCAGCCGTGACGCCATGGACATCGACGGCCTGGGCCCCGCCATTCTGGAGCAGCTCCTCCAGGGCGGGCTGGTCCACTCCCCGGCGGACTTGTACACCCTCCAGGTAGGCCAGCTGCAAAAGCTGGAGCGCTTTGGCAAAAAGAGCGCCGAAAACCTGGTGGCCGCCCTGGAGCGCTCCAAGGGCAACGACCTCTACCGGCTGGTGTATGCCTTGGGCATCCCCCACATCGGGGCCAAGGCGGCCCAGGTGCTCTGCGGGGCCTTCCCCACCATGGAGGCCATCCAAAGCGCCACCGAGGAGGAGCTCTCCCAGATAGAGGGCTTTGGGGGCATCATGTCCCAAGAGGTGGCCGCCTTCTTCCAGAAGGAGTCCGCCCGGGAGCTGGTGGCCCGCTTGGGGGAGCTGGGCGTCAACATGGAGGCCCAGCGCCAAGAAACCCAGGGCACCACCTTGGCTGGCAGCACCTTTGTGCTCACCGGCACCTTGCCCACCATGAGCCGCAAGGAGGCCACCCAGCTCATCGAAAGCCACGGGGGAAAGGTGACTTCTTCCGTATCCAAAAAGACAAGCTATGTGCTGGCCGGGGAGGAAGCTGGCAGCAAGCTGGAAAAAGCTCGCCAGCTGGAAATCCCCGTGCTCACTGAGGAGGAGCTCCTCCAAATGCTCCAAGGACATTAAAGAGAAAGGTGGAACATCGCGATGATTTGCAAATTTGAGGAACTGTACCAGCAGGAGGCCCAGGGCCAGCGCGCCCGCTACCAGGCCCTGCGGGAGGGCTTTAAGGCCCAGTTTGGCAGCGACGAGGGCGGCGAGTACTTCAGCGCCCCCGGCCGCTCGGAGATTGGCGGCAACCACACCGACCACCAGCATGGCCGCGTGCTGGCCGCCGCGGTAAACCTGGACATCGCCGCCTATGCCCGCAAGACAGACAACGGCCGGGCCGTGCTGAAGTCCGCGGAATACACCAAGATGGACGACATCGACATCAGCGACCTGGACATGAAAGAGGAGGAGAAGGACACCTCCGCCGCCTTGCTGCGGGGCATCTGCGCCCGGTGTGTCCAGCTGGGCTACAAGGTGGGCGGCTTCGAGGCCTACACCATCACCCGGGTGCTCAAGGGCTCCGGCCTTTCCAGCTCCGCCGCCTTCGAGGTGCTGGTGGTCACCATCATCAGCCATCTGTACAACGACGACACAATCGACCCTGTCACCGTGGCGAAAATTGCCCAGTACGCGGAGAACGTCTATTTCGGCAAGCCCTCTGGCCTGCTGGACCAGACTGCCAGCTCTGTGGGCGGCTTTACCGCCATCGATTTCAAGGACCCGGAGAACATCCTCATTGAGAAGGTGAACTTCGACGTCACCGCCCACGGCTATGCCCTGTGCGTGGTGGACACCGGCGGCAACCACGCTGACCTGACCAACGAGTACGCCCTGGTGCCCAAGGAGATGAAAGAGGTGGCCGCCTTCTTTGGCAAGGAGTTCCTGCGGGACGTGGACGAGCAGGAGTTCTACGACAAGATAGGCGAGGTGCGCAAGGAGGCTGGCGACCGCGCCGTGTTGCGCGCCATGCACTTCTTTGACGACGACCGCCTGGCCGCCCAGGAGGCCCAGGCCCTGCGCGCCGGGGACTTCGACAGCTTTAAGGAGATGGTCATCGCCTCTGGACGTTCCTCTTTCCAGCGGCTGCAAAACGTCTTTGCCACCATCAACCCCCAGGAGCAGGGCTTGTCCTTGGCCTTGGCGTTGACGGAGAAGCTCCTGGCCGGGGAGGGCGCCTGGCGCGTCCACGGCGGCGGCTTCGCCGGGACCATCCAGGCCTATGTGCCCCTGGCCCGCCTGGACGAGTACCGCGCCGCCATGGAGAAGGTCTTTGGGAAGGGCGCCTGCTATGTGCTCTCTGTCCGTCAGGCAGGCGGCACCAAGGTGGAGTTGTAACAGATAACATACCCGAAAGAAAGGAGCCCTAGCGCGCGCTAAGGCTCCTTTTTCTGTTCCCTTATTCTTTCACTGGCGCAGGGGAAAGCCCTGGTCCAGCATGATGCCGGCGGTCTTGTCGCTGACCGGTATGGGCTCCTCCCCCTTGCAGTAGAGGATGTAGTCCCCGTCGCTCTCCCGGGCAAGCCAGCTGTTCCACGTGGTAACGGGAGTGTACTGGCCCTCTGTAATTTCCTCCATGGAGGGATAATAGGCGGGCTGCACCACCACCGAGTAAGAGCAAACAAGCAGCAAGGCCATAATGCCTGCCAGGGCCAAGGGCGCCACTTTCCGGTGGCGTTGGCGGGCCTGCAAAATCAGCTCCACCCGCTGAAGGATATCTTCCTTCTGGGAGGAGACAAGCTCCGTCACCCTGTACGAGGAAAAGCCCTTATTCTTCTGCTTGTGGCTGCTCACCAGCGTCTTGACCAGCACCTCCTGGTAGTCCAGGGCCGCCTGCGCCCCAGCGTGCTTGAGCACCGCGCCGTCGCACTTCAGCTCCAGGGCCCGGGTCAGGTCTTTTTTCAGCAGGTACACCAGGGGGTTCCACCAGAACAAAATGCAGAAAACCTCCACAAACAGCTTCACCCACATGTCGTGGTTTTTCCAATGGCACAGCTCGTGGAGGAACACGTAGCGGTACTCTTCATCGGTGTAGTGGTAGCAGGGCAGCAGAATGACAGGCCGCAATAAGCCGGCAATCACCGGCGTGTCCGCCCGCAGGGTCTGGATAAGGAGGGGCGCAGGCACATCCAATTCCCTAGCCGCCTGTTGGGCCAGGTGCTCTATGCGGGAATCCTCCAGCGGTTCATAGGAACGCAGCTTTTTGTGGAATTTCCAGGCGCCAAAGCCTGTGCGTGCCGCCAGGCCCAAAGAGCCTGCCGCCCAAACCAGCAGCAGCACCTCCCACACTTGGAGAGGCAGCTGCCCCAAAGGCGCCCGCAGCGCCCGGAACAGCCCAGCCACCAGCCCCTCCAGCCCTACCACGTTGGTAAAGTGCAGAAACTCAATGGGAAACAGGCACCGCAGCGCCGTCCCCAGAATGAGAAACAACAAGGGCGTCACCCCGGTCAGGGCCAGCAGCCGGGTGTTTTTCCGAAAAAAATAGAGCAGCAAGATGAACGCGCTGCTCCATAATACCGCTGTAAACAGGGAGTAAGGGGTAATCGACATGTGCGTTACCCCCTCCGGCGTCTCACAGCTTTCTCAATCTCTTGCAAGAGCCCGTCCACATCTTCCACTTTGGAGTACTTAATCAAAGAGCACACAATGGCGGGGATGTCCGCCGGGGTGTACTTGGGGGAAGAGGTTATCTGCAAGGCAAAGTGTTCATTGCGGGTTACGGTGGGCGCATAGCGGCGGGCGTAGTTTTGTTCTTTGCCCAGGCCGCCCACCACCACGATATACTCCTTGTCAATCAAGTCGTTAATCAACAGGTGGAAGGAGTTTACGGCGAACAGGGGCTCGCCTTTTTCCGAAATAGCGGCTTCCAGAATTTCAGGCCGGCCCAAAGGGCGGTCGGCGTCCCACAGGATTTCCATCAGCGCCAGTTCCGATTTTGTAAGGGGGAAACGTTTCCGTTTTTTCATGAGGCACCTCAATTCTAGTATTTTACTTGTAAACCTTTGTTTACCTTCAGTTTAATTTTTTATTGGAAAAATGTCAAGAAATTTTTGCAAGATGGGCCTAAAAAATCTCCAGCTATCCCCATGATATACAATCATGTTGTCAGTACACATGCCGTACCTGTCCGCGCGGCGTGGAAATCCCTCTTTGGGTGGCCTCCCGCCCCATGAAAAGGAGCTGCTCCTTTGGCTTTCAGGGGAAAAACACCTTCCCCCTGTGTCTTGCGGTTTTCCACAGGATGTGCTATACTAAACTACAGGTTGTGCCTGCCTGCCGGCGGGAGCACAGCCTGTATCCCTCAGCTAGGAGTGTAGCCTTTGGAAAACCAGCTTGCCCAGGAAGAGCTTTCCCGCCAGAAGCTTTTTATGGCCGATGTGGCGGAGATGATGAAGGTGCGGGCCCGCGGGCCTGTGCCCATGGCCTATGTGCGCACCTACGGCTGCCAGCAGAACGTGGCGGACGGGGAGAAAATCAAGGGCCTGTTAAGTGAAATGGGCTTTTCCTTTGCGGAAACCCCCGAGGAGGCGGATTTTATCCTCTTCAACACCTGCGCCGTGCGGGAGCACGCCCAGGACAGGGTGTTCGGCAATGTGGGCGCCTTAAAGAATATCAAGCGCCGCCACCCCGGCACCATCATCGCCGTGTGCGGCTGCATGACAGAGCAGGAGCACGTGGCCGAGCGCTTTAAGAAAAGCTATCCCTTTGTGAATATTGTCTTTGGTACCCACGTCATCCACCGGCTGCCGGAGATGCTCTACACCACCCTCACCGATTCCAAGCGGGTGTTCCTGCGGGGCCACGAGGGGGAGGAGGTCCTAGAGGGCATCCCCACCCGCCGGGACGGCACTTCCCGGGCCTGGGTGACGGTGATGCTGGGCTGCGACAACTTCTGCTCCTACTGCATCGTACCCTATGTGCGGGGCCGGGAGAAAAGCCGCCGCCCCGAGGAAATCGTCAAGGAGTGCCGCCAGCTTATCGAGGCGGGCTACAAGGAAATCACCTTGCTGGGGCAGAACGTCAACTCCTACGGCAAGGGCCTGGAGGAGCCGGTGAACTTCGCCGAGCTGCTCCGCCGCATCGACGCCATCCCCGGGGATTACCGCATCCGGTTTATGACCTCCCATCCCAAGGACGCCAGCCGGGAGCTGTTCGACGTCATGGCCCACAGCCAGCACATCCCCCACTACATCCACCTGCCCTTTCAGTCCGGCAACGACCGGGTCTTGCGGGAGATGAACCGCCGCTACAACCGGGAGCAGTATCTGGAGCTCATCCGCTACGCCCGCAGCGTCATGCCGGACATCAGTTTCACCTCCGATGTGATTGTGGGCTTCCCCGGCGAAACCTATGAGGAGTTTCAGGACACCCTCTCCCTTATCCGGGAGGTGGGCTTCACCTCTCTGTTCACCTTTATCTACTCCCCCCGGGAGGGGACACGGGCCGCCAAAATGCCCGACCCCGTCTCCCACGAGGAGAAGACCCAGTGGTTCGCGGAGCTATTAAAGGTCCAGGAGGAGGTCGCCGCCCAGCGCAGCGCCGCCATGGTGGGCCAGACCTACCGGGTGCTGGTGGAGGAGCGAAACGAAAAGCCCGGCCTGCTTTCGGGCCGCACGGCCTCCAGCGTGGTTATCGACTTCCCCGGCGGGGAGGAGCTTATCGGCCAGTACGCCCAGGTGAAAGTCACCGCCGCCCGCAGTTGGATGCTCTCCGGGGAGCTGGCGGAGTGAATCGGAGGGGGATTTGTGAAAAAGTGGGAACGCTTTTTTGATATCTTGTCCGGAACGGGGGTCGGCTTGTTCCTTGGCAAGCTCCTCTATCTTTTGTGGCACACTCGGGCGTATCCGGAGCTTTACGCCATGCAGTCCGCTCCCTGGTATGTGGCACTTCTGGTTCCAGGGGCGGGAATGGTGCTGGCGCTTCTGATAGCCGGAATTGGAAAGGCGGTTTTGCGCCGCCGGGCCAAGAGAACCAATCAAAAGAAGCAGTGATGCTTTTTGCAATATTTTAAGAAAGTTCAAATATAATTCACAAGGAGAAATTACAATGGACATCATCGAAATGACAAGAGAACTGGGCCGTGCCCTGCAGAACGACGAGCGCTACATCGCCATGATGGCGGCCCGCCAAGCCAGCGACGAGGATGAGGCTTTGCAGGAAGCCATTGGCGAGTTCAACTTAAAGCGCATGGCCATCTCCAACGAGGCCCAGAAGGAGGAGCGGGACGACGAGACCCTCCGCCGCCTCAACGACGAGTTCCGCGCCGTGTACCAGAAGATCATGGAAAACGAGCACATGCTCCGCTACAACGACGCCAAGAACGAGTTCGACGCCCTGCTGCAGCAGATGACCGGCATCCTCAGCCTGTGCGCCGAGGGCGAGGACCCCGCCACCTGCGACGCGTCCTCCTGCGGCGGCAACTGCGCCAGCTGCGGCGGCTGCCACTGAGAAACACACGGGGACGGCCTGCGCTCCCCTGGAAATGGAAAGGGTTGGTTTAGTAAGCAATGGCGGATTTTTCCCCAATGATGAAACAATATTTTGAGATGAAAGAAAAGTATCCTAACACGATACTTTTCTTTCGCCTTGGCGATTTTTACGAAATGTTCTTCAACGACGCCAAGACCGTCTCCCGGGAGCTGGAGCTCACCCTCACCGGCCGGGAGTGCGGCCAGGAGGAGCGCGCCCCCATGTGCGGCGTGCCCTTCCACAGCGCCGAAAGCTACATCGCCAAGCTGGTGGCAAAGGGCTATAAGGTGGCCATCTGCGAGCAGCTGGAGGACCCCAAACTGGCCAAGGGCCTGGTAAAGCGGGACGTCATCCGGGTTATCACCCCGGGCACCGTGGTGGAGAACTCCATGCTGGATGAAACCCGCAACAACTTCCTGTGCTCCATCTGCTACGAGGAGGACGGCCTGGGCCTGTGCTTTGGGGACATCTCCACCGGCGATTTGACAGCCGACCAGGTGCTGGCACCCAACAGCGAAACGCTGCTCCACATTTTGGAGGACCGCCTGGCCCGCTACAGCCCCAGCGAGATTCTGCTCAATCCCCAGGCCCTGGATTTAACCGGCCTGGCGGACTTTATCCGAGAGAAGCTCCACGCCGCGGTGGAGTGCCAGGAGAGCGCCCTGTACCTGGATCTGGGCCAGTGCCAAGCGCGGGTCAGCCGCCAGTTTGGCGGCCAGAGCCTGGCCCAGCTGGAGCTCTCCGACAAGCCCCTGGCGGTCAAGGCGTTAAGCGCGTTGTTCGACTATCTCTCCCGCACCCAAATCACCGGCTTAGAGCGGATGAACGAGGTGGACATCGGCACCGACGCGGGCGTCATGGGCCTGGACATCAACGCCCGGCGGAACCTGGAGCTGACCGAAACGCTGCGCAACAAGGAGAAGCGAGGCTCTTTGCTGTGGGTGCTGGACCGCACCAAAACCGCCATGGGCAAGCGCCTTATCAAGGCCTGGCTGGAGCAGCCCCTTTTGAGCCCGGCGAAAATCACCCGGCGGCAAAACGCCGTGGAGGAGCTGTTCCAGAACCCCCAGCTGCTGGACCAGCTCACCGAGCAGCTCACCGGCATCTACGATTTAGAGCGCATCATGACCCGCATCGTCTACGGCTCTGCCAACGGCCGGGAGCTGCGCTCTCTGTCCACGGCCCTCAAGCGGCTGCCGGGGCTCCTCACGCTGCTGGAGGGCTGCCAGGCCACGCTGCTCCAACAGCTGCGCCAGGAGATGGACGGCCTGGAGGAAGTGGCCCAGCTCATTGATGCCGCCATTGTGGACGACCCGCCCTTCACCATCCGGGAGGGGGGCATCATCCGGGACGGGTACAACCAAGAGCTGGACGAGGTCAAGCGGGACATGAACGGCGGCCGGGAGCTCATCGCCGCGGTAGAGGCCCGGGAGCGGGAGCGCACTGGCATCCCCAAGCTGAAAACCGGCTACAACCGGGTGTTCGGCTATTACATCGAGGTGTCCAACAGCTACAAAAACCAGGTGCCCGAGGATTACATCCGCAAGCAGACCCTCACCGGCGGCGAGCGCTACATCACCCAGGAGCTGAAAGACCTGGAAAACCGCATTCTGGGCGCCCACGACAAATCCATCGCCCTGGAGTCCAAGCTCTTTGAGGAGGTGCGCCGGTTTGTGGCGGACCAGCTGCCCCGGGTGCAGTCCTCCGCCAAGGCGGTGGCCGCTTTGGACGTGCTGTGCTCCTTTGCCGTGGTGTCCGTGAAGAACGACTACACCCGGCCCGTCATCAACATGAGCGGCAAGCTCTACCTCAAGGACAGCCGCCACCCCGTGGTGGAGGCCCTGCTCCACGACACGCCCTTTGTCCCCAACGACGTGGACATGGATATGCACGACAACCGGGTGGCCATCATCACCGGCCCCAACATGGCGGGCAAGTCCACCTACATGCGGCAGACTGCCATCATCACCATTATGGCCCAGATTGGCTGCTTTGTCCCCGCCGCCGTGGCGGAGATTGGCATTGTGGACAGCATCTTCACCCGGGTGGGCGCCTCCGACGACTTGTCCGCGGGCCAGTCCACCTTTATGATCGAGATGGCGGAGGTGGCGGACATTCTGAAAAACGCCACCCAAAACAGCCTTATCATCTTCGACGAAATCGGCCGCGGCACCTCCACCTTCGACGGCATGAGCATTGCCCGGGCCGTCTTGGAGTACGTCCACGATAAGAAGCTGGTGGGCGCTAAGACGCTGTTCGCCACCCATTACCACGAGCTCACCGCCCTGGAGGACCAGCTCCCCGGGGTGAAGAACTTCAACATCGCCGTGAAGAAGCGGGGCGACGACATCACCTTCCTGCGGCGCATCGTCCGGGGCGGGGCCGATGACAGCTTCGGTATCGAGGTGGCCAAGCTGGCCGGCGTGCCGGAGAAGGTCATCCGCCGGGCCAAGCAGGTGCTGGCCGAGCTGGAGAAAGAGGGAGCCGAGGGCACCCGGCCTTCCCACCACCGCTTCTCCGAGGAGCCCGTGCAGCTGACCATGGACACCGTGGACGGCGAGGTGCTGCAAAAGCTCCGCAGCCTGGATGTAAACGCCCTGACGCCCATCCAGTGCATGAACACCCTTTTCGAGCTGTGCAGCATGCTGAAATAATCTAAAACGAGAAAGGAGGCGGTACCATGCCGAAAATCCAAGTGCTGGATAAGCAGGTGGCGGAGCTCATTGCCGCGGGCGAGGTGGTGGATAGGCCATCTTCTGTTATCAAGGAGCTGGTGGAGAACGCCGTGGACGCCGGCGCCACCATCATCACCGTGGAAATCCGCCGGGGGGGTGTCACCTTTATGCGGGTGACGGACAACGGCTGTGGCATCGCCCCCGAGGACGTACCCACCGCCTTCCTGCGCCACGCCACCAGCAAGGTGGTGGGGGAGGATGACTTGAACTCCATCGCCACCTTGGGCTTCCGCGGGGAGGCGCTGGCCTCCATCTCCGCCGTGGCCCACGTGGAGCTGCTCACCCGCACCCCCGGCGCGGTGGCTGGAGTGCGCTACACCTGCGGCGGCGCCGAGGAGCCCGTCTTGGAGGACGCCGGCTGCCCCGAGGGCACCACCATCCTGGTGCGGGATTTGTTCTACAACACCCCCGCCCGCATGAAGTTCCTCAAAAAGGACTCCACCGAGGGCAACTCCGTGGCGGGCATTTTGGACAAGCTGGCCCTGTCCCACCCGGAGATTTCCTTCCGGTTCCTCCGGGACGGCAAGGAGCAGCTCCACACCCCGGGGGACGGCAAGCTCTCCTCCACCATTTACGCCGTCTACGGCCGGGAGTTTTCCTCCACCCTCATCCCCGTCCACTACGAGCTGGGCCATGTAAAGGTGGAGGGCTTTATCAGCGCGCCCACCTCCAGCCGGCCCAACCGCTCCATGCAGAACTTCTTCATCAACGGCCGGTACATCCGCAGCCGCACCGCCATGGCCGCCTTGGAGGAGGCCTACAAGGGCTCCATCATGGTGGGCAAGTTCCCCGCCTGCGTGCTGCACCTGCACCTCTCCTTTGGGGCGGTGGATGTGAACGTCCACCCCGCCAAGCTGGAGGTGCGCTTTGTCAACGAGCGCCCCATTTTCGACGCGGTGTACCACGGGGTAAAGTCGGCCCTCCACGCCGGGGACAAGCCCAAAGTCATGGAGCTGAAGCGGCCGCCTGTCAACCCCTACGCCCCTGTGCTGGAGCGCAAGGAGCAGCTGCGCATGGAGACGCCCCCGCCAGCGCGAAAGCCCCAGACACCGCCTCCGCCCGCTGCCGCCCCACTTGGCAAGCCGCCCCAGAGGGAGAGCGCCCCTCCAGCCCGGGAGCCCTCGTTCCTCCTGCGGGACAGCGAAGCCCCTCGCCGGGAGCGCCGGGGTTTTTCCAGCTTTCTGGAGAATGTCTTGGACAGCGAGCCCCAGCCGGAGCCTGTGGCGCCCGCTCCCGCGCCTCAGCCTGTAGAGGAAAAGCCCCAGGAGTCCCAGCCTACGGTCCCCGTCCAGGAACAGCTTCCCCTGCCCGTGGAGGAGCAGCCCCCTGTGGAACGGCCCCAGCCCCTGCGCAAGGAGTTCCACTCCCGGGTGATTGGGGAAACCTTTGGCACCTACCTGCTGGTGGAATACAGCGCCGACGAGCTGATGTTCATCGACAAGCACGCCGCCCACGAGCGCCTGCTGTACGAGCGCCTAAAGCGGGAGAACGCCGGGGGAGAGGCCCAGACGCTGCTGGAGCCCGTCACCGTCACCTTGGACAAGGAGGAGTACACCGCCGCCTTGGACCACCTGGAGGACTTCTCCAAGGCCGGGTTTGAGGTGGAGGACTTCGGTTCCGGCACCGTGCTGGTGCGCTCGGCGCCCTTGCTGCTGGACGGCGGGGACGCCGCCGAGGCGGTCATGGAGATTGCCGGGTACCTGGCCTCCCTGAAAAACCGCATGACCACCGAGCACCTGGACTGGGTCTACCACAACGTGGCCTGCCGCGCCGCCATGAAGGCAGGGGATTCCATCACCCGGGAGGAGATGGTGTCCCTGGCCCAGGAGCTGGAGAAAAACCCCGACGTGCGCTACTGCCCCCACGGCCGGCCGGTGTACATCATCCTGCGCCGCCGGGACATCGAGCGCCAGTTTGGGCGGGTGTGATATGACAGCGGCAAAAATCCCTGTGGCGGCGGTGGTGGGCCCCACTGCCACAGGCAAAACGGAATTGGGCATCCAGCTGTGCCAGCGCCTGGGCGGGGAGATTGTCTCCTGCGATTCCATGCAAGTGTACAAGGGGCTGCCCATCGGCACGGCCCAGCCCACGGCGGAGGAGCTGGCCGCCGCGCCCCACCACCTTATCGGCTTTCTGGATGTGGAGCAGCCCTTCAGCGTCTCCGACTATGTGGACGCCGCCGGGCAGGTTATCCGGGAGATTTCCGGCCGGGGCAAGCTGCCCATTTTGGTGGGCGGCACGGGCCTATATGCCCGCTCTCTGCTGCGGGGCTTCTCCTTTGAGGAGCGCGGCCGGGACGACGCCTTGCGCCAGCGGCTCTTTCAAGAAGCGGAGGAGCAGGGGATAGACGCCCTCTACCAGCGCTTGGAGCGGCTGGACCCCAAGGCGGCGGAAGAAATCCACCCCCACAACGTGAAGCGGGTTATCCGGGCCCTGGAATACATCCAGCTGTGCGGCGAGCCCTTCTCCGCCCAGGCGGAGCGCTCCCACAGCGCCCAGTCGCCCTATCAATACGTCATGCTGTGCCTGGGCTATGAAAACCGGGAGACACTCTACCGCCGCATCGACGCCCGGGTGGACAAGATGCTGGAGCAGGGCCTGCTGCCGGAAGCCCAAGCGTTCTACAGCCGCTGCCAGCAGGCGGGGAGCATCCCCACCGCCGCCCAGGCCATCGGCTACAAGGAGCTGTTCCCCTACTTCCGCGGGGAGGTCTCCCTGGAGGAGGCGGTGGAGGCCATCAAGCGGGAGAGCCGCCGGTACGCCAAGCGGCAAATCACCTGGTTCAAGCGGGAGGAGCAAGTGGAGTTTCTTCCCATCGACGCCTTCCCCAGCCGCCAGGCCCTTTTGGAGGAGGCGGTGTCCCTGCTGGGAAAATGGGGCGTCTGGAAAGGAGGCAACGCCTGTGAACAGTAAAAAGATACGGACCATCGGCGCGGTGCTGCTGGCTGTGCTGGTGCTGGTGTATGTGGGCTACCAGGGCTATCTGGCCACCCACCGCAGCATTCAGACGGAGACGGCCATGTACGGCCAGGTTTCCGACGTGCTCCAGGCCCAGAGCTTTATCATCCGCAACGAGCAGGTCATTGACGAAAGCGCCAACGGCGTGCTCAGCTATCGGGTGGCGGACGGCACCCGGGTGGCCCAGGGCGGCGTGATTGCCGACGTTTTCTCCACCGAGGAGGACGCCTCCGCCCAGCGCACCATCGAGCAGCTGGACGAGGAAATCGCCAACCTGCAGGCGTTGTCCCAGCCGGCGGACTACTTTGTGGCCAACCCCTCCATGCTGGCGGACCAAATCTACTCCGCCATGGAGGACGTGGCTTTGGGCGTCAACCAAAACAGCTTTTCCCAGCTGACCACCTGGAAGGAGTCCCTTCTCAGCGCCTTGACCCGGCGCCAGCTCATCACCGGGGAGGAGAGCGCCGAAAACCTCTCCCAGCGCATCAGCCAGCTGGAGAGCCAGCGCTCCTCCTTAGAGAGCCAGGCGGGGGATTCCATCGGCACCATCTCCGCGCCCCAGGCGGGGTACTTTATCAGCTCGGTGGATGGGCTTGAAAGCGCCGTGGACGTGGAGGACGTGGAGAACCTCACCGTGGCCCAGGTGGAGGAGCTCCTCTCCCAGGACGCCACCCGGGACAGCTCCGCCGTGGGGAAGATTTGCCAGGACTTCAACTGGTACGTGGCCTGTGTATTTGACGAGGACGACATGGTCCACCTGGAGGGCGTGGACAGCGTCTACCTGGACATCCCCTTTGCCAGCACCGAGCAAATCCCCGCCACCGTGATGGCCCGCAATTATGACAAGGATTCTGGCGACACCGCCGTGGTGTTCCAGTGCTCCTATATGGATTCAGACATTGCCGCCGTGCGCAACGAGGCCGTCCAGGTGACTGTGGCTACCTACTCCGGGGTGCTGGTCAACGAGCGGGCCCTGCGCTTTGAGGACGTGGAGTACACCACCACAGACGAGGACGGCAACACCGTCACCCAGGTGGCGGAGAACGTCCGGGGCGTGTACGTCCTCTACGGCGGCCAGCTGGAGTTTGTCCAGGTGTTCACCGACCACTCTGTCAATGGCTACGCCATCTGCAAGACAGAGCTCTCCTCCGAGGAGCAGGCGGCCTTGGTCACCAGTTCAACCATTCAGCTCTATGACCAAGTTGTGGTAGAAGGGACGGATTTGTATGATGGAAAAGTCGTTTCTTGAGCGCATCCAGATATTTGATGAGAACTACCCCCGCATCCAGGAGGAGATTGCCCTGGCCGCGGAAAAGGCGGGGCGCCGGCCCCAGGACATCACCTTGCTGGCCGCCACGAAAACCGTCCCCCTCGAGGTGATAAACCACGCCATCGACAGTGGCCTCTCCGCCATGGGGGAGAACCGCGTCCAAGAGCTTTTGGAGAAATACGACGGCCTGCACCGGGAGAGGTGCGACATCCAGTTCATCGGCCAGCTGCAAACCAACAAGGTGAAATACCTGGTGGGCAAGGTCAGCTGCATCCAGTCCGTGGGCAGCGTAAAGCTGGCCAAGGAAATCTCCCGCCTTTGCCTGCGGGAGGGCGCCACCATGAAGATGCTGGTAGAGGTGAACATCGGCCGGGAGGAGAGCAAGGGCGGCGTGCTGCCCGAGGCCCTTTTCGAGGTGGTGGACGAAATCCGCACGCTGCCGGGCCTCCACGTGGAGGGGCTGATGGCCATCCCGCCTATCTGCGAGAAGAAAGCCGAACTTTGCGGGTATTTTTCCGCTGTGCGGCAATCTTATGTTGACATAGCGGCAAAAAAATTAGATAATGTATCTATGAACTGTTTATCCATGGGCATGTCCTCGGATTTCCAAGAGGCCATCGCCTGCGGGGCCACCATGGTGCGGGTGGGCTCCTCGCTGTTTGGGAAAAGGGATCATCCCCAGCACTACTACGCGATTTAGGAGGTACTTACTATATGGCAGGATTGGTCGAAAAGCTTCAAAAAATGTGGAATCCGCCAGATGATGAATACGATGAGTACTACGAAGATGAACCGGAACAGGAGCAGGAGTCCAGCCGCAGCTCTTACAGTGAGCACCGGCGCCCTTCCAGCTATTCCTTCGCGGACTTCGCGCCCCGCGGCGAATCCTCCGGGGGAAACCGAGTGGTCAATATCAACGCCAAGGCCCAGCTGCAGGTGGTGCTCTTCAAGCCCATCTCCTTCGGGGAGGAGACCCGCGCCATTGCCGACGAGCTGTTAAAGCGCCACACCGTGGTGCTCAACCTGGAAAAGACCGAGAAGGACGTCTCCCGTCGGATTGTGGACTTTTTAAGCGGCGTGGCCTACGCCAACAACGGGAAAATCAAGCGCATCGCCACCAACACCTTTATTATCACACCCTATAACGTGGACCTCACCGGCGACGATGTGTTGGACGAGCTGGAAAACAACGGCCTCTACTTTTAAATAGACCATGGCAACGGAACAAGACCTTCTCGCCGCCCGCCTGGAGGACTCCATCAAGCTGTCCCGCAAGCGGCCCTGCTTCTTGGGCTTCCTGGATGAGGCCCAGGCCGCCTTTTGCCAGGAGCGGCTCTCCCGGCGGCAGGATGTGGCCTATCTCTCCTGGGGCGGCCACGAATACGCGGAGCGGGTGGTGCTGGGCTTTTTCCCAGATTACCTGGAGCCCGCGCCGGAGTACTTTCCCACCACGCCCCTTGTGCTCTCTTACCGCAAGGAGGACAAACTCACCCACCGGGACTTCCTGGGCTCCTTTATGGCCCTGGGCGTGGAGCGCTCGGTGATAGGGGACATCGTGGTGGGGGAGGGCCAGTGCGTGGCGTTCCTCCGGGAGGAGATGGGGGAGTATTTCCTCCGCAACATCCAAAAAATCGGCCGGGTGGGGGTAAAGCCCTCTCTCCAGTGGGACGGTACGCTGCCCGGCGCCCGGCAGTTCGCGGAGCGCAGCGGCGTGGTGGCCTCTGAGCGGCTGGATTGCCTCACGGCTTTCCTCTGCCGCACCAGCCGGGAAAAGGCCGCCGGGCTCATCACCGCAGGCCTGGTGTTCCTCAACCATCGGGAAGCCCTTTCCGTCTCCCAGCGGGTGAAGGAGGGCGATCTGCTCTCTGTGCGCAAGCAAGGTCGTTTTATAATTGATGAGCTTGGCCCTTTGACAAGCAAGGGGCGGCTCGTGGTGAAATGTAGGAAATTTCAATAAGGGGGGAACTGCCCATGTTGACTGTAAAGGAAATCAACGAGGTAAGTTTTGGTAAGGCAGGGTTCTCTGGCTACAAGCCGGAGGACGTGGACAATTTTATCGACGAAGTGGTGGAATCCTTCACCCAGCTTTTGGCTGAGCGGGATGACGCCTTGCAGCAAGAGGCCCAGCTGGACCAGCAGGTGAAGGAGCTGACCAACCAGGTGGCCCAGCTGAAAGCCAAGAACGCCGAGCTCCAGAAGAAGCTGGGCATTCTGGCCCAGAAGATCGAGTCCTACCGGGAGGAGGAGGACGGCATTAAGGAGGCTATCCTCAGCGCCCAGAAAATCGGTAAGGACGCCATCCAGGAGGCCAAGGACAAGGCCGCCGTGATGCTGGCCGACGCCGAGGAAAACGCCAAAGCCCTGCTGGCAAACGCCCGGGATGATGCCGCCAAGGCCGCCCGGGAGTACGCCATCCAGGTGGAGCAGAAGCGCAACGAGCTGGAGGAGATGAAGCGCCAGGTGTCCGCGTTCCGCGTCTCTTTGCTGGAGATGTACAAAAAGCACCTGGAGAGCATCAACCACATCCCCAGCTTCCGCTTTAAGGATACCCAGCCGGCTGTTTCCCGCCCGGAGCCTCAGCCCGCTCCCCAGCCGGAGCCAGAGCCGGAACCCCAGCCCGTCTACCGGGAGGAGCCCCGGCCCGTCTCTGCACCTGTCTCGGTCCCGGAGCCTAAGCCAGAGCCGGAGCCTGTGCCCCAGCCTGTGGTGGAGCAGCCCAAAATGGAGCCTGCCCCCCAAGAGACCCCAGAACTTCCCCAGGAGGAGCCCACTCTTCAGGACAAAGTGGATTACAGCCGGGAGCAGCTTCGGCAGGAGCCCCACAGCTATCACCCGGATGACAACGACCTCTCCCAGGTGGGCATCGATTTAGAGGCGTATTCCGATATTCCCGAATCCCTGCAGCGGGAGAAGGCCTCCCACTTCAGCAACCTGGAGTTTGGCGACGACGTGGACCTGGGCCGCAAAAAGCGCAGGAAATAAAAAAGGACAGCCATAGCCTGTGAGAAAAGAGAAACCGCCCGTTTCTCTTTTTTCGCCATCCCCAGGGAAACAGCGCCCACCGGACAAGAATAGCCGCAGGGCGCTTCCTTTGGCTGCCGTGAAAAAGGAGAACACTTTCACCTTGAAAACAGAGAACAAAAACCGCAACACCGCCACGGCGGTTGTGGTGCTGGCCGTGGCCGCAGTGCTGCTGGCCATTGACCAGATACTCAAATACTTTGTGCTCCGCGATTTGCGGCCGGTGGGCACTGCCACCGTCATCCCCGGCCTGCTGGAGCTCACCTATGTGGAGAACACCGGCGCCGCCTTTGGCCTGTTCAAGCAGGTGATGTGGCTGGTGGTAGCCGTCACCGTGGTGGCTACGGTGGCCATTATCGTGCTGCTTTTCCGCTATAAGCGCCACAGCTTTTTCAGCTATACCACCGCGGCCTTGCTGATGGCAGGCGGCATCGGCAACTTGATAGACCGCATCGCCCACGGCTTTGTGGTGGATTACATCCACGTGCTCTTTTTCGATTATGTCTTCAACTTTGCCGATTGCTGCATCACCGTAGGGGCGGTGCTGTTTGTCATCCACGTGCTGTTTTTCACCCGCGAGGGGAAAGAGACACTTCCCAGGGAGCCGGAAAGCAAATGAGCCGCCAGCTTCTCATCCCCGTGGAGGAGGCGGGCCAGCGGGTGGATAAGCTCCTCTCCGCCGCCCTGGAGGACATGACCCGCTCCGCCGTGCAGAACCTTATAGAAAACGGCTGTGTCACCTGCGGGGGGAAGGCCCTCTCCAAAAGCGCCAAGCTCAAGCCAGGGGACCAGATTCTGGTGGAGCTTCCCGAGGTGCGCCCTTTGGAAGTGCGCCCCCAGCCCATCCCCCTGGAGGTGGTCTACGAGGACGGCGACCTGCTGGTGGTGAACAAGCCCAAGGGCATGGTGGTCCATCCCGCTCCTGGCCACGAGGAGGGCACGCTGGTCAACGCGCTGCTGGCCCACTGCGGCGACTCCCTCTCCGGCATCAACGGCGTGGCCCGGCCGGGAATCGTCCACCGCATTGACAAGGACACCAGCGGCCTGCTGATTGTGGCGAAAAACGACTTTTCCCACACCCGCCTGGCGGAGCAGATTCAGGCCCACACCTTCACCCGGGAGTACAGCGCTGTGGTGTACGGCTCCTTTAAAGAGGATTCCGGCACGGTGGACCAGCCCTTGGGCCGCCATCCCACAGACCGCAAGAAAATCGCCGTGCTGCCCAACAGCCCCTCCGCCCGGCGGGCTGTCACCCATTTCTGGGTGGTCAAGCGCTTCCAGGGCTTTACCCAGCTGCGCCTGCGCCTGGAGACAGGCCGCACCCATCAAATCCGGGTGCACATGGCCTACCTGGGCCATCCCGTGGCAGGGGACCCTGTGTACGGCCCGAAAAAAGGTATCACCTCCCTGGAGGGCCAGTGCCTCCACGCGGGGAAAATCGGCTTTGTCCACCCCCGCACAGGGGAGTATCTGGAGTTCGAGGCGCCTTTGCCAGCCTATTTCACCGGGTTTCTGCAAAAGCTGAAGGAAGTGTAAGCCATGGACCGGGAAAGCAAATTCCGCATGGTGCTCCTGCTTGCGGCCGCCGCTGTCACGGCAGTTGTGTTGACGGGGCTGTATTCTGCGCGGCCTTTGGAGTTTTACCAGGTCACGGTGGAGGCCACGCCCGCCCCGGCGGCAGTGTCTTCTCAGGTCCAGCCCACCCAAGAGCCCGCCGGGGAAACCATCCCCGTGGAGGAGGACACTTCCAGCGAGGGCCCGCAAGAGGTGCTGGTGGAAAAGAGCGTCAACCTAAACACAGCCACTTTAGAGGAGCTGGACTTGCTTCCCGGCGTGGGGCCAGCCATTGCCCAGCGCATCATCGACTACCGGGAGCAGAACAGCGGCTTTTACGACATCGAGGAAATCATGGAGGTGTCCGGCATCGGGGAAAAGACCTTCGCCAAGCTGGAGCCCTACATCACAGTGGAATAAAAAAAGAGCGGTGGGGAAGTTCCTCACCGCTCTTTTTGTGCTGTTTTAAGCTGGGTCGCTGGCAAAGACAAGGCCCGCTTGCTTTCGCACCCGCTCCATAAAGCGGGAGACCTGCAAGCTCAGCTGGCTGCAGCGGGCGTACTCCTGGGCCGAGGCCTCCGGCTCTGTGATGTAGCGGTAGAAGTCCTTGGCCTCCCAGCCCATGAGCTTATACTTCTCATCGTCGCCGTAGAGCTGCTCCACCGTGCCGTCCTTGCGCCACAGGGAGAGCCCCGCCACCCGGGAGATGGACTCCACCGCCAAGGTACCCTCCGTGCCCTGGAAATCGCTGTTGGCCCCTGCCTGCCCCAGCTTGGAGTAGGTCATCACCACCAGCTTGTCCGGGTAGCGCAGGGTGAGCACCCCGCCGCCGTCGGCGCCGCTGTCCAGCATCTGCGGGGCCACAGTGAAGCTCTCCGGCTCCCCAAACAGCGCCAGGGCCGGGTACACACAGTAGACGCCCAAATCCATCAGGGCCCCTGTCTCCAGGGCCGGGTTGAAGATGTTGGGCAGCTCCCCGTTGAGGTAGCTGTCCAGCTTGGAGGAGCGCTGGCAGAAATCCAGCTTCACCAAAGAGAGCTTCCCCAGCTGGCCCAGGGCGTCCTCCAGGATTTTCCTCTGGGGCAGGTGCAGGTACATGATGGCCTCCAGGAACACCAGCCCCCGCTCCTGGGCCAGCTGTTGCAGCTGGGCCACCTTGTCCCCCTGGGCGCACAGGGGCTTCTCGCAGAGCACATGCTTGCCGCGCTCTAAAAAGAGCCTGCACTGCTCAAAGTGCAACGCGTTGGGGCTGGCGATGTACACCGCGTCTATCTGGGGCGAGGCGGCCATCTCCTCCAAATCCGTAAACCACAGGGGCGCCCCGTGCTTCTGAGCGAAGGCCTGGGCGCGCTCCGCTGTGCGGGAATAGACAGCTGTCAGCTCCCACAGGCCGCTGTCCTTGGCCCCGTGGATGTACTCGTCCACAATCCACCCGGAGCCGATGGTTCCAAATCTCAGCATTGGCGTAAAACCCTTTCTATCCGCTTATTCCACGTTGTAGATGGCGGTCTTGATGATGTCCTTGATTTTCTCCATGTCCTCCAGCACCACGTACTCGGTCTTGCCGTGGGCGTTGGCGCCGCCGGTGCAGATGTTGGGGCAGGGGAGGCCCATAAAGGAGAGCCGGGCGCCGTCGGTGCCGCCCCGCACAGGCTCGGAGTGGGGCTCCACGCCGTTTTCCTTCATGGCCCGCTCCATGTTTTCCAAAATCTCCATGCGGGGCTCAATCATCTCCCGCATGTTGTAGTAGCTGTCCTTCAGGGTCAAGGCCAAAGGCTGGGTGGGGTACTTGGCGTTGATATAGGCGGCGGCTTTCTCCATCAGTTCCTTCTTCTGGCGGAACAGCTCCTTGTCGTGGTCCCGGATGAGAAACTGCATCACGGTGTGCTCCACATTGCCGTGGATGGCGTCCAGGTGGATAAAGCCCTCCCGGCCCTCGGTGAGCTCGGGCACTTGGCCTTTGGGCAGCAGGGCGCAGAACTCCATGGCAACGCTCATGGAGTTGACCATCTTGCCCTTGGCGCCGCCCGTGTGGGTGGAAACGCCCTCCACCTCCACCACGGCGGAAGCGGCGTTAAAGGTCTCGTAATCCAGGCCGCCTAACTGGCCGCCGTCCACCGTGTAGGCGTAGTCGCAGCCAAAGCCTTCCACGTCGAAATGGTCGGCGCCCTCGCCGATTTCCTCGTCGGGGGTAAAGCCAATCTTCACCGTGCCGTGGGGCTTGTTCTCCCGCAGGATTTCCTCGGCCGCCACCAGAATCTCCGCCACGCCGGCCTTGTCGTCGCCGCCCAGCAGCGTGGTGCCGTCGGTGGTGATAAGGGTCTTGCCCACGTGGCCCAGCAAAGCGGGCTCCGCGGCGGGGGAGAGGGAAAGGCCGCTGCCGCCCAGGGCAATGGCGCCGCCGTCGTAGTTTTCAATCACCTGGGGATGGATGTTCTCTCCGCTGACGCCGCCGTAGGTGTCCATGTGGGCGATAAAGCCCACGGTGGTGCCCCGCTCCGCCGTGGCGGGAATGGTGCCGTACACATATCCCATCTCATCCATGCGGGCGTCCGCGATGCCAATGGACTTCATGTGCTCCACAATGTGGGCGCCCAGCACCTTCTGCCCCGGGGTGCTGGGGGTGGTGCCGGTGGTCTCATCGGAGGCCGTGGGGTAGGATACCAAATCGAGAAACACGTCTTTTACAGACATTACACTTCACTCCAATACTTTTTCAGATTTGCCAGGCCAATGCGCACCGCGTCCACGCAGGGCTCCATGCCCTCAAACTCAATAGAGATGGTGCCGTCAAACCCGGCGGCTTTCAGCAGGTGGAGGCAATGCTTCACTGGCACGTTGCCGTGGCCGATGATGGTGCCCCGCAGGAAGTTCCCGCCCCGGGAGCGGAACGCCCCTTCGCCGGGGTCCTCGCTGTAGAAGGGCTTCACAATAAAGTCCTTGCCGTGAACGTAGCGGGTGTAAGGGGCAATGCGGGCCACCGCCTCGGCGGGGTTCTCATCGGCGCACAGGAAATTGCCCAAATCGCACAGCAGGCCAAAGTTGGGATGGTCCACCGCCATGTACAGCTTTTCCACCCGGTCGGAATCCTGGGAGAAGAAACCGTGGTTCTCAGTCATGGTCATCACCCCTTGGGACGCGGCGTAGTCCGCCACCTCCCGGACGGCCTGGGCCAAGGTGGGGATAAGGCTCTCATAGCTGCGGTAGTTTTCCCCCTTGTAGCCGGCGGTGATGTCGTGGCGCATCCGGGGCGCGCCCAGCAGGGCGGCGATGTCCACATAGTCCTTCACCCGCTGGATTTCCTTCTCCTGGTCGCCGTCGCTGCCGTTGAGGAAATCCGCCCCAATGGCCAGGGAGGAGAACTGCAACCCGCACTTCTCCGCGGCCTGTTTCAGCTCCAGGGCCTGGGCCTTTTTCTCCTCCTGGGTGCCGCTGAAGTTCACAAAGTCCACGGCCTCCACAGCGTCAAAGCCCAGCTCCGCCGCCTTTTCCACACATCCCAAGGGGGTGAGCTCCCCCTTCTGGATGGCGCTGTAAAAGCTGTACAAGCTGACAGAATACTCCATGCAAAAACAACTCCTCTTTTTTAAGAATATATAGCGTTACCCGGCTGGGAATCCCCGCCGGGTATGCTTGCCATTTTTCAAGATAGGGCCACGCTCAGTCGCCAAAGCTGATGCCAATCTGCCGCGCCGCCTTGATTTCGTCGCAGTCCACCGGCACGCTCTTCAGCTTGCCGGCCACTTCCGCCAGGGGCACAGGCACGCACTGGCCGCCTACCATGCCCACCATCACGCCGAAGGTCTTTTCCTTGATGAACCGGGCAGCGGTGGCGCCCAGCCGGGTGCACAGCACGCGGTCATAAGCGCAGGGACTGCCGCCCCGCTGGAAGTGCCCAGGGACGCACACGCGGATTTCGTTGTCAATCTTCCTGGCCAGCTCCTCGGCAATGCGGTACACAATGGAGGGATGGGGGAAGTTCTCCCGGGCCTTTTTCCGCTCCTTCTTGGTGAGGGCCGCCTCCTCCTTGGAGATGGCGCCTTCCGCCACCGCCAAAATGGAGAACTTCTTGCCCTTCTTAATGCGGTCGTTCAGGCACTTGGCAACCTTGTCGATGTCGTAGGGAATCTCCGGCAGCAGAATCACGTCGGCGCCCCCCGCGATGCCCGCGGACAGCGTCAGCCAGCCCACCTTGTGGCCCATCACTTCCACAATGAAGATGCGCCCGTGGGAGGTGGCGGTGGTGTGGATGCAGTCGATGACGTTGGTGGCAATCTCCACCGCGCTGTGGAAGCCGAAGGTCACGTCCGTGCCCCAGATGTCGTTGTCAATGGTCTTGGGCAGGTGGATGACGTTCAGGCCCTCTTGGCTTAGGAGGTTGGCGGTCTTCTGGGTGCCGTTGCCGCCTAAAATCACCAGGCAGTCCAGCTTCATCTTCTTGTAGTTTTCCTTCATGGACTTTACCTTGTCCACGCTGTTTTCGTCGATGACCCGGATGGTCTTAAAGGGCTGGCGGGAGGTGCCCAGAATGGTGCCGCCCAAGGTGAGAATGCCGGAGAAATCCCGCTCCTCCATCTTTTTATACTCGCCAAAAATCAGGCCCTTGTAGCCATCTTTAATGCCGTAAATCTCCACTTCCTTGCCAAATTCCTGATACAGGCCCTTGGCAACCCCTCGAATCGCGGCGTTTAACCCTTGGCAGTCGCCGCCGCTGGTCAAAATACCCACTCGCTTCACGTTGCTCATCCTCTCTGAAAGTATTCCACCGGCGCCCCGGTGTTTTGCGGAAGATGTAAAACCATGTCCACTAGCTTCATTTTAAACTAGAGGAAACTCCCCTGTCAAGGGGTTCCGGCTTCCTCCGAGGAATGAATGGGTATGAGGGGGCTGTCCTTTTCCACCTCTTGCTTGGCTTTCAGGCGCTCCTGGGCCCGGCGGTAGAAGGTCAGCTGGGCGGTGCAGGCGGCGCGGCCCCGGCGGGACACGTGCTGGTAGCTGGTGTCCGGCAGCATCATCCGGGCGTTGGTGTTGTCGCTGAGGAGGATGTCCAGCGTCTCAAAGGCGCGCTGCTTTAAGTCCTCGTCCTCAATGGGGAATACCAGCTCAATGCGGCGGTCCAGGTTGCGGGGCATCCAGTCGGCGCTGCCCATGTAGATTTTGGGGTTGCCGGCGTTTTCAAACTTAAAGATGCGGCTGTGCTCCAGCAACTGGCCCACAATGCTGATAACGGTGATGTTCTCGCTGATGCCCTCCAGCCCGGGGATAAGGCAGCAGATGCCCCGCACAATCAGCTTGATGGGCACCCCCGCCTGGGAGGCTTCGTACAGCAGGGAGATGATTTCCGGATCCACCAGGGAGTTCACCTTGGCGGTGATGCCGCTGGGCAGGCCGCGCTTGGCGTTCTCCGTCTCATTGCGAATCATCCGGCAGAAGAAGGGCCGCATGCCGTGGGGCGCCACCACAAAGTGGCGGTACTCCGGGGGCCGGGAGTAGCCGGTAATCACGTTGAACAAGGAAGAGGCGTCGGCGCCGTACTGGCTGTTGCAGGTGAACAGGCCCAGGTCCGTGTAGATTTTGGCGGTGGAGTCGTTGTAGTTGCCTGTGCCCAGGTGCAGGTACCGGCGGATGCCGTCGTCCTCCTGGCGCACCACCAGGGCAATCTTACAGTGGGTCTTTAAGCCCTGCAAGCCGTAGATGACGTGGCAGCCGGCCTTTTCCAGCTTGTTGGCCCAGTTGATGTTGTTCTCCTCGTCAAAGCGGGCCTTCAACTCCACCAGCACCGTCACCTGCTTGCCGTTTTCCGCGGCCTTAATCAGCGCCGCCACAATGGGGGAGTTGCCGGAAACGCGGTACAGCGTCTGCTTGATGGCCAGCACGTTCTCATCCTCGGCGGCCTGCTCGATAAAGCGCACCACCACGTCGAAGCTCTCGTAGGGGTGGTGGACCATCCTGTCCTTCTCCCGGATGGCCTCAAAAATATCGGTGTAGCCCCAGAAATCCGCCGGGGGGTTCACCGGTCGGATGGGCGCGAAGCACAGGGACTCAAAGCCCTTTACCCCGGCGAACTTGGAGAAGAAGGTCAAATCCAGGGGCCCGGGCAGCTCGTAAATCTCGTTTTTCTTAATGCCCAGCATTTCAATGAGGAAGGCCTTGATGTCGGCGCTGCATTTGGTCAGCAGCTCCAGGCGCACCGGCGCGCCCCGCTTGCGCTTCTTGATGGACTTCTTCACCTCGCTCATAAAGTCCTCGGCCTCTTCGTCAATCTCCAGGTCGGAGTTGCGGGTGATGCGGAAGGGGCAGGCCGCCACAATGTTGTGGAGCTCAAACAGCTCGTCCAGGTTGTGGATAATCACGTCCTCCAGCAAGGTGAACTGCCGGCCCTCCTTGGCGGGCAGCTCCAAAAACCGGGGGAGGATAGAGGGCACCTGCACAATGGCAAAGACCTTTTCCTCCTTGTCCTTGTTGTGCTCCTTGCTTTTCAGGCACACGGCAATGTTCAAAGACTTGTTGGCCAGCAGGGGGAAGGGCCGGCTGCCGTCCACAGCCAGAGGCGTCAGCACAGGGAAGAGCACCTTCTGGAAGTACTGGGAGAGATAGGCCTTCTGCTCCTTGTCCATCTCCTCCACAGAGAGGAACCGCACGCCCTGTTTCTCCAGGGCCGGCATGATGGAGCGGTGCAGGCAGGAGTACTGCCGCTCCATGAAACGGTGGGTCTTTTCCTCCAACAGGGGCAGCAGCTCCTGGGGCGTCAGGTCAAAGGAGTTGCCCTTCTGCTTGTAGCCGGAGTTCACCTGGTCCTTCACGCCCGCGACCCGCACCATGAAAAACTCGTCCAGGTTGGAGCCGGTGATGGCCAAAAAGCGCAGCCGCTCCATCAGGGGATTGTCTTTGCGCAGGGCTTCCTCCAAGCACCGGGCGTTAAAATCCATCCAGCTCAATTCCCGGTTGTAATAGGGCATTTTTTTATCCGCCATGGGTGGTCACCTCATATCATGTCAAATTTGATGGAGAGCTCGGGGGAGAGCCCGAACACCTCTTTAAAATACTGGGCCGATTCCGCAAAGGCCCAGCGCTCCAGCAGCGTGTTTTCCGCCGCCTTCGCCTTGAACAGCACCTGGTCGTCCTCCAGGTGGATTTTCAAATCCCGCAGCTTGTGCCGGTGGGACTTGTCCAGCGCGTTCGCCAGCCGGAAGATTGCCGCCAGCTTGGAGATGACAATGCGCTCCTCCATGGGCAGCCAGGCAAAGTCTGGGTTTTCCTCGGTGGTCAGGTTGTTGGAGATGCTCCCCGCCACAAAGGCGGTTTCCAGCACCTCCCGCTGGCGCAGGCCGAAGATGTCCATGCCCTTGATCAAGTCGAAGGTGCACTGGTTGTGCTGCCGCACGTTGACAAAGCTGCCGCAGCTGTGCAGCGTGGATGCCAGCTCCAGAATCAGCCGCTTAGAGCTGTCTACGCCGTGGACCTTTTTCAGCTTGTCGAAAATCTGGCAGGCGATCTCGCCGGTGTGGGCGGAGTGCTCCAGGTTGCAGCCAAAGCTTTGGGCCGTGGTCTGGGCGCAGGCCAGGGCGCTTTCCCGCAGGTAGGTGGCCAGGGTGGCGTCCGCCTTGGGCACCAGCTGGTACCGCAGCATGGCCTCGGAGATGTCCACCGGCGGGGAGATGACGTTCTCCGCCTGGGGGCAGAACCGCAGCATGCCGTTGTAGATGGAGAGGGAGGTGTACAGCAGCGCGGCCCGCTCCTCGGTGATGTTAAAGCGGTTGGCAATGCTCTCCGCCGTGGCCGAGCGGATGGACTGGTACAGGGAAGTCAGCTTCTTCACGCTGATTTGATAGGGGATACCCGCCTTTTTGGCCTCGCACAGCTGGGCCACCAGCTCCAGCTGGGAGCCGGTGAGCACCAGGTTCTTCACCTGGAACCGGGAGATAGCAATGCGGTTGAGGATGGTGTCCAGGTACTCCTCGATGATATAATAGAAATCGTCGGCCTCCTGGTGGTGGAGGTGGCGCAGCACGTCGTGGAGCTTTAAGGCGCCCATGGAAATGTTCTGGGTGTAGATGATTTTCTGCCCGTCGTACACCGCCACGCCAATGCTGCCGGAGCCCACATAGGCAATCATGGTGTTGCCCGGGTGCAGCTTGGCGCCGTCCAGCCGTTCCATGACCTCCTTATAGATATAGGCCTTCTCCTGGCTGTCCTCCAGCACGGTGACCTCCAAGCCGTTGCGCACCTTCAGCTGGTCCACCACCAAGGCGCGGTTCTTGGCCTCCCGCAGGGCGGTGCAGGAAATCACCTTGGGCTTTTCAATGTTGTAAGAGCGCAGGGCGGCGGTGAATTTCGAGAGCACGCTGGAAAGCTCCCGCAGGCTGTCAAAGCTGATGTCCCCGCTGGAGAACACATCGTGCCCCAGGCTCACCGGGTACTCCAGCCGGTCCAGGGTGGCCACGGTGCCCTTCGCCCATTGAGAGACCCGCATCCGCACGTTGTTGGAGCCGATCTCAATGACGGCGGCGGCGCGGGGGGCGCTTTTCTTATTCAAGGGGTATCCCTCCTAAGTGAGATAAAGTTATGTCTTGATTATACCAAAATCCCGTGGGATATTCAAACCAGCTTCCCAAGTTTTAACGGGCTTTTCGGGTATTTTACATAGATTTAACAGAAAACCCCCGCCAAAGCGCCCCCTTCCGCCCCCACCGGACAGGATAGACGGCTCTCCGGCGCCCTTTTTGGCAGGGGCAAAAAATTTTTTCAAAAAAATGAAAATTTCCTCTTGCTTTTTCGAAAAGTGTTTGCTATAATAATCGAGCGCCACACGGAGAGGTATTCTAATGGTAAGGAGCCACATTGGAAATGTGGTGTGCCGCAAGGCATTGTGCGTTCGAGTCGCATCCTCTCCGCCACAAAAACGCTGAATTCGAAAGAGTTCAGCGTTTTTCTTATTTTCCCCTTGCCAAGGGAGCACCTGCTGGTGTATCATTAAACCTATCACTACATGGATTAAGAAAGGGAGGGAACAGCCCACGCGGCTGTGCCAGAACATGAAAAGACAAGAAGTGGCATCGTTTTACAAGGACCTTTCCTCCTACGCGGGAAAGACTGTCACCGTTTGCGGCTGGGCCCGGTCTATCCGGGATTCCAAAACATTGGGCTTTATCGACCTCAACGACGGCACGTCCTTTAAGGGCGTCCAGATTGTGTTTGAGGACGGGAAGATTGATAACTTCAAGGAGATAGCCTCCCAGAACGTGGGGGCCGCCCTGCGGGTTACAGGCACATTGCTTGCCACCCCAGAGGCCAAGCAGCCCTTTGAAATCCACGCTTCCGAAATCGTGGTAGAGGGCGCCTCCACCCCCGATTACCCCCTGCAGAAAAAGCGCCACACCGTGGAGTTTTTGCGGACCATTCCCCACCTGCGGGCGCGCACCAACCTGTTCAGCGCCGCCTTCCGCATCCGCTCCGCCGCGGCCTACGGCATCCACAAGTTCTTCCAGGAGAACGGCTTTGTGTACATCCACACCCCGGTTATCACCACCACCGACTGCGAGGGCGCCGAGATGTTCCAGGTGACCACCATGGACCTGGAAAACCTCCCCAAGACAGAGGACGGCGCCGTGGACTACCGCCAGGACTTCTTCCAGAAGCAGGTGTTCCTGTCCGGCTCCGGCCAGCTCCAGGTGGAGACCATGGCCCAGGCCTTCTCCAAGGTGTACACCTTTGGGCCCACCTTCCGGGCGGAGCGCTCCAACACCCCCCGGCACGCCTCGGAGTTCTGGCACATCGAGCCGGAAATCGCCTTTGCCGACCTCAACGACAACATGGACGTCATCGAGGCGGCGGTGAAGTCCGTCATCAACTACGTGCTGGAGACCTGCCCCCAGGACATGGAGTTCTGCAACCAGTTTGTGGATAAGGGCCTTTTGGACCGCCTGCGCCACGTGGCCACCTCTGACTTTGCCCGGGTCACCTACACCGACGCGGTGAAGATTCTGGAGGAGCACAACAGCGAGTTTGAGTACAAGGCCGCCTGGGGCGAGGATATCCAGACCGAGCACGAGCGCTTCCTGGCGGAGAAGCACTTTGGCCGCCCGGTGTTCGTCACCGACTACCCCAAGGACATCAAGTCCTTCTACATGCGCCTCAACGACGACGGCAAGACCGTGGCCGCCACCGATTTGCTGGTCCCCGGCATTGGGGAGCTGGTGGGCGCCAGCCAGCGGGAGGAGCGCTATGACGTGTTGAAAAACCGCATGCTGGAGCTGGGCATGAGCGAGGAAGACCTGTGGTGGTACCTGGATTTGCGCCGCTTTGGCACCACGGTCCACTCCGGCTTTGGCATTGGCTTTGACCGCCTGGTGATGTACCTCACCGGCATCTCCAACATCCGGGACGTGCTGCCCTTCCCCCGCACCACCGGCTCCGCGGAGTTTTAAAAAAACGCATAGCTTAGGGCCTGCTGCGGCGGACCCTTTTTTGCGCGCCGCAACAGATGGTTGCTTGTGCCGCAGCGCCTTTTTCGATATACTGTAGAGGAGAGGTGAACGAAATGGAAGCAAAAGATGTTCTGCGGTCCCTGCGGAAAGAGCGGGGCCTGTCTCAAGAGGAGCTGGCGGAAAAAATCTTCGTTACCCGGCAAGCGGTGTCTCGCTGGGAAACAGGGGAGACCCTTCCTACCCCGGAAACGCTCCAGCTCCTTTCAGCTTTGTATGATGTGTCTATCAACACGCTGCTGGGTTCGCCCCGGAAGCTTGTCTGTCAGTGCTGCGGCATGCCACTGGAGGACTCTGTCCTCAGCCGTGAACCCGACGGCTCCTTGAACGAGGAATACTGCAAATGGTGCTACACAGAGGGTAAGTTTGCCTACTCCTCCTTGGAAGAGCTGCTAGATTTTTTGGAAGGCACCATGTCCAACGAAAGCTGGACGCCGGAGCAGGTCAGGACATATTTGCAGGGCTGTCTGCCGCAGTTGAAGCATTGGAAAGAACCGTAAACGAAAGAGGAGAACGGAAAATCCGCTCTCCTCTTTTTGTATGTAGCTTATATGGTTTACTCTTGGCCGTCCCAGCAGTAGGTGCACAGCTTGCACTTGTCAATGCCCACAGACTGAATCATGTCGTCCAGCCGGTGGTACCGCAGGGAGGTGAAGTTCAGCTTCTTGCCGATGTACTCCACCATGGCGTTGTACTCGCCGCTTTCGGGGTCGGCGTACTTTACCAGGTTGGCTGGCTCCTCGGTGCCCTCCATCTCCTGGATGACCCGGCGGGTAATCAAATCCATCACCGAGGTGGACCGGGAGAAGTTCAAGTACTTACATCCGTACAGCAGGGGAGGGCAGGCAGGCCGCACATGGACCTCCCGGGCGCCGCTCTGGTACAAGAACTCCGTGGTCTCCCGCAGCTGGGTGCCCCGGACGATGGAGTCGTCGATGAGCAGCAGGCTCCTGTCCTGGATGAGCTCGTGGACCGGGATAAGCTTCATCTTGGCGATGAGGTTCCGCTGGCTCTGCATGGTGGGCATAAAGGAGCGGGGCCAGGTGGGCGTGTACTTGATAAAGGGCCGGGAGAAGGGGATGCCGCTCTCGTTGGCGTAGCCGATGGCGTGGGCCGTGCCGGAATCGGGCACACCGGCCACGGTGTCGGGATGGGCGTCATCCCGGCGGGCCAGCATGGCGCCGCAGTGATAGCGCATCTGCTCCACGCTGACCCCCTCGTAGGAGGAGGAGGGGTAGCCGTAGTACACCCACAGGAAAGTGCAGATTTTCATGTCCTTGCCGGGCTCTACCAAGGTCTTTACGCCCTCTGGGGTGACAATGGCAATCTCTCCGGGGCCCAGCTCCCGCAGGGAGGTGTAGCCCAGGTTCAGATAGGCAAAGCTCTCAAAGGAGATGCAGTAGGCGTTCTCCTTTTGGCCAAGGGCCACCGGGGTGCGGCCCAGCTTGTCCCGGGCGGCCAAAATGCCCTTGGGCGTCATGATAAGCATGGTCATGGAGCCGTCGATGACCTCTTGGGCATACCGGATGCCCTCGATGAGGTTCTGCTTTTGGTTGATGACAGAGGCCACCAGCTCCGTGGCGTTCACATCGCCGCCGCTCATCTCCAGAAAGTGGGAGTGTCCGCTTTTGAACAGCTGCTCCACGATCTCGTTGGTGTTGTTGATTTTGCCCACGGTCACAATGGCGTAAGTGCCATGGTGAGAGCGCACAATCAAGGGCTGGGGCTCGTAGTCGGAGATGCACCCAATGCCCAGATGGCCCTTCATGCTGGCCACGTCCTTGTCGAACTTGGTGCGGAAGGGAGAGTTTTCAATGTTGTGGATGGCGCGGTCAAAGCCCTTTGCCGGGTCGTAAACCGCCATGCCGGCACGGCGGGTGCCTAAATGGGAGTGGTAGTCTGTTCCAAAGAACAGGTCGAACATGCAATCTTCCTTCGATGCTACGCCAAAAAAGCCGCCCATATAATTCCTCCATATCTGCTTGTTTGTCTGGTTTTGTCGGAACGAAGGGTATTATAGCACATTTTCCGCCAAACTACAAACCCGCTTTTCCGGCGGCGCCCATCTTGGGCAAGGTTGCACAGAAAACATTTCACCGGGGATAAGGCCTCATACAAAACGTAAAAAATGCAGGGAGGCAAAAATCAACTTGCATTTTTTCTGCAAATAGAGTACAATATGAGAAGTTTGCTGCCCTAAAATGAAACGGGGAAAAACGACTTTATTCAAAACGGAAAACTATTACGTATGGGAGATGTTGTGATGAAGCTGGCGGCAAAAACCACCGATGAGCTGCAAAAAATCCACCAAGAGGCCTTGGAGCAGTACGAGGATTTTAAAAGCCTGCACCTGCAGCTGAACATGGCCCGGGGCAAGCCCTGCGCCGAGCAGCTGGACCTGGCGCTGGGGGTGCTGGAAGCCCTCCATGCCCGCAGTGAGTTCGCCAACTCCAACGGCGATGACTGCCGCAACTACGGCGTGTGGAACGGCCTGCCGGAGATGCGGGCCATTTTCAGCGAGATGATGGATGTCCCCGCGGACCAGATTATTTTGGGGAACAACTCCAGCCTGCAGATGATGTTCGACTGCATCGCCCAGGGTTTCACCCACGGCTACAGCGGCTGCACCCCGTGGGCCCGCCAGGAGAAGGTCAAGTTCCTGTGCCCCGCCCCGGGCTACGACCGCCACTTCGCCGTGACGGAATACTTTGGCTTTGAGATGATTCCCGTGCCCATGCTGAAAACCGGCCCGGACATGGACATCATCGAGCGCCTGGTGGCCCAGGACGATACCATCAAGGGCTGCTGGTGCGTGCCCAAGTACTCCAACCCCACGGGCATCACCTACTCCGACGAGACAGTCCGGCGGTTTGCCGCGTTAAAGCCCGCCGCCAAGGACTTCCGCATCATGTGGGACAACGCCTACTGCGTCCACGACCTCACCGACACCCCCGACACCTTGCTGGATTTGTACGCCGAATGCTTGAAAAACGGCACGGAGGACAACGTGCTGTTCTTCGCCTCCACCTCTAAGATTTCCTTCCCCGGCGCTGGCGTGGCCGCCCTGGCCGCCAGCAAGCGGAATATCGAGGACTTGAAGCGCCGCATCACCACCCAGACCATCGGCCCCGACAAGCTGAACCAGCTGCGGCACATCCTGTTCCTCCACGACATCAACGGCGTGCACAACCTGATGCAGGGCCACCGGAAAATCCTGGAGCCCAAGTTCCAAATCGTGGAGGAGTCCCTGGAGCGTGAGCTGGGGGATTTGGGCATCGCCAAGTGGAGCAAGCCCAACGGCGGCTACTTTGTCAACCTGGACGTGATGAACGGCTGCGCCAAGCGCGTGGTGTCCCTGTGCAAGGAGGCTGGCGTCGTCCTCACCGACGCCGGCGCCACCTTCCCCTACGGCGCCGACCCCAACGACAGCAACATCCGCGTGGCGCCCACGTTCCCGCCCCAGGAGGAGCTGCGTCAGGCCATGCACCTGCTGTGCATCTGTGTCCGCTTGGCCGCCAGCGAGAAGCTGCTTTCCGAGCGGGGAATGTGAGAAAATCTGGAGTCCAGGAAAGAGATATTTAACGCAACGATTTATGGAGAGGCGACACTTTTGGATAATTGCGCTATCGTCAATGATTTTGGCGTCAGAATCGTCGATAACTTTGGCTTCACGATTGGCGATTCAAAAAGAGAATTCGACGCTCTCATCGTGAAATGTCCTGGAGAATCAGATTGCCACACTCCGCAGTTTGATGTTCCGCTTCACACTCGTGAAGATTACATCCAATACATCCAAAGCCACCAGCTAGAGAAAGCTACCGTCATTCTCAAAGACATTTCCTGGCTGCCCCAATGCCCTTCCTTAAAGGATTTGGTTATCATCCCGTCTGAGCAGGCGGCCGGGAATTTTGATTTCTCTCCGCTGTATGAGATGCCGGAGGTTCGCTCTCTGGAGTGCCGCACCCAGTATGGAGAGTGGGATCAATTCTTGAATGAAATAGACTATTCCCGAGTTCCAGGGTTGGTCAACCTAGTGCTGGAGGACAATAAAGGTGCCAAGAACTTTCAAAATGTGGAAACCTTAAAACAGCTTTATACCACGCGGTACCGCAGTTCCAGCCGGGATGTAACACAGCTTTTTTCCAGCAAGGAACTTATGTGTTTATGCTTATTTATGAGCAATATCCAGTCGATAAACGGCGTGGAAAAAGCGCCAGGGCTGCAATGCCTGGAGCTTTCGTATAATCGCTCTTTGAGAGATATTTCTGCTTTGCGGAAGATTAAAGACACGTGTAAGGTGCTTTACATCGAGAATTGCGCTAAGATAACTGATTTTACCGTTTTAGAGGAAATGGAAAATTTAGAGTACCTTTGGCTGACAGGCAGCAATTCCCTTCCCGACCTGCGGTTTCTCAAGAAGATGAAGAAGCTCAAGACCTTTATTTTGGATATGAATGTGTTGGACGGGGACTTGACCCCATGCTTGGATATCTCCTACGTCACTTGCGGTAAGGACCGACGGCACTATAACTTAAAAGATAGCGACCTTCCCAAAGGGAAAATTTACAGGCCCGAAAAAGAATTAGAGCTGTGGCGGTAAGAATCTAAAAAGTCCTGGCAAGTGAAAGACTTGCCAGGACTTTTTTATTTTGTTTCTTTTGGCGCTTCTTGATAGACTTCCCCCAACGCAGGCAGCGCCCCCGTCTCCCGGAACGCCCCGTACAGCGCGCACAGCCCCAGCACGTAGAACAGCACCCAAAAGCTCTGTGCCACCAGAGAGAAGTACACCGCCGCCAAGGTGGCCAGGGGATGGATTTTCACCGAGGAGGCCACCAGCTTGGGCTCCACCACCTGGCGGATGAAGGTGATAACCAGCCAGCCTATGGCAATCCCCAGGGCCCGGGCGTACTGGCCAATGAGCAGCTGGTACACCGCCACCGGCGCCAGCACAAACACCGGCCCCAGCACGGGGAGCACGTCCGCCACCGCGGTGAGGAAGCCGATAAGCAGTGGATAGGGGACACCCAGCACCGCCATGATCACGCAGGTTTGGCAAAAGGTGAGAAAGTACAGGAACAGGTAGGAGAGGATATACTTCCGCCCTGTGCCGCCGGAGTTCTTCACCGCGGCGCTGATGTGGAAGGCCGCCGTCTCCGAGAAAAAGCCCCGGCCCCAGGCCAGGAACTGCTTCATGTCCCGGGCGAAGAAAAAGGCGGCGCACACCGCCACAATCACCAAGGTGACAATGGTGGGCAGGGAGGTGAGCAGCCGCAAGGCAGCGCCCATGCAGGTGACCACCAGGTCCATGCTGTTTTGCAGCGCCTCCAGGATTTCCTGGCTGTGCAGCTCGAGGAAATCCAGGTCGAACTGGGAGAGGAATTCCCCCGCCCGGTTGAGGAAATCCGTCACCGGCTGGGAGAATTCCGCAAAGCCGTTCTGGGCCGCCCTGGTGAGGAAGGCGGTGATTTCCCGCACGGCCAGCACCCCCAAAAGGGCCAGCCCCCCGCAGAGGACGACCAAGGCCAAAATGGTGGCCGCCAGCGTGGCCGGGCCGTGGGGGAGCTTCAGCCGCTTTTGCAGGAAGCCAATCACCGGCTGCACCGCCAAGGCAATGAGGAATCCCGCCAAAAAAGGCAGGGTGTAAAGGAAGGTTTTGACCCACAGGAAAAACAGCAGGGAGTACCCCAGGAAAAACAGCAGCAGCGGGGCCAGGCGCTTCCAGCTTTTTAAGGAGAACACAGGCAACCCCCTTTCCGTTCTACACTGTAGTATGGGCGGCTTTGGGGGGATATACCACGGAACGGGAAAAAAAATCCCCGCGGCAAACAGCGCGGGGAGGTTTATTTTTCTTTTTCTTCGCCCGTTAAAAGCCACTGGACCGAAACGCTTAAAATGTCCGCCAGGGCCAGCAGCTCAAAGTCGGTGACGTAGCGCACCTGCCCCTCCAGCTTGGAAAGCCCCGAAGCGCTTAAGTCCACACCGCGCACCTGCAGCTGTGCCAGCAGCTCCTTCTGCTTCATGCCCTGTTCTTTCCGGGCGCTTTCCACCCGGGCGCCAATCAAGTTCTTGCTGCCTAAAGGCTGGTTGCGCAGCCGCACGCCGCATCCCTCCAGTCTACATAATAAACTTGTCTTTCTTTCATTATATGAAAAGACTGGGTAAAAAGCAATAGTTCATTTTCGAAAGTAACACAAGATTATCCTGAAAAACATCCAAAATATCCTCTGTGTAGAATTTGCAGGGAATATCCAAGCAAAACGAAATTTTGGGGTGTACTTTTCCGGGAAAACTGTTATAATAAAAAAGCAAAAAACGCTCCCTTTTTGCGGGGAGAACGGGAGATGCAGTATGATGAACAAGAGCTTTCAAGAGCCAAACCTGACCATGCTCACCGATTTTTACGAGCTCACCATGGCCAACGGCTATTTTGCCAACGGGTTCCAGGACACCATTTGCTATTTCGACATGTTTTTCCGCAAGGTGCCCGACAACGGCGGTTTCGCCATTATGGCCGGCGTGGAGCAGCTGGTGGAGTACCTGCAGAACCTGACCTTCACCGAGGAGGACATCCAGTACCTCCACTCCAAACATATCTTCAGCGAGAAATTCTTGGAATACCTGCGGGATTTTACATTCTCCTGCGACGTGTGGGCCATTCCCGAGGGCACGCCCATTTTCCCCGGGGAGCCCATTGTCACCGTGCGCGGGCCGGCCATCCAGGCCCAGTTTGTGGAAACCATGGTGCTGCTGTGCGTCAACCACCAGAGCCTTATCGCAACCAAGGCCAACCGCATTTCCCGGGCCGCCCAGGGCCGGGCTGTGATGGAGTTCGGCTCCCGCCGGGCCCAGGGCTTTGACGGCGCCATGTACGGCGCCCGGGCGGCCTACATCGGCGGGTGTGTGGGCACCGCCTGCACCATCAGCGACCAGATGTTCGGCGTGCCCGCTTTGGGCACCATGGCCCACAGCTGGGTGCAGCTGTTCCCCACGGAGTACGAGGCCTTTAAAGCCTACGCCCAAGAGTACCCCGCCAACTGCGTGCTGCTGGTGGACACCTACAACGTGCTGAAATCCGGCGTGCCCAACGCCATTAAGGTCTTTAACGAGGTGCTGGTGCCCCGGGGCTTCCGGCCGGCGGGCATCCGCATTGACAGCGGCGACATCACCTACCTGTCCCGCAAGGCCCGGAAGATGCTGGACGATGCCGGCTTTGAGGACTGCCCCATCTGCGCCTCCAACTCCCTGGACGAGTACATCATCCGGGATATGCTGATGCAGGGCGCCAAGGTGGATTCCTTCGGCGTGGGCGAGCGGCTCATCACCTCCTCCTCGGAGCCTGTGTTCGGCGGCGTGTACAAGCTGGCCGCCGTGGAGGACAAGGAGGGGCACATCACGCCCAAAATCAAAATCAGCGAGAACGTGGCCAAAATCACCACGCCCTGCTTTAAAAAGGTGTGGCGCCTGTTTGATAGGGAGACGGACAAGGCCATCGCCGACGTCATCACGTTGCACGACGAGGTCATCGACGACGAGAAGCCCTACACCATCTTCGACCCCGACCACACCTGGAAGCGCAAGACCGTGGAGAACTTCACCGCGGTGCCGCTGCTCCAGCCCATCTTCCAGGGGGGAGAGTGCGTCTACACCCCCCGGGCCCTCAAGGCCATCCGGGCCTACTGCTCGGCCCAGGTGGAGACGCTGTGGGAGGAAGTCACCCGCTTTGAGAACCCCCACAACTACTACGTGGACCTGTCTCAAAAGCTGTGGGACGAAAAGAACCGCCTGCTTTCTGAAAGGGCCACTTGACAAGAAGCCCTTTGGCCCGCTACAATAGAGGGCGTGTGAGCAGGCCAGGCAGTCGCGGGCGATGGGGGAAACCCCACGTCTGAGGAAAGTCCGGGCTTCCCAGGGCAAGGATAACGGCTAACCGCCGCCGGGGGCGACCCCAGGGAAAGTGCAACAGAGAGATACCGCCGGGATTTCCCGGTAAGGGTGGAAAGGCGAGGTAAGAGCTCACCGGCGCGCAGGAGACTGCGCGGCCCTGTAAACCCTATCCGAAGCAACACCGTGGAGGGACACACAGCGCGGCCCGCGCGTCCCGAGGAGGTGGCGTGAGCCGGATGGCAACGTCCGGCCAAGATAGATGACTGTCCACGACAGAACCCGGCTTACAGGCCTGGTCACATCCCAGAGAAAAAGGCCCAGGAGGGGAGACCCTTCCTGGGCTTTTGTCATGCTTCTTTATTCGCCGGTGAAATACAAAGTGTACGCCTCCGGGAGGGAGAGCACCAAGGTGGGAGCCTGCTCCCCGGTGCGGTGGTCCGTGGTAGAACACACAGCCTGCCCAGCGCTGCCCTCCACAGTGACTTGGTACACCGTGTCCTTTTGGGAGCGCTCTGCCTGCTGGTAGGTGCCGGTGTAGGTTTGCTTCTGCCCCTGTAGGGTGAGGTGTCCCCCTTGGGCCTGGCAGTTGAGAGAGACCACAGCCGCGTCCGGGTACGCTTCTTGCCAGGAGGGCCCGCAGGCCACCACAGCGCCGGTTTCGCCGTCCAGCACTGCCGACAATTCCCACTGGCGGCTCTCAATGGACAGGGAGCTCCCCCCACAGCCGGAAAGAACAAGCAGCGCCGCCGCCAAGCACAGCGCGCCCACTTTCTGTTTCATCGGTCATTCCCCCTCCCGCGGAGCAGCTTCCACAGGAAAAACACCGCCAGCGCCAGGGCCGCCACACCCAGGACAAGCAGCACAGGGGAGAGGTCCACCGCGCCCTCCACCTGGATGCTGGTGCTGCCTTGGGCAAAGCCTATGGCGTCCTGGGGCACCCAAGGGCGCTGCGCCGCCCAGAACAGGCCAAAGCACACCACGCAGGCCACACAGGAGAGCACCAGCCCCGCCAGCTTCCCGCCAGGCCGTGGCTTGCCCAAGGAGAGCTCTATCCCGGCGGCGTATTCCTCTGGGGTGCCCAACCGCTGGATGACTCCCTGCTCTGTTTCGCCATGCTCCGCCCCAGAGGCGAAAATCTCCTCCAAATCCCGCAGGACCTCCCGCTTTTGCTTTCCCGGCAGGGCGAGCAGCCGCCCCACCCGCCGGATGTACTCCTCTTTCATGGTGACTCCTCCTTCCATCGCTGTAAAAAGCCGTCCACGCAGGCGGCGTATTCCCGCCAAAAGGCGGCCAGCTCCTCCAGTGTCTCCCGTCCCTTGTCCGTCAGGGAGTAGTATTTTTTCGAGCCCCCGTTGGCGGCGGCCGGTGCCAGGCGGGTCTTTACCAGGCCCTGTTCCTGCAGCCGGTACAAAATGGGGTAGATAGTCCCCTCCCTGGCGTAGCCCAGCACCCCGCCGCCCTGCTGGTTCAGCTGGGTGAGAATCTCATACCCATAGGTTTCCTTCTGGGCGATGAGGCACAGCAGGATCATCTCCAGGGAGCCTTTTTTAAATTGCTGGATGTACTTCCCGTCCACAGCGGCCCTCCTTTCCATTACTATTTAGCAATGCTAAATAGTATGGCAACAGTATAGCCCCTCCCGAGGGAAAAGTCAAGAGGGGCCATGGGTTTATTTTCCTTCCCAGTTTTTCAAGATTTCCAGGGCGGAGCGGTCCATTTCCCAGGCAAAGTCCGAGACGTACTTGCGCTTGTAAAAGGCCTGCGCCTTGTCGTCGGGGTAGTATTCTTGCAGCTCCTCCTCCGTCAGGTCGTGGTAGCCGTTTTCCATGACAATCATCTTCTGGGGGAAGCGGCTGGTCTGGGGGCGGTCCTTCTGCTGCTGGGTGGGATAGCCGAACACCAGCATGGACACCGGCGCCACATAGGGGGGAAGGCCGAACATCTCCCGGTGCTCCTCCCACTGCTCGATGATGTCCCCGATGTAGCAGGAGCCAATCCCCAGGCTTTCCGCCGCCACACAGGCAGCGTGGGCGGCAATCACCGTGTCGTTGGCGGCCAGGATGAAGTCGGTCAGCCGGGGTGCAGGCACGTCCTCACAGCCCGCCTGCTGGAATTTCCGCACCCACCGGCGGTAGTCTGCCAAAAATACCAGCACCATGGGTGCCGCGGCGATAAAGGGCTGGTGGTCGCAGGTGATGGCCAGCTTGTCTTTTAGGGCCTGGTCGGTCACATCCAAGATGGAGTACAGCATGGAGTTCCCCGCGGTGGGGGCCCGCATGGCGGCGTTTAGAATGGCCTGCTTTTCCTCGGGGCCGATGGGGCGCTTCTCAAACACCCGCACCGACTTCCGTTCCATCAAGACTCGCAGTGTTTCGTTCATGGCAGTCCCTCCTTATATCCTAAATATATAAAAGATTATAGCACATCCCTAGCTGTGCCGCAATGCGCTTGAAAGAACTTGCAAGTTGGTTTTTTTCGGCGCTTTTTGGGGAAATGCCTTTGCAAATTCAAAAAAATACGATATAATCACCATAGAAGCTCATGTGATAAATCCGAAAAAAGGAGTTGTTTGGAAGATGAAAATTGCCATCATCGGCTGCGGCACCATTGCCAATGCCGCCCATATCCCTTCTTACCTGAACAATGACGAGGCGGAAATCAAGTATTTCTGCGATATCATCCCAGAGCGCGCCCAGGCCGCTGTGGAAAAATACGGCTGCGGCACCGCGGTGGAGGACTACCACCAGGTGCTCAGCGACCCCGAGGTGGAGGCGGTGTCCGTTTGCACCCCCAACAACGTCCACCCCCAAATCGCCATAGACGCCCTGCGCGCCGGGAAAAACGTCCTCTGCGAAAAGCCCGCCGCCCGCACCTATGCCGAGGCCCTGGAAATGCAGAAGGCCCAGCACGAAACCGGCAAGGTGCTGAACATCGGTGTGGTCAACCGCTTTAACGACGGCGTCAACCGCATCAAGGAGTACATCGACCAGGGCCGCCTTGGCAACATCCACCATGTGTACGTCAGCTTCCGGGCCCACCGCTCCATCCCCGGCCTGGGCGGCGATTTCACCAACAAGGCTGTCTCCGGCGGCGGCGTGCTCATCGACTGGGGCGTCCATTACCTGGACATCGTCATGTACTGCTGCGGCGACCCCGCCATCAAGACTGTCTCCGGCGAGACCTTCTGCAAGCTGGGCAAGAATATGAAGGAGTACGTCTTTACCGATATGTGGGCGGCCCGCAAGCCCAAGTACGACGGCGTCTACGACGTGGACGATTCTGTCACCGGCCTCATCCGCACCTCCGGCCCTGTGATTACCTTAAACGGCGCTTGGGCCCAGAACATCGGGGAGGAGGAGCGCTACATCGACTTTATGGGCGACAAGGGCGGCATCCGCCTGCAATATGGCAGCGACTTCACCGTGTACACCACCGAGAACAACGGCCTTATCAGTTTCACCCCCAAGTTCCAAACCCGGGAGATGTTCCAAAACGAGATTGACGGCTTTATCAACTGCATCAAAACCGGCGAGAAGCTGCCCTCCCACATTGACACTGTCATTGTCACCGCCAAGATGATGCAGGCCATTTACGATTCCGCCGAGCAGCACAAAGAGATTGTATTGAACTAATTTTTGCTGGAGGTATCTCAACTGGATGGGAAGAAAATTTCAACTTACAGGGGCAAGCATTATCATCTATCGAGGTAACCAAGTGCTGCTTCAGCAGCGAAACGACAATAAGTGTTGGGGCTATCATGGGGGCCAGGTGGAATTAGGGGAAATCGTGGAGGAAGCTGCCAAACGAGAAGTTTTGGAGGAAACCGGCCTTACCGTTCATTCACTAAAACTTTTTGGCGTTTACTCCGGGCCGGACCTGTACCATGTCTATCCCGACGGCAACGAAGCTTATATCATCGACATTGTGTACAGCAGTGATGATTTTTCCGGGGTGATAAAGCGCCAAGAGAGCGAAGTGAACGATCTGCGCTGGTTCTCCATGGCTGAACTTCCCGAGAATCTCAGTCCCCCTATTCGGCGGGCTTTGCACGATTTTATTGCAGCACAGAAGAAACAATCTTGAAAGGAGAATTAATTATGTATCCCTTTTCCATCGGCGTCATGCTGGATTCCTTCCGCACCGACGTAAACACCGCCTTGGATAAGGCCCAGGCCATGGGGGCCCAGGGCGTCCAGGTGCGGGCCACCTCGGGGGAGACCACCCCTGCCGCCCTCACCCCGGAAAAGCGCCGGGAGCTGCTGAAAGCCATCAAGGACCGTGGCCTCACGGTGTCCGCTTTGTGCGGCGATTTGGGCCAGGGCTTTGTCAGCCCTCAGAAGAACCCTGCCCTCATTGAGGAGTCCAAGCGCATCCTGGAGCTGGCCAAGGATTTGGAAACCGACGTGGTCACCACCCACATTGGCGTGGTACCCGAGGATAAGTCCCACCCCCGCTACGCCATTATGCAGGAGGCCTGCGGCCAGCTGGCCGCCTACGCCGATTCCCTCCAGGCCCACTTCGCCATTGAGACCGGCCCGGAGAAGGCCGCCACCCTCAAGGAGTTTTTGGACGGGCTGCACTCCACTGGCGTCGCGGTGAACCTGGACCCCGCCAACTTTGTCATGGTCACCGGGGACGACCCCGTCCAGGCTGTCTACACCTTAAAGGACTACATCGTCCACACCCACGCCAAGGATGGCCGCCGCCTCCACTATGTGGACCCGGAAATCCTCTACGGCATGGTGGAGAGCGATATGCTGGGGGATTCCTCCTTCATCGAGCTGCCCCTGGGCCAAGGGGACGTGGATTTCCCCAACTACCTCAAGGCATTGGATGACATCGGCTTTCAGGGCTTCTTGACCATCGAGCGGGAGGTGGGCGACGACCCCGCCGCGGACATCGCCCTGGCTGTAAAGTTCCTCCAGGAGCACATCCGCTGACAGCGCACACAAAAGCGTTCCCACAAAATATGGGGGCGCTTTTTTCTTTTCAAACGGTTGTAAATCTTCCGGCGGTGTGGTAGAATCTCAAAGGTTTTGGCGCGGCCCGCTGTTTTGGGCGCGCTATGGAAAATCTGCTAAAAAGAGGGATAGAACATGGCAACGGACAAGGCACAAGAACCCGGCGGGAAAGGCCTTTTTACCAAGGCGAACCTAAAGGCATTCCTGCTGGTAAACCTAGGCGTGCTGCTGCTTACGGTGGGCGTCTACTTTTTCAAGCTTCCCAACAACTTCACCACCGGCGGCGTCAGCGGCTTGGCAATCCTCCTCAGCAGCGTGATTCCCTTCCTCTCCACCGCCACCCTGATGGGCATTATCAACGTCCTGCTGCTGGTGCTGGGCTACCTGTTTTTGGGCAAGGAGTTCGGCTTTTGGACCACCTATTGCAGCCTGATGTACTCCCTGGAGACCTGGGTGCTGGAGCGCGTCTACCCCATGGACGCCCCCTTTACCAACCAGCCTTTGCTGGAGCTGTGCTTTGCCATGATGCTCCCCGCCGTGGGCTCGGCGCTGATGTTCAACTACAACGCCTCCTCCGGCGGCACGGACATTGTGGCCATGATTTTGAAAAAGTACACCAGCATCTCCGACATTGGCAAAGCCCTCTTTGTCAGCGACAGCGTCATCGCCTTGGCCGCCTGCTTCTTCTTTGGCATCGAAACAGGCATGTTCTCGTTGCTGGGGTTGTTCCTCAAGGCCTTTGTGGTGGACTCTGTCATTGAGAGCATCAACCTGTGCAAATTCTTCTCCATCGTCACTTCCAAGCCCGATGAAATCTGCGATTTCATCATCAAGGACCTGCACCACAGCTCCACGGTGGTGGACGGCCAGGGCGCCTTCTCCCACCAGGACCGCAAGGTGGTGCTCACCGCCGTGCGCCGCGGGGAGGCTGTCCGCCTGCGCCAGAAGTGCAAGGAGATTGACCCCCATTCCTTTATGTTTATCACCAACACCAGCGAAATCATCGGCAAGGGCTTCCGCTCCGATTGAGTACCCCAGGGCTGCTTCGGCGGCCCTGTTCCTTTTTCTTGAAAAGAAATTCTTTTTGTGGTATCCTTGTAGAAAAAGGGAGTGCCCGCCGGCACTGCCGGAAGGGGGAGAGGCACATGGAAAATCCTTACAAGGAGGAGTTCCGGGCCATTTTTCAACAGCACGTCACCCGCCGGGGCGGCGACCAGCTGCTGGACTGGCTGGAGAACACGGACTTTTACACCGCCCCTGCCAGCACGAAATTCCACTGCGCCTGCGAGTTCGGCCTGGTGATGCACAGCTTGAATGTCTACAAGGTGCTGCGGGAAAAGTACTTTGAAGAGGGCGACAGCGAGGAGAGCTTTGCCCTGTGCGGCCTGCTCCACGACGTGTGCAAGGCCCAGTTCTACAAGGTGGCCACCCGCAACGTGAAAAACGACGAGACAGGCCAGTGGGAGAAGCGGCCCTACTACTCGGTGGAGGACGCCTTCCCCTATGGCCACGGGGAAAAATCCGTCTACCTCATCGAGCGCTTTGTGCGCCTAAAGCCCGCCGAGGCCATGGCCATCCGCTGGCACATGGGCGGCTTTGACGAGGCTGTAAAGGGCGGCAGCTTTGCCATCAGCGTCGCCTTTGACCGGTACCCCTTAGCGGTGAAGCTCCACCTCTCCGATTTGGAGGCCACCTACCTGCGGGAGCATGGCACCTCGGAGATACGCCGCTAAAAACACAGAGAGAAGGGAGGCGACGCCCATGGACGCCGTTGTGGCTTACGACTTGACAAAGGAATATGAGGGCCAAGCTGCCTTAAGCGGCCTGAACCTCCAGGTGCCCCAGGGGGAGGCCTTCGCCTGTGTGGGAGAGAGGGGCTGCGGCAAAACCACTTTGGTGCGGCTGCTCTCCGGCTTGTGCCGCCCCACCTCGGGGGAGTGTACCGTGCTGGGATTGTCCCCCTCCCACGAGCCCCAGCGGCTCCACAGCGTGGCGGGCACTGTGCTGGATTCCGCCCACCTGTACACAGGGATGACACTTTACGAGAACCTCCACTTCTTCGCCGGGCTCCACGGCCTGGATGACAACGACGCCCTGGAGCGCTCCTCCTTCCTGCTGCACAAGCTGGACATCTGGGAGGGCCGTGATTTGCCGGTGGAAAAGCTCTCCACCGGTGTGGTGCGCCGGGCATCTCTGGCCAGGGCGTTGATGCACAGCCCCAAGGTTTTGCTGGTGGACGATTCCGCCGGCGGCCTAGACCAGGAGACCGCCCAGGCCACCCGGGAGCTGCTCACCTATGTGGCCGCGGAGGAGGGCGTCACCCTGTTCCTGTGCAGCTCCAATATGCACTTTGCCCAGCGGCTGTGCCGGAACTTCGCCATCCTCCGACAAGGCGTGCTGCTGGCCCGGGGGGATTTGGAAAGCCTGCGCACCGGCGCGGGAGTGAGCTACCGTGCCTGTCTGCGCCTGGGGGAGGGCAGCCCCGCCCCCGCTGGCTTCCACTGGAACGACGGCTTCTGGGAGCGGGAGATTGAAAGCCAAGAGGACATGCCCAAAATCATCTCCCGGGCCGTGGGGGCGGGGGCCCGGCTGTACGAGGCCCGGTTGGACCGCCCCACGTTAAAGGAAATTTACGCCGCCTGGCTGGAGGGCGGCAGAAGGAAGGTGAAGGAATCCCATGGAACGGCAGACGAAACCCCAACGGACGGCAGCTTCTGGCAGCCGGGGGAGGACGAGCCCGCGGCGCTCCCCGGAGAGGAGCCCCCAGAGCCAGCCCCTGGACAGGGAGCCCCAGAGGAGGGAGTCGGAGAAGAAGTTTGACCTGCGGCGGCTGTTCTCCTCCGCGGAGATCGTGCTGGTGGGCAAGGACTTGGGCGCCATTTGGCGGAACAAGGGCACCCGCGCCCTGCTGATGCTGCTGCCCGTCACCTTAATTGTGCTGCTGCCTTTGGTGTACTCCGTGGCCATCAGCTTCCTTCCCACGGAGGATTCCCTGGCCCTGCCGCAGGATATTGCCGCCATGGTGGGCAACCTGGAGGGCTACGGCCCCCGCCGCCAGTGGATGGCCGCCTTTACCACCCTGCTGTGCCCCATGCTGTTTTTGTGCGTGCCCATTGTCTGCTCCGTGACAGCGGCGGCCCGGGTGTTCGTGGGGGAAAAAGAGGGCGGCACCCTGGAGACGCTGATGCTCTCCTCGGTGGACGCCAAGTCCTTGCTCCACGCCAAGGTGACTTGCTGCACGCTGCTTTCCATGGCCATTTCCCTGGTGTCCTTCGTGGCCTTTTTAATTGTGGTTTCCGTGGCGGACATCTTGATGGGCGCGCCCTATTTCTTCAACCTGGAGTGGCTGGTGTGCGTGGTGCTGCTGATGCCCATGGTGGCGCTGTTCTCGGTGCTGTTCGTGTGCTGGGAGCTGCCCCGGGTCCACAGCGTGGGGGAGGCCATGCAGACCATGGGCTACCTGATGCTCCCCCTGCTGGTTCTCTACCTGGTGCAGTTTACCGGCGTGTTTCGCATCACGGTGCCGCTGCTGCTGGGGATTGCCGTGCTGCTGGGGGTGCTCTCCATTGTTCTGTTCAATGTCACCAGCAGGCAGTTCCAGCCCGAGCGCCTGTTCACCACCTGCCAAGAGAGCTGATGGGCCGGGCGCTGCAAAACTGGGACGCCTCCCAGCTGTCCTTAAATGCGTGGCGGGAGCTGCTGGCGGAATCCTTGCAAAATGCCTCCCGGTTTGCCATTCACTGCTGGAACGACGAGGAACCCTGGATACAGCTGGCATTGAAATACGGCCAGCGCAGGCCCGTCCCATGGGAGGGCGGCACCGTGATAGAGGGCGCCGTGACGCCGGCTTTCCGGGAGATGCTCCTCTCCTTGGAGCGTCCCAGCGATAGGGACGTGTACAACAAGTTCCTGCCCTTTTTCTCCCTGGTGCTGGATGATTCCTTCTATTTCGAGCATTACGGCACAGAGCTGACTTTTCTTCCAAGATAAAAATGAGAACCGCCCAAGCTGGCGGTTCTTTTTGCAGGAAAGCAGCTTTTATGTCCGGCGGTTGTAGCGGAGCTGCCCGTAGAGAATCAGCGCCCCGCCTGCCACAACCCCCACTGTGAGGATGACAAGTTCCACCTGCTGGGAATAGGCCACCCACCGCAAGATGCCCACCGCGCAAAAGGCCGCCCCAATCAAAGCGGTGCCCGCGCCTACGCAGCGGCCATACACCCTCCGGAACTCCTCGGGGACTTTGCGGTTTGCCCGGGGCGACGCGGTGATGTACCCCAGAATGTTCATCACGCCCCCGCCAAGGCCCAAAAGGCCCACCAACAACAGCAATAGGGAATCCAATGGCAACGCCTCCTTTTCCCCCATTCTAGCACGCGTGGCAGGGAGGAGGCAAGGTTTTCTTGACAACTCCCGGAAAATCTGCTAGATTAAAAAAGAAAAACTTGAAAGGAAGCGTGAAAGCTATGGAGATACATTACACACCCAAGGGCGTATGTTCCCGCCAGATTGACATTGTGGTAGAGGACGGCGTCATCCAGTCCGTCAAGTTCACTGGCGGCTGCAACGGCAATACCCAGGGCGTCGCCGCTTTGGCCCAGGGCATGAAGGTCCAGGAGTACTTAAACCGCTGCAAGGGCATCCACTGCGGCGCCCGGCCCACCTCCTGCCCGGACCAGCTGGCCCAGGCCCTTTCCCAGGCAGTGGAGGACGGCCGCATCACCCTGTAAAAACAAAAGACATCGGCAAAAGCCCTTCCCGCTCACCAGAAGCAGGAAGGGCTTTTTGTGTGCCGGGCTAGCTCCCGGCCTCACGGTGGGGGATGGCTTTTGTCAGCAGCCGCAATTGCCGCAGTTGCCGCAGCCGCAATCGTTGTTGCCGTTAAAGCCGAACCCGTTGCCGCCGCAGCAGCACAGCAGGATAAGGATGATGATGAGCCAAGTGCAGTTACCGTTACACATGGAAGAGTGCCTCCTTTCGAATTACACTCTATCTTATGGTGGGCGGCCGAAAGTGTGACAGCGGCCGCCTTTGACTTTCCTCCATTTTTGAAAAAATTGATTTCGTGAGAAAACAGGAGAAAACAAGAGATAGAACGAGATAGTCGCTGCTCACAAATCTAGTTTGACTTTGTTTGACCTTGAAATGATGCGGGAACTTGGTATAATTAAAGTCAAAGAAAGTCAAAGACAACAAACTTGGAGGGCTGGTGAAGATGAAATGCGTATTAGCGACAGTGTAGCAAACTATATTTTAAACCTGTTAAACCAGGAAAACGGCACGGCGGAAATCCAGCGCAACGAGCTGGCCAGCTACCTGGGGTGCGTCCCCAGCCAGATCAACTATGTGCTCACCTCCCGGTTTACCCCTGAGCAGGGGTACATCGTAGAGAGCCGCCGGGGCGGCGGTGGCTATATCCGCATCACCCGCATGCGGCTCTCCAAATCGGATATGATTATGCACATCGTCAACAGCGTGGGGGACAGCCTAGACGCCGCCACGGCTCGGGCCATGACCGCCAACTTGCAGCAAAACACCATGTTGGATGCCTCTGCCGCCCGGCTGATCCAGGCTGCCTGTTCCGAGCAAGCCTTGGCCGCAGTGCCCAAGGAGATTCGCGACACCGTGCGCGCCGCCATTTACAAGAACATGCTTCTTGCCACCAGAACATAAAGGGGGAGTTTTTTATGATGTGTCAATCCTGCGGGAAAAAGACCGCAACCACCCATATCAAAACCATCGTCAACGGCAAGCTGGCGGAGTACCACCTCTGCGCCGACTGCGCCAAGCAGAAGGGCTACAGCAATATCTTCTCCAACTGGGGCATGGATTTCGGCAACTTGCTGGGGGGCTTTATGGGCAGCGAGGTGCCCAGCAGCCACGTGGCCCGGTGCCCCACCTGCGGGGCCAGCTTTGAGGAGATCACCCAGTCCGGGAAGATTGGCTGTGCCGATTGCTACAGAACCTTCCGCAGCCAGCTGATGCCCGTCATCCAGCGGATTCACGGCACCACCCGCCACAAGGGGAAAGTCCCCGGTGGCTCCGCCCTGCGGATTACCGGCGGGCAGCACCAGATGGTGACGGTGCAGGAATCGCCCCTGGAGGAAAAAAAGCGCCTGCTGAAACAGGCCATTGAGAAACAGGATTTTGAACAGGCCGCCGTGCTGCGGGACGAGATAAAGGAGATGGAAAGCCATGACTGAGACAGCGAAGTGGTATGAAAAAGCCGGCAACTGCGGCGACGTGGTCATCAGCACCCGGGTGCGCCTGGCCCGCAACCTCAAGCAGTACCCCTTCCCGGCCCGGGCCACCGACAAGCAGCGGGAGGCCGTGGAGCAGAAGGTGAAGGACGCCCTGCTCTCCGGCAACAGCATCCTCTCCAAAGAGTTCCGCTTTTTGCCCTTGGAGAGCGCCTCGGAAGAGGAGGCCGTGTCCTTGGTGGAGCGCCACATCGTCAGCCCGGAGTTCATCTCTGACCGGCGGGGCAAGGCGGTGCTCATCTCCGAGGACGAGAGCATCTCCATCATGATTAACGAGGAGGACCACCTGCGCATCCAAGTGTTGCGGGAGGGCCTCTCCCTCAAGGAGGCCGCGGAGACAGCCGACCGCATCGACACCTTGCTCAGCGAGACGCTGGACTTCGCCTACGACAGCGAATTCGGCTACCTGACCCAGTGCCCCACCAACCTGGGCACGGGCCTGCGGGCCTCGGTGATGCTCCACCTGCCCGCCTTGACGGAAAGCGGCGCCATGCCCCGGGTGTCCTCCAACCTCTCCAAGCTGGGGCTTACCCTGCGGGGCACATACGGCGAGGGGAGCAAAATCACCGGCGCCTTGTACCAGCTTTCCAACCAGATTACCTTGGGCCTCAGCGAGAGCGAGGCTGTGGAAAACCTGCGGGCCATCACCGTCCAGCTGATGGAGGAGGAGCGCAAGGCCCGCAGCCAGATGAGTGAAAATATCGCCTGGCAGGATAAGATAGATAGGGCCGCGGGCATTCTAAAAACAGCCAGAGTCCTTTCCAGCAGCGAGTGCATGGAGCTGCTTTCCTATATACGCCTAGGCCTTTCCACCGGTGTGCTCCAGGGCGTCACCACACAGGAGCTGAACGCTTTGATGGTCAACGCCCAGCCCGCCACACTGATGGCCAAGGCCGGCAAACAACTGGACCAAAACCAACGCGATATCCTCCGGGCACAGATGGCCCGGGAGGCCTGCGCGAAGATTAAGGAGTGATAGACTATGACATACCGTTTCAATGGATTTACCGAAAAGGCCAACAACGCCATGAATCTGGCCATTTCCTCCGCCGAGGAGCTGGGCCACGACTACGTGGGCAGCGAGCACGTGATGCTGGGCCTGCTGAAAGAGGGCAGCGGTGTGGCCTATACTGTGCTGAATAAACTGGGCGTTACGGCGGAGGCCTATGAGAAGCTCATCCGGGAGCGCATTGGCACCGGGGAGCCCACCTCCCTGTCGCCGGATGAATTCACCCCCCGCACCAAGCGGATTTTGCAGGTGGCTGCCGTGGCAGGTGCCCAGCTCCACAACGCCTATGTGGGTACGGAGCACCTGCTCATCGCCATCATCGAGGACGGCCAAAGCTACGCCATGCGGTTTTTGCAGATTTTGGGCGCCGACCCCAACCGCATTGTGGCTGAGCTCTCCAACATGCTCAACAACACGGGCTTCCAAAAGCAGAATGAGGCCCGTCCCGGCGGCGGGGAAGAGGGCGGCCAAACCGGCAAGGCCTTGGAGCAGTTCGGACGCGACTTGACCCAGCTGGCTGCTCAGGGCAAAATCGACCCTGTCATCGGCCGCCAGAATGAGATTGAGCGTGTCATCCAAATCCTGTGCCGCCGCACCAAGAACAACCCCGTGCTCATCGGCGAGCCCGGCGTGGGCAAAACCGCCGTGGCAGAGGGCTTGGCCCTGAAAATCCAGGCAGGCGAGGTGCCGGAGCTGCTGAAGAACAAGCGCCTGGTGTCCCTGGACTTGACCGGCATGGTGGCCGGTACCAAGTACCGCGGCGACTTTGAGGAGCGCATCAAGAGCGCCATTGACGAGGTGAAGCAGGACGGCAACGTCATCCTGTTCATCGACGAGCTGCACACCATCATCGGCGCCGGTTCTGCCGAGGGCTCCGCGGACGCTGCCAACATCTTAAAGCCCGCCCTGGCCCGGGGCGACTTCCAAGTCATTGGCGCCACCACCATCAACGAGTACCGCAAGCACATTGAGAAAGACGCCGCCTTGGAGCGCCGGTTCCAGCCTGTCATGGTGGGGGAGCCCAGCGAGGACGAGGCCGTTGAAATCCTCAAGGGCCTGAAAGACCGCTACGAGGCCCACCACAAGGTGACCATCACCGACGAGGCCATTGACGCCGCCGTAAAGCTTTCCGCCCGGTATATTGCCGACCGCTACCTGCCCGACAAGGCCATCGACCTCATCGACGAGGCCGCCTCCCGGGTGCGGCTGCGCACCTTTACCGCCCCTGACGATTTGCAGGAGCTGGAGAAGAAAATCAAGGACATGGAGATTGACAAGGCAGCCGCTGTCAACGCCCAAGACTTCGAGCGGGCCGCTTCCCTCCGCGACAAGGAGAAGGAGCTTCAAGACCAGCTGGAGCGCGCTAAAGACGAGTGGGCCTCGAAAAACGAGCGCAGCAACAGCGTGGTGGTCCCCACCGACATTGCCGACATCGTCTCCATGTGGACCGGCGTGCCTGTGTCCCAGCTCACCGAGGAGGAGAGCAAGCGGCTGCTCCGCCTGGAGGACACCTTGCACCAGCGTGTTATCGGCCAGGAGGAAGCTGTCAGCGCCATCGCCAAGGCCATCCGCCGTGGCCGGGTGGGCTTAAAAGACAAGAACCGGCCCATTGGCTCCTTCATCTTCCTGGGCCCCACCGGCGTGGGCAAGACCGAGCTGTGCAAGGCTTTGGCCGAGGCCATGTTCGGGGACGAGAAAGCCATGATTCGCTTTGACATGTCCGAGTACATGGAGAAGCACACCGTCTCCCGGCTGGTGGGCTCCCCTCCCGGGTACGTGGGCTTTGACGAGGGCGGCCAGCTCACCGAGGCCGTGCGCACCAAGCCCTACTCCGTGGTGCTCTTTGATGAGATTGAAAAAGCCCACCCGGACGTGTTCAACATTTTGCTGCAAATCCTGGAGGACGGTCGCGTCACCGATTCCCAGGGCAAGACCGTGGACTTTAAAAACACGGTCATCATCATGACCTCCAACGTGGGCGCACGGTTGATTACTGAAAAGCAGCAAAGCCTAGGTTTCAACCAGGCCTCCTCGGAGGAGGCTGCCCAGGAGGCAGACTTCGAAAAGACCAAGGACTTGGTCATGGGCGAGCTGAAAGCCCTGTTCCGGCCGGAGTTCCTCAACCGTGTGGACGACATCATCGTGTTCCACAAGCTCACCAAGGAGGACACCCAGAAAATCGCCCGGAAGATGCTCGCCACCTTGGAGAAGAAGCTGCATGACATGGACATCCAGATGGAGTTCACCGACGCTGCCGTGGAGGCTGTGGCTGACAAGGGCTACGACCCCACCTACGGCGCCCGTCCTCTCCGCCGGGTGATTCAGAACCAGGTGGAGGACCCCATCTCTGAGAAGATGCTGGAAGGCGCCATCACCGCCAACAAGGCCTACCGCTGCGACTATACCGAAGGGAAGTTCACCTTCGAGCCGGCGGAAGCCGCCGCGCCTGCCGCTGAATAATCCATTATAACAGACAACCGCCCTGCCCGGGGCATTCCTGGGCAGGGCGGTTTTGCTGTCACTGGGTAAAGCAGGTGGCAATGTACTTGTCGCTTTGGGGCGGGGAGTAGACAAACTGGTCCATGTGGTCCCCGGTGAAAAAGTACTCCGGCGGCTGGGGGCGCTTGGGCTCGGGGTCAAAGGTCTCTATGAGAATCAGCTTTACCTTCATCCGGGCGGGGAGGATGCTTTTGATAAACACGCTGGCCTGCTGGCCGGGGTAGATGTTCTCCTTCACCTCGGCCAGCCCCGCCAAGTTGGGGGCCAGCTCCACAAACACGCCGTAGCTCTCGATGCTGCGGATGATGCCGCCCACCGTTTCCCCCGGGCGGAACCTGGCGGCGTTCTCCTCCCAGGTGCCCAGCAGCTCCTTGTGGGAGAGTGTCACCCGGGCGCTTTCCCGGCACTTGACCACCGCCCGGATATCCATCCCCACCATAAAGCGCTCCCGGGGGTGCTCAATGCGGGAGACGGAGATGGAGTCAATGGGCAGCAGAGAGACAATGCCGCAGCCAATGTCCGCGAACACCCCGAAGGGCTCTATGTGGGTGATGCGGGCGTTTATCACGTCGCCGGGGGAGAGGCGGCGCACGAATTCCTCCCGGCACTTTTCCTGGGCGGCCCGCCGGGAGAGCAGGGCGGTAATCCGGCCGTATTCGTCCCGGGTAAAGTCCTCCACCAAAAAGCACACCGGCCGGTTCACCCGGGAGAGGATGGCGATGTCCCGCACGGTGCCGTCCTTAATGCCCAGGGCCCCTTCCTCCCGGGGGATGAGCCCCCGCATGAATTTCAAGTCCACAATCAAGTTGTGCTTGGAGTCGCACATCACGGCCTTGGCCTCCAGGATTTTCCCATCCCGCATAGCCTCCGCCAAAGAGGCGGGGGTCTGGAGGGCGGCCCTGTTTTCAAAGGTGTCTATCAAATGGCCTTCTGGATGAAACTGCATTTTCCGTTCTTCCTTTCTCTGCAAGGGCGCACTCCGCTTCCAAACGGCCCTTCCTGTTGATACCACCACTATATGTGCCTGGAAGATGGAAAATGCCCGGGGAGAGGTTGCATCTTTCGCCCATCTGCGGTACAATAGAGGCCGACCCGATTTGCAAAAGAAAGGAATAACCTATATGAAACGCAAACTCTTATCCGGGCTTTCCGCGCTGCTGTGCGCCTGCCTGCTGGCCGGCTGCGGCAACAGCCAGCCCTCTGCCGCCACTACGGTCCTTGGCACGGAAGATTCCGCCGATGCCCAGCAGTCCCTTGTCTCCCAGGAGGACCTCACCCCGAAGGACAACGGCAAAAAGCCCGGCTACCAGCTGGAAATGCCCGAGGAAGGGGAGGAAATCGCTGTCATCACCATGGAGACGGGCGAGGTCATCAAGCTCCGCTTTTTCCCGGACGAGGCCCCCAAGGCCGTGTACAACTTTAAAGTCCATGCCCTGGAAGGCTACTACGACGGCCTGACCTTCCACCGCGTCATTGAGAACTTCATGATTCAGGGCGGCGACCCCAACGGGGACGGCACCGGCGGCGAAAGCGTGTGGGGCGAGGCGTTCGAGGATGAGTTCAACGACAACCTGCTGAACATCGACGGCTCCGTGTCCATGGCCAACGCCGGCGCCAACACCAACGGCAGCCAGTTCTTCATCAACGCCACCGGCGGCATGAGCACCGATTGGGACTATTACCAGCAGATTTACGACCAGTACAAGGAGAACGCCGAGTACTTCGACGCCATGGGCGTGAACACCGTGGACATGAGCAAAGTCACCGACGCTGTCAAAAAGCTGTACAAGGAAAACGGCGGCAACCCTAACTTGGACGGGTACTACTCCACCGGCGGCACCGGCCACACGGTGTTTGCCCAGGTGTTTGAGGGTATGGAGAACGTGTACGCCCTCTCCCAGGTGGACACGGATTCCAGCGACAAGCCTGTGGAGGACATGGTCATCCAGTCTGTGGAAATCACCACCTACGAAGGGTAATACAACACAAAGGAAAAACCTGGACACGCGTAGTGCCCAGGTTTTTGTTTTGTGTTTTTTAACCGGCCGCCTGGCCGGAATCGCCCGCTTCTGCCAGTGCCAGCTTGTAGGAGAGCGTCATCAAACTGTCGTTCATATGTACGTTTTCCACAATGGCGTCCGGATGCTTCATGGTGATGTCGTAGTGGCTGAAATTCCAGAAAGAGTGGATTCCCAGGCTGTAGAGCTCGTCGGAGACGCCCTCCACATATTCCCGGGGCACGCAGAGGATGGCCATCACCGGGTGGTGTTCTTGGTAAAACTCCTCTACCGTGGCGTAATCCAGAATCTCGTTGCCGCTGATTTTCCCCCCAATCACCCGCTTGGCGTTGTCAAACACACCGATAAGGGAAAAGCCCAGCTGCTCAAAGGGCATGTGCCCGGCAATGGCCTTGCCCAGGTTGCCCGCGCCCACCAAAATGCAGGGGTGGCGCTTTTGGATGCCCAGGATTTTTTCAATCTCCCCGCACAGCTGGGAGACGTTGTAGCCATAGCCCTGCTGGCCAAAGCCGCCGAAGCAGTTGAAATCCTGGCGGATTTGAGAGGCGGTAAAGCCCATCTTTTCCGAAAGCTCCTTGGAGGAGATGCGGGTCGCCCCGTTTTTGCCCAGTTCTGAAAGGAAGCGGTAATACCGGGGCAGGCGGCGAATCACCGACATGGAGACGTTCTGTTTTTTCTGGTTCATGATATGGTTACTTCCTGTGGGTAAAAGATTACAACATCTGGCGCAGGTTCTCGTCAATGGCCCGGAGGAACCCTTCCGTGTCCGCCTTGTGGATTTCCGGCAGGGTGGACATGGCTGCCAGGTCGCCGGTCATCACGCCGCCCTCGATGGTGGAGATGGTGGCGGCCTCCAGCTTGTCGGCGAAGTCCACCAAAGCCTGGTTGCCATCCAGCTGGCCGCGCTTGCGCAGGGCGCCGCTCCAGGCGAAGATGGTGGCCACCGAGTTGGTGGAGGTGGTCTCGCCCTTTAAATACTTATAGTAGTGGCGCTGCACCGTGCCGTGGGCGGCCTCGTACTCGCAGGTGCCGTCGGGGGCCACCAGCACGGAGGTCATCATGGCCAGAGAGCCAAAGGCTGTAGCCACCATGTCGCTCATCACGTCGCCGTCGTAGTTTTTGCAGGCCCAGATAAAGCCGCCCTCGCTGCGGACCACACGGGCCACCGCGTCGTCGATGAGGGTGTAGAAGTACGCAATGCCCGCCTGCTGGAATTTCTCCGCGTACTCCTTGTCGTAAATCTCCTGGAAGATGTCCTTAAACCGGTGGTCGTACTTCTTGGAGATGGTGTCCTTGGTGGCAAACCACAAATCCTGTTTGGCGTCCAGGGCAAAGTTGAAGCAGGAGCGGGCAAAGCTCTCAATGCTCTTGTCGATGTTGTGCAGCCCCTGGATGACGCCGGGGCCGTCGAACTGGTGGATCAGGTATTTCTCCTCGGTGCCGTCGGCCTTGGTGACCAGCAGCTCCGCCTTGGCCCCCGCGGGGACCTGGGCCTCCACGTTCTTGTACACATCGCCGTAAGCGTGGCGGGCGATGGTGATGGGCTTGCGCCAGCCGGGGATGAAGGGGGTGATGCCTCGCACCAAAATGGGGGTGCGGAACACGGTGCCGTCCAAAATGGCGCGGATGGTGCCATTGGGGGACTTCCACATCTCCTTCAGATGGTACTCGTCCATCCGGGCGGCGTTGGGGGTGATGGTGGCGCACTTTACCGCCACGCCGTATTTCTTGGTGGCCAGGGCGGAATCCACCGTCACCTGGTCGTTTGTCTTGTCCCGGTTTTCCAGGCCAAGGTCGTAGTATTCCGTGTTCAGGTCAATGTAGGGAAGGAGCAGGATGTCCTTAATCATCTTCCAAATGACCCGGGTCATCTCGTCGCCATCCATTTCCACCAGGGGTGTTTTCATGGGGATTTTCTGAAACTCTGCCATTGCGCGTTCGCTCCTTTATGTTAGATTTTTTTGCCATTCCAAAAGCTTGCCGCCGCTTACACCGCGGGGAGGTGACTTTTTCTATAGGAAATAGAAAAAACTAATGCTATCATTATCGCCGAAAATCATCATTTTGTCAATAAAACCCCAGGACTTTCCTGCGGAAACTTCTGTTTACAAGAACGCCAGCTCCTTGAGGAGGAAAATCAGCAGGAACATGGTGCCAATGGAGAAGATGGAGCTGAACACCACCAGCTGCCCGGCCAGCTTGTCGTCCCCGCCCATCTGCTGGGCCATGGTGAAGGAGGAAACCGCGATGGGCGCGCCGAACACCGTGAGCAGCACCGCCAAGGGGGCGTCCCGGAAGCCAAGCAGCAGGGCAATCCCCAAAAACAGCGCGGGGAACACCAGCAGCTTGGCGCCCAGTACAAGCAGCACCTCTTTGATGTACTTGCCCACATCCCCAAAGCTGAAAGAGGCGCCCAAAATGATAAAGGCCAAAGGCGTGGCAATGGAGGAAATGTCGGTGATGGTGTCGTAAACCGGCGTGGGGATGGGGATTTGAAACAGCACAAACAGCACGCCCAGCACCGAGCCGATAATCAAGGGGTTGGTGACAATGCCGAGGAGGATTTTCCCAACGTTGGGCCGCTTGCCATTGAACATCTCCAGGGAAATCACCGCCAGCACGTTGTACATAGGGATGATGACCGCAATCAAAATGGAGGCAAGCCCCGCCGCCGTGTCCCCAAACAGGGCCGTGCTGATGGGGATGCCAAAGAGCACAAAATTGCTGCGGAACATGCCCTGGAGCATCACGCCCCGGCGGGAGTTGTCCTTCTCCAGCAGAATGGCCAGGCACAAAGAGAGCACAAACTGGATGAGCACCCCCGCCACCGCGTACAGCAGCAGCTGGGAGTTAAAGCTCTCCGCCAGCTCGGTGTTGTAGATGTTGCAGAACACCAGCAGGGGCAGGAAAATCTTGAAGATAACCTTGTTCACCTGCTTGACGGAAGTCTCGTTCATCATCCCAGTCAGCTTGATGACATAGCCCAAGGCCATCAGCAGAAACAGGGGCAGCACGATTTCCAGGGAAATAAGTAAGCTTTCCATGCTGTAACCCACACTCCTCAAAAGCAAAATCCTATTGAGGAAATTATAGCACCAAAGCAGGGGATAGGCAAATAGAACTTCCCGTCCGCCCAAAAGAAAAAGGACAGGCCGCCAGCCTGTCCCTTTCGCTGTTTTACTTTACCGGGTGATCCGGTGCTTGCACATGGATACCTTCCCGCAGCGGGGGCACTTCAGCCGCCGCTTTGTCAGGGTGTGGTAGCCTTTTACATAGGCGCCCATGGTGGGCACGAACAGCTCCTGGCAGCTGGGGCACTGGTAGTACCCGGCGCTTGCCTCCAGCATGGCCGCCGCGGCGATGCCCGCTGCCGCCGTGAGAAGTGCCAGCGCCAGCAGCGCCACGCGCCATCCAGCCGCCACCTCTAGGAACGAGGCCAGAGCCACCAGGGCGCAGACGGCTATCACTGTGACGCACCCGCAGATAACGGACAGCGCCATTCTCTTTTTGTTCTCCGCGTTCTCCCGCAGTAAGTTCATCATGTTTTCCTCCGCACGTGTTTGGTAGTCAGCCTCCGCCACCCGCTGGCCTGTCAGCAGGTCGTTGACGGTGATGCCCAGGGCGCCGCATAGTGGCAGCATCAGGGAGACTTCCGGCAAGCCCCGGCCGCGCTCCCACTTGGAGACTGTTTTGTCGCTGATGGATAGCTTATCGGCAAGCCCGCGCTGGGTGAGGTTCTGCTCCTTGCGCATCTGGGCGATAAATTTGCCGATTTTTACTTGGTCCATATTTCGCTCCTCCTTTCCAGGAAAAAGGATACGCCTCCAGCTGCCTTTTGCACACATACGAGGGGGAGAATCCCGCATATCTACGGAACGTAGAGGCACAAATGTATTGTAGCAAATCCCAGCGTGAAAAGCTATGGCAGGTTTCACTTGCCCAAAAGGGAAACAAATGCTATAATAACAAAATGGGTTTCCTGTGCCCGGCACATTTTCCGCCGGCCTGTATGATTCTCGCCCTTTTCTGGCAGACTATCCCTTGTAAAGGAGGATGCTTCCATGAAAAAGGACACAGAAAAAAACAGGCCCATACTGCTGGGCTGCCAAGAGGAGCTGGAGGAGACAGGGGAAAGCCGGGCAACTTCCCAGCGGCCCTTGCTGGAGGACGGCTCTGTCACTACCCGGTGCAATGGCCACACCATCCACTGCCTGACCATCATCGGCCAGATTGAGGGGCATTACATTTTGCCCTCGCAGAACAAGACCACCAAGTACGAGCATGTGATTCCCCAGATTGTCGCCGTGGAGGAAGACCCCCAGATTGACGGCCTGCTGATGCTGCTCAACACTGTAGGCGGCGATGTGGAGGCGGGCCTCGCCTTGGCGGAGCTGGTGGCCGGCATGAAAAAGCCCACCGTTTCCCTGGTGCTGGGAGGCGGGCACTCCATCGGGGTGCCTTTGGCGGTGGCGGCCAAGCGGTCGTTTATTGCGGAATCCGCCTCTATGACCATCCACCCGGTGCGGATGAACGGACTGGTGCTGGGCATCCCCCAGACCCTGGAATACTTCCAGCGGATGCAGGACAGGATAACCAACTTTGTCACACAAAATTCCAACATTACAAAAGAGCGCTTTACCAGCCTTTCCCGGAACACCCAGGAGCTGGTGATGGACGTGGGCACCGTTTTGGACGGCCCCGACGCCGTGGAGGAGGGCCTAATCGATTCTTTGGGCTCCCTTTCCGACGCCATCGACTGCCTGGAGAAGATGATAGACCGGGGCCGGAAGCGCAAAAATGGCACGCCCAAAAAGAAGAAAGCGGACTAAGACGGACGGCGGTCCCCACCGCCGGTACATACTGAAGGAGGAGTTTATGAGTATTTTCGACGCCATCATCCAGGGCATCATCCAGGGCCTGACGGAGTTTTTGCCAGTCTCCAGCAGCGGCCACCTGTCCATCTCCAAACATATCTTTGGCATTGAGATGCCCGGCATTCTCTTTGACATCATGCTCCACCTGGGCACGCTGATTGCCGTGGTGTTTGTCTATCGCCAGCTGATTTGGCGGCTGATAAAAGAGTTTGGTTCCCTGTGCGCGGACATTGCCCACCGCAACTTCAAGTGGAGCGAGATGAACCACGACCGCCGCCTGCTCTTTATGCTGATGATTGGCCTGCTGCCCCTGTTCTTCCTGTTTGTGCCCATCCCCGGTACGGGCCTGGATTTTAAAGGCCTTTCGGATATGCTGGGCTCTGATTCCGACATTTTGGTGGAGGGCCTGGCGCTGCTGGCCACCAGCGCGCTGCTCTTCGCCGGGATTGCCGCCAACAAGCGGGTGAAGGAGGTCCACCGCCACAAGGACGCCTCCGGCCGCATGGTCAGCAGCAACGGCCGCAAGAAAATCCACACGGTGGACGCTATCCTCATTGGCATCACCCAGTGCTTGGCCGCCATCTTCCCGGGGCTGTCCCGTTCTGGCTCCACCCTTTCCGTGGGCCTGCTGCGGGGCATCAACCAGCAGACCGCTTTGGACTATTCCTTTGTGCTGGGCATCCCCTCTATCGCCGCGGCGGCGCTGGTGTCTATTCTGGATATGGGCGACCAGGCGGACGCCGTAGGCGCCGGCGCTTTGGTTGCCGGCATCATCACAGCGGCAGTGGTGGGCTTTTTGGCCATCAAGCTTTTAAAGTGGATTGTCACCACCAACAAGCTGCACATCTTTGCCTTTTACACCTTGATTGCGGGCGGCCTTGTCACCGTGATCGGGATGATTGAACATATTACAGGGAACAACCTGTTTACCGGCCTGCCCCTGTAAAAGAGCCCGCCGCGGGGGTTGATTTCGCTTGAGAACGGAGGGAGTAAGTTTGCCCGCGAAGAAAAAGACATCGTCCCAAAAGAAGCCGGCGGCCAAAAGGACCCCACCGGCCTCTTCCACCAAAAAGAGAACCACCGCGAAGTCCAGCCGCGGGGGGAAGGCCAGCCAGAACAACCACCTCACCGCCGAGGCCATCCGCCAGAAAAACCAGGTGCGGGCTGTGGTGCTCTTTGCCTGCGCCATTTTGCTGGGCTGCTTGGTGCTCATCCCCGGCGACAACCTGTGGCGCTGGGCCCACGACGCCATCTTGGGGCTGTTCGGCAGCTGGGCGCTGCTGTGGCCCGTGCTGATGATTTACGTGGCCGTCATCACCGCCATGGAGAAGCCTAAAGGCTCCATCAGCGGCAAGGTGTGGATGACTGTTGTGGTCATTGTGCTGTTTTGCGCCACCGGCTTTATCTTTGGCAAGCAGGATATTCCCGATGGCCTAAACTTCTGGGAGTACATAGTACACCTCTACACGGAAAACGCCGGGACCGGCGGTGGTGTGCTGGGCGGCCTGCTGGGCCTGCCCCTGGTGCGGGCCGCCGGGCTGGTGGGCGCCAGGATTATCATTGTGTTGCTGCTCTTTGTGGCGGTGATGGTCCTCACCGGCACCACCTTGCTGGGGCTGTTCCGCACCATCAAGCGGCCGGTGGACATGGTCAGCGAGGGCATTGAGACCGCCCGCCAGCGCCGGGAGGAGGAGCGCCTTATCCTGGAGCAGTCCCGGGACATTGACGTCCCCCTGGAGGAGCAGCTGCCTGCCCATCCCGTGCGGGCCGAGTCCCCCGCTGCCCTGTTCCCGCCGCCCCCGGAGAAAAAGAAAAAAGAGAAGAACAACGAAAAGCTGGATAGACTCAAGGCTGTGTTTGGCGTGGAGGAAACCGGGGAAGAGCCCCCGGAGGAAGCCCCCGCTGCCAGCGCCTCCACGCCTGATACCCGGGAGATGGAGGAGGGCACCCAGGCCTTGGAGCGCGCCTTGGAGGAGATTGAGGACATCCACATCCCCGCGCCCCAGGTGGAGACCGTCCGCTCCGCCCCGCCCAAGGAGGAGGCTCCCGCCCTGCCTGAAAAGCCCGCAGGGGAGGAGTCTCCTGTCCCCGACGACGTAAAAGAGCTTACGGAAAAGTTCATGGAGCAGAAGGAGCGGAACGACCGCAAAGAGGCCACCCCTGCCCAGATGGCTGCCTACCAGGCTGCGGAGCCTGCCAAGGCCTACTGTTTCCCGCCGGTGACTATGCTGGCAGTCAGCCCCCACGGCAACCCTGCCCTGGAGACAGAGGAGCTTCAGACCAACGGCCGCATTTTGGTGGACACCTTAAAGAGCTTCGGCGTGCAGACCAAAATCCTGGATATCTGCCGCGGCCCCGCTGTAACCCGCTATGAAATCCAGCCGGCCGCCGGTGTGAAAATCAGCAAGATTACAAACCTCTCCGACGACCTGGCGCTGAATCTGGCCGCCACCGGCGTGCGCATCGAGGCGCCCATCCCCGGCAAGGCCGCCGTGGGCATTGAGGTGCCCAACAAGACCCGCAGCACCGTGCGCATGCGGGAGCTGGTGGAGTCCAACTCCTTCCAGTCCTCCAAAAGCAAGCTTTCCGTGGCCCTGGGCCGGGACATCGCCGGGCAGCCCGTCATCGCGGATTTGGCCAAGATGCCCCACTTGCTCATCGCCGGCACCACAGGCTCTGGTAAGTCTGTGTGCATCAACTCCCTGATTGTGAGCATGCTCTACAAGGCCAGCCCGGACGAGGTGCGTTTCCTGATGATCGACCCCAAGGCCGTGGAGCTGACAGAGTACAACGGCATGCCCCACATGCTGGTGCCGGTCGTCACGGACCCCCGCAAGGCCTCCGGCGCCTTGGGCTGGGCCGTTTCGGAGATGATGAAGCGCTATAAGATTTTCTCCGAGTGCAACGTGCGCAACTTGAAGGGCTACAACAGCTTGGCCGCCTCCCAGGACTACCAGGACGAGAACGGCCAGCCCATGCCCGCCATGCCCCAGATTGTCATCATCATCGACGAGCTGGCCGACTTGATGATGGCCGCCCCCAAAGAGGTGGAGGACTCCATCTGCCGCCTGGCCCAGCTGGCACGCGCCGCCGGGATGCACCTGGTGGTGGCCACCCAGCGGCCCTCTGTGGACGTGGTCACCGGCTTGATCAAGGCCAACATCCCCAGCCGTATCGCTTTGACCGTGTCCAACTCCGTGGACTCCCGCACCATCTTGGACGCGGGCGGCGCGGAAAAGCTGCTGGGCAACGGCGATATGCTCTTTGCCCCGGTGGGGGTGACAAAGCCCCTCCGCGTGCAGGGCTGCTATGTCAGCGACGACGAGATTTCCTCGGTGGTGGAGTTTGTGAAAAAGACAAAGGCCATCGAGTATGACGAGAAGGTCATCGAGGAGATTGAGCGCAACGCCGCCAGCGAGTCCAAGGGCGATGACGGCGGCGACAGCGAGGGCGGCGGCGACCCCATGATTGACGAGGCCATCAAGGTGGTGGTAGAGGCCGGACAGGCCTCCACCTCGCTGCTTCAGCGGCGGCTGCGCCTGGGCTATGCCCGGGCCGGACGGCTCATCGACGAGATGGAGCAGCTGGGCGTTGTGGGCCCCCACGAGGGCTCCAAGCCCCGCCAGGTGCTGATGACCTACGCCCAGTGGATGGAGCGCAGCATGCAGCAAGGCTCCTCCTCCAACGAGGAGAGTTAAGTGTCCACCCAGGGCGCGAAGCGCCACGCCGCCCGGGAAAAGCGCCGCCGGCTGCTGGAGCGCATCGCTCTGGTGGCGCTGACCGCGCTGCTGGTGTTCTCCGCCACGCCGGTAGGGCGGGCGTTCTGGGGCAGGCTTTACACTCTCTCCGGCTTCCGCGGGCCGGTTGAGGCGGCGCCCCTGGAGATTCACTTTATCGATGTGGGCAAGGCGGACGCCATCCTCTTGCGGTGCCAGGGCCAGGCCGCGTTGCTGGACGCCGGGACCTACGCCTCTGGTGACCGCGTGGTGGACTACCTCCGCCGGATGGGCGTGGAGCGTTTGGAGTACGCCATTGCCTCCCACCCGGACAGCGACCACACCGGCGGCATGGCCCAGGTGCTGGAGGAAATCCCTGTGGAAGCGCTGGTGGTCTATCCCTGGCCCGATGAAATGCGCCAAACGCTGGAATACCGCGCCTTGGAGGAGGCGTCCTTCTCCTGTGGCGTGCCTGTGAAAACCGTGGGTCCCGGGGACAGCCTCCCTTTGGGGGAAACGTCCTTGGAGGTGCTGGGCCCGCTGGAGGAATATGAGGAGACAAACGACTGTTCCTTGGTGCTGCGGCTGGACTATTTGGGCTTTTCCGCTCTGTTCTGCGGCGACATTGAAGCACAGGCGGAATTGGACTTGGTAAAGTCCGGCGCCGCCTTGGACGCGGACCTGCTTAAAGTGGCCCACCACGGCAGCGCCTCCTCCAGCTCCCGGCGGTTTTTGGAGGCAGTCGCCCCGGCCTACGCGGTGGTCTCCGTGGGGCCGGACAACAGCAACCTGCCCCGGGAGGAGACACTGCTCCGCCTGGAGGAAGTCGGGGCCACAATATACCGTACCGACACCGACGGGGACTTGGTGTTCTCCTGGGACGGGGAACAGCTCTCCCTGTGGAGCGAATATCATGAAGAACTGGAAAGGACAGAATGGAATCCATGAAACATCTTGTGATTGACCGCTTAGACGGCAAATACGCCATCTGCACAGACAGCGACCAGAAGTTTTACGCCATCGAGCTGCCGGAAGTGCCCCAGGGTGCCAAGGCAGGCAGCGTCCTGCGCATTACCGACGAGGGGGAGCTTCAGCTGGATGTGGAAGCCACCCAGCGCCGCCAGCAGGGCCCCCAGGGCAAGCGCGGCGGGAAGAAACGGTAAGGAGGGGCCGCTATGGGAAAATTGAGCTACATCCTGGGCTGCGTCACCCGCATGGATTACCCGGAGCTGTTCCGCACGGTGGGGAAGGTCCACAAGATTACCGGGAAGAACTCTGTGGGCATCTTGGCCGACGTGGTCAAGTGCGGCCTGAAATACGGCGCCGGTTTTAACGACTACCTGCTCTGCGAGTTCTACAACCTCACCGACGCCCAGCGGGCCACCTACATCACCCGCAGCGTGAACAACACCTTGGTCAGCCTTTTAAACGACCGGGAGTACTACCACTTCTTCGACAACAAAAGCGAGTTCTACACCACCTTTGGCAAGTACATCGGCCGCCAGTGGCTGGACTTTGGCAAGGCCACCCAGAAAGAATTTGAGGACTTTATGGCCAGCCGTGACACCATCATGGTCAAGCCCGATTCCTCCAGCGGCGGCTTTGGCGTGAACAAGCTTTCCAAGGGGGATTTCCCCAGCCTGGCCGCCATGTATCAGAAGCTGAAGGAGGAGCACATCGGCGTCATTGAGGATGTGCTCCAGCAGCACGAGGTTTTAAACCAGCTCAACCCCAGCTCTATCAACACCCTGCGGGTGGTCACCATCTTAAACGAGAGCGGCCCCCACATTGTGTACGCCCACATCCGCATTGGCAACAGCGACCGGCCTGTGGACAACCTCCACTCCGGCGGCATGTTCGCCCCCATCGATTTGGACAAGGGTGTCATCCAGTACCCCGCCTACGACAAGGCCCGCCACACCTACACGGAGCACCCCCGCACCCACACCACCATCCAGGGCTTTGCCATCCCCTATTGGGAGGAGGCCAAGGCCATGTGCCTGGAGGCCTCCCAGATTGTCCCCCAGATGCGCTATGTGGGCTGGGACGTGGCCATCACCCCCAACGGCCCGGTGTTTGTGGAGGGCAACAACCTGCCCGGCTACGACATTCTGCAAATGCCGCCCCACACCCCGGACAAAATCGGCATGCTGCCCCGGTTCCGGGAGTTTGTCAAGGGGATTTGACATCCCGCCGAAAGGCCACACGCCCCCTTTTTCAGGGGGCATTCTTTTTGAAAAGGAGTGCCGCGCCATGATTGTATGCCTCTGCCTGGACGACAGGGAGGGCCTGTTTTTCAACCACCGCCGCCAAAGCCGGGACCGGGCTGTCCTCCAGGACATGGGGGAAACAGTGGGCCCGGGCCGGCTGTGGGTCCATCCCTATTCGCTGCCCCTCTTGCAGGGCTGGGAAGGGGACCTGCGCGCCGATGAGAACTTCCTAAACCTGGCAGGCCCTGGGGAATACTGCTTTGCCGAGGGGCAGCTTCTGGCGCCCTACAGGGAGAAGCTGGAGTCCCTGGTGCTGTACCGCTGGAACCGCCGGTACCCCGCGGATGTCTACTTTGATTTGGATTTATCCCAGTGGCGCCTTGTGTCCCGCCGGGAGTTTTCCGGCACTTCCCACGATACCATCACCAAGGAGGTTTACCTGCCATGAAAAAACGCCTGCTGTCCTGTTTGCCCCTGCTGTTGTGCCTGGCCCTGGTGCTGACAGGCTGCCAAGGGGAGCTGCCCTCTGGGGCTTCCCAAACGTCCAGCGCCGCCCAGGTTTCCTTGGAGGAGCTTCCCGCCTATGCGGGGGAGCCCTATGTGGAGCTGGACGGCAACCAGCCGCAGCTCTCTTTGGATGACTTTACCGGGGAATCCTTTGAGACGTACAGCCCCCTGGATCCCCTGGGCCGCTGCGGCGCGGCCTACGCCTGCATCGGTCAGGATTTGATGCCCACCGAGGACAGGGAGAGCATCAGCAGCGTGCACCCCACCGGCTGGGTCCAGGCGGAGTACAGCTTTGTGGATGGAGGCTCCCTGTACAACCGCTGCCACCTTATCGGCTTCCAGCTGACCGGGGAGAACGCCAACGAGGAAAACCTCATCACCGGCACCCGCTACCTGAATGTGGAGGGGATGCTCCCCTTTGAGAACTTGGTGGCGGACTATATCAAGGAAACGGGCAACCACGTGCTCTACCGGGTGACGCCCCTTTTTGAGGGGGACAACCTGGTGGCCAGCGGCGTGGAGATGGAGGCCCTCTCCGTGGAGGACGAAGGGGACGGGGTTTCCTTCCACGTGTATGTGTACAACGTCCAGCCGGGGGTGGAGATTGACTACGCCACCGGCGAAAGCTGGGAGAGCGGCCAAGCTTCCTCTGCGCCGCAGGAAAGCCAGTCCAGCGCAGCGGAGGAAGCCAGGGACTATGTGCTGAATACCAGCTCCCACAAGTTCCACCTTCCCAGCTGCTCCTCGGTGGAGGCTATGAGCGAGAAAAACCGGGAGAACTACCACGGCACCCGGGAGGAGCTTCTGGCCCAGGGCTACGAGCCCTGCGGCAGCTGCAACCCCTAAGCCTTGCGCAGCGGGGAAAAACCTGGTATACTAAAGAAAATTCCATACGCGTAAAGATAAAAACACAGTCCCGGCCGGTAGTCCGGGCACAGCCATGCTGTCAGTAACCCGCCTTCCTCGGCCGTCCCTTCTTTGCCGTTTTTTGCGAGGGAGTGTTTGTCATGCAAAAAAACGGGGCAAAGCTGACTGTGTTTTTCGAAGAGCCTTTCTGGGTGGGGTTGTACCAGCGGTGGTCCGGCCCCAAGCTGGAGGTGGCGAAAATCACCTTTGGTGCCGAGCCAAAAGACGGGGAAGTGTACCAGTTCCTGCTGGAGCATTGGAAGTGGCTCTCCTTCAGCCCCCCTGTGGAGCAGGAAATCCCGGAGGAGCGCCGCGTAAATCCCAAGCGGGCGCGGCGGGAAATCCAGCGAAAGGAGCTTTCCGCCCGGCCGGGGACGAAATCCCAGCAGGCCTTGGCCCTGCAGCGGGAGGCAGCCAAAGCGTCCCGCCAAGAGGACGCCCGCCAGCGCAAGGAACGGGAACGGCAGGAGAAATTCCAAATACGCCAGCGAAAGCGAAAGGAAAAGCACCGCGGCAGATAAAGAGGCCCCGCCTCTCTTTCAGGGATTCCTGGAAGGGAAGGCGGGGCTTTTCGCTATGTAAAAACGTCTGGTAGATGGGCCGGCACCGCTGGGCAAAGGCTTTCCTTTCCGGGGTGAGGGGGAAGGGGATACGCTCCCTAAGAAATATTCCGTGCTGAATTAAAAAATCCTGTCAAGGGGTGGCGAACGCAAAAGATAGACGGCCTGCTCCATCCCTGCTATAATACAGGGGAGAAATCCTTGGAGGTGTCCCGATGAAGAAACACATGTTACCCTTACTTTTGGCCGCTTTTTTCGCGCTGTCCCTCACCGCCTGCAACACCCAGGAGACGGGTAGTTCTTCCCAGCTAGAAAGCGGCCAGGAGAGCAGCCAGCTTTCCTTCGCGCCCAGCCCGAGCCCTTCCCAAGTGGAGGCGCCGTCCTCCAGCCCAGATGCCAGAGAAGGGGACAGCCAACTCTCCGCCTCGGAGGAGACGCTGTTGCAGATTGCCGTGGGCGGGGAAACCTTCCTGGCGGACTTGGCGGACACTGCCGCCGCCCAGGAGATTGCGTCCATGCTGCCAATCTCCCTGGTGATGGCGGACCAAAACGGTGTGGTGAAATGCTACGGCCTCCCCAGCGCCTTGCCAGAGGCGGCGGAGGACTTTTCCTCTGTTCCAGCAGGCCAGCTTGTGTTGGAGGGCACCGGCGGGCTGCGGCTGTTTTATCAGGAGTCTCCCGCAGGCGGCAGCTATACGCCCCTGGCCACCCTCCGGGAGACAGAGGGCCTTGCCCAGGCCTTGGCGGGGGAGAGCGTGGAGGTGACGCTCCAGCTGGCGACAGGGTGAAAAAATCTGTTTTGCCTCTTGACTTATAGTTAACTTCAAGTCCTATAATGGTGCCAGAGAACAAAAAGGAGCGTGTAACCATGATTTATCGCGATTTTCAAGATGTAAAGCTCTCCGCCTTGGGCATGGGCGCCATGCGCCTGCCGGTGGTGGATGGGGACGATTCCAAAATTGACGAGGCCGCCGCTTTCGCCATGGTGGACGAGGCCATGGCCCGGGGCGTCAACTACTACGATACCGCCTGGGGCTACCACAACGGCAACTCCGAGCTGGTGATGGGCAAGGCCCTGGCCCGCCATCCCCGGGAGAAGTTCTACCTGGCCACCAAGTTCCCCGGCTACGACCTGTCCAACATGGGCAAGGTGGAGGAGATTTTCGAGAAGCAGCTGGAGAAATGCCAGGTGGAGTACTTCGACTTCTACCTGTTCCACAACGTGTGCGAGATGAACATCGACGCCTACCTGGACCCCAAATACGGCACCTATGACTACTTGATGGCCCAGAAGAAAAACGGCCGCATCCGCCACCTGGGCTTCTCCGCCCACGGCGACTACGACGTGATGAAGCGCTTCTTAGAGGCCTATGGCAAGGACATGGAGTTCTGCCAAATCCAGCTGAACTACCTGGACTGGGACTTCCAGGACGCCAAGCGCAAGGTGGAGCTGCTGAACCAGTGGAACATCCCCGTGTGGGTGATGGAGCCCCTGCGGGGCGGCAAGCTGGCTTCCCTGGCACCGGAGGACGAGGCCAAGCTGAAAGCCCTCCGGCCCGACGAGGGTATCCCCGCCTGGGCGTTCCGCTATTTGCAGAGCATCCCCAGCGTGGTGGTAACACTTTCGGGCATGTCCAACATGGAGCAGATGAAGGAGAACATCGCCACCTTTGAGACGGACAAGCCCTTAAACGAGACAGAGCTGGAAACGCTCCACGCCATTGCCCAGGGCATGGTGAAGAAGATTGTGCTGCCCTGCACGGCCTGCCACTACTGCACCAGCCACTGCCCCCAGGGCCTGGACATTCCCAACCTGCTCTCTCTGTACAACGAGCACTGCTTTACCCAGGGCGGCTTTATCGCGCCCATGGCCCTGTCCGCCATCCCCGCCGACAAGCAGCCCAGCGCCTGCATTGGCTGCCGCAGCTGCGAGGCCGTATGTCCCCAGGGCATTAAGATTTCCGAGGCCATGGCGGACTTCACCGCCAAGCTGGGCGGCTGATGTCTCCCTTTTAGGATAGAAGGAGGAATTCCTATGGAATACCGCAAGCTTCCCCACGGGGAGGAACAGATTAGCGTCATTGGATTGGGCAACAGCTCCCTGACCAGCCAGGTGGGGGAGAAGGAGATTCAAGCCACGGTGGAGATGGCCCTGGAAAGCGGCGTCAACTACTTTGACATGGCTGCCGGGGATGCCGCTCCCTTTGCCGCCTATGGCAAAGCCCTTGCCGGCTGCCGGGAGAAGGCCTATCTCCAGGTGCACTTTGGGGCGGACTACCACACGGGCAAGTACGGCTGGACCCAGGACCTGGAGGAAATCAAGCGCTCTATCTCCTGGCAGCTGGAAGCCCTTCAGACAGATTACATCGACTTTGGCTTTATCCACTGTGTGGATGAGCTGGCCGACTTGGAAAAAGCCGTCAGCGGCGGCGCGCTGGACTACATCCAATCTTTAAAAAAGCAAGGGGTGGTCCGCCACGTGGGGCTTTCCTCTCACACGCCTGCCGTGGTGCAGAAGGCGTTGGATTTGGGCATCCTGGACATGGTGATGTTCAGCATCAACCCCGGCTACGATTACCAGCAGGGCGAGTACGCCATCGGCCAGGTGGACGAGCGCCAGGCGTTGTACCGCCGCTGCCAGGCTGAGGGCGTGGGCATCTCCGTAATGAAGGCTTTCAGCGGCGGGCAGCTGTTGAAAGCGGAGACCTCTCCCTTCCGCCAGGCGCTGACAGAGTACCAGTGCATCCAGTACGCTTTGGACAAGCCCGGTGTTTTGACGGTGCTTCCCGGCGTGCGGGACCGGCAGGACCTCCAGCGGATTTTGGGCTTCTGCAGCGCCTCCGCCCAGGAGCGGGACTACTCCATTTTGGGCACCTTCGCTCCCCAGGACGCCAACGGCGTGTGCGTGTACTGCAACCACTGCCAACCCTGTCCCATGGGGCTGGACGTTGGCCTTATCAACAAGTATTACGACCTCTCCAAGGCAGGGGACATTTTGGCGCGGGACCACTACAACAATCTGGAAAAGACCGCCGGCGACTGTGTCTCCTGCGGGCACTGCGATTCCCGCTGTCCCTTCCACGTGGCCCAAAGCCAGCGGATGGAGGAAATCCGGGAGTATTTTGGAAAGTAAAACAGCGTTTCCTTACAGGGGCAGCCGCATCTGGCTGTCCCTTTTCCATGCCCTTTTTTTATAGGGGGAGGGGGTATGAAAAACCCCTTGCCGCGGGCGATTCTTGCGGCGCACAAAAGGCGTTGCAATATTTTTTCTCTGAGGGATTGACAATACCCTGTGGGGGTATTATACTAAAGGTAGTAGGATACCCCGGCTAGGTATTTTAAAAAGGAGGTTTTCGCCATGTCCAACGCGATGCAGGATACCGGCGGCGCTTGCTGCCATCACCATAAAGCCACCCCCAGAAGCGAGCAGGAGCTGCGCCTGCTGCAAAACCGCCTCAAGCGCATGATGGGCCAGCTAAACGGCATCAGCAAGATGCTGGATGAAAACCGCTACTGCGGGGACATCCTCATCCAGGTGGCCGCGGTGGAGAGTGCGTTGCAGTCCTTTGGTTACCTGGTGCTGCAAGACCACCTGGAAACCTGCGTGGTGGAGGAAATCCAAAAGGGCAACACCCAGATTGTGGACGAAGCGGTGGAGCTCATCAAAAAGTTGAAGTGAGGAGCAAGGTATGAAAACAGAAAAATACAACGTCACCGGCATGACCTGCGCCGCCTGCCAGGCCAACGTGACCCGGTGCGTCTCCAAGCTGGAGGGCGTGGAGGAGGTAAACGTCAGCCTGCTGGCCAACCAGATGACCGTCTCCTACGACGAGAGTAAGGTGGGCGAGGAGGACATCATCCAGGCGGTGGAAAAAATCGGCTACGGTGCTTCCTCTCTGGAGCAGCAGCCAGCCACCGCCCAGAGCAAGGGCGGGTTCCGCAGCGAGTGGCAGGCTCGCCAGGACCAGGCCATGAACAGCCAAAAGCAGATGAAGCGCCGGCTTATTTCCTCTATTGTGTTGCTGGTGCCCTTGATGTACATCGCTATGGGCAGCATGATGGGTCTTCCGGTGCCCTGGTTCTTTGTGGGTATGGAAAACTCCCTGGTGAACGCCCTGGCCCAGCTGCTCCTGACCATACCTGTGCTGTTTATCAACCGGCACTTTTTCCAGACGGGCTTTAAGGCGCTGTGGCACCGGGCGCCCAACATGGATTCCCTGGTGGCCATTGGCTCTGGGGCGTCGCTGGTGTACGGGCTATTCGCCATGTTCCGGCTGGCCTATGGGTTCGGCCATGGGGACATGGAGCTGGTCCATGAGTATGCCCACGCTTTGTACTTTGAGTCCGCCGCTATGATTCTCACCTTGGTGACGGTGGGCAAATATTTAGAGGCCCGCTCCAAGTCCAAAACCGGCGACGCCCTGGGCAAGCTGGTGGATTTGGCCCCCAAAACCGCCGTGGTGCTCCGGGGCGGGGTGGAGCAGACCATCCCCGCGGAGCAGGTGGTGGCCGGGGATATTGTGGTCATCCGTCCCGGCGAAGGCATCCCGGTGGACGGCGTTGTCACAGAGGGCCACGGCTATGTGGACCAGGCCGCCATCACCGGCGAGAGCATCCCCGTGGAGAAGAACCCTGGCGACCAGGTCATCTCCGCCACCATCAACAAAAACGGCACCTTTCAGTTCCAGGCCTCCAAGGTGTGGGAGGACACCACCCTCTCCCAAATCATCCGCCTGGTGGACGAGGCCAGCAACTCCAAGGCGCCCATCGCCCGGCTGGCGGATAAGGTCAGCGGCGTGTTTGTGCCGGTGGTCATTGCCATCGCCATTGCGACGGCCATTGTGTGGCTCATCGCCGGCATGGGCTTTGAGTTCGCCCTCTCCAACGCCATTTCCGTGCTGGTTATCTCCTGCCCCTGCGCTTTGGGCCTTGCCACCCCTGTGGCCATCATGGTGGGCACAGGCAAGGCCGCGGAGATGGGCATTTTGATTAAGTCCGCCGAGAGTCTGGAGAACCTCCACAACGTGGACACCATCGTCCTGGATAAGACCGGAACCATCACCTCGGGCCACCCTGCCGTGACAGATGTCCTCCCCTTGGACCGCTCTTTGACAGAGGAGCAATTCCTAGCCGAGGCTGCCGCCGCTGAATTTGGCAGCGAGCATCCCCTGGCCCAGGCTGTGGTGGAGCGCGCCCAGCTGCTGGGGCTCTCCCTGCCCAAGGCGGAAGCTTTTGAAGCGGTGGCGGGCCGCGGCATCCGGGCCAAGGTAAACGGCAGGGAATACCTGGCGGGGAACTTGGCTTTCCTGGAGGAGAACCACCAGCCCGCCACACTGGAAGAGCGCAGCGCTGCGAAATCTGTGGTCAACAAGCTGGCCCAGGAGGGGAAAACGCCCTTGCTGTTCCTCCGGAATGGGAAGCTGCTGGGCGTCATCGCTGTGGCGGACACTATCCGGGAGACCAGCCGGGCGGCTATCCAGCGGTTCAACGAGATGGGCCTCCATGTGGTGATGCTCACCGGCGACAACAAAGTCACCGCCGAGGCTATCCGCAAGGAGCTGGGCATCGAGCAGGCCATCTCCGACGTGCTGCCCACCCAGAAAGAAGCCCACATCCGCTCCCTTCAGGAGGAGGGGCACAAGGTGGCCATGGTGGGGGATGGCATCAACGACGCCCCCGCCTTGACCCGGGCTGACATAGGCATCGCCATTGGGGCGGGCACAGACATCGCCATTGAGTCCGCCGATGTGGTGCTGATGAAGGACTCCCTGGACGACGTGGCAGCCGCCATCGATTTGAGCCGCGCCGTGGTGCGGAACATCCACATGAATTTGTTCTGGGCCTTCTTCTACAACGTGCTTGGCATTCCCCTGGCGGCAGGCGTGCTGTATCCGGCTTTCCAGCTGCGGCTCAGCCCCATGATTGGCTCCGCTGCCATGAGCCTGAGCTCCGTGTGCGTGGTGACCAACGCCCTGCGCTTGCGGTTCTTCAAACGCAAAGGCGCGCCACTTGCGGAGAAAAGCGCTCCAGCTTTGGAGGCTTCTCATACAGATACAGACAATCAAACGGCGCCTGTGGAGGAAATCCCCCAGGAGCCGGAAAACGAGAAAGGAAGTAGTGAAATGAAAAAAGTATTGATTGTAGACGGCATGATGTGCGCCCACTGCCAGGCCCATGTGCAGAAAGCCCTGGCAGGCGTGGAGGGTGTCACCGAGGCTGTGGTGGACCTGGAGAGCAAAAAGGCCACTGTCACCTTGGCCCAGGATGTGGCGGACCAGGTTTTGCTGGACGCCGTCACAGAGGCGGGCTACACCCCTGTCAGCTGCGAAACGCTGGCCTGATGGGATAAGCCTTGACGCGCCCCAGGAAACACGGTATAATACTCTGTGAAAGAACGATGCGGTGCCTTTCCCGGCGCCGCATTTTTGTGGAAAGATGAGACCGAAGGAGTAGATACATGTACCATCTTATCAAGCAGGAGGGCGCCGCCCGCCGGGGCCGGTTTGAGACGGTCCACGGCACGGTGCAGACCCCTGCCTTTATGAACGTAGCCACCGCCGGGGCCATCAAGGGCGCTGTGTCCGCCTACGATTTGAAAGACCTGTACTGCCAGGTGCAGCTGTGCAACACCTATCACCTGCACCTGCGGCCCGGGGACGAGACTGTGAAAAAGCTGGGCGGTATCCGCAAGTTCACCGGCTGGGACGGCCCCGTCCTGACGGACAGCGGCGGGTTCCAGGTGTTCTCGCTGGCCAAGCTGCGGAACATCAAGGAGGAGGGCGTCACCTTCGCCTCTCACGTGGACGGCCACAAGATTTTCATGGGGCCCGAGGAGAGCATGCGCATCCAGTCCAACTTGGGCTCCACCATCGCCATGGCCTTTGACGAGTGTGTGGAGAACCCCGCTACCTACGAATACGCTAAGGCCTCCTGCGAGCGCACCGCCCGCTGGCTGGAGCGCTGCAAAAAGGAGATGGCCCGCCTGAACAGCCTGGAGGACACCATCAACCCCCACCAGCTGCTGTTCGGCATCAACCAGGGCTGTACCTTTGAGGATTTGCGGGTGGAGCATATGAAGCGCATCGCGGAGCTGGACCTGGACGGCTATGCCATTGGCGGCCTGGCCGTGGGCGAGCCCACCGAGGAGATGTACCGCATCATCGAGGCAGTGGAGCCCCACATGCCCAAGGACAAAATCCGCTACCTGATGGGCGTGGGCACCCCCGCCAATATTCTGGAAGCGGTCCGCCGGGGCGTGGACTTGTTCGACTGTGTCATGCCCAGCCGCAACGCCCGCCACGGCCACGCCTTCACCTGGGAGGGCTGCCGCAACCTGCTCAACGCCAAGTACGAGCTGGACGAGGCCCCCTTGGATGAAAACTGCCAGTGCCCTGTCTGCCAGAAGTTCAGCCGGGCGTACATCCACCACCTGTTCAAGGCGGGGGAGATGCTGGCCATGCGCCTGACTGTGATGCACAACCTCTATTTCTACAACCATCTGATGGAGTGCATCCGGGACGCTTTGGACGCCGGGCAGTACGAACCGTTCTACCAGGAACACATTGAAGCTTTGGGAAAGCGCATTTAATCGCGAAAACTTTCCACGATTTGCTTGCAAGTTTCGCTGGTTCTTGTTATAATCTAACCATTAACTCGGAGGTGCATAGATAAAATGAATCACTTAATGGCTCTTGACTCAACTGCTTCTGCTTCAGCCGCCGGCGGCATGAGCATGATTGTGATGCTGCTGGTTTACGGTGTTTTTATCGTCGCGTTGTACTTTATCTTCTTCCGCCCCCAGAGCAAGAAGAAGAAAAAAGAGCAGGAGATGCGCAAAAACGCCCAGGTGGGGGATGAAATCACCACCATCGGCGGCATTTGCGGCCGTATCGTCGCTGTGAAGGATGAGGTGGACTCCATCGTTATCGAAACCGGCAGCGACCGTTCTAAGATGCTGATTAAGCGCTGGGCCATCGGCAGCGTGGACACCGTCCACGAGGACGACCAGACCTAAGCAAAGCGATATCCAAAAAAGGCGCGTTGTGAAATTCACAGCGCGCTTTTTGCGTAAAGCCGTCCCTGGTTGCGGGGCGGCTTCTTTTTTTGTCCTATTTTCCCGGGCAGCTACATATCTTGAAACAGACAAAGAGGGGAGAGGTGCCACTGTGAAAAAGGTAAAAGCGTTTCTTTTGTCCCTGGGCGTTGCTGGCGTGATGAGCGCTGCCATCTTGGCTGTGGCGGCTGCGGTAATTGCGAAATCGGGCAATTTGCCCCAAGGGCCCGCCCTGACGGTTCTAGTGACAGCCACCGTTTGTATCGGCGTCTTTTTAGGCGGGTTATCCGCGGCGCTGTTTTCCGGGGAGAAGGGAGCCTTGCTGGGAGGCGCCTGTGGGCTGTTGGCAGCCTGTGTTGTAGCGGCGGGTTCCCTGGTGGTGTATCAGGGAGCGTTTACCATCAGCGGCGGGGCGCGGCTGGCGGCGATTTTTCTCAGCGGGTGCATCGGTGGTATCTTGGGCGTAAACCGCAAGCAAAAGGTGAAATTTTAACCGAGGGGAACCACACTTTCTGCCGTGTTGCATATTTATGCGCACTAGATTTTGTGCGAGAGACATAACCCTTCCAACAAAATATACATCGGTTTACATAATTTAAAGTACATAAAATTTATCGGTTGAAATAAAATTGAAAAAATATCCCGGATTTTGCTTGCAAAATTCCGCAACTTGTATTATAGTATATATCCACAGGGAAAAATCCCCCTTTTGTTGCCCGCAAGTATGCGTGCGGCAGAAAAGCTAGGCCAAAAATGCCGGGAAGCGGCATGAAGCCTGGAAAAATCCAACCTTGCAAAACCGCTAGATATGGGTTGCGGGTGTCACTCCCCTCCGTATATTTTGCGGTTTTTACCAGCGAAACACCTGGTTTTGCTGAAAGAACCTCGGAAAATGGCCTCATAATTTACCGCCCTGTATACGGGACAGCCCATTTTACCAGGTTGCGCAGAAACGCAAACCAAGGTTTCCTGTAATCTTTTTACCTCTATTCATTTTCGGACCACAACAGCGAATAACGCCCACAAGCCCCACATAAGAATGGGGGGAAGGGATTTTCTTCCCCATTTGACAAACGAGGATGTGTGCGCTGTGAAAGATGTGTTCAAGCCCCGGCCCAAGGATGGCCCCCAAGGCGAGCCTCCCTTCTGGGAGCGCTTTAGCGGCCCCAAGGCTTTGTTGCTGCTGTTGTGCGCGTTGCTCCTAGGGGTGGCTGTGGGAGCGGCGCTGGCTGTGTTTTTCCCGCTTTTTCAAGGCCGCTGGGTGATGCCTCTGCAGTTTTCCGGCATCCCCGTGGCTGGCTCTGGGTTTATTTCCTGTTTTTCCACTCTCTTGCTCAATGTGCTGATTGGCTTAGTCCCGCTTTTCCTGCTGGGCGTCACCGCATTTGGGGTATTCGCGGTGCCGCTGTTCCTCTTTTTCCGGGGGATTACAGTGGGAATCGGCGTCTCTTACTTTTTATGGAGGGACGAGCTGCTGGGGCTTGCCCGGTCCGCATTGTTATATACACCAGCTGCCGCTTTGGCGGGAGTGCTGCTCTTGCTTTTCGCGGTGCGCTCCTTGCATTTTTCCAAGCATTTGGCCAAGGCAGGCTTCTCTCCAGAAGGGGAGGGCAGCCTGGATTTAAAGCTCTACTTCCACGATTTGCTGCTGTTTTTAAGCTTCTCGGTGGCGGTATCTTTGGCTGGCTGCTTGCCTGTGCTGGTGTATGGGTTATTTCTGTAAGAAAAGAGGGTGGCACAAACCATGAGTGGCACAAGCGACTATTATTCTTTGTTCAGCGATTATCTGACAAACCAAAAGGCCAATTCGGCCAACACCCGGGAATCGTATTTGCGGGATGCCTTATATTTCCTGGAGTATTTGTCCAACGCTGGCATTGACCCCCTGGAGGCGGACGAGCAGGTCATTCAAGGGTATGTGGAGCACCTTCACGACTTAAAGCGTTCTCCCACCACCATCTCCAGAAACCTGGCCTCTGTGCGGTGCTTTTACAAGTTCTTGATTTTCCGCGGGCTGATGGATTCTAACCCGGCCAAGGGAATCAAGCTGGAAAAGACCGTGAAGAAGCTGCCCCAGGTGCTCTCGGGAGAGGAGATCGAGCTGCTGCTGGCCCAGCCGGACATCACAGAGCCCAAGGGCTGCCGGGACAAGGCCATGCTGGAGCTGCTCTACGCCACCGGTATCCGGGCCTCGGAGCTGATAAACCTGAACATCCAGGATTTGAACCTGCGCTCCGGTGTCCTGTACTGCCGGGGCAGCAAGGGGGTGCGCTCCATCCCCGTGTATCCTTCGGCGGTGGTGGCGGTTTCCGATTACATCTACCGCATGCGCGGGCTCATCACCGGGCCGGAGAGCGGTAACGCCCTGTTTGTCAACTTAAACGGCGGGCGCCTTACCCGGCAGGGTTTCTGGAAGATTGTGAAGGGCTACGCCACAGAGGCGGGGATTACCAAGGAGATCACCCCCCACACGCTGCGCCATTCATTCGCCCTGCACCTGCTGGAAAACGGCGCTTCTGTCAAGGACATCCAGACCATGATGGGACACGCGGACATTTCTTCCACACAAGTTTATGTGCAACTGCTGGACAGCCATGTAAAACAGGTGTATAATGATTGCCATCCCAAGGCAAAATTGGGATAAAAAATATAGCACGTTTTGTGGAAATGGAGTTGGTTCTTTGGCTTTTCTCGGAATTTTTGGAAATTACAATAAGCCTGGTCCAGGTGTCAACAAGGATGACCCGCCCAAGGCGGCGCCCGTCCGCTTCTTTGAGATTCTCCTTCGGAAGTTCGGGCCCATGGTGCAGCTGAACTTAATTTTCCTCATCCCCTTTGCTGTAATCTTGGCGCTGATGGTTCTCATCTATCTGGCGCCCACCCACTTTATGTTGCAGCTTCCGGTGGGGGATAGCTACATCCAGCTGGACGCGTGGGCCATGTACGCTATGCCGTTCCCTTTGGTGCTGCTTTCGCCCTTTACGGCCGGCCTGACTTTTGTCACTCGGAACTACGCCAGGGAAGAGCACGCCTTCGTCTGGTCTGACTTCTGGGAGAACGTCAAGGGCAACTGGAAGTACTTCCTGCTCAATGGGTTTATCGTCTATGTAGTGTACGTGGTGCTCAGCTTCTCCGCGATTTACTACTACAACGGCACCACCCGCAGCTGGTTCTTCTACATCCCCTTCTGGCTTTGCCTGGTGCTGGCGCTGTTCTTCCTGTTTGCCCAGTACTACTTGCCGGTGATGTTCGTCACCTTCGACTTGAAATTCCGTCAAGCGTACCGCAACGCTTTTATCCTTGCTATGGCTGGCGTGGGCCGCAACTTTTTAATCACTCTGATTTTGGGTGGCCTTCTGTACCTGCTCTACGTGATTCCACTCAATGGGCTTGTGGTTTTCCTGCTTATCGCCCTCTTGATATTCCTGCTGTTCTCGCTGGTCAGCTTCTTCATCAACTTCACGGTGTACCCCGTGGTGGACAAGTACCTGATTAAGCCCTACGAGCAGCGGCTGCAGGAGGAAAAGAACGGCCCTGCCCCGGAAAAGGAGGAGGTTGAGGAAGAGGACCCCGAAACCGCCCGGTTCTTTGCCCCTCCTGAAGCTGACGAGGATGAGGACGACGATGACAAGATGGTTTACGTCAACGGCCGCCTGATTAAGAAATCCGAGCTGAAGGAACGCAACTTCCAAGAACATCAAAACTGAAAAACGCAAAGAAAAAGAACGCCTAAAGCTTAGGCGCTCTTTTTTATTTCTCTGTATCCTCGTCACCAGCGGGTGTGGAGGTTCCTGTGCCCGGTTCTGGCTTTGGCTTTTTGCGGCGTTCTGTCACCTTGGCCAGGGGGTTGGCCTTGACAGCCTGCTCCATCTGGCTGCTGGAGGTGTGGGTGTAGATTTCCGTGGTGCCCAGGTTGGTGTGGCCCAAGATGTCCTGGAGGACACGGATGTCCACATTCCCGTAGCGGTACATCAAGGTGGCGGCGGTGTGGCGCAGCTTGTGGACAGAATACCCCGGTCCGCTCAGGCCAATTTTCTCCAGGTATTTCTTCACCATCACCTCCACGGTGATGGGCTTGATACGGGTGCCGCGGTTGCTGAGGAAGAGGGCATTCCTGTCCACAACACCGTCCTTGGGGCGCACTGCCAAATAGCGGGAAATGGCTTCCTGGCAAGCTTGGTTTAAGTAGACAATGCGCTCCTTGTTGCCCTTGCCCAGAATCCGCAGGGTGTTGTTGTTGCGCAGCACGTCGGTGAGGTCAATGGCCACCAGCTCGGAGAGGCGCATGCCGCAGTTTAAGAACAGCGTCAAAATGCACCGGTCCCGCTCGGCGTTGGGGCCCTCCACCGCGTTGAGAAGTTCGATACTTTGTTCGAGTGAAAGAAAATGGGGGAGGGACTTGCCCTTTTTGGGGGCCACCAAGGTTTCGGTGGGGTCCTTTTCCAGCAGCTTCTCGTGGGCAGTGAGATACCCAAAAAAGGAGCGCAGCGTGGTGGTTTTCCGCTGGCGTGTGGACGCCATGTTGTTCCTGTCGTCCGCCACGTAGTTCATAAAGGCATAGATTTCATAGGTGGTCACAGAGCGGATAAACTCCAGGTCCGCGTCCTGCACGGCGACTTCCTCAAAAGGCGTTTCCGGCGGCACCAGGCCACGGTCCCGTTTGACAAACCGGAAAAACGTGCGCAGGTCTTTACAATATTCCGTTACGGTTTTAGAAGACAAGCCCCGCACATTGCGCAGATACATGGCGTATTGCTGCACCACTGGCGAAAGCTCGTCACGAATGGAAAACGGCATTTTTTCCTCCCCTAAATTATAGAAAATATTTATTTTCTATAATTTCGTGTTTTTTCTTTTCAGTCTCTCTTTCTGGCCAACAGCAGCCCTCCCTCAACGCTCCCGCAATGGAAGGATACCGCCCACATCCACTAAGGGGCTTTCCCGCAGCTCTACAGGCGCCACGCCACGGCTGTGCAAAAACTCCCGCATCCGCTCTCCATCGGGATGGCTGGACAGCGCTCCCGCAAAGGCCAGCTTGTCCGGCGCCAGCTTGCCACAGCAGCCGCCGATAAAGCCGGTGTCGTAACCTGGCAGCGCAATGTGTCCCGAACGAATCAGCAGCACCGCAAACCCTTTGGCGCGCAATGCTTGGAACATTCCCCGGTCCGCTGTGATGGCGCTTTCCCCGTCCACCAGCGCCACGGAACACGCGCTGTAGCCCTGCCGGACTGGCAGCGGCTGAAGGCCTTGCTTCTGGGCCTCTTGAGCAATGGCCCTGTCTATGGCCTTGGGATTGCCCACCAGCCACGGCCCCCACGGAAAGCACCCGCACAGCGCGTCCCCTGGATATGTGCCTGCGGGCTCACGCTCAGTTTCCCGCAGGGAAAATCCCAGTGCTTTTAAAGCCGGTTGAAGCGGGCTGTTCTTTAAAACGAACATTTGTTTATCGGGAAGTGGGCAGGTTTGCAAATCTGGGTGGAACTGCACGGGCCCCGGCAGCCGGCTGTCCCGCTGGGTTGCCATCACGGTGACGCCGCGCCGCTCCAGCGCTTCTGCAAGCCAGGAAAATTCCCCAGAGGCCAACACGTGGGTTACCTCCCCTTCCGGCAGTCGCGGATGGCGCAGGAGGCTCATGTGGCGGCCTCGAAGGCTTCCCGAATGTTCTTAGCCCCGATGATTTCCATTCCCTGTGTCCGGGAAGCGCCCAGGTTCTTCAAGCTGTGATAGGGCAGCACGCACCGGGTAAAGCCCAGCCGCGCCGCTTCCCCAATGCGCTGGTCCACGTGGTTGACGCTGCGCAGCTCCCCGGCCAGGCCAATCTCCCCAAAGACCACTGTGTCCTCCCGGATGGGCGTGTCCTTCAAGCTGGAAATCAGGGACATGGCCACAGCCAAGTCCACCGAGGGCTCGTCCAGCCGCAGGCCGCCCACCACGTTGATGTAGGCGTCCAGGTTGGAGAAATAATAGCCCGCCCGCTTTTCCAGCACAGCCAGAATCAACGCCATGCGGTTGTAGTCAAAGCCGGTGGCCATGCGCCGGGGGTTGCCGTAGCCAGAGGTGGTGGCCAGGCCCTGGATTTCCGCCAGGATAGGCCGGGTGCCCTCCATCACGGCGGTGACGCAGGTGCCGGACACATCCTTGGGCCTGCCGGACAGCATGGCCTGAGAGGGGTTTTCCACCTGTTGCAGGCCGTTCTCCCCCATGTCGAACACGCCAATCTCGTTGGTGGAGCCGTAGCGATTTTTCACCGCCCGCAGGATGCGGTAGGTCATCTGGCGGTCGCCTTCAAAGTAGAGCACCGCGTCCACAATGTGCTCCAACACCTTGGGCCCGGCAATGGCGCCATCCTTGTTCACATGGCCCACCACCAAGATGGGGATGTCCAAGGACTTGGCGCAGCGCATCATGGCGTTGGTGCACTCCCGCACCTGGGTGACGCTGCCAGGCGAGGAATTTAAATCGGTGTGGTTCATGGTTTGGATGGAGTCAATCATCACCAGGTCTGGCTGCTCGCTGCGGATTTCCTCTATGACATACTGGACGTCCGTCTCTGTCAGCACCATAAGGTTGGGGCTTTGCACCCCAAGCCGGGCGGCCCGCAGCTTGATTTGCCGGGCGGATTCCTCCCCGGACACGTACAGGATACGCAGGCTTTGCCCCAGGTGCTCGCAGATTTGCAGCAGCATGGTGGATTTGCCAATGCCGGGGTCGCCGCTGATTAAAATGAGAGAGCCCTTGACAATGCCGCCCCCCAGCACCCGGTCCAGCTCCGAGAGGCCCGTGTGGTACCGGGCCTCCTCCACCGTGCTGATTTCGCTGATGGGCGTGGGCCGTGAAAGTCTCCCGCCGGTGCCTGCCGCCTTCTTCTGGGGCACGGCAGGCTCTTTGATGGCCTCCTCAAAGGAGTTCCACTCCCCGCAGCTGGGGCACTTCCCCATCCATTTGGCGGATTCAAACCCGCACTCCCGGCACTGGTAAATCAGCTTGCTTTTCCCGGCCATAGCTTCCCCATCCTTTTCCTTTGCTAAATAAAGTCCCGGCAGGCCCTGGCCTGCCCCTTAAAAGCCCGCTTCCATGCGATAGCACACCTGCGGCGCATGCCGCTCATTGTACCACACCTGCGGTGTCATGTCGCCCAGGCGGCTTCTCGCCGCCGGGCTGGGCGGGATTATTTCCTCTCGCCGCCCGCGTCCCTATTTTCTCCGGCTATTATACCACAAAACGGGGAGAAAATGAAGCCTTATCCCTCCCCTTCCCGCTGCTCTAAAAAGGAAATCAGCCCGTTGTAGATAGCTGCCGCCATATCCCGCTGGTAGCTCTCTTGGCCCAGGAGGGCCGCTTCCTCTGGGTTGGAGAGAAACCCGCACTCCACCAGCACGGCAGGCGCCTGGACGTGGGAAAGCAGGTAGATGTCCTCCCCCGCTTCCTTGTTCTGCCGGGTGTTCTGGGGCTGGAGAGAATCCACCACGCTTTGGCGGATGCACTCGGCCAGGGCGGCGCTTTCCGGGTTGTTGGGCGAGTAGAACATCTGGGCGCCGCTGTACTGGCTCTGCTCAAACTTGTTTTGATGGATGCTGATGAGGACGCACTCCCCGGTCTCCTCCACCAGCTGGGCGCGGCTCTTGGTGTCGGAGCGTTTGCGCTCGGCGATGGTGCCCAGCGATTGGTCCCCCACGGAATAGTCCCCCTCCCGCACCAGCACCACCGGGAAGTTGGCCGCCTTCAAGTCCTCCGCCAAGGCCAGGGCGATGGCCAGGTTCACGTCCTTTTCCACCAGCCCGTTGACGCCTACCGCTCCCCCGTCCTCCCCGCCGTGGCCCGCGTCCACCACAATGGTGGGCTTCTTTTCAAAGAACTCCGCGTGAAAGGCCACAATCCCAAAGGCCTGGATGGTTTGGGCGCAGAACAGCACAAGGGAAGCGCAAAACAACACCCAAAACAACAGCTTCCGCCGCATCGAAATCACCCCTATGGTAGATATGCGAAAAGCCTTTGGGGTATTCCCTTTTCCTCTTTCCCATGGTAGAATAAAAAAGTTAAGTTAAAAGAAGGTAACTTGTATCCCTAGTAAGAAAAGAAAGGTGTGACCCATTTTGAAAATAAAAGACCTGCTTCAGCAAAGCGACAGGAAAGTCGTTTTCTCCTGCGAGATTTTCCCCCCGAAAAAAGACGTGGAGTTCAGCGGCATTTTTGAGACCGTGGACGCCATTCACCAACTGGGCGCGGATTTTATCAGCGTCACCTACGGCGCGGCGGGCAGCACCTCGAAAAAGACGGTGGAGGTGGCCTCTTACATCCAGGACACCCACCACATCCCCGCCTTGGCCCATCTCACCTGCTGTTCCTCCACCCGGGAGGAGATTCACCAGCGCCTGGAGGAGATGAAAGCCCGGGGCATTGAGAATATCCTGGCGCTGCGGGGCGACCGGCCTAAGGAGTTTGTCCCCGGCCCCTACACCTACGCCATCCAGCTGATACAGGACATCAAGGCCCAAGGGGATTTCTGCGTGGGCGGCGCCTGCTATCCAGAGGGCCACGTGGAGTGCCCCCACAAGGAGGACGACATCTACTACCTTAAGGAAAAGGTGGAGGCGGGCTGCGATTTCCTCACCACCCAGATGTTCTTCGACAACAACGTGTATTACAACTTCCTGTACCGGGTGCTGGCCGTGGGCATCAAGGTGCCTGTCATCCCGGGGATTATGCCGGTTATCAACGCCAAGCAGGTGAAGCGCAGCGCCGAGCTCTCCGGCGCCATGATGCCCCCACGGTTTTTGGCCATTGCCGACAAGTTCGCCGACGACCCCCTGGCCATGGAGCAGGCCGGCATCGCCTACGCCACGGACCAAATCATCGACCTGGTGGCAAACGGTGTGCGGCACATCCACCTGTACACCATGAACCGCCCCAAGACCGCCGCGAAAATCCTGGAAAACCTCAGCCACATCCTGCGGTGAGCCCATGGAGAAACAAGCGATTTACCGCTATTTAGGCGGGGCGGCCAGCGAGCCCCAGCTGGATGAGATGATAGCCCGGGCGGAAGCGGAGGTAAAGCGAGCGGCGGCGCCCCGGTATGTGGACGGGCGCTTCCCCCTCTCTGTGGCGGCGGAGGGCGTCACCATCGGCGGGACATACCTGGCCAGCAAGACCTTGGCCTCCCATCTCCGGGGCTGCCAGGAGGCTTTTTTGACTGCCTTTACCTTGGGGCCGGGGATAGACGCCCTTATCAAACGGTACGAGCTTATGGAGATGCCCTTGGTCCCCGTACTGCAGGCCTGTGCGGCCGCTTACACAGAGGAACAGGCAGACTTGGCCCAAGAGGGGATTGCCCAGTACGCCCAGGAGCGCGGGCTCTACCTGCGGCCCCGTTACAGCCCCGGCTATGGGGACTTGCCCCTTGCCAGCCAGCGCTTCCTTTTTAACGCCTTGCAAATCTCCAAGAAGATTGGCGTCACGCTGACGGAAAACTGCCTGATGCTCCCCATGAAGTCCATCACGGGGATTGTGGGGCTTTCCCCAGACCCCTCCCTGTGCCATGTGGGGAAGTGCATGGCCTGCGCCGCAGAAAACTGCCCCTTCCGCCAAGAAACATAAAACCAAACCTCAAAAGGAGGAACTGCATATGAACCAAGTCCTGCGCCAGCTGGGCGGGAAAATCCGCCACTTCGATGGGGCCATGGGCACCATGCTTCAAGAGAGAGGGCTGCTGCCCGGGGAATCCCCCGAGCTGTGGGGCCTTGCCCATCGGGAGGAGATTGTGCAAATCCACCGGGCCTATTTGGAGGCCGGGGCGGATTTCTTGAAAACCAACACCTTCGGCTCCAACCGCTTTAAGCTGGAGGGAAGCGGCCACACCGTGGAGGAGGTGGTCACCGCCGGGGTGGAAAACGCCCTGCAGGCGGTGGAGGCCTGCGGCCACGGCACGGTATTTTTGGACATCGGCCCCACAGGGAAGCTTCTCCGCCCCCTGGGGGAGCTGGATTTTGAGGAAGCTGTCTCCGCCTTTGGGGAGATGGTCCAAGCGGGCTGCCGCGCCGGGGCCCAGGGGATCCTGCTGGAAACCATGAGCGACATCTACGAGGCCAAAGCCGCGCTGCTGGCCGCCAAGGAGAACTCCGACCTGCCGGTGTTTGTCACCATGACCTTTGACGGAGACGGCAAGCTTCTGACCGGGGGGGACATCGGCGTGGCGGCAGCTGTTCTGGAAGGCCTGGGCGCCGACGCCATCGGCCTCAACTGCGGGCTGGGGCCCCAGCAGATGGCGGCTTTGGTGCCCAAGCTGCGGGAGTTTACCGGCCTGCCTTTGGTGGTCAACCCCAACGCGGGGCTTCCCGTGGAGCGGGACGGCACAACCTATTACGATGTGGGGCCCGAGGAATTCGCCAGCTGGATGGGTGAAATCGCCCGGGAAGGCGCCTGGGTTGTGGGCGGATGCTGCGGCACCACCCCGGAGCACATCGCGAAAATGGCCGCTGCCTGCGCGGGCCTGCGGTGCCAGCCCCTCCCCGCCCCCTCCCGGACTTTGGTCACCTCGGGCATCCGCTGGGTGGAATTCGGCGCCCAGCCTGTGATTATCGGGGAGCGCATCAACCCCACAGGCAAGCCGAAATTCAAACAGGCGCTGCGGGACCACGACATCCCCTACCTGCTGCGGGAGGGCATTGCCCAGCAGGATGCCGGCGCACATGTGCTGGACGTAAACGTGGGCCTGCCGGAAATCGATGAGCCCAGCCTGATGTGCGAAACCATCCAGGAGCTCCAAGCGGTGACGCCCCTCCCCCTGCAGATTGACACCTCCGACCCGGTGACCATGGAGCGGGCCATGCGCCTGTACAACGGCAAGCCCTTGGTCAATTCCGTCACGGCGAAAACCTCCTCCATGAAGGCGATTTTCCCCTTGGTGAAAAAGTACGGCGGTGTGGTGGTTGGCTTGACCATCACCGAGGAGGGCATCCCCGAGACGGCGGAAGGGCGGTTCCTGGCGGCGCGGCGCATTGTTCAGACTGCCCTCTCCTACGGTATCCCCCGCAGCGACATCCTCATTGACCCCTTGACCATGGCTGTCAGCGCTGGCCAGGATGCCGCTCTCGTCACCCTGGACGCCCTGGAGCGGGTGAAACGGGAGCTGGGGGTGAAAACCTCCCTGGGGGTTTCCAACGTGTCTTTTGGGCTGCCGCAGCGGGAAAATATCACCTCTGCCTTTTTCCTCATGGCGCTGCAGCGTGGGTTGGACGCCGCCATTATGAATCCCAAATCCGAGGCCATGATGCGCGTGTACCGCTCTTACTGCGCCCTTTCCGGCTGGGATGAGAACTGCATGGCCTACATCGCCGCCTACGGCCAGGAACAGCCCCAGGCGGCCGCTCCAGCCAAAGCAGAGTACACCTTGCGGGAGGCCATTGAAAAGGGCTTAAAGGACGCCGCCCACCAAGCCGCGGAAAGCGCCCTCCAGTCTAGGGGAGGGCTTGCCTTAATCAACGAGGAAATCGTCCCCGCCCTGGACGCCGTGGGAGAGCGCTTTGAGAAAAAGACGCTCTTTCTCCCCCAGCTGCTGATGAGCGCCGAGGCAGCCAAGGCGGCCTTCGAGGTGATTAAAGCCCACCTCCAAGGCCAGGGAGACACCCAGCGCAGCCACCTGACCATTGTCATTGCCACGGTGAAGGGGGACGTCCACGACATCGGGAAGAACATTGTGAAGGTCTTGCTGGAGAATTACGGCTTCCATGTGGTGGACTTGGGCAAGGATGTGGCCCCAGAAACCGTGCTGGAGGCGGTACGGCGGGAAAACGCCCAGCTGGTGGGGCTAAGCGCCCTGATGACCACCACGGTGGTGTATATGAAGGAGACCATCCAGCTGCTGCGGGAACAGGCCCCCGGCGTGAAAGTGATGGTGGGTGGCGCGGTGCTCACCCAGGAGTACGCCGACAACATCGGCGCGGATTTCTACGGCAAGGACGCCATGGCCTCTGTGCGGTACGCCACAGAGCTGGCAGAGCGGCTTTCCTAAAAGGAAAGAAGCGAAAGAAAAGGGCCATCCCTGCAAGAGGGGCGGCCCTTTCTTTTGCTTGTTTTTTTAAAATGGAAAAGAGAAAAGCTCCGGTTCCAAGAACCAGAGCTTTTTTGGAGGTGACACCCGGATTTGAACCGGGGAATCAGGGTTTTGCAGACCCATGCCTTACCACTTGGCTATGTCACCATCTTGAAGAAAAGACGCTTACTTCACAGCAAAATAAGCGTCCTTTCTCATGTTGGAGCGGAAGACGAGGCTCGAACTCGCTACCTCCACCTTGGCAAGGTGGCGCTCTACCAGATGAGCTACTCCCGCAA
>JABLTR010021049.1_pt1 | contig 123719 bp, 85 predicted proteins | sample 7160071 | NCBI WGS metagenome assembly JABLTR01 (sample SAMN14651230, study PRJNA627086) | human gut metagenome | isolation source: feces | host: Homo sapiens
GTCGTTCACTCAATTTCCTACCTTTGTAATCTAAATCAAAATCGTGTAATCATGAAGTATAAATTATTGGTTCTTGATGTAGACGGAACACTCCTCAATGATGCGAAAGAAATTAGTAAGCGTACATTGGCTGCCCTGTTGAAGGTTCAGCAAATGGGAGTGCGTATTGTGCTGGCATCCGGCAGACCGACTTATGGCCTGATGCCGCTGGCCAAGATGCTCGAACTTGGAAACTATGGAGGTTTTATCCTTTCCTATAATGGCTGTCAGATTATCAACGCACAAAACGGGGAAATTCTGTTTGAACGTCGGATTAATCCCGAAATGTTGCCGTATCTGGAAAAGAAAGCCCGTAAAAACGGTTTTGCCTTATTCACTTATCATGATGATACGATCATAACGGATTCTCCTGAAAATGAACATATCCAAAATGAAGCCCGGTTGAATGACCTGCAAATAATCAAAGAAGAAGAATTTTCTGCTGCCGTTGATTTTGCTCCTTGTAAGTGTATGCTGGTGAGCGATGACGAAGAAGCATTGCTTGGTTTGGAAGATCACTGGAAGAGACGACTGAATGGGGCGTTGGACGTATTCCGTTCGGAGCCCTATTTTCTGGAAGTAGTTCCCTGCGCCATCGACAAAGCCAATTCTTTGGGTGCTTTGCTGGAGGTGCTAGGTATGAAGCGTGAGGAAGTGATTGCTGTGGGCGACGGTGTGTGTGACGTAACAATGATTCAATTGGCGGGGCTGGGTATAGCTATGGGACATTCACAAGACTCGGTGAAAGCCTGTGCCGATTATGTGACTGCTTCGAATGAGGAAGACGGAGTGGCCGTTGCAGTGGAGAAGGCTATCATATCCGAAGTGCGTGCAGCCGAAATTCCCCTTGACCAACTGAATGCGCAGGCACGCCACGCATTAATGGGAAACTTGGGAATTCAATATACATACGCCGACGAAGATCGTGTAGAAGCAACAATGCCGGTAGACCATCGTACCCGTCAGCCTTTTGGCATTTTGCATGGGGGGGCTACTCTTGCACTGGCAGAAACAGTTGCCGGACTCGGTTCGATGATTCTTTGCCAGCCGGACGAGATTGTAGTAGGAATGCAGGTCAGCGGAAACCATATATCTTCTGCACATGAGGGAGATACCGTGCGTGCAGTAGGAACCGTTGTACATAAAGGACGTTCCTCCCACGTATGGAATGTAGACGTGTTTACTTCAACAAACAAACTGGTGTCTTCCATACGGGTAGTCAACAGTGTGATGAAAAAGAGATGACCGACGAAGAAATAAGTAATTTGACAACTATTGATGCATTTATTCAGCGGAAGCAGCCGTTTGCTGTTTACCGTATTCCCGGGGAGAAAGTTCCCCGTCTGTTGACACAGGCGGAAGGAGCGGTATGTCTGATATACGACCTGAAAGAACTGAATGGACAGAGAGGATTTGTTATCGCTCCGTTTCAGGTGAGTGAGACGTGTCCTGTCGTATTGATTCAACCCGATCAGTGGGGGCAACCTTTGCCGATTGACAATGATACGGCAGAAGAACGGGAAGTCGCTTTGCGGATGCAAGGACAAGAATCGTTCCTGACTTCTTCTACGGAGGAATATGCCTCCTGCTTTCATACCTTTATAAATGCTTTGCGTGATAATACTTTTGATAAATTAGTACTTTCACGTCATCTTACTATTGATAAAGTATCCGGTTTTTCCCCTTTATCTATATTTCGTGCAGCTTGCAGGCGTTATATTCATTCATATATATACTTGTGCTACACTCCGCAGACAGGAATCTGGTTGGGAAGCACTCCCGAAATCATTTTATCGGGTGAAAAAGATGAATGGAATACAGTAGCGTTGGCCGGGACACAGCCTTTGCAAGATGGTAAACTGCCCCAAATATGGGATGAAAAGAACCGGAAAGAACAAGATTATGTTGCTTCTTATATCCGTCGGCAGCTTCTTTCACTGGATATTCATTCTACGGAAAACGGGCCATATCCTGCTTATGCCGGTGCTTTGTCACATTTAAAAACTGATTTCCGTTTTTCTTTGAAAGATAATAAAGGTTTGGGAGACCTTCTGAAAGTTTTGCATCCGACACCTGCCGTATGCGGCTTGCCGAAGGAAGAAGCCTATCAGTTTATTTTGCAGAATGAAGGTTACGACCGCCGTTATTACTCCGGCTTTATCGGATGGCTCGATCCGGGAGGGCGAACAGACATCTATGTAAACTTACGCTGTATGCATATCGAAGATAAACAACTTACTCTTTATGCCGGCGGTGGACTACTGGCTTCTTCGGAATTGAATGACGAATGGCTGGAAACGGAGAAAAAGTTACAAACCATCAAACGGCTGATTGCAGTGCCTCCTTTAAAATCATAAACTACTAATAATTATCATCATGTATACAGACAAGAAGAACATACTCCAGTTGATTGCGTTGCTTGAGGCGCATGGGATTACTAAGGTTGTGTTGTGTCCGGGTAGTCGGAATACGCCCATAGTACATACTTTGTCTAACCATCCGAACTTCACCTGCTATCCGGTGACGGATGAACGGAGTGCCGGTTATTTTGCCATTGGTCTTGCGTTGAATGGTGGTAAGCCTGCTGCTGTGTGCTGCACTTCCGGTACTGCATTATTAAATCTTCATCCGGCTGTAGCGGAAGCATTTTATCAGAATGTTCCTTTAGTTGTCATTTCAGCAGACCGTCCCGCTGCCTGGATCGGACAGATGGATGGACAGACAGTGCCGCAACCGGGTGTGTTTCAAACGCTGGTAAAGAAGTCGGTCAATCTTCCGGAGATTCATACGGAAGAAGATGAATGGTATTGCAATCGTCTGGTGAATGAAGCTTTGCTGGAGACGAATCATCATGGAAAAGGCCCGGTGCATATCAATGTTCCTATTTCCGAACCGCTGTTTCAATTCACGGTAGATGCACTCCCGGAAGTACGTGTGATAACCCGTTATCAGGGATTGAACGTCTATGACCGTGATTATAATGATCTGGTCGACCGGATGAATAAATATCAGAAGCGCATGATTATCATCGGTCAGATGAACCTTATTTATCTGTTTGAAAAAAGATATATCAAGTTATTATATAAACATTTTGCCTGGTTGACGGAACATATCGGCAATCAGACAGTTCCCGGTATTCCGGTAAAGAATTTCGATGCGGCACTTTATGCCATGCCCGAAGAGAAGATAGACCAGATGGTTCCCGAATTGCTGATTACTTACGGAGGACATGTCGTTTCCAAACGATTGAAGAAGTTTCTCCGTCAGCATCCGCCTAAAGAGCATTGGCACGTATCGCCGGATGGTGAGGTGGTCGATTTGTACGGCTCATTGACTACAGTGATCGAGATGGACCCGTTTGAATTTCTGGAGAAGATCGCCAGCCTGCTGGATAACCGGACTCCTGACTATCCCCGTGTATGGGAGAATTATTGTAAGATTATTCCCGAACCGGATTTTGCCTATTCGGAGATGTTGGCTGTCGGTACATTATTGAAAGCTTTGCCGGAGTCCTGTGCATTGCATCTGGCAAACAGTTCGGTAGTTCGTTATGCACAACTATATTCGATTCCTCCTACAATTGAAGTTTGTTGCAATCGGGGAACAAGTGGTATTGAAGGGTCGTTGTCTACCGCTGTCGGTTATGCGGCAGCTTCCGACAAACTGAATTTCATAGCTATCGGAGATCTAAGTTTCTTCTATGATATGAATGCGTTGTGGAATATCAACGTCCGTTCCAACCTGCGTATCCTTTTATTAAATAACGGAGGAGGAGAGATTTTCCATACTTTACCGGGATTGGATATGTCGGGCACCTCACATAAATTTATTGCAGCAGTTCATAAAACGTCAGCCAAAGGCTGGGCGGAGGAACGTGGTTTCCTTTATCTGCAGGCACAAAATGATGAAGAGCTGACTGAAGCAATGAAAACTTTCACCCAGCCGGAAACTATGGAACAACCTGTGCTCCTGGAAGTGTTTACCAACAAAAACAAGGATGCACGTATGTTGAAGAATTATTATCATCAATTAAAACAAAAATAAATTATGCCAACACAAAGAGAGTGGACAACCATCAGAGAATACGACGATATTCTTTTTGATTATTATAATGGAATTGCCCGTATCACAATCAACCGTGAACGTTATCGGAATGCATTTACCCCGACTACTACTGCCGAAATGAGTGATGCATTGCGCATTTGCCGTGAAGAAGCGGATATTGATGTGATTGTAATTACCGGAGCCGGTGATAAGGCATTCTGTTCGGGAGGCGACCAGAATGTGAAAGGACGTGGCGGATATATCGGGAAAGACGGTGTGCCTCGTTTGAGCGTATTGGATGTACAAAAGCAAATCCGTAGTATTCCGAAACCTGTGATTGCTGCCGTGAACGGCTTTGCCATTGGTGGCGGACACGTGCTCCATGTAGTATGTGATTTATCCATTGCTTCGGAAAATGCCATTTTCGGTCAGACAGGTCCTCGCGTGGGTAGTTTTGATGCCGGATTCGGTGCATCTTATCTGGCGCGTGTGGTAGGACAGAAGAAAGCACGTGAAATTTGGTTCCTTTGCCGGAAGTATAATGCACAAGAAGCATTGGATATGGGATTAGTGAATAAAGTAGTTCCCTTGGAACAGTTGGAGGACGAATATGTGCAGTGGGCAGAAGAAATGATGTTGCTTAGTCCGTTGGCTTTGCGCATGATTAAAGCAGGATTGAATGCCGAACTGGATGGTCAGGCAGGTATTCAGGAATTGGCAGGTGACGCAACATTACTTTATTACCTGACTGATGAAGCACAGGAAGGAAAGAATGCGTTTCTGGAGAAACGTAAACCGAACTTCAAACAATATCCGAAATTCCCTTAAATCGGTTTCACCACAGAGTTTCACAGACTAACGCAGCGTTTTGTAAGTAATATCTCTTACAGTCTTCTCTTACAGTCTTGCTCTGAAGAAAAAACTAAATTCTGTATAACTCTGCGGTGAACTGAAAAATAATTCACGATGAACTGTAAAATAGAAATTATTCCCCGGTTGCTTCATTTCAAACAGCCTGCAGGAACTTCCCGAGGAACATATACTACGCGTAAAGTCTGGTATCTTCATTTCACTTCTCCTGATTTTCCGGGTCGCGTGGGAATAGGGGAGTGTGCACCTTTACCTGCTTTGAGTTGTGATGATCTTCCTGATTATGAAGATATATTAGTGAAAGCCTGCCGTCAGGTAGAGAAAGAGCAAGGAAAGCTGGATATGGATGGCTTGTGCAATTACCCTTCCATCTTGTTTGGGCTGGAAATGGCTATCCGGCATTTCTTTGCAGGCGATTGGGCATTGTGCGATACGGCTTTCTCACGTGGAGAAGTTGGTATTCCGATTAACGGCCTTATCTGGATGGGAGATTTTCAAAATATGTTATCCCAGATTGAGAAAAAGATGGAAGCCGGATTTCGTTGCATCAAGTTAAAGATAGGTGCCATCAATTTCGAGGAAGAGTTGACACTACTGCGTCATATTCGCACGCATTTCTCTTCTAAAGAAATAGAGTTGCGTGTAGATGCAAATGGTGCTTTTTCTCCGGTCGATGCAATGGAAAAACTGAAACGTCTGTCCGAACTTGATTTGCATTCCATCGAACAGCCGATCCGTGCCGGACAATGGGAGGAAATGGCCCGTCTTGCTTCCGAATCTCCGTTACCGATCGCTTTGGATGAAGAATTGATAGGATGCAACACGCTGGAAAAAAGGCAAGAACTGCTTTCAACAGTCCGTCCGCAATATATCGTTATAAAACCTTCCCTTCATGGAGGAATATGCGGAGGAGATGAATGGATTATCGAAGCAGAAAAGCATCATATCGGCTGGTGGATTACTTCCGCACTGGAATCAAACATTGGTTTGAACGCTATTGCACAGTGGTGTGCAACATTCAGCAATCCGTTGCCGCAGGGACTGGGAACAGGGGCGCTCTTTACAGACAACGTGGAAGTGCCTCTTGAAATAAGAAAAGATTGTCTATGGTTTTGTAAATGATGGTATTTAAAGGATAATCCGATGGTATTTGATCGAAAACAACAATGCTTGTTACTGGAAGGAAAAGAATATACTTCTGAAGATATACGCCAATTGATAGCTGGAGGGGCGGAGGTTCATTCTCCTGCTCTATGGGATTTATATCTTTTCCTGAACGAATGGTTTAATGCTTCTCCCGTCATTACTGTCTACACGTCAGGCTCCACAGGTACACCTAAAGAATTGATTGTACGTAAAGATCAGATGATGCAAAGTGCGCGTCTGACTTGTGAGTTTCTGAATTTGAAGGAAGGTCAGTCGGCATTACTATGTATGAATCTTCGTTATATAGGTGCGATGATGGTGGTTGTGCGTTCGTTGGTTGCAGGTTTGAATTTGATTGTACGTCCTGCTTCCGGTCATCCTTTAGCGGATATAAAAGAACCTTTGGGATTTGTGGCAATGGTCTCATTGCAAGTTTATAACACATTGCAGATTCCCGAAGAAAAAGAGCGATTAAAACAAACGGATATTCTGATTATAGGAGGCGGAGCTATTGATGAGGCTTTAGAGGCGGAGATCAAACATCTTCCGACTGCCGTCTATTCTACCTATGGCATGACTGAAACTTTATCTCATATTGCTCTTCGTCGGCTGAACGGAACATTGGCTTCGGAACATTATTATCCGTTTTCTTCAGTAAAATTGTCTTTATCTGTAGAGAACACATTGGTGATTGATGCCCCCCTTGTCTGTGATGAAATATTGCAGACCAATGATATCGCACATATTTATCCCGATGGAAGTTTTATGATTCTAGGTCGGAAAGACAATGTGATAAATAGTGGAGGAATTAAAATTCAGGCGGAGGAAATGGAAAAATTGCTTCGTCCTTTTATTCCTGTGCCATTTGTTATTACCTCAGTTCCGGACCAGCGTTTAGGGCAGGCTGTAACTTTATTGATAGTGGGACAGTTGGATACAAGAGAGTTAGAAAACAAGTTGCAGACAACATTGGAACCATATTATCGTCCCAAACATATTTTTATTACAAAATTTATCCCACAGACGGAAAACGGTAAAATAGACCGTGTCGGATGCCGCACTTTGGCATTATCACACCTTTCCCATTCACATCAGTTCCCATCCATAGAACTACATGATGATGTAATGTAGTTGGGGCCCCGGTAAAACTAGTGAATTTGTAAATTTGACTTAGGCTTACCTCCCGGGTGATTCAGCATTTTCATTTCTCATACTCATTCTCATTATTTCTCATAGCGGTTGTATAACGATCTACTGCTATTTTACGCCTGAATCATTAACAGTAAAGTTATTCTTCATTATAGATAAACTTGTTTTGGGTTAATAGTAAACTTGTTTTTTACCTATTATAAACTATAATTGTAAGCTTTGATTATATAATTGCAAGTTTCATTTTTATAAATGCAACCTTTGATTATAAAAACGAAGCTTGCATTTATAGTTTATGGTTAGTTGAAATCAACTTTATATATAAAGGATAGAAAGTTTGCTATTAGGCAATAGCAACTTTACTATTAATACTTTCCGGACAGACAAGTAATAGTTAATATGTGTTGATAAGGAGTGGCTGTTATGCGCGATAGAATAACAAAAGTAACAATGGCAGATAGTCTTTCAGTTCATTGCGCAAAAGTTCCATTGTCTTTTGTTTGTATCGATTGATAGACTTCACGCTAAGATTCATCTCTTCTGCAATTTCTACATGGGTTTTCCCTTCAAAGAAACTTTTTATAAAGACAGTCCGGTAGTTTTCGGGTAACTTATTCAATGTCTCATACAACATTCTGTATAATTCATCAAGTGTATATACGCTATCCGGCTCTGTTTCGTAAATAGGAGCTTTTTTCTGAATATTTTCGGCATAACTCCATTCATATTCCTGATGTTTCAGGAAATTCAGACAGCTATTTTTCACGCACATTTTGATATACCCTAATGCTGTGTCCGATTGCAAGTCAAAAGACTCTGTTTCAAGCTTATCCCATAATGAAGTGAATACATCTGAAACGATATCTTCACGTATATCTTTGTCATCAATAAATCTTCTTGCATATAGACAAAATGGGGCATAATATTCCTCATAGAGTTGCTTGAAAGCCCGTTCTTTAGTCTGTTTGGGAAAAGATATTTTCATTATTCTGAGATTCTGTAGTTTTTCATTTTGCTGCAAATATATAACAAGATAATTATCAAAGCCTAATTTTCCTGTTCTTTTTTTGTATTCAACACGGATGGGCTGAAAATAATGCTAGTAGGTTGTCCTTTTGTGTCTGCTACAATTGTATTATCTATAAACAGGATTAAAATATGAAAAATAAGCTTTTTTTGTTGGCTGTGACTTTTTGTTTGCCAGTGTATTCCCAGGAAGTTTCCAAGTCTTTTATTCCTATGGTTCAAATTCCTTCCGGAAGTTTTTATATGGGAAGTGACGGGTTGGATGAAGATTTTGATGAAGCTCCTATTCATCAGGTAATCGTTTCTCGTTCGTTTCGTATGGGAGTTACTGAAATAACGAATGCACAATATGAATTATTCCGTCCGGAACATCGGGAGTTGCGAGGGAAAAATGGGGTTTCTCGGGAAGATGATGAGGCAGTAGTTAATGTGAGTTATTTTGATGCTGTCGCTTTTTGTGACTGGCTTAGTCAGAAAGAAGGCAAAAGCTATCGATTACCAACTGAAGCGGAATGGGAATACGCCTGCCGAGCAGGTACATATACGGTGTTTTTTGCGGGAGATGGATTGCCGGCTGTTTATCACCGGAATCAAAAAGTAACCCGTGATTTTGATCCGGTATCTTTAAAAGTTGCTCAAACTCCTCCTAATGCATTCGGACTTTATGATATGCATGGTAATGTAGAAGAATGGTGCTTGGATTGGTATGCTCCCTATTCCGGAGAAAAACAAATAGACCCGAAAGGACCTTTATCGGGAGAATTCCGTGTGACCAGAGGAGGAAGTCATCACACTCCAGAGAAATATTTGAGAAGTGCCAATCGTATGGCTATGATTCCGGAGGATAAACATTCTCAAACAGGATTTAGAATAGTTGAAACAGATACTCCTTTGAATGTATCTGGTGGTTCAGCTCCGGTTTCGTTAAATCGGGAATCTGTAGAAAATTCTTCTAAAAGATGGAAGAATATATCAGCAAAGATACCGATATTTATGTCTCCAATACCATTTGTTATACGCCCGGCATGCGATTCCGGCACCCCTTTTTATCTTCATAATCACCAACCTGCGGTCACCTGGTGTGATAATGGGGATTTGTTAGCTATATGGTTTTCAGCAAATGAAGAGAATGGAAGAGGCATGGTAGTACTTGGGTCTCGTCTGCGAAGAGGGCATAATAACTGGGATGAAGCTTCTTTGTTTTTTAAAGTTCCGGATCGAAATATGACAGGAAGTGCATTGTTGAATGATGGTCGGGGTACAATTTATCATGTGAATGGAGTGGAAGCGTCAGGAGACTGGCAGAATTTGGCAATGGTACTACGTGTCAGTACCGATAATGGTGCATCATGGAGTACCCCTCGATTAATAGCACCCGAACATGCGAAACGACACCAGGTAATAGCTGGTACAATTCGTACACGTGAGGGATGGTTGGTTCAGGCATGTGATGCAGGTCCCGGCAGTCATGACGGAGCGGCTATCCATATAAGCAAAGATGAGGGTAAAACATGGTACGATCCTTGGGATGGCGCTCCCTTACCGGATTTCAAAGAGGGAGGAACCGGAAGTACAATTGCGGGTATCCATGCAGGAATTGTACAATTAAAGAATGGGAATTTAATGGCTTTGGGTCGTGGCAATAGTATACGGAATAAAGAAGGAAAACTCCGGATGCCTATGAGTATATCTGATGATATGGGTAAGAACTGGAAATATATGGCTAGTGAGCTTCCGCCTATTGACGGAGGTCAACGTCTTGTTTTGATGAGATTAAATGAAGGACCTTTATTATTGGTTTCTTTTACAGATCATCCGTTACGTACTCCATTAGAAGAGCGGGGACTGGATTTTAAAAATCAGGATGGAACTACTTATAAAGGGTATGGGATGTATGCAGCCTTGTCTTATGATGAAGGCAAAACATGGCCTGTAAAAAGATTGCTTACTGATGGCAAAGAACGTTTCTTAAATGGAGGAGCATGGACGGGATATTTCGAGATGGATGAAAAACATGCAGAACCACGAGGCTATCTGGCAGGAACCCAAACCCCTGACAATCTGATTCATATTCTTAGCAGCAGACTGCATTATCGCTTTAATTTAGCATGGCTTGAAAAATAAAATAAAAAAAGAGTGCGTGTGCTGTCCTTTTCCGATTGCTTCAGTTGTATTATTAGTGTAATTGCAATTAAAAGATAATATTTAGAAAGAGAATATGGAAAATATGAATCCGGAATCATTGCTCCGTAAAGCACAGGCATTGGGAGATGACATTAAAGAAATGGAATCCATTGATGTATTAGGTGCTTATTGTCAGGCACAAACCAGAATTAAAGCGAATAGGAAAAAAAGTTTGTATAATCAATTGATGCGTTATGCCGCATTTCTGACTTTACCTTTGTTGCTGTCGTCTTTGATATTGGGATATTTGTATTTTGGCGGTGTGGAGGCGGAAGAAAAATATGCCGAGATAATAGCTGCAAGGGGATCGGTGATACGATACGAACTTCCGGATCATTCTGTTGTGTGGTTGAATTCTGGTAGTACATTGCGTTATCCTACTGTTTTTAAAAAAGAAAATCGGATGGTAGAACTGAAAGGTGAAGCATACTTTGAAGTAGAGGCAGATAAAAAACGTCCTTTTTATGTAAATACTCCGGAAGGATTGAGTGTATACGTATATGGAACAAAATTTAATGTAACAGCATATGACGATGATGATTATGTGGAAACAGTCTTGGAAAAAGGCAAGGTCAATGTGATTACTCCCTGCAAAGAAACAATTGTCCTGACTCCCGGAGAACAGTTACATTATGATAGGCAGACACAAAAGTCGATAAAGAATAAAGTGGATGTCTATGGAAAGGTGGCTTGGAAAGACGGTAAGTTGATATTCAGAAATGCTTCATTGGAAGAAATATTTAAACGTCTGGAACGACACTTTAATGTGGATATAAAATTGAATAATGAGTTTGGAAAAGAATATAAATATCGGGCAACTTTCCGTAATGAAACTTTGTCGCAGATATTGGATTATTTGGCCAAATCAGCAACGTTGAAGTGGAAGATTCAGAAACCGGAACAACAGTCAGACGGTACGCTTATAAAAACGAAGATAATAGTAGATTTATATTAGTAATAACCTTTAAAAGTAAGAATAGCCTATGAGATAACACATTTATGATAAAAGAAAGGAAGAAAGCTGCTACCAACAACTGTCTTCCTCCGAATTTTCCAGATTCACGGTACAGGGTCTCGTAAACACTAACCGGAATCAAACCATAGTTCATTTAGTAATAAACTTTAGTTAGCCACAAATGTATGAAAAAAAATCATTCATTTACTGCATTATGTCCTAAATATGCTTTAAATCTAAAACTTCCTTTAGTTATGAGGATTAGTCTAGCACTACTTTTCGCAGTAGTATTACAACTTTCTGCCGGAAATGGTTATGCCCAGCGAACGCGGGTTGCTATTTCGATGAATAATGTATCTGTAGAACAGGTACTGAATAAAATAGAGGAGACTTCTGACTATGTTTTCCTTTATAATGATAAAACGATTCAGAAGAATCGTATTGTTTCTGTGAATAATAATTCAGGTAAGATCTTGGATATTCTTGATGAGGTTTTCAAAGGAACTGATATTACTTATACAGTGGTTGATAAGCAGATTATTCTGTCTACCAATAAATTGAATGTGACAGAGCAAGATCCTGCCATTCAAGTAAAAGGTACAGTTAAAGATACAAAAGGAGAACCTTTGATTGGGGTGAATGTGAAGGTGAAAGGAACAACTATCGGTGCTATTACGGATTTTGACGGTAATTTTGTTCTTCAAGCTCAAAAAGGTGCAACACTTGAAATCTCTTATATAGGCTATGCTACACAAGAGGTGAAAGTTGTTGATAATAGATTATTGTCTGTTGTAATGCAGGAAGATGCTAAAGTCTTGAATGAAGTTGTTGTTACTGCTTTGGGTATCAAACGTGAATCAAAATCTTTAACTTACAATGTACAGCAAATAAGTGGTGACGAGGTTACAAAGGCAAAAGACGTGAATGTAATGAGTAGTTTAGCCGGTAAAGTGGCTGGTGTGAACATTAACGCAAGTGCTACCGGTATTGGTGGTGGGGCTCGTGTCGTGATGCGTGGTACAAAGTCTATTTCTGGAAATAACAATGCTTTGTATGTTGTAGATGGCGTTCCTTTACCAACTTTGTCGAGTGAGCAACCGAGTGATCAATATACGGGTGCCGGACAATCTGGTGATGGTTTGGCTAACTTTAACGCAGATGATATTGAGTCAATATCTGTGCTTAGTGGTTCTGCGGCAGCTGCATTATATGGTTCTGCTGCTGCGAATGGCGTCGTACTTATTACAACAAAAAAGGGTGCGGTAGGCAAGGCTAGGTTTACCTATAGCAATAATACTACTTTCTATTCTCCATTTGTGACTCCTGAATTTCAAAATACTTATGGATCGGAAACTGGAGAATGGTATAGTTGGGCCTCTAAATTGTCGTCTCCTTCAGTTTATGATGTAAATGATTTCTTTCAGACCGGTTATAATGTGGCAAATACAGTAAGTTTGACAACTGGTTCGCAGAAAAATCAAACTTATATTTCTATAGGCTCTGTAAATGCCAGAGGAATTATACAGAACAATGATTTGGACAGGTATAATTTTTCTTTTCGTAATACAACTTCTATATTGAATGATAAGTTGAATATGGATTTGGGGTTTATGTATTCTAATGTAAAAGAACAAAATATGCTTGCCCAAGGGGAATATGCTAATCCGTTGGTACCTGTTTATTTGTTTCCACGTGGTGATGATTTTTCTAAATATAAGTATTACGAACGATATGACGTGGATCGTAATATTAAAACACAGTTTTGGCCATTAAAGGAAAATGGTCTGTCTATGCAGAATCCTTACTGGATCACCAATCGCAACATGTATATTAACAAAAAGGACCGTTTCCTAGCGAGTGCTTCATTGAAATACATATTGACGGATTGGATAAATGTTACTGGACGTGTGAAGCTTGATAGAGAAATGATGAATACTGAAAAGAAAATGTATGCGTCTACATTGAATGTCATTTCAGAGAACTCTGATAAAGGGGCTTTTATCACTTCTGATAGAAATACAACTCAGATTTATGCTGATGCAATGGTAAATTTTAATAAATATTTCTATCATGATATTTGGAATATTACGGCATCTGTAGGTGTTAGCATGCTGGATTTAAAATATAAAGAATTATATTTTGGAGGAGGACTGTTAACCGTACCAAACTTATTTTCAGCGAACAATGTGGACATATCTAATAAATTGACCTACAAGACCGGCAATTATCATGATCGTACAAATTCTTTGTTTGGTACTTTTTCATTAGGTTATAAGGGGATGGTTTATTTGGACGGATCGTTGCGTAATGATTGGATGTCAGCATTGGCCGGAACTGAACATACATCCATTCTGTATCCTTCCATTGGTGCATCTGCTATTTTGACCAATATGTTCTTGATGAAATCAGATATACTTTCTTATGCTAAAGTTCGTCTTTCTTATAGTGAGGTAGGAAATGCTCCGGAACGTTATAAAGCAATAACAACTTATTCTGTACTAGGAGGATTGAATACGACTTCGTATTTCCCAATTACTGATTTGGAACCTGAGAGGACTCGTTCTTGGGAAACAGGTTTTAATTTGGGTTTGTTTGATAATAAATTGACATTGGATGTTACAGCATATAAAACATGTACGGAGAATCAGTTGTTTAGTCCTGAAATATCTACCACAACCGGGTATTCGAAATTGTATGTAAATGCAGGAAAAGTGACAAACAAGGGGGTGGAACTGGCTCTAGGCTTTAGACAAAACATAGGTAGGGTGGATTGGAAAACAACTCTGCTTTGGTCTTTAAATAGAAATCACATAGATCAGTTGCTTCCTGAGTATACTAATGAAGAGTTAGGAGTGACAGTACGTTTGGATGAAATGGATGTTTATTCGTTGGGAGGGGCAAAACAACGTTTAACTGTCGGTGGTTCTATGGGGGACGTTTATGTAAATACTATGAGAACAGATGAGCACGGATATATTTGGATTAATTCAATGACAGGTGCATTGGAAACAGATAAAAATAATTATATCTATGCAGGTAACACTAATCCCAAATATAATCTTAGTTGGAGGAATGAATTTAATTGGAAGGGATTGAGTTTGGGAGTTATGTTAAATGTTCGTGTTGGAGGTATTGGTGTTTCTGCTACGCAGGCCGTAATGGATTATTATGGTGTATCCAAGGCTTCTGCTTTAGCTCGGGATAATGGTGGAGTAAAAGTTAACGGACAGTTGATGGATGCACAGAAATGGTACCAAACTATCGGAGCCAACGGGATTGGTTATGTAGGGGCTATGTATGTATATAGTATGACGAATGTTCGCTTGGGAGAACTTACTGTAGGATATGACATACCAGTTAAAGAATGGTGTAAATGGATTTCTGGATTAAATGTTTCCTTTGTAGGACGTAATTTGTGGATGCTTTATTGTAAGGCTCCATTTGATCCGGAATCAACGGCAAGTACAGGAACCTACAATCAAGGAATGGATTATTTCATGCAGCCTAGTTTAAGGTCTATGGGATTTTCTATGAAAGTAACCTTTTAATCGTATAACCTTTAAAATGATGATAATGAATATACACAGTTTTTTTTCAATAAGGAGTCTATTTCTGCTTTTAGGGGTGGTGATGGTAAATGGTGGTTGTACAAAGAATTTTTTGGATTACAATACAAATCCTGATGAGGCAACAGGAGAAATGACCAACTGGGATAATGTGAGGACTGGTTCTCTTTTTCTACAGATGGAACAGAATGTATTGGTTGTACAACAGGCCGACTTTGGTTCTGATAGATATCAAACGGTTGAAGTGATGGGAGGGGACGGCTTCGTTGGTTATTTTGGCTTTCCAGCTCCTGATATCAATTCTGCTGGTCGATATAATTGGGACAAGAGTGAGTGGTATGGACATATGTTTACGACCAATTATTTGAAGACGATGAATGCTTGGCGTGAAATAAGAAAAGTGATAAATAATGATTCGGATCCACGTTTTGCAATGGCGCAAATACTGAAAGTGGCGGCTATGCACCGGGTGACAGATACTTATGGACCTATTCCTTATCTCAAGTTTGGTGAAACAAAAGAGGTTCCCTATGATTCACAGAAAGATGTTTATTATCGTTTTTTTGAAGAATTGGAACATGCTGTTTCTGTTTTGGATGGACATGCGGCTGCTGGAGAAAAAATATATTCTTCTTGGGATTGTGTCTTTAATGGTGATGTAAAAGCTTGGATTAAATTTGCAAATACATTACGTTTACGCTTGGCAATGCATCTTGTTTATGTAGATGAAGAAAAGGCAAAGAAAGAAGCTGAAATTGCAGTGAAGAATATTCATGGACTTATGGAAGAGAAAGCGGATGTAGCCGAATTGCAGCATATTTATCCGATTGCTAACTATGAAAGTCCTTTATATATTATTAAAGGATGGAATGATATCTGTATGGGAGCTACCTTGGATTCTTATATGAATGGATATGATGACCCTCGTCGTTCTGCTTATTTTCTTACTAGTACAGACGGCAAATATAGGGGGATTCGGGCGGGTATGTCCAGAACAACCAGAAAGTCAGATTATATGAGTGGATTGTTTTCACAACCTAATGTAACTGCAACTTCAAATGTTGTATGGATGCGTGCATCAGAGTCGTATTTTCTTCGTGCAGAAGCTGCTCTGCGTTGGCAGAATATGGGGCGTGATGCTAAAAGTTTTTATGAAGCGGGTGTGAGAATGTCTTTTGATGAACACGGAGTGTCAGGAGCAGATGAGTATCTTGCTCGAACTGTTCAGAAAGGATACGTTCCGGCTGGTTATACGGATCCTGTGACGACAAGTCATTCTATTGAGGCTTTGGGAAAAGTTTCGGTTGCATGGCAGAGTGCCGGTTTTGAAACAAATCTGGAACAGATAATTACTCAAAAATATCTTGCACTTTTTCCTGTGGGACAAGAGGCTTGGACAGAATTCCGGCGTACCGGATACCCCAGAGTTTTTCCAGTTGTCGTAAATGAAAGTAATGGTGGGTGTGTAGATGATCAGATACAGATCCGTAGATTGCCTTATCCTGTATCTGAATATGACACAAATGGGATTGCTTTAAATAAGGGTGTTCAGCTTCTTAATGGGCCGGATAATCCTGGAACTCCATTATGGTGGGATGCGAAGATAAAATAAACATTAATTTATTTAGAAAGAAAGAGTATGAGAAAAAGACTATTATATACACTTTTGGGGGTAGGGAGTATATTATGCTGTATGGTGGCATGTGATACAGAAATAGAAAATGAAATTCTTCAGAAAGAATTGACTGCTGATGAACAGTATTATCAGAATCTGCGTGATTACAAGAAATCCGATCATGCGATTTGTTATGGTTGGTATGCAGGTTATTCTTCTGAAGGTTCTCCCTCTGCCGGTAATCATTTTACAGGTTTGCCTGATAGCATAGATATCATTAGTTTGTGGTCTGGAATACCTTCTAATAATCCCAGATATGTGGAGGCTAATACTTATAACGAACGTTACTTACCAGTAGCTTATGAAGAAATGAATTATATTCGTCGTGTCAAAGGAACCCGAGTGGTTGCTTGTACTATTTGTCGTATAAAGAATACAGAATTTCCAAAAACTGATGCAGGTTTGGAGGCGTATGCCATGCACTTGGTAAAAAGTGTTTTGCGTAATGATTTAGATGGTCTGGATCTCGATTATGAACCGGAAGGGGATTGGCTGTCAGGAGATAAATTCACTAAATTTATAGAGATTATCGGGCGATACTTGGGACCTAAATCTAATAGTGGGAAACTATTAATTGTCGATTTTTATGGTGATGTGCCTGCTTCGGCAACGGAACCTTATGTGGATTATTTTGTACGCCAGTGTTATTCTAAGGAAGATGCTACTTCAAAACGTGCTTCAGAACTTCAGAGAGAATATGATGAAATAAGTTCTTGGTGTCCTCCATCTAAGTTTATAGTTACAGAACAGATGGGATGGCATTGGAGAAATGGTGGAGTTAAATTTACGGAAGCTGATGGTAATCAGATTGATTCATGGGGGAATCCATTATATTCTGTAATAGGTATGGCACGCTGGAATCCTACCCAAGGAAGGAAAGGAGGCTTTGGTGGCTTTTATTTTGAATATGAGTATAACACAACTCGCCCTGCAAATAAATCCTTAGGAGATACAGAGATGGAAGCTATTCCTTATTATAGTCTTCGTCGGGGCATTCAGGAACAAAACCCAGCTTTAGATTAACAATTATAGTTCAAAAAAATGGTTTGTATGAAAAATAATATATTGCTACACAGTTTCTTTATAATAGGAAGTCTAATATGTTTGTCTTCATGTAAGGAAGACGTTGGATATGATATTTATGGTATGGAAGGCAACAGAATATTTATCAATGAAGGTGTTGCTGGCGGGGTACGGAATGCTTTGGGTACTTTAAACGTCATGCGGACTCCTGTTTCAGTAGATGTTGCGGAAAAACAAATAGCTTTTCCTGTGCGTTGTTCATCTGTCGCTGATGAGGATATAAGGGTGACTTTGCAAATGGGGGATAAATCTTTGATCGATGCATACAATCAAGAAAAAGGAACCGACTATAGATTTATAGGTAATGATTTGAATGTCTTATTGGGGGTATTGGAGTCGAAAGATGCAAAAGGAAGTGGGGTAATAAATACCTCAATATCTACTTTAACAATACCGGCCGGAAGTTATATGTCTAAAGATTCTATTGCATTATCTATTCCGAAGGAAGAATATGCTAAATTAGATGATGGTATTTATTTGCTGCCGATACAAATCAGTGACATTTCCGGGAATGCTTTTTTATCTGAAAAAAGACCTTTGACTATATCTTATGTTATTATTAATGTGACAACTAATACAAATATGGTAGAACAGGTCGAAAGTGTGAATAAAATTGCTGGAACCAAGATTACAGATAGAACTTCTTGGAAAGTTAGTGTAGAAACTACAGCTACGATGGAAGATACAACTAGAGATTTACTTGATGGTAGTACTGGGACAATGCATTATTCAAAAGATCTGGGTGCTCGTATTAAATGGATTCTAGATTTGGGATGTTTGGAGAATGTGTCTGGCATTGTTTTAAGTGCCTATCGCAATTCATGGGTGGCAGGAGCTTATACTCGTCCGGAAGCTATAACTTTGTTTTATAGTGTGGATGGAGTGAGTTATCAAAAGATGGCAGAATTCTCTATTTATAAATATGAGACAGCTAATGATCAGTATTATGCAGCATATACACCTTTCTCTGCACGCTATATTGCAATTGACGTTCAGTCATGGGACCAGAACGGATGGTATGCTGGATTTTCAGAGTTTAATGTGTACGTGGAACAATAAAGGTTATTAAAATGAAAACAGTAAAGTATAAAATGAGAATTGTGTTTACTTATGTTTTGGGAATACTATCTTTATTATTAATAGGGTGTCAGGAGGCTGCGCAATATAGTGATGGTCTGCTGATGACGGGAACAGACTCGGATCGTTTGGTGAAATTTGTAGTAGATGCCTTTCCTGCTACGTGTGCTGTATCCGTAACTTCGACAACTTGTGTGGAAACAGATGTAAATATACATCTGGAAGTTGATGCTGGATTGGTGGAGGCTTATAATTCAGAGATGGGAACTTCCTATTATCCAATTCCGGAAGGTTCATATACATTTGAAAATCCGGATGTTGTCATATCTGCAGGTCAAGCAGTTTCTTCATCGGCATCTTTATCTATTAAAGATGATTCAGAATTTGCAGAGGGACGTGTTTATTTAATACCTGTTACCATACGGACGGTAACAGGAAGTGATTTGGATATTATAGAGACTGGTCGTACTGTTTACTTTAAGGTTTCCCGAACATTACATTTTAAGGCGCCTGATGTCGGAAATGGTTCAATGGCATATCAGTTTTTACTTCCCGATCCGATTCCTTCATTGCCGGTATACACATGGGAGGTGAAGATTTATGCAAATACATTTAGTGATACAGGGGCCTCAGGAGTGACTCGTGTTTGCTCTTTTGGTGGAAATGAGTCCTCAATAGAAGGAGGAGCTATTCCGGATGAAGGTTTCAAGTGTGACCAAAATCTGCTTCGATTTGGTGAAGGGACGGATGCATCTAACATTTTGCATATAACTACACCACAAGGGAAAATGTCTTCTAATACAGCTTTTTCTGTAAGGACTTGGTATGCAGTGGCATTAGTGAACGATGGTAATACATTGACACTATATATCAATGGAGAAAAAGACAATTCCATTACAGTAGCACCTTATGAATATTCTTTATATGGTGTACAAATTGGTATGCCGTCAAGCGGTTATCAATCTTCACAGTTGTTCTATGGTAGGCTAAGTGAAATGCGCCTTTGGAACAGAGCCTTGTCGGCGCGTGAAATTAAGGCGAATGTTTGTGGGGTTGATCCTCTTACTCCCGGACTTCTATCATATTGGAAAATGAATGAGGGGGAAGGTACAGTCTTCTATGACTTATCTCCATCTAGACGTAATATTAGTTATAAAAATGGGATTACGATTAAATGGACAGATGATGATACAAACAAATGTGTGGAATAATAATCTAACAATTTAGACATTATGAAAACAAGAAATAAAATAAATCAGATACTTTTCTTGGGAATAATTTTACTGGGTAAGTTTTCTTTTACTAGTTGTTCTGACGAAGAGACTTCTGCTATGCTTCCTGTAGTTGAGGTATCTCAATCAGAGGCTGGGCCTATTGCGATTGACCATAAGGAGGTCCTGAAAGCAGGAGGATATTCTTATAGTTACACTGTGAAATTGGATAGGGTCGCTGACAAACCTTTATTGTGTGATATTGTTGTGGATGAGAGTTTGGTAGATAGTTATAATGCACTTCATCAGACTTCTTATAAACTTATGCCATCAACGGTATACTCTTTACCATCAAAGAATGTAATAATTAAAGCAAATGAATTGGAGTCTAATACTGTATCTGTAGCTTTTAATTCATTATATGGGCTTGCAAGTGGAGAAGAATATTTATTACCAGTTGTTACAGCATTGGATGAGAACTGTACTGGATTTTTTACTGTAGATAATCGTTCAGTTGCTTTTTTTAGTATTAGTATTGATAAAGATATTGATTATATTCCTGGATTGAAAATGAGCACATATTCTACAGATATGTATCGAACTTTGAATTTTGTAAATAATGAGGTGGTTGAAATAGAAGGGAATACGCATACTTTTGAAATGTTAATATATCCGTTTAATTGGCACTCGGGTACCAATTATATAGCTGCATGGCGAGGGAAGGATTTAAATCGTGATAATGAAGATTTCAGTGGTTGTGAGTTTAAATTGAGAGGTGCAAGCTATGCTAATGCTGCGGAGATTGTAGGACGGCAATGTGATTTGGCGACTTATTCGTATATGGGAGGGATAATGATTCCGGTTAATAAATGGACTCGTATCACTGTGACATGTGATGGAACCTTGACTGGACAAAATGTAGAAAATGCTTATCGACTATATATTAATGGAGAGGAGAAAGCAGCTAAAATTCCATCTAAATATTATGGTCCTTCTAGTAGAGAAGGAACAGAGGTCGGTTATTCTTTTACTGGGATTAAATTTGGAAATTCAAGTGGCGATTACTTTGATGGTCTAATTTCTGACATTCGTATGTGGAAGAAATGTCTGACACCGGAGGAGATAAAAGCAAATTTGCGTGAAATAAATTCTCCTACTTCTACAGACTTGTACGGTTATTGGAAGATTGATGAGGGAAAGGGTAATGTATTGAAAGATTGTTCCGGACATGGTCGTGATTTGATTTTTCCTAATTCTGCGAAGGTCGTTTGGAATGCAGAAATTAATGATTTGCTTGAAGAATAAAGTGTCTTTTTATATTGGGAGTTACTTATACAGTAACTCCTGATATTATGCTAAAAAGAATAAAAGTGAAACGTCTGATACTAGTTCTGATTCTCTTCTTCTATTATTTTGTCGGTATTTATGCTCGACAGGAAAAAGTTGTGTTGCGTTTTGATAATACGACATGGGATTTTGGATGCATTTCTGAAGTAGGAGATAAAGTGACACATACTTTCAATTTTACAAATATTCATACTTCTTCGATTGTGATTGAAGAGGTGCTTTCTACTTGTGGATGTACTATATCATCCTATAGTAAACAACCGATTAAACCGGGAGAGACTGGAACTATAACAATTACTTTTGATCCTAAGGGGCAAGCAGACTATATTTCAAAGACAATAAGAGTAGTTTGTAACTCCGGACAAAGTGTTAATATTCTGAAGATTAAAGGAACAATCCATATCGTTACTCATATAGATAAAGAATACCCTTATTCTTTATCTTCAGATGTCGTTTCTGATAAATTGACCTTATTTTATGGTCAATTACAACAAAATGGAAAATCAAGACAGTTAGAAATAAAGTTGTATAACCGTTCAATGAGTGGGGTGAAATTGTCTCATGTTATATTAGATAAAAGTGGATGTTTGGACATATCTATGCCTTCAATTCTTCAGGGACACTCTTTCGGCACTGTAAAGATAACAGCTTTCCCTTTAAAAGGGTTTTATGGTACTTTTAATGATAAGATTATAATTCTGATAAATTCAGTGCCTACCTCTCCTATACAAATTTGGGGTACAGTAATTGATGATATGCGAAATGTAAGTTTATTGACTGCACCTAGAATAAAGTGTTCACAATCTTATTTTAAATTGGGAACAATTTCAACGAAAAAGTATATTCAGAGAAAAGTGAGATTGACCAATGAAGGAAAGACTCCTCTTATTATTCATAAAATAGAATGCCCTAAATATATTTCAACTAACTTTAAGAAAGGACTTGTATTAAATCGAGGTGAATATTTAGATGTTTTGTTTGATTTAGATTCTTCTTTATTTAGACAATTTGTGGATGAAAAGGTCAAGATTATAACCAATGATGTGCAAAGGCCTATATATACAATTGTGTTTGAGGGACAAATAAGAAACTGATTTTTATCATATCTGACGTAATTATGATGTATCGCTTATATATATTAATAATAGTATTGGCAATAGATATTCTGGTTGTTGCTCAACCTATTTCTTTGTTGCCTTATAAAAACTCAAATTTATCTGTTGAGTTGAGAGTTGCTGATTTACTTTCCCGTATGACATTAGAAGAAAAGGTCGGTCAGTTACTTTGTCCTCTGGGCTGGGAAATGTACGAAATACAGGAAAATGAGGTTTATCCTTCAGAGAAGTTCAAGCAACTTGTCAAAGAAAGAAATGCAGGAATGCTTTGGGCGACTTATCGTGCAGACCCGTGGACGAGGAAGACATTGGAGAATGGACTCAATCCGGAACTTGCTGCTAAAGCGGGAAATGCATTGCAAAAATATGTGATGGAGAATACCCGTTTGGGAATTCCGATGTTTCTAGCAGAAGAAGCCCCTCATGGGCATATGGCTATTGGAACTACTGTTTTTCCTACCGGTATAGGAATGGCGGCATCGTGGTCTCCGGAACTTATCAAAGAAGTAGGAAATGCTATTGCTAAAGAGATTCGTTCTCAGGGAGGGCATGTCAGTTATGGACCTGTGCTTGATTTAAGTCGGGATCCTCGTTGGTCCCGCGTGGAAGAAACATTTGGTGAAGATCCTGTGTTGAGTGGTATTTTAGGGGCGTCTATGGTTGACGGTTTAGGTGGAGGTAATCTATCACAAAAATACGCTACCATAGCTACCTTGAAACATTTTCTAGCATACGCTGTGCCGGAGGGTGGACAAAATGGTAACTATGCTTCAGTCGGTATTCGTGATTTGCATCAGAATTTTCTTCCTCCTTTTCGTAAGGCAATAGATGCAGGGGCATTGTCTGTAATGACTTCATACAATTCGATAGATGGGATACCTTGTACGTCGAACCATTATTTGCTGACTCAACTCTTGCGTAATGAATGGAAGTTTCGTGGCTTTGTAGTTTCCGATTTATATAGTATTGAAGGGATTCACGAAAGCCACTTTGTTGCTCCAACCAAAGAGAATGCAGCCATACAATCTGTAACGGCTGGTGTTGATGTTGACTTGGGTGGGGATGCTTATACCAACCTTTGTCATGCGGTTCAATCCGGACAAATGGATAAGACTGTGATTGATACGGCTGTCTGCCGGGTGTTACGGATGAAGTTTGAGATGGGCTTGTTTGAGCATCCTTATGTGGATCCGAAAATTGCTGCTAAAGCAGTACGCCGTAAAGAACATATCGAACTGGCACGTAAAATCGCACAGTCTTCCATAACACTTCTCAAAAATGAGAATTCAATTCTTCCTTTAAGCAAGACGATAAATAAGGTGGCGGTAATTGGCCCTAATGCTGACAATCGATATAATATGTTAGGGGACTATACAGCTCCTCAGGAAGATAGTAATGTGAAAACAGTTCTTGATGGAATTCTAACAAAATTATCTCCTTTTCGTGTGGAATATGTACGAGGCTGTGCTATTCGTGATACTACAGTGAATGAGATAGAACAGGCAATTGAAGCTGCCCGCCGCTCCGAAGTTGTAATTGTGGTTGTGGGTGGTTCCAGTGCCCGTGATTTTAAAACGAGCTATAAAGAAACAGGTGCGGCTGTAGCTGAGGAGGGTAGTGTAAATGATATGGAGTGTGGAGAAGGATTTGACCGTGCCAGTTTATCCTTACTTGGTAGACAACAAGAACTATTGGAATCTTTGCAAAAGACAGGTAAGCCTTTGATTGTCGTTTATATTGAAGGTCGTCCTTTAGAAAAGAATTGGGCTTCGGAATATGCTGATGCACTACTGACTGCTTACTATCCGGGGCAGGAGGGTGGAAATGCCATAGCGGATGTTCTCTTTGGAGATTATAATCCTTCTGGACGTTTGCCAATCTCCGTTCCGCGTTCTGTAGGTCAGATTCCGGTTTATTATAATCAGAAAGCTCCTCGGAATCATGATTATGTGGAAGTGTCATCTTCTCCGTTATATAGCTTTGGTTATGGGATGAGTTATACCACTTTTGAATATTCTGATTTGCAGGTAGTGCAGAAATCTGCTCGTTGTTTTGAAGTCTCATTTAAAGTAAAGAATACAGGGAAGTATGATGGCGAAGAAGTATCACAACTTTATATGAGAGATGAATATGCATCAGTTGTTCAGCCGATGAAACAGTTGAAACATTTTGAACGTTTCCATTTGAAAAAAGGAGAAGAGAAAAAAGTTACTTTTGTTTTGACAGAGGAGGACTTTTTCTTGGTTAACTATACTTTGAAGAAAGTAGTAGAGTCTGGAAATTTCCATCTTATGATTGGTGCCGCTTCTAATGATATTAGGTTGCAGAATGTTATTTTAGTGGAGTAATTTTTATTAATATCTATATTAAGAGATTTCCTGTTTCGTTTTCTCTTAATAAAAAAGAGAGAATATTCCTTTTGCGGAAATATCCTCTCTTTCTCACCTAAAACCTAAACCTTTTATTTCAATTACTTGCTACTATAAGCAACCAACATCCAAACCAATTTTTCCTGTTCTTTCAGATAATCGCTCATCATCGAAACGGTTACTTCGTCTCCGGCTTGAGAAGCGATAGATAAGATCTTACGTTCTTCACCAATCAGATAGCTGATAGACTGAAGGATATTATTCAATGCTTCGTCTCCGTTGCTTACCTTATCCACTTCATTCACATTTGCTACTTTTAGATAATCGCTGAATTTATTGGCAGGAGTACCACCCAGCATCAAGATACGTTCTGCGATTTCATCCACCTTTTCAGCCGTGTCATCATACATCTTTTCGAATTGACTGTGGAGTACAAAGAAATTATGTCCCTTGATATTCCAGTGGAAACCGCGAAGATTGGTGTAATACACTTGGAAGTCTGCTAATAGTTGTTGCAAAGATGCTACTACGTTGTTTGCTCCCGATTCGTTCAATTTGATAAATTCTAAAGTTTTCATATTCTTCTATTTTTAATGATTTATACTTGTTCTCTTTTTTTCTGTACTGCAAAGATAAGGCGTAAAATGCTTGCTGTCAAACTGAAAATTTCTATCTTTGCATAGATGAAATCTATAACTTAATAAGATTTGATAGATGACGATACAACAATTAGAGTATATACTGGCTGTAGACCAGTTCAGGCATTTCGCACGGGCAGCTGAATATTGTCGTGTGACGCAGCCTACTTTGAGTGCAATGATTCAGAAACTGGAAGATGAACTGGGAGTAAAGTTGTTCGATAGGACAGTACAGCCCGTTTGTCCGACAGCCATCGGACAGAAAGTGATAGACCAGGCTCGCGTGATTCTGGCGCAGGCAGCTCAAGTGAAAGAAATAATCAGTGAAGATAAACAGTCATTGTCAGGCGTATTCCGCTTGGGAGTATTGCCCACTATCGCTCCCTATCTGCTTCCTCGCTTTTTTCCTCAACTAATGGAAAAATATCCCGAACTGGATATTCGTGTCACGGAAATGAAGACACAGGATATTCAGCAGGCTTTGCATGCCGGAGATTTGGATGCGGGAATTATTGCCAGCAAACTGGAAGATACGTTCTTGACAGAAGAAACTCTTTTCTATGAGCAATTTTACGCTTATGTGTCACGAAAAGAATCCTCTTTCAAGCATGATATGATCCGTACTTCTGATATAACAGGCGAACATCTTTGGCTTTTGGACGAAGGACACTGCTTTCGCGATCAACTCGTCCGTTTCTGTCAGATGGAGGCTGTGAAGGTTAATCAGATGGCCTATCGTTTGGGAAGTATGGAAACCTTTATGCGAATGGTAGAAAGTGGAAAAGGAATCACTTTTATTCCCGAATTGGCAGTGATGCAATTGACGGAAGAACAGCGGCAGTTGGTACGTCCGTTTGCCATTCCCCGACCTACACGGCAAGTGGTACTGGTAACAAATAAAGATTTTATTCGCCACAGTCTCTTATGCGTCCTGAAAGAGGAAATAAAGGCGGCGGTTCCCAAGGAAATGCTTTCTTTACAGTCCATACAATGTTTGTTATAGCACATTAGGGAATCCCTTTTTCCATCGAGAACAATCTCTTTCTGTAAAAAATGTAGCAAAGTTGCGTTATAATAATACGGATATGTTTTGATTTCTAGTCTGAATTGCTTATTTTTGGAAAGTAAACAAAAACAATATTAATTACTATGAAAAAGTACATTGCAGAAATGATTGGAACGATGGTGCTCGTTCTTATGGGATGTGGTAGCGCCGTCTTTGCTGGTGGTTTGGCTGATACAGTAGGTGCTGGTGTGGGAACAATCGGCGTAGCTTTAGCCTTTGGTTTATCCGTAGTAGCGATGGCGTATGCTATCGGAGGTATTTCGGGATGTCACATTAATCCTGCTATTACATTAGGAGTGTTTTTGACTGGTCGTATGAATGGAAAAGATGCAGGTATGTATATGATTTTCCAGGTAATCGGAGCTATTATCGGTTCGGCTATTCTTTTTGCTTTAGTTTCTACCGGTGCTCATGACGGGCCTACAGCGACAGGTTCGAATGGTTTTGGTGATGGAGAAATGTTGCAGGCATTTATTGCGGAAGCAGTATTTACTTTCATATTTGTATTGGTAGTGCTCGGCTCTACCGATCCGAAGAAGGGAGCAGGCAATCTGGCAGGACTTGCCATCGGTTTGACTCTTGTATTGGTACATATTGTATGTATTCCTATCACAGGGACTTCTGTAAACCCGGCACGTAGTATTGCTCCGGCATTATTCCAAGGAGGAGAAGCATTGTCGCAGTTGTGGCTGTTCATCATTGCTCCATTTGTAGGAGCTGCATTGAGTGCAGTTGTTTGGAATTATCTGGGAGATAAGAAATAACTCTTTTAGAAGAAAGAATATAAAGAAGAAAGTAAAAGGGCGGCAGTTTCACAACTACCGCCCTCTTTTGCGTAATTAATATATTATATTAAAAAAGAGTGTGTTTCGCATGTTCACATTAGATTAGTCGTCTAAGGAAATTTCACTTCATAAGTTTTCGGCCCGCCATAAATGGTGTTGACACGAATTCTTAGTCCCTTTTTCCCCTCCATCCGGTCTTTAATCTTATCCAGTTTGAAAGACACATATCCTTCACCCAAACGTTGAGGATCATCTCCTTCACTGTTATGACGGAATTCCAGATTGATATATTCGTCCTCCGCATTGCCTTCGTCAGCAGTGGGAGCAGTCTCTTCTTTGTCATTAATCACCAGATTCAGGAAATGTTTTTTATCTTCACTATGTGTTCCGTAATATTGGAATTCAATCGTCAGATATTTATTATCCTTATTGATCCACATATAAGTCGTGTTGATCTTATCATCTCCGATTTTCTCTTCGTCGTTGTCATCTTCACCCATTGTGACGATGTCTTTGGTTAAGATTGGATTGATACCTTTCACCTGAATATTAAGGTCGTATCCATTCACAGGCTCTTCCAACTCGTTGAATATCACAAAAGCTCTTTGTCCCTCCACCCAATCTTCATTGTTCCATCCTTGTGAGTTGCTAGGATACATCTTTTTCCCGTCATCCAAAGTGAAATAAAATTCCTTGCTATCCTGGCTAATCATATTGATGGTGCTGATAGCCAGAAGATCGGACGAATTATCATCGTCGTCCAAGCATGACTGGAGAATCGGCATGGTAGTCATAATAGCAAAGATAAAGGCAATGAATTTAAATTTCTTCATATACTTACTAGGTTTTAGATTTTATAATATTTATGTTTTCTGTAGTGAAAATGCAAGAGGATAGAAAATATTGCATTCGGATCTGTTAAAGAAACAAAAGTGATAAAAGAGTTGTTCTCTCTATGCAGTATTTCTATCTTTGCTGCATTTATAAGGTAAACACGTGTATAAGAGAATGGAAGAAATAGAGTTGTCGGAACAATGTAGGCTGGGTAATAACCGGGCCCGCAAGGAACTGTATGAACAGTATGCGGGGCGTATGCTTGGCATCTGTCTACGCTATACCGGCGACCGGGATACAGCCCAGGATCTGCTTCACGACGGTTTTTTAAAGATATTCGATTCGTTCGATAAGTTCACCTGGAGGGGTGAAGGCTCTTTGCGAGCCTGGATGGAACGGGTGATGGTCAACACAGCTTTACAGTATCTTCGGAAAAATGATGTGATTAATCAGTCGACACCTTTGGAAGAGTTGCCCGAAGAATATGAAGAGCCGGATGCTTCCGATGTAGAAGCGATACCACAAAATGTGTTGATGCAGTTTATTGAAGAATTACCCGCCGGCTATCGTACTGTGTTCAATCTTTATACATTTGAAGACAAATCGCATAAAGAAATCGCACAGGTATTAGGTATCAATGAAAAATCTTCAGCTTCGCAACTGTTTCGTGCGAAGAGTGTATTAGCAAAAAGAGTAAAAGAATGGATAATGCATAATGGATAGATAGAGATGGAAGAGAAAGAATTGTGGATGAATAAGTTGAAGGAGAAGCTTGCGGATTATTCCGAACCGGCGCCTACTTCCGGTTGGGAACAACTGGAGAAAGAACTTATGCCTCCTGTGGAGAAGAAAATATATCCTTATCGAAAATGGATGATGGCTGCTGCAGCTATTATAATATTAGCTGTCGTTTCGTCAGTAAGTCTGTATTTTCTAGGGACACCCGCTGCGGATGAAATACGTCATATACAAACTCCGGCATTGGCTTCCACGCCCGATGCATTGCCGGGTGTGCAACAACCGGATATGCAGGGAACTGCTGTGGAACCTGTCTTACGGCCGGTAACTCGCGAAGATCGTTTGGCGAAAGTCGACAGGAATCATACGGAGCAGAAAACAGGTGTAGATCCATTAGGGATCGGTAATGAAAATAAACTTTCAACAGGAAATGGAGAAGACTCTTTGAGTGAGGAAGATAAGAATGTAAAAGGAAATGGAGAAACTGAAAATGTAAAAGATGAACCGAAGCAGGCAGAAAATACAGATGTCAGTCAGGGACAGTCACAGGATACAGAGCGATCGAATAACAGACCGCGTCGTCCTTCCGGTAAAGACAAACTTCATATTCCGACAGAAAAAAGATCTTCTCAAAAGGGAACATGGTCAATGGGACTTTCGGTAGGAAATTCAGGAGGTGCTTCAACAGAAGTAGGTGCCGGATCTCATGCTTATATGTCACGTGTGAGTATGCTTTCAGTTTCCAACGGTCTGATGGAGACGATTCCTAATGACCAAACATTGGTTTTCGAAGATGGAGTACCTTACCTGCGTCAGGCAAAACAGGTGGTTGACATTAAACATCATCAGCCTATTTCTTTCGGATTGTCCGTTCGTAAAGGTTTAGCTAAAGGATTCTCTCTTGAGACAGGACTGACTTATACGCTGCTTTCTTCGGATGCAAAACTGGCAGGTGAAGAACAACAGATAGAGCAGAAACTGCATTATATCGGTATTCCGTTGCGTGCCAACTGGAACTTCCTGGATAAGAAACTCGTCACTCTTTATGTTTCCGGTGGAGGTATGGTTGAGAAATGTGTTTATGGAAAGCTAGGATCTGAAAAAGAAACAGTGAAGCCTTTGCAGTTCTCGGTATCCGGTGGTGTAGGTGCGCAGATCAATGCAACGAAACGTTTGGGTATTTACGTGGAACCGGGTGTTGCTTATTATTTCAATGATGGCTCCGATATACAGACTATACGTAAAGAGAATCCGTTTAACTTCAACATACAAGCAGGTGTTCGTCTGACTTATTAGTACGAACTACCTCACTAAATATAGTAACGCCATCCGGTTCGGATACCGTCACTATCCTGATTGGATAGCGTCATTATCCTGACCGGATGGCGTTACTATTTGCTATTTACTATCTTTTTCTTCAGAAAAGTCGGATAATTGAGAAAATATTAATAATATTGTCACCTGTTTATGACCTATGGCTGCATACCTTTGTTGCAAAATTCTAAGATATGGTAGATTCTACAGATGAAAAACATTTATTAATCGACTTAAAAGGCGGTTCCTTTCAGGCATTCGAAAGATTGTATAATATGTATAGTGGCAAACTGTACAATTTCATTATGCGACTCTCTTCCGGCAATCAATATATGGCCGAAGAAGTGGTGCAAGCCACTTTCATTCGTATATGGGAAGTGCATGAAAAAGTAGACCCGGCTTCCTCGTTTATCTCTTTTCTCTGTACGATTGCCAAAAACTTATTGATGAATATGTACCAGCGTCAGACCGTAGAGTATGTTTACAATGAATATCTCATGAAAAGTAGCGTAGACCGTGATTCACAGACAGAAGAGAATATTGATCTGCGCTTTTTGAATGAGTATATCGATTCTCTTGCCGAAGAACTGCCTGCGCAACGGAAGAAAATATTCATTTTGAGCAAAAGGCAGAATTACACAAATAAAGAAATAGCCGAAATCATGGGAATTTCCGAAAGTACGGTTGCTACCCAATTATCTTTGGCTGTGAAATTTATGCGTGAACAGTTGATGAAGCATTATGATAAGGTAATTACCCTTTTGTTGGCCTTTTTTGTTAATGAAATGTAATAGTAATACTTGTTTTTGGATGGGAAGTAGGATGAAAATGTATACTTGTAAATAAGTGGAAAGATGGATAAGACACATTATAAAGAGCTAATTGAAAAATATTTCGAAGAAACGATCACGGATGTCGAGATAAAAGAACTGTCAGACTGGATAAAGAATGACCGTCAGTTGCATGACTGGTGGGAACAAGAGTTTGAGAGATCGGATTCCTCCATGAACCCAGTGTTGCGTGATAAACTTTTTGCCCGGATCAAAGAAGAGACTTTGGGCAAGGAAGTGCGCCCCCTCCGTATCATCCCTTGGAAATGGGTTGCTGCCATTTTATTACCTGTCTGTGTCGCTTTCTTCACTTACTATCTTTTAGATTCTTCTCCAACGGCAGAAACACCCTTTATTGTGAAAGCGGGCAAAGGAGATAAAGCAACCATCGAATTGCCGGACGGAACAAATGTTGTTCTCAATTCAGCTTCCCAATTAAGTTACCTGAATAACTTCGGAGAAAAAGTTCGTCGCGTGCAACTGAATGGTGAAGCCTATTTTAAAGTAGCCCATGATGAGAAACACGCCTTCATTGTGCAAATCGGTGATTTGGAAGTGAAAGTGCTCGGTACTTCTTTTAATGTATCTGCCTATGAAGATGCCAAAGACGTGACAGTCGTTCTTTTGGAAGGAAAAGTAGGGGTCTATGCGCAGAAAATATCGCATATCATGAAGCCCGGCGACAAAATAGAATATAATAAAGCCACTCATAAGATAACAGCCACTCAAGTGCATCCGACTGACTATATTGAGTGGACGAAAGGAAATATGTACTTTGAGAAAGAATCTTTGGAAAATATCATGAAAACTCTTTCACGTATTTATGACGTAGAGATTCGTTTCGACTCCAATAAACTACCTAATGAATATTTCACCGGAACCATTCCGGGAGGCGGCATACAGAATGCGCTGAATATTCTGATGCTAACTTCACCTTTCTATTATGAAATGGACGGTTCGGTGATAGTTTTGAAAGAGAAATTGTAGAAAAAATAATGAATAGAGCCATTCCGAAGCCCACTACTTAGGAATGGCTTTTTTGTTCTCTGAATTGAATAAGTTAACGAGAGTTAAAGTCTGATAGGCGATTGGACGAGTGAGTATAGTAGTCTGTATACCTATCAAACAACTTAAAAGTTTTGATATATGAAGCACAAAACAACCTTTGAAAAACTCCCTCAAACAAACGTGGGGAGAAGTAAGAACTGGAAAACACTGCGGGCTATTTGTCTGCTTTTGTTTTTAAGCGTCTCTTTTACCGTTTATTCTCAAATAACGGTGAATGTGAAAGACATCTCTTTGAGAGCCTCTTTAAAGAAAATCGAGCAAGTAAGCAATTACAAATTCTTCTACAATGAGAGCCTTCCGGAGTTAAACCAAAAAGTTTCGTTAAATGTGAAAGATGCAACGATTGAACAAACCATGCAACAACTTTTGGGTAAAATGGAGTTAACCTACAAGAAAGAGCAAGAGAATGTCATTGTATTGATTCGTAAACCACAAGAAAAGCAGCGTAATATAAAGGTTTCGGGAACCGTAGTTGATTCGCATGGAGAGCCTATTATCGGTGCTAGTGTTGTGGTCAAGGGTACATCTAATGGAACAATAACCGATTTAGATGGTAATTTTTCCATCAATGATGTCTCTGAAACATCTCAACTAACAGTTTCCTACATCGGATATAAACCCGTTCAACTTCGTGCTACCGATAAAAATATGGCGAAAGTTGTTCTGCAGGAAGATAGTAAGATGATTGAAGAAGTCGTAGTCGTTGGCTATACTCCTATGCGTAAGAGTGATTTTACAGGTTCTTTGGCAAGTGTTAAGGCTAGTGAATTATCTCTTTCAGCAGCAACTGCCGGACAAGCTTTAGTAGGTAAAGTCGCTGGTGTACAGGTGATGCAGACAAGTGGTGCGCCGGGAGAAGGAGTGAAGATTAAAGTTCGTGGAACGAACTCTCTTTCAGCTAGTACAACACCTCTCTATGTGATTGATGGATATCCGGCTTCAGAAGATGTATATATCAATCCCGAGGATATCGAAACTATTGACGTATTGAAAGACGCAGCTTCGGCAGCCATTTATGGTTCTCGCGGTGCCAGTGGCGTGGTACTTATCACCACAAAGAGGGGGAATTCAGGAAAAGCCCGTATTGATTATGACTATCAGTTTAGTATGCAACAAGTAGAGCGTAAGATTAAGTTGCTGGATGCCTATCAATACAGGGATTTGGTGATTGAAGCCCGTAATAATTCTTATCGTGATAAAGCAGAAGCTGCTGGAAAATCATGGAACCCATTGGATGATAATGCAATAAGAGCTTCAAAAGGTTTTAACTTGAATGAAGTGGGCATTTCTGATTTGTTTTTTGATTTCACAACCGGAAAACCGGTCGATCCTACTTACAATACAGATTGGCAGGACGCCATCTATGGGAATGCTCCGATGCATCGTCATAATCTATCTGTTACAGGAGGACAGGATTTCTTGAAATATCGTTTTAGTTTGGGTTATCTGGATCAGGATGGAATTATAGCTCCTTCCGGACATAAGCGTTTGAATGTTCGTGCCAATGTAGATGCAGAAGTCACGAAACGCTTGAAAGTTGGAGTAAACTTTTCTTTTGTTGATGTTTCGGAACGACAGGTTCAAGCAGACGGTCGTTATATAAATGATGGTGTCGTACAAAGTGCTCTATTAATGTTTCCTCAATTCCCTGTATATAATTCGGATGGAACTTATGCAGTCGGAAATCAGATTGCGATGAAAGCTGATGGCTATCAGATGGTCGAGAATCCCGTGGCACTTGCTCATGAAATTGATATCCGCAACAAGTCAAGCCGAATGAATTTCAATGCTAATATCACTTATGATATATTGAAACAGCTTCAGTTTAAAGCCAATTTGGGAACTCAATATTATACTTCCCGTTATAATTACTATCGTCCGCGTACTGTAGGACAAGATGGTGATATGCCCAATTCGGATGCTGTTCAGGCACGTGTGAAAGCTCGTGACATAACAAATCGTGATATTGACCGTTTGGGAGAGTTTACGTTAAATTATAATGGTGAATTCGGGAAACATCGCCTGAATGCTTTAGTGGGCTACACCTTACAGAAAAAAACTTATGACCGCGTAGCCGTTGAAGCAACAGGTTTTCCCGACGACCGTATTCATGAAGTGACAGCGCATGGTCCGAATGCTTCCGATATAGGCTTGTATAGCAGCGATACCCGAAAGGCTGCATGGACAATGATGTCTTATCTGGCACGTGTAAACTATTCATTCGATAATCGCTATGTAGTGACGGGTACAGTAAGAACTGACGGATCTTCACGTTTTGGAAAAGAAAACCGTTGGGGTTGGTTTCCTTCTATTTCTTTAGGTTGGACTATATCGAATGAAAAGTTTTATCAGGATTTGTTAGGTAATAATTCATCCTTAAAACTTCGTGCCAGTTGGGGATTGAGTGGAAACAACAATATTGGTAACTACGAGCATACAGCTACTATGTCTCAAGGTGGTTACGTATATGGTAATACTGTCGAAACAGCCTATTGGCAAGGAACTTTCAAAGATGCGGCTATCGGATGGGAAAAAACATCCCAATACAATGTAGGGTTTGATTTGGGATTATTCAATGGTCGTGTCAACTTGATAGGTAACTATTATAATAGTCTTTCGTATGATTTGTTGTACGACCAGCCTATATCATCCATATCGGGCTCTTCCAGTGTAAAAACAAACTTGAAAAATGCAAAAGTACGTAATAGCGGAGTTGATTTCCAAATAGACGGGCGTATTTTGACAGGAGATTTTAAATGGAATGTAAGTGCTAATATATCAGTAAATCGAAATAAAGTTGTCGATTTGGGTGGTATTAATGATTTGTATTTAGTTAGTGAGCGCAATGTGGTAAGCCATGTGACCCGTTCCGGGCTTCCTATCGGCTCTTTCTATGGCTACATTGCTGATGGTATTATTTCCGAGAAGGATTACACCAATATAATGATTGATAAAAGCAATCTGGTTAATGGCAAATTTCCTGACGGATATCAGTTGATAGGACCGGCAGTTCCTAATTATAATAACATACATCCGGGAGATGTGAAATGGCGGGATGTTGATAAGAATGGTTTGATTACAGAAAACGACCGTGAAATTCTAGGCAATGCTTACCCGGATTTTACATACGGTATCAGTACCGATTTCTCTTATAAGAACTTTGATTTGAGAGCGACATTTACCGGTTCTCAAGGAGCTGAAGTAATAAACTTCCAGAAATATTATCTGTATAATATGGAAGGTTCCGGCAATCAGTTAGCATCTGTCTTGAACCGTTGGCATTCTGACGAAAATCCGGGTTCCGGCGGAGTGTTTCGTGCAGCGCGTAGTTCCACTCCTAATACCAGTCAGCGGCTTAGTTCTTATATGGTGGATGATGCTTCCTATTTCCGTTGTGCAAATATCACATTGGGGTATAATTTTCCGGTGAAGTGGATGCAGAAAGTGAGCGTTCAGGCGTTGAGGCTATATGTCAGTGTAGACAATCTATTTACTTTGACTGATTATGAAGGATATAATCCTGAAGTGGATTATAAAGGAGACAACCTGTTACCCGGCTTCGATTGGGGAGTTTATCCTTTGGCGCGTACATATAGTATAGGAGCAAAAATAACTTTTTAAATAAATAAAGAATCAGATTATGAAAAAATACATAACATTTGTCGCAGTAAGTTCACTATTGTTTTGCAGTAGTTGTACGAGTTTTCTGGAAGAAACCAATCCTAATAAGATTCCAGCCAGTAACTTCTATCAGACCGAAGATGACATTGCAATGGCTGCGAATGGTGCGTATGCAGCTTTGAGAGGAAACGGGTATTATAAGAATATGTATTTATACACAGATGTTCGTTCGGAAAACACCACGTTGCAGGACCCGGGAGCAGGAAATGGGGTTAATTATCAATTTTATAACTATACATTGACAACAGATAATGCACAAGTGAAAACTCATTGGGCAGATTTGTATAAATGCGTGACAAGAGCTAATATTATATTAGATCAGATAGATGATATTCCTTTTAAGGATGAAGTTGTGAAAAACAAGAAAAAGGCAGAGATGTATTTTTTGCGTGGATTGACTTATTTTCATCTTGTAATGCAGTTTGGAGATGTCCCTATTGTAACCAAAGAGCTAAAGACAAAAGATGAAATTCAGAAATATACAGCCCGCCAGCCAAAGAGCGAAGTCTATAATTTGATTATTTCCGATTTGACACAGGTTATTAATAGTGAATTGCCGGATATTCAAACGGGTAATGGAGTAGGCCGTGCTTCAAAAGCTGCTGCGTATGCTTTATTAGGCAAAGTTTACTTGACAATGGCTGCTGATTCTGATTTTCAGTCGGAAAGAACTTCAAATTTGCAATCTGCGAAAACAAATTTAGTTGCAGCATGGAATATGAAACCTTTTACAAGTCTGAAAGATATCCCTTATGCTGATGTTTTTGATAAGGAAGCTCAAACATTCTGTCAAGAGAATATTTTTCAGGTGATGTATAAAGGAGGCAACTCCAGTTTAGCCTCAAATTACGCCTATATATTTCAACCCACTTCCCAGACGGGGCTTACTTCGCAGAAAACTGGAACTGGAAATAATATACCGACTGTTGATATGATGAATGCCTATGAATCGGGAGATACGCGTAAGGCTATCTCGTGTGGTACGTCACAGAACGTTAATTATGTGAAGAAGTACACAGATCTTGATGACATAAATGGCTATGGGGCGAATAACTGGATTGTGCTTCGTTATGCCGATGTCGCATTAATGCTGGCAGAAGTGAAAATGCATTTGAGCGAGAATGATGCGGTAAGCTATTTGAACATGGTACGCGAACGTGCTGGTCTGGATGATTATTCCGGCAGTAGTTTGCGCGATGCGATCCTTCGTGAGAGAAGAGTCGAGTTTGCTTTTGAAGGACAGTATTGGTATGATTTGTTACGTCTTTATTCTCGTCAGGAACTGTTGGAGCACATGAAAGCGAAGAATCCAAATTTCTCTGCGAAAGATTTTTTGTTGCCTATCCCGTATGATGAACATAAACTGGATCCGACAAGAATGTATCAAAATGAAGGATATAACTAAAAATAAAATAGTATGATAAGAAAAATCTCAAATATCATTTATATATCAGTATTAGCAGTCGTTTTATTTGCTTGTGGGGATGATAGTACGATTGAAGAACAGGGGAGTGGAACGATTACTGCTAGAGTTATGGCAAGTAATGCCTATCCGGCATTAGAAGAGAAAGTTGTTCTGAAGGTAGCTCTTAATGATGGGCAAGACATCCAATCTGTGGTTTGGACGATGGAAGGGCAGACATTGGGTGAAGAACCTGAATTGGAATATACGTTTACGAAAGAAGGAAGTTATAATATTTCGGTTAGGGTGACAGATAAGACTGGCAATGTAGCGGCGGCTCTGCAGAAATTACAAGTATCCGGCAAGAGTTTACGTTATGCTTTGCAACACTTTGACCCTGCAAAAGTTTGGATAATGGGGCATCGTGGCAATTCTTCCAACCCGAATATTCCCGAAAATTCGATAGCTGGAATTGAAAGTTGTATAGAATTAGGGGGAGCTGTAGATATTGTAGAAGTAGATCCTCGCATGACAAAGGATGGAGTAATTGTGTTGATGCATGATGAAACCATAGACAGGACAACTACAGGGAAGGGGAAAGTGAAAGATTTGACTTATGAGCAGCTCCAGTCTTATCGTCTGAAGCTGGCAGACGGCACAGTAACCAATCACACGGTCCCCTCTTTGTATGACGCATTGGTTGCAGGGCGGGGAAAGATCTTTTTTGATTTGGACTTCTTGAATAAAGTGTCTCCTAAAGAACTGTATGATGTTGTGAAAAGCTGTGGGATGTTAGACCGTGTGTTCTTTTATACATCTAATAATCGGGATGTCTTGCAGAATATTTTGGATTATTCGCCGGCTCCTATACCTTATCCGCAGTGTGAAAACGAGGAGCATGCAGATTTCCTTTCACAGCAACCAGGAGTGATGTTTGCCCAGATATCTTTGTCGAAAACATTAAATGGCGGGCTCTCGACAGCCATATCTTCAAAAGGGCTGTTTGTCTCGACTAATATGTTAGATATGAATGGTTATACCTATGATACACAGATGACACAAGGAAACTATACAGGAGTGGACTTGATTTTGTCGAAGGGGATTAATCTGATACAGACAGACCATCCCCAGTTGCTGGATACCTATCTGAAACAGAGAGGTAAAAGATAATTGGTTTTAATCTTAAATAATGAATAGAATGATTATGAAGAAATATATATTCCTGATAGTGACAGTCGTTTGTCTATTTGCATGTAAGGACGGCGATGAAGTGCGGCAGACAACCTCCCCGGAGGCTTCTTTTTCTATAGATAAAGAAGAATATACGGTCGGTGATATCGTTTATCTGACTGATGAATCAGTAAAGACGGAAGGAGAGATAGTAGAGTACTTCTGGCATTTTGGATTTGAGGGGGAAGGGAATAGGGCTACTACTAAAGATGCGTCCGTTTTGTATAAGAAAGCTGGAACCTATGTTATTAAATTAACCGTGACAGATGAATTCGGAGGATATGCAACTGCATCCCATACTGTTGTGATTCGTCCGACGAATATGCCTCCGGTTACAGACTTCAGCTATAGCCCTGCCATTTGTAAAGTGAATGAGAAAGTTCAATTTACCGATAAGTCTGTGGATGAGGATGGAGAAGTAGTTGCTTACGAGTGGGACTTTGGCAATGGACAGACCTCTCAAGAAAAAGACCCGGAAATAACTTTCACGACAACTGGATTTGTAACAGTAAAGCTGACAACTACTGATGATCGTGGAGCTACTAATACAAAACAAGCTACTCTGTACGTTCGTGACACCTCCATATCCGGAGTGACGATTCTTTGGGACAAGACGTTTGAGACATCTTCTTCTTTACGATCCATATCCCCTGCTGTAGGTGACAACGGGGATGTATATGTGTCATCCAATGCACTCCACCTTTTTGCTTATTCGCCGTCTGGAGAGCAAAAATGGATGTTTGATTTAAGTAAGGACGGAGGAGCTGGAGATCAAGGTTCGTCTCCTATGGTAGGTGCGGACGGAACTATTTATATGGGTGCGAGTACAACAGACAAAAACATAAGCAGCAGTCTGTATGCTATTCATCCGGATGGGACACAGAAGTGGAGATACGAACTAGGTATTGGTACTAATATTCCCTATATTTCTCCTGCTTTGTCTCGTGATGGTAATATCTTGATTGGAAATAGAGGGACGGATGGTTCTGTACATATGGTTGACCGTAGTTCCGGCAGACAACTTTGGAGACGCAAATCTCCCAATGGTGGTGCTAATGGTGGTATATCGGTTGGACAGAATGGAGTTATCCATTCAGCCTTGTCGGGAGCGAACGGATTTGCCCGTACTACGCAAGATGGTGTGAACTTGTCTCCTAATCTAGGGAAAGGAAATACGGCTGCTGCTGTATATCCCGCTATTGATGCGCAAGGAAATGTATATGTGGCATTTTCAGAGGGAGTGGTTGCTGCTTATGATAACCAGGGTAATGAGCTATGGAGATATCCGGCGAGTGGTACTATGGGCAAGATTGACCAGGGAGGACCGGCTATCGGTGCTGACGGAACCATCTATGTGGGTACAAAGAATCCGAATGCCCAAGTTGTTGCCCTGACTAAAGGAGGAGCAAAAAAATGGAGTTATTCCTCTGTCGCTGAAATAGGAACAACACCGGCTATAGACAGTGACGGAAATATTCACATCTGTGATGATGGCGGTAACTATATAATATTGAATGCTGATGGTACGGAGAAATATAAGAGACAATTAGGTTCTAAAATTTGGTCGTCACCAGTCATTGCTGACTATGGTATTGTGTATGTCACGTATGAGGATAATGGTGCCTGCAAATTGATAGCTATTGATTGTGGTATTGAAGGGCCTGCAAATTCACCATGGGCACAGCGCGGACAGAATGCAAAAAGAAATGCTTTACAAAAATAAAAAGATATGCTTAGAAAGATAAATATATTAATAGCTTTAACCCTTCTGATAATAGGAGGGTTAGAGGCACAGAATCATTCGGATAAAATAATTGCGAATCTACAGAAGCCTGCAAGTAATTCAGTTTTAGTTGTTTCTCATCGAGCTGACTGGCGTAATGCTCCGGAGAACTCCCTGCAGGCTATCCAGAATTGTATTGATATGGGGGTAGATGTAATTGAAATCGATCTGAAGAAAACCAAGGATGGACATCTGATTTTGATGCATGACAAGAAAATTGATCGTACTACAACAGGAAAAGGTTATCCGGCAGACTATACATTGGAAGAATTACGTCAGTTCCGTTTGAAAAGTGGTACAGGGCATAAAACAGCTCATTTGATACCGACATTGGAAGAAGTAATGTCATTATGTAAAGGTAAGATCCTTGTTAATATTGATAAAGGCTATGATTACTTCAAAGATGTATATGCTGTTTTGAAAGAAACAGGAACTGTTCAGCAATGTATTATTAAAGCCGGACTTCCTTATGAACAAGTCAAGGCTGAAAACGGTGATGTATTGGATAAGGTAATCTTCATGCCTATTGTACAACTTCATAAAGACGGGGCGGAAGCTGTCATTGATAGTTATCAGACACATATGAAACCTGCTGCTTATGAATTAGTGTTTGATAGTGACAGTCCGGAGATTCTTAATTTGATAAAGAAAGTACGTAATACAGGCTCTAATCTTTTTATAAATTCGCTTTGGCCCGAACTATGTGGCGGGCATGACGACGACCGTGCAGTAGAACTTCATCAGCCGGATGAAAGTTGGGGGTGGATAATTGGCCAGGGAGCCAAGCTAATTCAAACAGACCGCCCAGCTCTATTATTAGAGTATCTACGCGAAAAGAAACTTCACGACTAAACGCACTTTCTTCATGTTGAAACAACTAATCAATTTTTACAAGGTCTCTTCGCCGAGACCTTGTAACGGAGAAGCTTTGTCTTCATCCGATGCTCGCCGTCTGAAGTTTCTGAAATGGTCTACTTTCCTTTCTGCGACTTTTGGTTACGGTATGTATTATGTGTGCCGTCTTAGCCTGAATGTCGTAAAGAAACCTATTGTAGATGAAGGCATTTTTTCGGAAACAGAGTTAGGCATCATAGGTTCCGTATTGTTTTTCACCTATGCCATCGGAAAATTCACGAACGGTTTCCTTGCCGACCGTAGTAATATCAACCGTTTTATGACTACCGGTTTATTGATAACTGCTTTGGTTAACCTCTGTCTCGGTTTTACTAATTCTTTTATCCTGTTCGCTATCCTTTGGGGGATTAGCGGCTGGTTTCAATCTATGGGAGCAGCCTCTTGTGTAGTAGGGCTTTCTCGTTGGTTCACGGACAAAGAGCGCGGTTCATACTATGGCTTTTGGTCTGCGAGCCATAATATCGGCGAAGCGTTGACTTTTCTGATAATAGCCTCAATTGTCAGTGTGTTGGGCTGGCGGTATGGTTTCTTCGGAGCCGGTATAGTGGGATTGATAGGAGCGTTGATCGTCTGGAAGTTCTTCCATGATACTCCCGAAAGCATGGGATTTCCTTCGGTGAATGTTCCCAAACAGAAAAAGGAAATGAGTGAGACAGAAACGGCTGATTTTAATAAAGCACAGCGTCAGGTATTGCTGATGCCTGCCATTTGGATACTGGCTCTTTCGAGTGCTTTTATGTATATCAGTCGTTATGCTATCAATAGTTGGGGCGTTTTTTATTTGGAAGCTCAAAAGGGGTACTCTACATTGGATGCCAGTTTTATCATTTCTATTTGTCCGGTCTGTGGTATAATCGGTACTATGTTTTCAGGTGTTATTTCTGATAAGTTATTTGGTGGACGTCGTAATGTCCCTGCGTTAATTTTCGGATTGATGAATGTGTTTGCTCTTTGTTTGTTTCTCTTAGTTCCGGGAGCTCATTTTTGGATAGACGTGTTGGCAATGGTTCTTTTCGGTTTAGGTATCGGAGTTTTGATCTGTTTTCTGGGTGGTTTGATGGCAGTGGATATTGCTCCCCGTAATGCTTCGGGTGCTGCATTGGGAGTAGTCGGTATTGCCAGTTATATCGGTGCCGGATTGCAGGACGTGATGAGCGGTATTCTGATAGAAGGGCAAAAAACGGTTCAGAATGGCGTTGATGTTTATGACTTTACTTATATCAATTGGTTTTGGATTGGTGCTGCTTTGCTTTCGGTGTTGTTTGCTTTGCTGGTATGGAATGCAAAATCAAAAGAAGTGGATTAAAGTGAGTACATTAGGTTAGAATATAAGTCTTTGTTTTCGAGGTATTAGACACCATTCCGGGAAGTAAGTAATGATTGCTTATCTTTCTGGAATGGCTTTTTTATAATCAATTAAATAGAAAGTTTTATGGAAAATTCATTGAATGATGAATTATTGTGTTCATTGAAAGATGAACTTCGTGAAGTAACCGCACAAATCAATGTGCATAGTGAAAAATTAATGGATCTGCTCGACCAAAAAAAAGAATCGTCGGTCAACTGACTCGAGAGATGTCGCATCTCCCGCCTGTCATCATCGAGTATCGGGGAAATCCGAAGCAATATGTCTCTGTTGTGCTCGATGCCATCAATCAGGGTAGGTTGACGTATGACGGAATAGCAAATTGCGAACAGACTTTTCGTGCGTTAGCAAGCGTTGTAGATGTGATAAGCCCTAAGAATGGGAAAACGCTTAGTGTAGAGACGCTGGTGTCTTATGAGAAGAAAAAGCGTGCTGGAGAATTTGAGGAAAAATAATATAAAATAAAAAGAAGATTGTTGTATAGTTGAACAACAATTCGTATATTTGCAGTATGGAAAAGAAACGTAAGATCCGTACATACGGAGGTTACTTTGAGGCTTTCATGGAGACTTTAACCGAAAAGGAACAAGATAAAATCCAGTATGGACTACTCTTGTTGAAAACACAAGAAAGACTCTCCACTAAATTTGTAAAATTTGTTCAGGACGGAGTTTTTGAACTTCGTACAGAATATAATGGTAATATATACCGGGTATTTTTCATTTTTGATGATGGAAATATTGTAGTGTTGTTTAATGGCTTTCAAAAGAAGTCGCAAAAAACACCGGGTAGTGAAATAGATAAAGCATTAAAAATAAAGGAGGAATATTATGCAGATAAACAATCATCAAATAGTAGATTATGACGCTGTTCTTGATGCGAAATTTGGAGCAGAAGGTACTCCCGAACGTGCGGAAGCAGAAGAAAAAGCGTATGCTTTCTACACCGGGCAAATTATCGAAGACGCAAGGAAAAAGGCTAAGATCACTCAAGCAGAGTTAGCCCGGCGTATCGGTTCCGACCGTTCTTATATTTCAAGAGTGGAAAGTGGTCAGACAGAACCTAAGGTTTCTACTTTCTATCGCATCATGAATGCGTTAGGTTGTAGGATCGAATTTTCGATGTCTTTATAAGAAGCGAATCTTTTTTATCCATAATTGCAAATATCGGAATATGATAAAATAGATTGTGCTAATATTTGAAAATATGACAAAGATAGAAAACCAAACCCAGTATGAATGGGCTGTAAAGAGAGTGGAGGATCTTCTTCCGTTAGTGAAGGATGATACTCCTTTGAATGATCCTAACAGCATCGAGTTGGAACTTCTTTCTAATCTTGTTGCCGATTATTCAGAGGAACACTTTTCTTTGGGAGAACCTTCGCTTGTGGATGTTCTGAAGCTTCGTATGTACGAAATGGGGCTCAATCAGAAATCACTGTCACAACTGATAGGAGTTAGTCCTTCGCGTCTTAGTGACTACATTTCCGGAAAATGTGAGCCGACATTGAAAGTGGCTCGTGAAATAAGTAAAAAGCTGAATATTGATGCTAGTATTGTGCTAGGAGTATAACTTCGATTCAGATTAAAAAAAACATGGTGGGAAATTTGAAAAAGATAACTGTCTTTTTCAAATTTCCCACCGTTTTTTTGAGGAAGAAAGAGGAAGAAAAAGGAAAAAGGTGAGGGTAGGTGAGGGTAAATTTCTAACATTCGTATTTTTTTTTTAGAAGAAAATAGAAGAATAGAAATAAGAAATATAAAAATGAAAAGTTGCAAAAGTACCCTCACCAACCCTCACCTTTTTGCGTGCGAAGGAGATGAAATCTTATTCATATAGCCTGTTTGATTTCACCTGTTCCGTATCAATAATGAATACAGTGTATCTTCTCCCGTTTTTTCCCTTATGAAATTCGAAGCCGTGTTTGGACATCACTTTTCCTAGTTGGGCTTTGGTTCCGTGAGAATATTGATACCCCGTCCGTTCGCGAATCAATTCCGCAATTTCAGTGACCGTCAGATAATGCACCTTTTCGAAACGTTCCGGTTTGCGGATATATGTCAACACCAGTTCTTCTTCCGGTGAGTGGAAAATGAAATCCTCGTTGTTCTCTTCAATCCGTGAGTTTTCCGATTGGGTGAACCAATACTGATACCCCGGCTTGTTGAGCAGATACTTGATTTGTGCATACAACTGCGCGTAGTTTATTTTGATAAACTCCATCGAGTCGACATGAAAGCAGAGAAAACGGCGGTTACCTGTGGTGTCGTGAAGCACTTCCTGGTAATTGCATGTGCCGGCAAAAGAAGCCGTATGAGGAAAGTTCTGCGAACGCCGCGCGTATGGCAGGCGGATGCTGATTACTTTGCGGGTGACTAAATCCTTGAAGATATTCAGTTCCCGTCCGCTCATCCCTTCAAACTCATCCAGATTGATAAGCATCGCCTGCGCTATTTTAGCCAGATCATCCTTGTTGCTCGGGTTGATAAGACCGGTAGAAAGATAGGCGCGCAATTCGGGCGGCAGCAGGTTGTTGATAAACGTAGTCTTTCCGATGTTCTGTATTTCGCTGCAAAGCAACAAAACAGTGTGGTTCACCACATCATCTTGTGTGGCGGCAGCGCACATTCCCACCAGATAACGTTCCAGACATTCTACCCAAAATTTCTGGTGACTAGTATGCACGCTGTTGGCAAGGATACCGATATAATCCGTTCCGTCCCATTCAGGCAGCGAGTCTAAATACTCGCGAATAGGATGGTAGGTGATGCTGAAGTCGGAGTAGATCAGATTCTGAATCGTCTTGACGGTGCACGAATAGCCCAGTTCGTTCATCTCCATCCAAATGCTGTTTTCCATCATTTCGTCGAGAATATGGAAAGGTTCCGGTTGCTCCGTGTCCGTTTTCCTTCTGCGATATTCCATGATATGAAGCACTTCGTTGTAGCGTGTATCGTAATTTTCTTTGATATGTTGCTCAATCTGTAACATTCGCTTCTGCGTACTATTCAGCTTGCGGGTGTCGAATTCCTCGTTGTGTCCGTAAGCACTCCCGATCAGTGCGTCCATTTCATCCGCGGGAAGATCGGTGAACTGGCTCTTGATAAAAGCTGCCGCCTCTTCCTGGGGGACGCCGTAGCGATTGTACATACAAGCCAAGCAATGCAGGTAGTTGTTCCGGTTGCCGGTGACGTACTTTTCGGATTTATTGTGATAATAGTTCAGAGTCACCATTAAGGAAGCGTGCGAGGAATGGTAGTTGAGTGCCACTTGTTCGGTGAGGGGATTGTTGTCTGGTGCTGTCGTCTTTTTCTTTTTGCCGGATGCCCTTTTCTTCTTTTGAGACTTGAAGAACATCGGTGGCTGTTCCACGATGACAGCTGTGGCATCGGGATTGAAATAAATATCCGGATCGTAAGAGAACAGGCAAGTGCGGCTAACATCCTGCCCGGAAGTGTCGACCTCAACTCCGCAGAGCTGGGCATAAAAGGAAGCGATTTTGTGATAAGCAGCATGATGGAAATCTTCAATTTCCTGAATTGTTTCGGGCAATGTCCCGTCTGTCCGGCATACACGTACCACGATTTTCAGTCCCATTCCTTTGGGGCTGATGAAAGCGATGCGGGTGTGGGCACACTTTTTTGCCAGTGCGAGGATGCGTGCCAATGCTTCCTGTGTCTGATGGTCGATGTCTACCACGATGTATCCCAGATACTTGACGAGAGTTGCGTTTGAACGTCCTCCCCGGTAGTTGGCTGAAAAGGTGATTTCCGGTAGTTCTATTTTCTTTTCGTTGGCTGCTTTCTCGCCTTGTTCCGCGAAGATTCGGCGCACGTCCTCCACCGTTTCCCGGTATGTGCCGTTGCTGGTGGCCGATACGATTTCTTCTTCTGTCATTTCGGCTATGACGCGGTAAAAGTCTTGAAAGATGGTAAAATGATCCATGTTGGTTTGTTCTTTTTAATTTGCGGTTGCAAAGAAATTTGTTTGTAAAATAATAGAATGGAACTTTTCGTTTTTTCGATTAAGTTCCTAGGGTTCTCCCAAATAGCGTATGATCGTTGCCACCTGCCGGGGAGAGAGAAGGCGGTTGCGGGCACGATAGCCTTCTTGTTCGAGTTCTTGCAGGAGCGGAAGGTTGTAGACAATCCAACGACGTAGTATTTGTAAGGCTACTTTGAGGCATACGTTGGGGTTGTAAAGATGAGCTAGTTCCGACTTTTTATAAGTGCGGATATGAAATGGCTGATCCGGATAATACATGATGAATGATGTTTGGTTTATGCTATAAAGTTACTGAAAATTAATGATTTATTAAAAGAATAACGTCATTATTATTCATAGAATATCAGGAGACTTCGTTGGGGAATCCGGAGGGTGAAAAATGTGTTATCTTTATGTCGTTAACAAATAGGGAACGCGTTCGAAATGTGTGAAATCTTAAAATTATTTTATTATGGCAATGACAGTAACTTATTCAGTAGTGCCGCGCAAGAATCCTGCCAAAAAGGATGAGTCGGCAAAGTATTACGCGCAGGCACAGGCTTCGGGGGAGTTGGATTTTGAAGAGTTGTGCGAGGGAATCACCAGTCGGTCTACCTGTACGGAGACAGATGTGCGTGCCGCTATTTCGGGTATTCTTTATGAGGCGAAGCGTGCGTTGAAAGCGGGAAGAATAGTCCGGCTGGGTGATTTGGGCAGTTTGCAGATCGGGTTGAACAGTGAAGGAGCTGTGTCGGTCAAGGAGTTTTCAAGTTCGCTGATTACGGCTGCCCATATTATTTTCCGTCCCGGAAAGACGTTGGCGGACATCACGAAGATTCTTAGCTATCAGCAGGTAACGACGCGTGCGGTGGCTCAAACGGGCGGTAGCGGCAATGAAGGAGAAGACGATGACAAAGGTTCCGGTGGCGGTTCAGACGGTGGTGGAAGCGGAGAAGCTCCGGATCCGGCAGCATGATAACTTTAATATTGGATCAAATGAAAGAAATTGTAACTAAGATTTTGGATGTAATCATGTTCCTTGTGCCTTTCTTCGGAAAAAGAAAGCGGAACAGAATTGTGAGAGAGGTGCGCTTCAATGCTACCCATAAGGAAGTGTGTAATGTGAAAACGACGGAAAGGGAAAAGGACGATGAGAAAGATTAGTCTGATTGTGATTCACTGCTCTGCTACCCGTGTCGATCGCGACTTCACGGCGAAGGATGTGGACACTGCCCATCGCTTTCGGGGCTTTTCGTGTTGGGGGTATCATTATTACGTTCGCAAGTCGGGACAGATAGAGCCGATGAGGGATGAAGATACGGTGGGTGCTCATGCACGCGGTTTTAATGCGATTAGTTTAGGGGTGTGCTATGAAGGCGGGCTGGATGAGAACGGAAAGGCAGCGGATACACGCACTTCCCGCCAGAAAGAGGCGATGCATCGTCTGGTAAGCGAGTTGTTGCAGCGTTATCCGGATGCAAAGGTGGTCGGTCACCGGGACTTGAGCCCTGACACTAATTATAATGGAATTGTTGACCCTTGGGAGCGGATCAAAGAGTGTCCCTGTTTCGAGGCGAAAGCAGAGACATGGTGATTTTTATCCTATTTATTACTGTGGTGGTTAATTGACCACCACAGTAGTGAAATACTCTTTAAATACCTCCGCGGCTTTTTCAAGTTGTTCGGGGGTATTTTCTTTTACGTCTTTCAGCTTGTATTCTTGCTCCATCGCTTCATACTTATGTACGCCTAGTGTATGATAAGGCAGGATTTCCACTCGTTGAATCATCTTGTATTTTCCCAAGGTCTCTCCCAGTTGGCGGATGTCTTCCTCGAAATCGCTGTATCCGGGCACTAATACATAACGCAGCCAGAAAGGTTTCTCGTTTTCTTCCAGCCATGCTGCCGTGCGGATGGTTTGTTCGTTACTTCTTCCGGTCAGTGCCTGATGGCGTGCCGGATTGAACTCTTTAATATCCAGCAATACAAGATCCGTCAGTTTGAAAAGTTCTTCTACTTCTTCGTTCCAGATACCGCCGTTGCTGTCTATGCACACGTGTATTCCCTTTTCTTTCAGTTCACGCACTAGAGGAACCAGTGCTTTGGCCTGAAACGTAGGTTCTCCTCCGGAGAAAGTGACTCCTCCGCGTTTCCCGAAAAAAGGACGTTGGCTCATAGCCATGCGGACAATCTCTTCCGGTGGGGTAGGTGTACCTCCTTTTCCGGCTATTGTGTCGGGGTTGGCACAATACAGGCAGCGGAAATTGCATCCTTGAAGAAAAACGACGAGCCGTAAGCCCGGCCCGTCGAATGTTCCCATACTTTCGTATGAATGTACGTTTATCGTCATATTGAGTAGATCTGATTACATACGTTCGTGGAAGCTACGGCTGATAACCTCCAATTGATGTTCGCGGCTCAACTTCACGAAGTTTACGGCATAACCGGAAACACGGATGGTGAGTTGCGGATATTTTTCCGGATGTTCCATGGCGTCGTAAAGCATTTCACGGTTCAGTACGTTCACGTTCAGGTGGTGAGCGCCTTTGGTGAAGTAACCATCCATCATTGTCACCAGATTTTCTACGCGATCTTCTTCAGTAGCTCCCAGTGATTTCGGAACGATAGAGAAGGTGTTGCTGATACCGTCTTGTGAGTCGCGGTAACGTAATTTCGCTACGGAACTCAAAGAGGCGATAGCACCGTTCTTGTCACGTCCGTGCATCGGGTTGGCTCCCGGAGCAAAAGCGACACCTTTGGCGCGTCCGTCGGGAGTAGCACCTGTCTTCTTGCCATACATCACGTTGGAAGTGATGGTGAGCAAAGACAGAGTAGGACGGGCATTTTTGTAAACCGGAAGTTTCTTCAATTCTTCGCTGAAGAAATAGACCAGGTCAACACCCAGGTGGTCTACCTTGTCGTTGTCATTACCGAAGCAAGGGAACTCACCTTGAATATCGAAACCTTCTGTCAGACCGATGTCGTTGCGGCGTGCAGTCACTTTGGCATATTTGATGGCCGACAGTGAATCGAGGGCGATAGAAAGTCCGGCTACACCGTAAGCAAGATTGATGCGTGGGTTGGTATCTACAAGAGCCATTTGGGCTTTTTCGTAGTAATACTTATCATGCATATAATGGATGATGTTCATCGCTTCGTTGTAAACACGGGCGATTTCTGTCAATACCTTCTTGTAGTTGCTCATTACTTCTTCGAAGTTGAGGACATCACTTGTCAGTACGGGGATGTTTTTCACCATTACCGTACCGGTGTTTTCGCAACGTCCGCCGTTGATGGCAAGCAACAGGGCTTTTGCCAGGTTGCAACGTGCGCCGAAGAATTGGATTTGTTTTCCGATTTCCTGATAAGATACGCAGCATGCGATTCCGTAATCGTCAGACTGGCGCACTTCACGCATCAGGTCGTCGTTTTCATATTGGATGGAAGAAGTGTCGATAGATACTTTTGCGCAGAATTCTTTGAATCCTTCCGGCAGTTCCGGGCTCCACAATACAGTCAGGTTCGGTTCCGGTGAAGGGCCGAGGTTGTAGAGTGTTTGCAGGAAGCGGAAAGAAGTCTTTGTCACCTTGGTACGTCCGTCGTTGAGGCGTCCACCCAGGGATTCGGTTACCCATGTCGGGTCGCCGGCAAAGATGTCGTTGTAAGATTGCATACGCAGGTGACGCACCATACGCAGTTTGATGACAAACTGGTCGATCAGCTCCTGTGCGAAAGATTCTGTGATGGTTCCTTTGCTCAATTCATATTCCATATAAATGTCGAGGAACGAAGAGACGTTACCTAGTGACATAGCAGCACCGTCTTGTTCTTTTACGGCAGCAAGGTAAGCCATGTATACCCATTGTACTGCTTCTTGTGCGGTGTAGGCAGGACGGCTCAAGTCGAGTCCGTAGTATTCGCCCATTACCTTCATGTCTTTTAATGCTTTGATTTGCTCTGCCACTTCTTCGCGCAGGCGGATGCGGGCTTCGGTCATCGGACCGGTAAGGTTACGCAAATCTTCTTTTTTTGCCTCAATCAGTCGGTCGATACCATAGAGAGCCATACGGCGGTAGTCGCCGATGATACGTCCGCGGGCATAGTTGTCAGGAAGTCCGGTGAGGAATCCCAGAGAACGGAACGAACGGATTTCTTCGGTATATACGTCAAATACTCCGTCGTTGTGCGTCTTGCGGTAGTGAGTGAATATATCTTTTACGCGGTCGTCCACTTCCACGCCGTTTTCGTGGCAGGCTTTGCTTACCACATTGATACCTCCGAAAGGCTTGATGGCACGTTTCAGAAGTTCGTCTGTCTGCAGACCGACGATCAGTTCGTTTTCTTTGTCGATATATCCGGCTTTATGAGAAGTGATGGTTGAGACGGTGACATTATCCAGTGAGCGTACTCCGTTATTGGCTCTTTCTTCTGCCAGTGCTTCGAGGCAGCGGTTCCATACAGCTTTTGTGCGTTCGGTAGGTCCTTCGAGGAAAGAAGCATCTCCGTAATACGGAGTGATGTTATGACTTACGAAATCTCTGACATTGATTTCAGTGCTCCAAAGACCGTCTTTAAAGATCTTATTTAATTCCATAAATGATAAAATTAGAAGTTGTAGTTATCCTTTTCTTTAGAGCGCACAAAGTTACAACGTTTTTTCATATAATCAGCATAAATATGCTCTATTTTATGTTTTTCAACATAAAATACCTAGATATTGCTATTCTTTGGAAATGATGTTCGTGATTTTTTTTTGTGAAAACTCTTGTAAGTTTAAAATATATTCGTACCTTTGCACCGCTTTTAACGAAAGGCACTTCTGATAAAGAAGTTTTGGAGAGGTGGCAGAGTGGTCGATTGCGGCGGTCTTGAAAACCGTTGTACTGCGAGGTACCCGGGGTTCGAATCCCTGTCTCTCCGCTAGAAAGCAGCTTTTTGCTGCTTTCTGTTTTTATGGAGAGTTTTTTCTCTAGTTGGTAATTGTAAGGAGAGGTGCTCGAGTGGTTGAAGAGGCACGCCTGGAAAGCGTGTATACCTCTAAAGGGTATCACGAGTTCGAATCTCGTTCTCTCCGCATCATTTTTTTACATTTTAATATTAATGAACGGCTGTTTTGACTTATCAAGGCAGCCGTTTGTTTTATATTGTTTTCGGGAATTCGGTTATTCCAATTCTTCAATAATCTTCTTTACATCTACCGGTTGTAATCGACCATATACCTTCTCGCCGATCATCACTACCGGAGCCAGTCCGCAGGCGCCTACACAACGCAGACAGTCTAATGAGAACTTTCCGTCCGGGGTAGTGTCACCGACTTCGATACCTAATACACGTTTGAACTCTTCCAGCAGTTTTTCTGAACCACGTACATAACAAGCTGTACCCATGCAAACAGAGATGGGATGTTTTCCTTTGGGAGTCATGGTAAAGAAAGTATAGAAAGTGACGACACCATACACTTTCGATACGGGAATTCCAAGTTTGGAAGCGATAATCCGTTGCGTTTCCTCGGGTAGATACCCTTGCAAATGCTGTGCCTCATGCAAAATATTGATAAGTTCGCCCGGTTTGTTTCCATGCTTGTCGCAGATCGTTTTGATTTGCTCTGCCATGTCACAGGCTAGTTTGATATCTGACATAATACTCTTCATTTAAAAGTTAATCAATCGCTTTGTTGAAATAATGCGTATGCAGGAGAGTTTCCGATTTCTCACCTAGCGGTTTGCCGAGATAATCCTCGTATAATGTCTTGATATACGGATTCTCGTGCGATTTGCGCAAAGGTTTGTTGGCGTCTTCACGGTAAAGTGCGTTGGCGCGTGCATAGAGTATTTCCGAGTTGCCGTGATGCAAAGGCTGCCCGCCGCCACCGATACAGCCTCCGGGGCAAGCCATAATTTCGATTACATGATATTCGTTATGTCCGTTCCGTATATCTTCCAGTAGATGACGAGCGTTGCCTAGTCCGTGTGCGATGCCTACTTTTAATTCAAATCCGTTTAGGTTAATGGTAGCACGACGGACGCCATTTAGTCCGCGTACCTGTTCGAAATTTACATTTTTCAAAGGTTCTCCGGTATAGATTTCATAGACAGAACGGAGGGCGGCTTCCATTACACCACCTGTTGTTCCGAAAATGACACCGGCACCTGTCGATTCACCCATCGGGTTGTCGAATGGGCTGTCCAGTACGAGAGGGAACCCGATATTGGCACGTTTAATTAGTCGTGCCAGTTCACGGGTAGAGATAGAATAATCCACATCGGGGATACCGTTCACTTTGAATTCATCACGTGCACATTCGTACTTTTTAGCCAGACAAGGCATGATAGATACGACAACCAGTTTTTCTCTGGGTATGCCCATTTTCTCCGCCCAATAGGATTTGGCAATGGAACCGAACATCTGTTGTGGGGAGCGGGCGGTGGACGGAATGTCCAGCATGTCCGGGAAATGATGTTCGAAGAAGTTGACCCATGCCGGACAGCAGGAAGTCAGGATAGGTAATCGTACGGATTTATCTCCGTTGAGATAACGTGTCAGGCGGTTTAGTATTTCCGATCCTTCTTCCATGATGGTGAGGTCGGCGGCAAAATCAGTATCGAATACATAGTCGAATCCCAGTTCGCGAAGTGCATACACCATTTTCCCGGTTACCAGAGTGCCGGGAGGAAATCCGAATTCTTCACCTAGGGCCGCCCGTACGGCAGGTGCGGTCTGCACAATCACTACTTTGTCCGGATTAGCCAGATCGTCGAGCAGACGGTTGGTGTAGTCACGTTCTGTTAATGCGCCTACGGGACAGACAGCCACGCACTGACCGCAGTAAGTACATTCACTTTCCGTCATCATTCGGTCAAAGGCAGGAGCGATGGTTGTATTGAATCCGCGACGGATGGCACCCAATGCTCCGACCGTCTGTACATCATTGCAAACACTTTCACAACGGCGACAGAAAATGCATTTATCCATATTACGGACGATAGAAGCGGTAATTTCCCGTTTGCGGGGGGACAGCTCACCGCCATTGAAAGGCATTTCGCGAATGTTGAAACGCAGTGCTAACGTTTGGAGCTCGCAGTTGCCGCATTTAGGGCAAGTGAGGCAGTCATTGGGGTGATCCGAAAGGATCAGTTCAGCCACCACTTTGCGAGCGTTCATTACGCGCAGGGTACTGGTTTTTACTACCATGCCCTCCGTGCAACGGGTAGCGCAGGCAGGAGCCAGGTTGCGCCGTCCCATCACTTCAACCACACAAATACGGCAGGAAGCCGGATTATTTTTTATACAGGTTCCTTTCAGGTCGATATGACACAGCGTAGGTATATTGATACCGATTTTGATAGCGGCTTCAAGAATAGTGCTTCCCTCGGGCACAGTGATGAAATGACCGTCTATCTGGAGAGTAATTTGTTTTTCTTCCATAGTAAATAAGATTTTAGCAGACAAGAATAGCGTTGAATTTGCAGCGTGCCATACACATGCCGCATTTGATACATTTATCGGGAGCAATGACATGTGGCTTACGCACCAGTCCGCTGATAGCATCCGCCGGACAGTTTTTGGCGCATAGATGACAACCAATGCAACGTTCCGGACTGATGGTATATGTTAATAGTGATTTACATTGCTTGGCGCGACAAGTCTTATCCCGCACGTGCTCCATATATTCATCGTAGAAGTTATCCAATGTGGATAAAACGGGATTCGGAGAGGTTTGTCCCAGTCCGCAGAGGGCCGTATCTTTGATGACTTGTCCCAAAGTGGCAAGTGTGTCCAGGTCTTTTTCTGTGCCTTTTCCTTCTGTAATCTTGTTCAGTAGTTCCAACAGACGTTTGTTTCCAATGCGGCAAGGTGTGCATTTCCCGCAGGACTCTTCCACTGTAAAATCCAGATAAAAGCGGGCTACGGATACCATGCAGTCGTCCTCATCCATGACAATCATCCCTCCTGAACCCATCATGGAACCGGCCGAGAGAAGGTTGTCAAAGTCAATGGGAGTGTCCAGATGTTTTTCTGTCAGACAGCCGCCTGACGGTCCTCCTGTTTGTACAGCTTTGAACTTCTTTCCGCCTTTGATGCCTCCTCCGATTTCGTAGATTACTTCCCGAAGAGTAGTTCCCATCGGCACTTCGATCAGTCCGACATTATTAATCTTTCCGGCAAGAGCAAACACTTTGGTTCCTTTGGAACGTTCTGTGCCAATCGTTGCAAACCAGTCGGCTCCTTTGGTTAGAATAATGGGAATATTGGCAAGCGTTTCCACATTATTTACATTGGTTGGTTTTCCCAGATAACCGGATTCGGCAGGGAAGGGAGGTTTCAGAGTCGGCTCTCCCCGTTTTCCTTCCATCGAATGAATAAGGGCAGTTTCTTCTCCGCAGACAAAAGCTCCGGCTCCGTATCGTATTTCTATGTCGAAACTGAAATCTGTTCCTAAGATATGATCTCCTAGTAATCCGTATTCGCGTGCCTGATTGATAGCTGTTTTCAGTCGGTTGATAGCTAACGGATATTCGGCACGGATATATACTAATCCTTTAGTGGAACCAATGGAATAACCGCAGACACACATCGCTTCTACAATCGAATGTGGGTCGCCCTCCATAATGGAACGGTCCATGAATGCACCGGGATCTCCTTCGTCGGCGTTACAAACCACGTATTTGACATCTGACTGTTGCTTGTTGGCAAATTCCCATTTCAGTCCCGTCGGGAAACCGCCACCACCACGTCCGCGAAGTCCCGAACGTTTGATAATATCAATAACGTCCGTCGGCTTTTTGTTAAGCAGGCAATCGGCCAATGCAAAGTATCCTTCACGGGCGATATACTCTTCAATATTTTCGGGATCGATAAAACCACAGTTACGCAATGCGATGCGGAGTTGTTTCCGGTAGAAATCCATGTGCTTGGAGTCGCTGACGGTATGTTCCGTTTTGGGATCTACATACAGCAACCGTTCGATTCTTCGTCCTCCGATGATATGCTCGTTGATGATTTCTTCCGCATCTTCGGGAGTGACTTGGGTGTAAAAGGTATTATCGGGGATAATTTTCACGATAGGACCTTTTTCACAGAAGCCGAAACAGCCTACGGTGATGACTTCTACTTTGTCGGTGATTTCGTTCTTTTGGATGGCTTTTAGAAGATTGTCTGTAATACCCTGGCTGGAAGATGCCTTACAGCCTGTACCACCGCAGATCAGAATCTGAAGATGTTGCGCACCGGATGCCAGTCCGTAACACTTTTCAGTCACCTTTTCATTACTTTCTTCGCGCAATGAAAGATTGTGCTCTGCTCTCTTCCTGATTGTTGCCAAATCATGGATAGATAAAATTTTCATAAGTATCAGAATTGTTAGTCGGTTTTTTGCAAATATAATTCTTTGTTTGAAATAACAGCGTAGTCTCGTACAAATAAAATTGTTCTTTGACGGAGGATTTAGGTAAATAAATCTCTATCTTCGTATTTAATAGGTATCAAACCTAAAAAAAGAAAATTGAAGTATGAGACGAATTTTACTTGGACTATGTTTTCTATCCTTTCTGAACAGCGCATCCGGACAAGAGATTCCTTTGCCGGAAAAGATGCCGCAGACACATCCGCGGGTACTGACTACTCCGGCGGGAAAGCAGGAAACATGGAAGCTGATTAAAAAAGAAGAATGGGCGAAAGATGTTTTCAATAAATTGAAGGAACGGACGGAAGTATATACGAACCTGACGGATGCTCAACCGGCGTGGTTGCTGTCTCGTTTGGCAATGTACTGGAAGTCTCATGCCACGGAAGTATATGTGAAAGGTGAAACGTTCGACCATGCAGGTGGTGAAAAAGCTCCTTATCCCACTGTGCGTTACACAGGAACCCGTGGCACAGCTGCTACCCACGGCCGTCCCAAATTGGCGGATGTCGTTCCTTATGATGATGAGGATGGGAATGTCACTTTCTGCAATAATGCACTTCCCGACCGTCCTATGGAGAGTGTACACCCATCCAAAACAGGCCGGAATATTGAAAGCCTGAACTGCGAAATCCTGGGAATTGCCCGTGATGCCGCTTTCCTTTATTGGATGACGGATGAAGAGAAATTCGCTAAACTTGCCGCGGGGGTCTTTGATACATATATGACAGGTATTTATTATAGAAACGTGCCCATCGACCTGAATCACGGCCATCAGCAAACATTGGTAGGATTGACTTCTTTCGAAGTCATCCATGAAGACGCACTCCATATCGCTGTCCCTTTATACGATTTTCTATATAATTATCTAAAGGCCAATTACCCGGATAAAATGGAAATCTACGCCGGAGCTTTTAAGAAATGGGCGGATAATATCATAGCGAACGGTGTACCTCATAACAACTGGAATTTGCTACAGGCACGGTTTATTATGAATGTCGGATTGGTATTGGAAGACAATAAAGAATATGCCGACGGAAAAGGACGTGAATATTATATCGACTATGTGATGAACCGTTCCAGCATCCGCCAATGGAGTCTGACGCAATTGGCAGATTATGGTTTCGATATAAATACGGGAATTTGGGCAGAATGTCCGGGATATAGCAGTGTGGTAATCAATGATTATGCCAATTTTGTGAATCAGTTTGATACGAATCTGCAATATGATTTGGTGAAAGCAATGCCTGTATTGTCGAAAGCGGTAGCAACCACTCCCCAATATCTGTTTCCCAACCGTATGATTTGTGGCTTTGGAGATACGCATCCGGGATATTTGAGTACGAACTTCTTTATCCGTATGATACAGAATGCACAGGCGAACGGGAAGAAAGAACAGGAAAACTATTTCACGGCTTTATTGAAATGCCTGAACCCGGATTTGGGAAATGATAAAACAGAAAAGAAGAATGTGCGTGTATCTGTCAATTCTTTCTTTGAAGATAAACCGCTGGCGCTAAATCCCAAAGTGCAGCCGGGAAAGATAGAAGATTATGTTTCTCCTTTGTTTTATGCTCCCAATGTGTCATGGCTGGTACAGCGCAACGGTATGCATCCGCGCAACAGTTTGATGATTTCGTTGAATGGCAGTGAAGGGAACCACATGCACGCTAACGGCATTTCGATGGAACTTTATGGAAAAGGATACGTACTGGGGCCGGATGCAGGTATCGGGCTTTTCCTGTATAGCGGACTGGATTATGCGGAATATTATTCTCAATTCCCCAGTCATAATACAGTTTGTGTGGATGGAATATCGAGCTATCCGGTGATGAAAAGTAATCATTCTTTTGATTTGCTTTCCTGTTTCCCGGCATCAGCGGAACCGGGCAAAGCATTTACGTCCGTTACTTACAGTAACCTTTATTTTCGTGAACCGGAAAGCAGGGCGGATCAGACCCGTATGATGAGTATTGTCACTACCGGGGCGGAGACGGGGTATTATGTCGATGTATTCCGCAGCCGGAAAGAGAAAGGAGGCGATAAGATGCACGATTACTTCTATCACAACCTTGGACAGACTTTGACATTGACGGCAGCAGATGGCAGCGACCTGAATCTCCAGTCTACGGAAGAACTCGCCTTTGCAGGCGCACATCTTTACGCTTATTCCTATTTATATGATAAGAAAGTGGCTGCAACCAATAAGGATGTCAAGGCAACTTTCACCATAGATATGAAAGATAAGGACGGCGATGATATATACATGAATCTTTGGATGAAAGGCGAACCGGATCGTGAAGTCTTTACGGCTTTGGCGCCAATGACCGAAGGGCTAAGCCGTACACCGAATATGCCCTATAATATAAAGGAGCAGCCGACGCTGACATTTGTTGCCCGTCAGCATGGAGAAGCTTGGAATCGTCCTTTTGTCTCGATATATGAACCGAGTACGAAAAAGGAACCGTCTGCTATTCAGTCCGTCTCTTACTTTGATGCAGAAGGAGCAGGTTTGGAAGACTTTGCCGGTATCTGTGTGAAAAGCAAAAACGGACGTATAGATCATATCTTCTCTCTATCTGATGCTGCACAAACCGCTATTTATCAAGGAATGAAAGTGAAAGCGGATTATGCTGTTATCAGCAATGAATATGCAGGAAACCGGACGTTGTTTTTAGGGAATGGGACCCAATTGGTTGCACCCGGGGTAATGATTCAGACCGACAATGCCGCTAATGTATTGCTCGAAAAGAAAGAAGGGAAATGGTATATTATTTCTTCTGCTCCCTGTACGGTTGTTATCGGCGATAAGAAGATAAAATCCGATGCTTCGTCGGAGCCTATGTTGTTGCGTATCTGATGTTTCATTGGTAATAAAGAAAAATTGTATATCTTATCCGTAGTATGGTATATTATGGCCTAAGATGGAAATTGTTGCAATAAAAAACAAAAAAAGCGTGTTTAAACGTTTTTAATACTATATTTTTTCTAATTTTGTGGCTTTCTGTCCAAGTAGTATATAAAATGGACAGTAAGCCCTTTTTTTGTGGGTAAATATTTAGTGGGAAATATTTAGTGGGAAATAAATGATGGTATATGTGATGAGAAATGGTCGCAGGGTAATAGCTGCGTTATCATTTCTGTTATTATGTTGTGGTGTACATGTGCACGCACAACGGGTGGCTGTAAAGACAAATGCATTGGGTTGGCTGACCGCCAGTCCGAATGTAGAAGCAGAATTTGTATTGGGTAGTCATGTCTCCTTGAACATGGGGATTGCTGCGAACCCAATCAGTACAGACAACTTTAAAACGACTTTCACGCATTTTCAGCCTGAAGTTCGTTACTGGCTAAATCGTCCGATGGTGAGTCATTTTCTTGGAATCACCGCTTTCGTGAATAATTTTGATATGATGGTAAAAGATGTGCATCACAAAGGCGATGCATACGCCGCCGGTTTGACCTATGGATACGCATGGGTGCTGGGCGATCATTGGAACATCGAAGCAACTGCCGGAGTGGGTGTGTTGCGCTACCGTCAGTTTAAGTATGATAAGGGTACTCCGAAACCGGGTGCGGTCAACGATAGTAAGACCACCATTGCACCTGTCAAACTGGGGGTATCCTTTGTTTATATTATTCGATAACGAACATTAGCTAGTCAGAAAAGAGAATGAAAATCAATTTGAAACGTGATAGATTAACAGGTATACTTCTCGTGGCGATGATGTTCGTCGGTATGAATGTATCCGCCCAACGGATCCGCGTGCAGGGGCATATCACAAACCCGCAGGGAAAAAGTGTTCCGAATGTAAATGTGTTGAATCCGGTCAATGACGAACGTATAGAAATGTCCGACGAGGATGGCCGTTACAGTGTCTTGGTTGAGAAAAACGGCTCGTTGAAGTTTACATGTGTCGGTTATGAAGACAAAACAGTGAAGGTGGCAGGAAAGCAGATTCTGAATGTAGTATTGAAAGATGCCGTCATCGAACTGGACGAAGTTACAATTACTTCCAAAGTGAAGGACAAAGTGATTCCGGAACCTACGGACATCGAAATCAAAGGTAATTATTTCCATCTGAAAACTCGTGTCCCGGTGCCTAAGGAGATGTTTAACTCACATCGTCGCTTGGTATTGCAGCCTTCCATTTATGATGTGACACTGAAAAAGCGTCTGTTGATGCGTCCTGTTGTATTCGACGGGGATACTTATAATACAACGCAAAATCGAATGTACGATTATGATATGGATAAAGATCCTTTGCACGATTACATCCGTGTGAAAACTACTTCTTCACGCAAGGGGGATATTATTGCTTACCATGATTCTATCTATATAGAATATCTGCAACATGACTACCGTGCAGATGTGCATCTGGCGATGGAAAATTACCGGAATATCATTTATCGTGACTCTTTCTCCATTGCACGCGGAACGGTCAACCCGCTTCGCTTCTTGGAGTATAAATTCTCCGCTTTCAGCCTGACGGACGAGAAATACCTTCCGAAACCCGTGATGCAGTTGCGGGATACGAAAGGTGAGGTAAACTTAACCTTCCTGGTAGGTAAAGCCGACCTGGATGATAAGAATCCACAAAATCAGGTGGAACTGAACCGGTTGAATCAGGAATTGCGTGGTATTGAGACGAACCCGGATGCCTCTTTGAAGAGTTTTCATATTACGGGGGTGGCTTCGCCGGACGGTTCTTACGCGACGAATCTTCGTCTGGCAAAATTGCGTACGGATAAGGCCCTGGAACGTATACTGGCACAACTGGACCCGGAAACACGTAAACTGTTGGAGGTGAAATCGGATGCATCGGTTGCCTCCTGGAAGGAGGTAGCTGAATTGCTGAAAAAAAACTCCAAGCCGGAACTGGCTAAAGAAGTAGAGGACTTAATCAAACAATATACAGCTACTCCTTACCGGTTGAATGGGGTCTTGAAATCGAAACCTTTCTACAAGGAACTTGCGGCTACTTATTTGCCTAAATTGAGAAAGGTGCAATATACCTATGGTTATTCAATCTTCCGTTCTTTGACGGACGACGAGATTAGAGAACTTTACAGAAAGAATCCGAAGGAACTGACCCGTTTCGAATATTACCGTATGATTACGACAGCAAAAACTCCCGACGAAAGGGAAAAGTATTGTAGGGAAGCTCTTGAACTTTATGATAACTTTACGTATGCAGCCAATGAACTGGCAGTGGCAACGATACAGAAAGATACTCCGGATTCACGTATTCTCGAACCGTTTGTCAGTAAATCGGCACCGGCGGAGTTATTGTCTAATCAGGCTATTGCCTTGCTACACGAAGGGAAATATACAAAAGCGGATTCAGTCTTGACATTGGTTCCCGAAGAAGCGGTTTCTGAAGATTTGCAGGCCATCGTTCAGGCATTGGCCGGTTATTATAATGATGCTTTCGAAAAGGTGGCGGCTACCAGCCCTTTCAATGAGGTGGTGATGCTGCTGGCAATGAAGAAGAATCAGGAAGCATGGGATAAGATTTCTACCATAGATGTAGAGACCGCCCGCGAATATTATATAAAAGCGATTGCCGCCAACCGCCTGGAGAAAATAGGTGATGCGATTATGAGCATTGAGAAGGCCCTTGAACTTGATCCTTCCTTATTGGAAGTAGCGAAGGTGGACGGTGATATTATTGACTTGCTGCCGGAAGAGCAGAAAATTAAATAATGATATATACAACAAGAGTAAACGATGAATATCTTCAGAATCAACAATAAATATGTAGCAGTGGCAATCTTCCTGATGCTTGCTGTTACCTTACAGGCACAGGATTATGGTGCATTGCAATATATGTTACAGAAACGGCCTGCAAATGAAAAGTTCGAGAGCAATAAATTCAATGAACATCTCTTTTTCTCTGCCGGAATAGGGCCATACAGCTTGTTAACAAGTGGAGATAGTCAGGATGGAATGGGAATGACCGCCCATCTCTTTATGGGAAAGTGGATTACTCCGGTTCATGGACTTCGGATAGGGGTGAATTTAGGTTATCTGCCGTCGAGTATCTACGATTCTAAAATAAAAATGGGTGGCGGCAGCCTGGACTATCTGTTGAATATGTCCTCCCTGGCATACGGATACAATGCAAACCGTTGTTTTGAGTTAGTAGGGATTGCAGGTATAGAAGCCGGTTATTCTAAGGTGGGCGACAATAGCGATCGTTCCGAAAAGTATCCGGATTTGAAAGGTGGTGGTCAGCTTTATTATGGTGCTCATCTCGGTTTACAGGGAAATGTACGTCTTTCTTCTACATTGGATTTGTTTGTAGAACCGCGGATCGGATGGTATAATGACGGTTTTGCGTATACGGAAAGTTGGAGAAACTATAAAATGGCTGGTTCGGTTCTGGTAGGTCTGACCTATATGCCTGCTGCTCCGATGGGAACTAAGATTCATTTCGATGATTTCGATAAAAGTTCCTTCCTGAATCATATGTTTATCTCTTTATCCGGTGGTATCAGTACACTGAAAGTTCCGGGAATCAAGAATACGATTAAAGGATTAGGTCCCCAGTTCTCTGCCGGAATCGGTAAATGGTTCAGTCCTTCTTCCGGTCTGCGTTTGTCCGGGACGGTTGGACTTTCAGACACCCCTTCGGGCAGTGCAAGCGGCTACTTTAAACATGTCGATCTGCATGCGGACTATCTGTTGAATATCAATAATGTTCTTTGGGGATATGATGAAGACAGAATATTTAGTCTGATCGGTATTGCCGGAGTTAACCTGGCAGGTACGAAAGGAGTGGATAAAACCGCCAAGTATGCTCCGGGAATAGGAGTCGGTGTGCAAGGAAGTTTCCGTATCAACCGTTCTGTGGATTTATTTATAGAACCTCGCCTCAATGTGTATAATAAGAGATATGCAGGAGGTCGCGGAGTAGGTGGCAATACGGATCAGCTCGGAGAGTTGAATTTTGGTTTGACTTATCATACGATTGACCGTGCGGCACGTCCGAAGAACGGATTCTCAAGCAATCACATCGCAGACAATCTGTTTATGACTTCGGGAATCGGTGTGCAAATGTTCCTGAATAAGACGAATCTTGAAAACCTTGGTTCTTTAGGTCCGCAGGCTTCTGTCTCTATCGGTAAGTGGTTGAGCCCTTATTCCGGTTTGCGCCTGGTGGGTACGGGTGGATTCTTTACGAACTATGTAGTTCCGGGAAGTGTTAAAGCGGGCAAACTTAGACATGCCAGCGTCAGTGGTGGTCTTGATTACTTGTGGAACATAACGTCTACCATGAGTGGATATAATTCCGATCGTATCTTTGATTTAATAGGTTCGGTAGGTGTCAACCTTGCTTATACTTCCAAATCAGACCATAAGTTCCAACTGGGTATTAATGCAGGCATACAGGGATTATGGCATGTGAATGATTTTCTCGGTTTGTACATTGAACCGCAGATTCGCTTGTATGGAGATAAATTCATTGAAGGTAATCTGGGCTTTATGCAGAAAGACGTAATGGTAGGAGTCAATGCAGGTTTCCACTATCGCTTTGTTCCTTATTCAAAAGCAGCCAATCGCAGCGTGTTTGGTCAGGATGACAAGCGTTACTTCATCTCCGGTGCACTTGGATTGGGTAGCTTGCTCGTAGCCAACAAAGATTTGGTGAAGAATGCAGGTGTAGAAGCAAAAGGAAGCATAGGTAAATGGTACACTCCGTTATCTGCATGGCGGGTAAATGGAACAATTATGTACAAGGCCAAAACGTCGTCGAAGATGAATCTTCATTATGCCGGTTTGGGTATGGATTATATGATGAGTCTGGCCACATTGGCAAAAGGATACAGCCCCGACCATGTGATAGATGTTGTTCCTTTTGTGGGAGTTACGGCCGGACTGGTACGCCGTTACGGTAAGTTCCGAGCAGTGCCGGGACTGGATGCCGGTGTGCAGGTAAAGCTGAAAGTGGCTTCTTCTTTGTATCTGTATGCCGAACCTAAAGTCGGTATCCGTACCGATACATACGATGGCTCCGAACAGGGAAGACCTGACCGCGTAGCTTCCATGGTAGGTGGATTATTGTACAGATTCAAGATGCCTACTTTCCAATAAGAAGAAAAATAAGAAATCGAATAAAAAGGGTTGCGCAATACCGGATTAGTGATTGTGCAACCCTTTTTGTATTCCATTTCCAAGAAATTACGGTTACATAAACGTTACATTAATATTACTTCCATTTCTACCTGATAATGAATAAAATGAATCTTTAGAATTCATTTTCTCCCTTGCTATTCTCCTCTACTTTTGCTCCAGAAATTAAAACGAAAACGTATGAAAACGATTACTGAAGCAATATCGAAACAAAGTTCAAACAGAAGATTAGCCGATTTCCTCTTTATTCTATGGGCAGGTGGAGCAGCCCTTCTTTCTTACTCACTGGTTTATGCATTGCGTAAACCTTTCACAGCTGCTACTTTTGACGGGATAGAAGCATTCGGTTTTGATTATAAAGTACTGGTTACTATCATTCAGATAGCAGGTTATCTGATAGCCAAGTTTATAGGTATCAAGTTGATTTCCGAATTGAAGAGAGAGAATCGCCTGAAGTTTATACTCGTTTCCATTGCCGTAGCGGAATTGTCATTGGTTGCGTTCGGAGCACTTCCCACTCCTTATAATATGTTTGCCATGTTCTTCAATGGATTGTCATTGGGCTGTATGTGGGGAGTTATTTTCAGTTTTATCGAAGGTCGCCGCACTACGGATATTTTGGCCAGTCTTTTAGGAATCAGTATTGTTATCAGTTCGGGAACGGCAAAATCCATCGGATTGTTCGTTATGAATACATTGAACGTCAGCGAATTTTGGATGCCGGCACTTATCGGTGCTTTTGCACTTCCTTTATTGGCTCTTTTGGGATATAGCTTAACCCGTTTGCCACAACCTACGGCACAAGATATAGAACAAAAAAGTAGTCGTGTAACTCTGAATGGCAAGCAACGGAAAGAACTGTTCATCGACTTTATGCCATTTCTTGTATTATTGTTTGTAGCTAACCTAATGTTGGTAGTGCTTAGAGATATTAAGGAAGATTTCCTGGTGAAGATTATTGATATGAACGGACAGTCCTCATGGATGTTTGCGCAGGTAGATACAGTCGTTACATTAATAATTCTGGCGTTATTCGGAGCGATGGCCTTTGTGAAAAGTAACATAAAAGTTTTGGTTGCCCTGCTGGGATTGGTCGTACTTGGGACAGCCACCATGAGTTTTATATCTTTCAATTATGATTCTCTGCAATTGGATGCAATCACCTGGCTGTTTGTCCAAAGTCTCTGTCTGTATATTGCCTACCTCTGTTTTCAAAGCATTTTTTTCGACCGCTTCATCGCTTGTTTCAAGATAAAAGGAAATGTCGGTTTCTTCATTGTGACCATTGATTTTATCGGATATACGGGAACTGTACTTGTCTTGATGTTCAAAGAATTTGCCCATGCAGACATAAACTGGTTGGAATTTTATAATATATTATCCGGTTACGTAGGACTGATCTGTACGGTTGCTTTCACCTGCTCCATGATTTACCTGATACAGCGCTATAAAAAAGAGAAACAACTGAAGAAAGCGAAAGAAGCCGAAATGAGCAACGGGATAAAATTTACGGGAGAAGGTATGGAGCCAACTACTTTTTCACAAATTTGATAAAAGGTGGACGATGAAAATAATAGGACTATATTTGAAATTCTCCTTCCTTCTATCTCTAATACTAACGACTTCCCGGATAACGGCACAGAATCTGCCCGATGGCATACAATATAAAATCACCGGGCGTCTATTAATGGATGGAGGAGTGTATCTGAAGAATCCGAATAACTTTGGCAACGGCACGGAATTTAATGACCTTCGCATCGGTGTAAAAGCTACCTATCAGAACTGGGGAATGAAACTGGAAATGGGATATGCCGGAAACAAAGTAGCCATCAAAGATGCTTTTGCCACCTATTCCTATAAGAATAGTTCCATTCAGATAGGACAATTCTATGAGCCATTCAGTCTCGATATGATTTGTAGTACATTTGATCTTCGCTTCAACCAATCTCCGGGAGCTGTGCTGGCATTGACAAATAGCCGACGTATGGGAGTAGCCTATTCCTATCGTACCCAATATTACTATCTGTGTGGCGGATTCTTTACCGATAATGATTTGAGCAACCTGAAAAACGCATCGCAAGGATATGCCATTGACGGACGTTTGGTTTACCGTCCACTTTATGAGCAAGCGAAACTGGTACATATAGGATTAGCAGCTATCCATCGTACACCGGACGGCACGCTTCCCGAAGATGAGAACAGGAATACGTTTACTTATAAATCTCCGGGCGTGAGCACGATTGATAATCGTACATTAATACAAGCAGATGTAGATCATGCAGCATCCCAATTTAAAATAGGAACCGAACTGCTAATTTACTATCATAAATTCTTTCTTCAGGGTGAATACATCCGCGCCCATGTAAAACGGGAAAAGGGTTTTGAGAACTATACGGCACAAGGAGCTTATCTGCAATGTTCCTGGCTATTGTTGGGACAGAATTATCTGTATGACGAAGAAGTAGCCTGTCCCGGAAGACCGGAAGGAAAAGCACTCGAACTATGTGCCCGTTTCAATTATCTCTCTCTGAATGATGCCGGAATAAAAGGCGGAACACAGAAAGACCTCTCCTTCGGATTGAATTACTATATCAATAAACACATTGCTGTCAAATTGAATTATAGCTACTTCATCCCCGGCTCGCATATCAAAGAGATCGAAAGCACAAACTTTAGTGTAGTACAGGGACGTTTTCAATTCATATTCTAGTACTTGGCAGTTCCGTTCGAATAAAGCTATAATAAAGAATAGGAAGGTGTATTGTATACTAGTTTTACTAAATGTTTCAAAGACATATCGAGAGCACTGCCGACTCAATATGCAGAACCGTATGTAAAAAGTAAAAAATAAGAAGACAGAAAAAACTGGAATGTTCTAGGTAAATCTCCTTTATTGTTCGTAATAGACAATAAAGGAGATTTTTTGCATTGGTTATTTTTTCTATAGTTTCTGTTACCAGTTTGCCAACCTGGGTGGAATAGAAAGTATAGTTTTAGAAAGAACTTCAATAAACAGAATAATTAAAATATAACATAGTTTAGTGATATGAATATAGTAGGAGTTTTATCAGGTAAAAGAAAATGTTTGTTAGCAATAGCTATTGCATTTTCGACATTCGGGAATGCCCAATTAGTAACCTATCCGGAAGGATTGAACACTGGTATGCCACATAATGATGATTATACAGTCAAAGTACGTGAAGCAGGTGGTGAATGGAAAGATGTATTCGAATATGAAGTCCAAGTAGATATGGATCGGGTACAATCTGCTTCAATGGTACAGTTTGATATAGGCAGTCCCGTAGAAGTGATGGTGAAAAAGAACAATGGCACCATTCAGGATGTGAAAATCCGTCCGTTAGCAATAGGTATACAACATACGGTAAACCACAATGCTATCTTTTTTACACTCACTAGACCTCAATGCCTGTCGATTGAGTTTAACGGTGATCGTTTGCATAATCTTCATTTGTTTGCTAATCCTTTGGAAACAGAAACTTATACTGAAAGCAGTGACAAAGTAATGTATTTCGGACCGGGTGTCCATCGTCCGAAAGATTTGCCGAACACACAGATACAGATTCCTTCCAATACTACTGTTTATTTAGCTCCCGGAGCTGTTGTAAAAGCTAAATTATTGATTGACAAAGCTGAAAATGTACGCATTGTCGGGCGTGGTATTCTCGACCATCCGATCCGTGGAATAGAAGTTACCCATTCTAAAAATATATGGATTGACGGTATTACAGTTATAAATCCAGATCACTATACAGTATTTGGTGGTGAGTCTACAGGGTTGACCATCAATAATTTAAAGTCTTTTAGTTGTAAAGGATGGAGTGATGGCATAGATCTGATGTGTTGCAGTGACGTATTAATAGACAATGTTTTTATGCGGAACAGTGATGATTGTATTGCCATCTATGCCCATCGCTGGAACTATTACGGAGGAAGTCGTAACGTGACTTTACAGGATTCAATCCTTTGGGCGGATATTGCTCATCCGATCAACATTGGAGGACACGGTAACCCGGACGATAAGGTTGGAGAGATTCTTGAGAATATAACTGTCCGTAATGTCGATATTCTGGAACATGATGAAGATGATCTTCTTTATCAGGGCTGTATGGCAGTGGATTGCGGTGATAAAAACTTGGTACGCAAAGTATTATTTGAGGATATCCGTGTAGAGAATATCCAGGAGGGAAGATTGTTTCATATTAATGTTCGTTTCAATTCAAAGTATGATAAGCAACCCGGCCGGGGAATTGAAGATATTATTTTTCGGAATATCATTTATAATGGAGTAGGGGAGAATCCATCTCTATTGAAAGGGTTTGATAAAGAACGTTCCGTCAAGAATATCATCTTCGATAATGTGATTATCAACGGCATGAAGATGAAAAATATAGATGATTTTATCACGAATGAATACATAAAGAATATCACAGTCAAATAGCATAATCTGGTATATGAAGTATGAATGGAAAAATCTCTTTGTATTAGGTGCAAACTTCTTTTCTTCTAATATCAAACTTTCTTTAGGTTAAACATAAACTATAAATGCAAGTTTCATTTATATAATTAGAACTTGCAATTATATAAATGAAACTTTCGTTTTTATAATCAAAGCTTGCAATTATAGATTTCTATTAGATAAGAGTAACTTTAGTATTAGAAGGAAAGAACTTTGCAATAGGAAGATAATAACTTATCTATTAATAGATGAGAGCAAAGCTGCACTGGAATCAGAATTAAGGAGTCTGGAAGAGAACCATGAGTATAAATACAAGAGTTTTATTCCCGGGTTTATGCTAATCAAAGTAAATGTTTCATTCACTTTGAACTCCTTTTTATTACTAAATACTATCTTTGCTTATCACTTGTATAAAAAACGAATCGCACTATGATTAACAAAATTATATGGATTATTGGGATTGTATGGATTGGGAATATTCAAAATGGAGTGCAAGCGCAACGACGTAACTTTATCCATCCCGGAATCACCTATACCCAAGGTGATTTAGACCGGATGAAAGCTATGGTCAAGGCGAAACATGAGCCTTATTATTCTACTTTTCTGAAATTAAAGGAATCTCCCTATTCTTCACTCAATACGCAAGTTATCAATCGGGGAAAACAAATCAGAGAAGGACGTTTTAATGCTACTATCGGAGTAGATGGCAGGCGGGCACATGACTTAGCATTGCTTTGGCATCTGACGGGCGATGAGGCTTATGCCCGTAAAGCGGTCGAATATCTGAATGCTAATTCTTATTATACCAATACAAGTAGTCGTGGAACAGGACCATTAGATAACGGAAAGATTTACCTTTTAATTGATGCCGCCGAATTAATGCGTGATTATTCCGGTTGGAAAGTAGAAGACCAGCAACGTTTTAAAAATATGTTGGTCTATCCTGGATATAGCAATACGGAAGATTTCTCTTCCAAATATGCAAATTACTGGGATGATTCAAAGAACGGAGTTACATTCTATTGGAATATTTTTAATTTCGATGCCGCAAGGTTTGGTAATCAAGGACTTTTCGCTGCTCGTGGAATGATGGCAATGGGGATTTACTTAGATAACGAAGTAATGTATGACCGTGCTTACCGTTATTTATTGGGAATGAAGCATCGACCGGATGATCTACCTTATCCTTCAGGACCGACGGTCACTAGCAAAGAACCGATTAAGAAATCACCAACCATGCTTGATTATAAATTGGAAGGAAGAGAAAACAAGATTTCAGATTATGGATACGATGAACAGCTACAGTATTATATCTATCCAAACGGTCAATGTCAGGAGTCGAGTCGCGACCAGGGACATGTATTGGCAGGTATCCACAATTATGTAGCTATCGCAGAAATGGCATGGAATCAGGGAGATTCTTTGTATAATTGTCTCAATAACCGTTTGCTTCTTGGTTTGGAATGGAACTATCGTTATAACCTCTCTAAAGTCCAGACCTATGAAGAGCAAAAAGAGCCTTGGGAACCGACAAGTTATAGTAAGAATTCAAATGAAGTTACCTTTGAGAACGGAAAATTTCTCCAGATAAAAAGCCGTAGTGGACGTTGGGAATCCGTAGCCGTATCTCCTCACGGACGTGGAGACGTAGCAGGTAGTGGCGGAACTCGTGAAATGGCATTGGCGCATTATGCAGTACGTGCTGGATTGCCGGAGAACAACTATACCTGGTTGAAACGTTACCGTGATTATATGATAGAACATCACGGTTGCGAAAACTGGGGGATAGCACCCAACTGGTTTTATGAATGGACTGGCTGGGGAACATTGACCAAGCGATTGACTCCCTGGATGGCAGGCGATCCCGTTTCTTTCTCTACGGGAAAGCGTGTATCAGGAATTCATTTGCTACCTTGTGAAATATCGGCTGCCGATTACGATTATTATTGTCTTGCGGAAGATCCCGAAGGGCATACCTATCACAATGTAGGAAAGAAACGTGGCAACGAATACAGACCTGACGGAGCAGTAGAGCTACGAAAAGAAGAAGATAACTACGTCGTTACCCAAATAGAAGATGGAGAATGGATGAATTATACTGTAAGTATTCCTACCAATGGAGATTATACCGTTTATCTTGTTTATCAATCAAAAGGAAATTCTTTATTGTCCGTAGCTTCTGATTCGGAAGTAAAGACAGAACCCATGCAATTACCCAGCTCCGTACAATGGACGGAAAGAGAAATAGGTAAACTCACTCTTCCCGCAGGAGCTTGTGTACTTCGTTTACAGATAGAGCAAGCCGGAGATAAACTCGAAATTCAGAAAATAATAGTAAAGTAGGATAAGGGGATTTGATTCTTCGTTCGTACTTAATAATAGTACTACAAAAAAAGATGGCCATGAAAATTCGAATATGTTTGTTAATCATACTAATGGGATTATTGTATCCGGGTTATATTAGCTCGCAAGAATCCCCTTATGTATTCCGCCAGATTGGAGTTGTCGAAGGATTACCGGATAACTATGTAAAAAGCGTTTTCCCCATTCCCGACGGACGTATCGGTGTGCGAAGTACTGTGTTATTAAGCCTGTATGATGGTGCGAACTATTCAAATTTCCCTTTCAATATTCATGGCGAATATTCGATAGCATATAACCATATTATTCCCGAACAATATATTGATGCCGACAAACGTTTGTGGATGAAAGAACGCAAGAGCCTGCGTGTCTTCGATTTGACTACCGAACAGTATATCTATAACGTAGATTCTTTATTTCAACAATTCGGCTTAAAGGATAAAGTGGCGGACCTGATTATTGATTCAGAGAAACATTGTTGGTTTCTGACGCCGGGTTCCTCTGTCTATATGTACGATGCAGAGACAAAGTCAATCGAACAGGTTTGCAGGAATGATGAGTTTATGGAATACTATGGAGGATTACTCGGAGTAGAAAGTCATGGAAAATACAGTTGGATGGTTCATCAGAAAGGGGCTATCCGTTGCTACGATTTAGAAAAGAAACGTTTCGTGCATCAACTTGATTTCCTGAAAGACCAACTGAAACCGGATGACCGTGTGGTTTTGAAGATACTCGATAATGGTGACTTTTGGTTGATGTGGGATCGTGGAGTAGGCTATTATGATGTCTATAATAAAAAATGGAACCAAATTTCAGGTATCCAACTCGGACACTATTCATGGTTTACTTCTATGGACGTGGATAAAGGCGGAAATGCATGGGTAGGAACCGTTATTGATGGATTCTATGTCATTGATATGCACAATTTCTCTGTAACCCGGACACTGGATATTCCTTTATTATCAGGTAATACAGTACGAAACGGTATTCAAAGCATCTATTGCGACCGGGAAAATAATTCCGTTTGGATAGGACTTTATAATCAGGGAATGTGTTATTATCATCCCAGCATGAATAAAATAGTGCTGTACAATAAGAAGATGATAAATGGCGACTGGAAAGGAGAGGAAATCCGCTGTATGCTCGAAACATCTAAAGGAGAAATTCTGATGGGTACTACGCAGGGTGTCTATCGCTATGAACCGGAGACTAAAAGCATGAACAGATTCTATCATGAATTCAGTCAGAAGAATTGCCGTGTACTTTATGAGGACAGCAAGAAGCGTGTTTGGGTCGGAACATACCACGATGGGCTCTACTGCATAGATCATGGAAAGGTACAATCTTACGATTATCCCGATACGGATTATCAGAATGAATTGGATTTCAGTAATATCCGTGTCATGGTCGAAGATTCTTCCGGTCGATTGTGGGTAAGTATATATGGTGGTGTAGGATTATTCAATCCTGAAAACGGGCAAATAAACTTATTGTCCGAACAGTTTCCCGAACTCAAAAAATATAAAGTAGCGAATGCATTGGCCATAGATAATCAATCCCGGTTGGTCGTAGGCAGTGATAACGGACTCTACATTTACGATCCTGCAACGAATAAAATATGGATACCGGAGGAAGACGGGCAGGCTAATTCTATTTTCAATCAGGGAAGTATCAAGTATAATCAGATCCTCAAAGACCATGAGGGAACTTTATGGTTTGCTACACAATATGGCTTGAGCGTTTTGACTTACAATGGGCAAAGCTACACATTAGGGAAAGAAGAAGGTCTGTCTAAAGCTATCTTGAACGTAGTGGAAGATAAGAACCATGATATATGGATTTCGACAGTCACTTCTATTTATAAGATAAAAGTAGACAGAAGAGCAGATAAATACAGTTTTCATGTAATCAGCTGTCTGTCGGAAGATGAAATCCGTCAGGATGATTTATATAGTTTCCCTTCGTTAATGACCAGGGACAATCAGCTTTTCCTGGGGCTGATGAACGGCTTTATTGCTTTCTCACCAGAAAACATGATAGATAATCAGTGCCTCAATCGTCCTCTGTTTACCTCATTCCGCTTGTTTAATGTTCCGGTTGTTTCGGGCGAAATATATAACGGACGTGTCTTATTTGACAAAGCATTAAGTTATTCGGACGAAGTACAATTAAAATATGATGAGAACTATATCACACTTGAGTTTTCTGGTCTGAACTTCCCTAATCCTTCTCAAACCTCTTTCCGTTACCAACTGGAAGGATTTGACAAAGAATGGACGGAAACCCTTTTTGAGAATGGACAAGGACGTGTGGTCTATAATAATCTCCCTTCGGGCGAATACATCTTCCGTGTGTCCGCTGCCGGAAACGACCGGATATGGGGACCGGAGTCTGCATTCAAAATTGTCATTCATCCCCCGTTCTGGGATACACTGGCCGCTCGTGTTTTCTATGCAATTTTAGTTATTCTCTTAATTTTCGGGTTGATCTACGTAATAAACCGCCGCAACCGGCAGAAGATGATTCGTATGCAAGAAGAGGAAGCGTTGAAGCAGAAAGAAGAACTGGATCAGATGAAATTCCGCTTCTTCACAAATATAAGCCATGAACTCCGCACTCCGCTGACGTTGATTATCACGCCATTAGACATGGTGATACGTCGATTGACAGACGATGTGATGAAAAAACAACTGAATACCATCTATAAGAATGCTCAAAACCTATTGTCATTGGTGAATCAGCTACTCGATTTCCGCAAACTGGAAATGAAAGGAGAGAGGTTGCATCTGATGAACGGCGATATGGAGGAGTTTATTGTTTCGGCCTATAACAACTTCATGCCAATGGCAGTAGAGAAGCACCTTAACTTTGTGAACCAATCGGAACATAGAGCGCTTTATATGTTCTTCGACCGGGATAAGGTACATAAGATTGTGAATAATCTCTTGTCCAACGCCTTCAAATATACACCGCAGGGAGGCACAGTGAACTTACAGCTCGCGACAGAAGAAATAGAAGGAAGAAACTACGTGAGAATATCCGTATCCGACACTGGAATCGGAATATCCGAATCAGACCTTCCTTATATCTTCGACCGTTTCTATCAGGTAGGAAATGAAGGAGACGAAAAAATAGGTAGTGGCATCGGACTTCATTTGGTAAGGGAATATGTAAATATACATGGTGGCCGTATTAAAGTGGACAGTCAGATAGATCGTGGATCAGTATTCACCGTTTGGTTGCCGATGGACCTGAAACCGGAACCGGACGAACTGCCGGAAGAAATCATCGGAACGGAAGCATCAGATGTTAAAGAGAAAGAAACCACTACATCTACAGTTGATGATAACCTGAAGAAACTGTTGTTAGTGGAGGACAATCAGGAGTTCCGTACTTTCCTGAAAGAACAGTTGGAAGATTTCTATCAGATCATTGAAGCGGCAGACGGCGAGGAAGGAGAGCGAAAAGCGATAGAGGAAAATCCGAACCTGATTATCAGCGACATTATGATGCCGAAAGTTGACGGTATCGAACTTTGCCGTCGGATCAAGACGAACGTGCAGACTTCCCATATACCTGTGATATTGTTGACGGCCCGCACTGCCGATGATATCAAGATTAACAGCTATGAAGTAGGAGCAGACTCTTATATGTCGAAACCTTTCAACTTTGATATGCTGATGGTACGCATTGAAAAGCTGATAGAGCAGCAGGAAAAGAGAAAACAAGAATTCCGTAAGAACATAGAAGTAAATCCGAGCGCTATCACTATTACTTCAGTAGACGAACAACTCATACAGAAGTGTCTGGAATACATAGAGAAGAACATGGATAATCCTGAATATGGTGTAGAAGAGTTGAGTGGTGATTTGGGTATGGTGCGTATGAGTCTTTACCGTAAGTTACAATCCATCACCGGACACACACCGACGGACTTTATTCGCAGCATCCGTTTGAAACGGGCGGCACAGTTATTACAAGGAAGTCAGTTGCCGATTGTTGAAATAGCGAACCGGGTAGGATTCAGTTCACCCAGCTATTTCTCGAAGTGTTTTAGAGAAATGTTCGGGATGCTTCCCAAGCAATATGCCGAGGAATCGGGAAGAAAAGAATGACATTGTGTTTGTGTTTGTAGTTTAATTATTACATTTGCGCTCAATAAGTGAGATAATTTTAAGTTCTTGTTCACATTGGGGCAGAAGAAGTTTTATTTTATAATATATGTTGATATGAAAGTATTAGTTTTAATTTCATTGGTAGGAGGTTTGATGTTATCCTCTTGCGGAGGTAGCAGTTCAAAAAATAATGCAAATGTTAAGGAGGTAAATCCTGCAGATACCATCTATTTGGGAGACTTACGTGAAAAATTTGCAAATGATAGTGTTTTCTTTAAAATAGTGGCACCGGATTTGATGTTGATGGATTATCAGTATCTTTGGGCAGTAACAGAATCGGAAGCAGTAGAGAAAGGACTGACAAAAGAATACTATAAACGTGTGAAGAAAGAAATCACCGATACGAATGAAGCGATCAAAAGAGGTGTGATGAAAGGTGCGAACGTAAAACGTATACCGGATTTCCAGGCATCACAGGAAAATAAATAATGAATCCTTCCGGATGAAAGCTTTCATCCATGCAAATATAAGAACAGGGGAGTCGTCAAATGTAACGACATCCCCTTTTTTATTGGTGTGACGGTTAGATTTATCCCGATGAAATGGGAAGTTTTTGCAAAAATACACGCTTGTTACGATAGTTTTGTTATCTGTTACTTTTGTGATATTTGAATTTGAAACTTGTTCCTACTTTTGTATCATCGTTAAACGGATAAATTTAATGCCATGAATAAACAGCAAGCTACATTTGACGACTTCTTCTCTGAATGCTATCTTAAATATAAGGAGTATATCAAGAACTATATCGCTATCCGCATTTGCCATCCGCATGAAGCGGAAGATTTGGCACAGGATGTCTTTGTCCGCTTATGGGAACACAGGGTATTTGTGAACAAAGATACAGTCTGGTCTTTGCTTTTTACCATCGCTCGCAATATAGTAACCGATAAAATCCGTCGTTATTATAAACAGGAAGATTTCGTCGCCTACATATATAATAGGATGGAAGACACCAGTCGGAATACCACAGAAGATACCATTCATTTTCGTGAACTAAAGAAGATGCATGACCAGGTTATGGAAGCTCTTCCTGTCAAACGCCGTCAGATTTATGAACTTAGTTTCAATCATGAACTCTCTTGTCCTGCCATTGCAGGAAAGCTGTCCTTATCTCCCCGTACAGTAGAATGTCAACTATTACTGGCTCGTAAGACTGTTCGCACCTATTTGAAAAATGAATTCTCCAAAGTCGGTTAAATACCAGATTCGGAAAAACACATATTAACTTTAACAATTTAATAGTATTATGGAAATTAAATCCAAATTCTTATGTTCAAAAGGAGTCGCATTGGCTTTCGCCATGCTACTGGGTGGTTCGCCCGGTGTATTGCTCTATGCAAATGATTCTGTAGAAGAGAGTTTGATGGTAGTCCAGACGAGCCGCACCATCAAAGGACTTGTGACAGATGCGAATGGTGAACCACTAATTGGTTGTAATGTAGTGGTCGTAGGAAGTAATGCAGGAGTAATTACCGATATTGACGGTCGGTTTACGCTGAATATTCCTGCTGATGCCAAACAGATAAAAGTTAGCTATATCGGATATGTAGATCAGATTATTAACCTTCATGACCGCTCTGATTTTAAAGTGGTATTAAAGGAAGATAATAATGCACTAGACGAGGTTGTTGTAGTGGGTTATGGCACGCAGAAAAAAGCGACGTTGACAGGGGCGGTAGAACAAATTGGTAGCCAGGTATTGGAAAGTCGTGCCATTACCAATGTCGGTGCTGCTCTGCAAGGAGCCACTCCGGGTTTGGTAGTCACTCGTTCTTCCTCACGTCCGGGTAATGAAGGTTTAAATTTCCAGATTCGTGGTCTGACATCTGTCAATGGAGGTAGTCCGTTGATTATTGTAGATGGGGTACCTGTATTGAATTCAGAGTCATTCCAAAATCTAAACTCGGATGATATTGAGAATATTAGCGTTTTGAAAGACGGTTCAGCTTCCATTTATGGGGCGAAAGCAGCTAATGGCGTTATCTTGGTAACTACCAAAAAAGGTAAAGGTAAGACAACGGTTGATTATGGCTTCAATATGCGTTTCACTACCAATGGTATTATGGCTTTCTCTCCCAGTATGCAGGAATATGCTTCCATGTGGCTGGAAGCCAATAAAGAAATGCCGGAACATGACTGGTGGGGCTGGGGAGAAGAAAACCTGAAGAAGATGGCTCAAGGCATTGAAGGTATTTATGAGTCGACTGTAGCCGATTGGGGTACGATGTTCGTTGGTAATGCCAATCGCCTGGATGAATTGTTTGCCCGCCGTTATTCTTACCAGCATAATTTGAGTGTAGCAGGTTCTACAGATAAATCCGATTACCGCATCTCTTTAGCTTATGCTGATAACCAAGCCAATCTGGCCACTGCTTATGACGGGCAGAAACAGTTGAACTTGCGCTTGAACTACGGAATCAAATTGACTGATTGGTTCAAACTGGAGACTTCAGCCAGTATGATTAAAACAAATACCGAAACACCCACACATGGTATTGACCGTACACTTTACGGAAACGATGCTCCGTTTTTCCCGGCAAAAAATCCCTATGGACAATGGTACGCTAACTTCGGTAATGTCGGTGATCGCAATGCGGCAGCAGCTACAACGGATGGTGGACGTGACGAGAGAGAGAAGTTGACTACTCGTGTCGATTTTAAAGCATTGGTGGATATTTGGAAAGGAATCACTTTCGAGGGTACTGCTTCATTTCAAAATGAGGAATATCGCAGAGAACGCTATTCGCTTCCGGTACAGTGTTACAATTGGTTCGGCGAGCAGACGGCGAAGTTAGTATATGAAACAACACAAACCCTTAGTACTCCGCAAGATGTGCTGAATTTTAAAGATTCCCATCAGCCGGGATATTTGGTACAGGCAAATAATGCCCGGTATCAGTACTATTCAGGGTTATTGAAATATAAGCGTACATTTGCCGAAGTACATAATATAGATGCTATGTTCGGCATCAATGCCGAGAAATGGGTGACTAAGAAAGTGGTTACCGCCCGTGAGAAGTTTGAGGATGCCGGAATTTACGATTTGAATTTGGCTACGGGTACACAGGGTAACGGTGGAGGAAAGACTCATAATGGTACCTATTCATATATTGCCCGTTTGAATTATAACTATGCGGAAAAATATATGGTTGAATTGATGGGGCGTCGTGACGGAAATTCCAAGTTTGCTCCCGGTTATCGTTTCAAAAGCTTTGGTTCTGTCTCTTTGGGATGGGCATTCTCGGAAGAACAATTTGTAGAATTTTTAAAACCTGTTCTTTCTTTTGGTAAGTTGCGTTTAAGTTACGGTAGTTCGGGTAATGATGTCGGGCTGGGTGATTACGATTATGTGTCTACTGTCTCTCTTGGAACAGCCGGTTTTGGAACTATACCTGCCAATCAGGTATCTTCAGGTTTTGGCGGTTTAATTTCTTATGACCGTACTTGGGAGAAAGTTTCACAGAAAAACTTTGGTATCGATCTTAACTTTTTCGATAATCGTTTGAAAGCTACATTCGATTATTTTATAAAAGATAATACCGGTATGTTGGTAAATGTCACATATCCGGGTGTATTAGGAGGTAAAGCTCCTAAAACGAATAGTGGTCATTTGAATGTAAAAGGTTGGGAATTCACTATTGGATGGCGCGATCAGATTAAAGACTTTTCTTACTATGCCAACTTTAATATTGGTGATACAAAGAGTCTGTTGAAAGAGATGGAAGGAGCAGATTCTTATGGGGCTGGTTGGAATGCAGCCGTGAATGGGTATCCGTTGAATTCGTACTTTCTTTATCGCACAGATGGTTACTTTAAAGATCAGGCAGAAGTAGACCGCTATTATGCACTCTATGGAGAGGGTAAAGAAGATTTGACTGGTGTAGGAGCAGGAAGTGCAAGCCGGTTGCGTCCGGGTGATACCAAACGTTTGGATTTGAATGGTGATTATAAGATTTCCGGTGCAGGGAATGAGAATAGCGATTTGCAATATCTCGGTGACTCCAATCCACATTTTGTTTTCGGTTTCACACTGGGAGGATCATGGAAAGGTATTGATGTGAACGCAATGTTCCAAGGTGTCGGCAAGCAGTATGTTATCCGTAATGACTGGATGGCTTATCCTTTTCAAACACGTACTGCCAATCAGAACCCGACATATTTGGGAAAGACATGGACAGAGAGCAATCCGAATGCTGAATTCCCTCGCTTGACTACCAATGCGAATCTCGCACGCTGGAATTATCAGAATAACGACTTTATGATGCAGAATAACCGCTATATCCGTTTGAAAACATTAATAGTCGGCTACACATTGCCGCAGATATGGACTCGCAAGGTGAAACTGGAAAAAGTACGTGTTTACTTCTCTGGTAATGATTTATGGGAAGCTACCAGTATTCGAGACGGTTTCGACCCGGAAATGGGAGCAGCCTCCAACAACAGTGGATACCCGTTTGCACGTACTTGGTCGTTCGGTCTGAACATCACTTTATAGTAGCTATGGAAAATTAAATACAGAATAGAAGATATGAAAAAGATAACGAACTATATATTAATTTGCACCTGCGCATTGGGATTTTCTTCATGCGTGAATACGTTCCTTGACTTGGAACCACTGGATGCCAAGACAGATGTGATTTATTTCAAAACTCCGGAGCATTTCCGTGAATATGCTAACGGGCTTTACGGGCAATTATTGGGATGGCAGTCTTCCTATGGAAGTATATTCGATCACATGGATGCGGCATCCGATCTTTCTACTTGTTTCAGATATTCGTATGGTGTGGGGACCGGTGTGATGGGAGTTCCTAATGACGATAGCCGTTGGGGTAATTGCTATGGTAATATTCGTGCCACTAATCACATGTTTGAAAGAGCAGTTTCTTCCTATACAGGTAATTTAGCGGATATTAAAAAAGAATTAGCCGAAGGTCATTTTTTCCGTGCCTATAACTATTTTTACTTATTGAAGTTTTTTGGTGGAGTGCCTGTCGTTACGAAAGTTCTCGACGTGACTTCACCGGAGTTATATGGAAAACGTAACAGCCGTTATGAGGTTGTCAACTTGATTCTTTCCGATTTGGATGAGGCTATTGCAGGGTTGCCGTTGGAACAGAATATAACCTCTGCCGACAAAGGTAAAATCAGCAAACAGGCTGCACAGGCATTTAAGGCTCGCGTGTTACTTTATGAAGCTACCTGGCGTAAGTACAATGGCACTTCTACTGATTTTGAAGGTTCTGCCGGTCCGGCTTCCGATCAGGTAAATGCTTTTCTGGAAGAATCCGTTCAATTATCCGAAACAGTGATGGGAGATGCTGCTTATTCCCTTTGGAATTATAACAATGTTGCAGCTATGAGAAATATGAGCAATCGTTACCTGTTTAATATTGAAGAAGAAGCCAGTAATCCTGCCGGTGCCGGAAGAGCGACGAACAAGGAATTTATCATCGCTTCTGTATATAGTCAGGAAACGCGTAAAGGACAGGTAGATTTGAATCAGGTGATTTATACGGATATGCGTCCCAGCCGGAAATTGATTGATATGTTTTTATGCACTGACGGGCTTCCGGTCAGCATGTCTGATAAGTTCCAGGGATATAAAAATCCGGGGGACGAATTTCAGAATCGGGATTTCCGTTTGACTTCTTATATAGGTTCATATGCTACGAGCCTGACAGTTGAGAACTGTGGGTATGGTGTTTCCAAGTTTGCTATTACCGATATTCAACGCCAAAGTAAAGATGAATCGGCCAATTATCCGGTACTTCGGTTGGCAGAAGTATACTTGAACTATGCCGAAGCTGTGATGGAACGCTATGGTGAAATATCAGATGACCAGTTGAATAAGTCGATAAATAAAATCCGTGCCCGTGCGGGAATTGCTAACCTAACAAATGCATTGGCAAAGCGAATTCAGGAAGGAGTGCCGGCAAATGCGAGTAAGACAGTCAATCAGGTAATGCTGGATGAGATTCGCCGTGAACGTGCTTTGGAACTCTATATGGAAGGTTTCCGTTGTGACGACCTGAAACGTTGGGGCATTGCGGAGAAGAATCTGAATGAGTCTCGTTGCGGTGCGGTAGTAGGTAATGCCAGCTATCCGACGGCATTTATAGACGAAAACGGGAATGCTACCAGTGCTTTCAATCCGGCTATTTTTACGAAAGGGACGGAAGAAGTAGAGACAGGTAAAGGTAAACTACCTTGTGTAGTGCTTCTCAAATCATCCGACTGCGCATTTACTAAGGGAGATTATTTGTGGGCAATTCCAAGAAATCAAATCAACCTGAATTCAAATCTGGTACAAAATCCGGGATATTAATCATTCAATCGTTTAACGTATAATACCATAGATTATATGAAGTTTTTATTCAAATATACATTTCACTTGGCAATACTTGCTTGTGTTTCCGCACTTTTCTCCGGTTGTGAGCAAGACCCCAAGTATAGAGTTTATGATTATCCTGTGCCAGTAGTGGAGAGCATTTATCCTACGGACGGATATGTCACTACACAGGTAGTTATTACGGGAACCAATTTTGGTGACCGTGCTGAAGCAGTGAAAGTTTTCTTCGGTGAAGCCCAATCCAATAAAGTACTCGATTGCAAAAATAACCGTTTGGTAGTGGAAGTGCCGGAAACTGCAGTAACAGGCAATCTGTCTTTACAGATTTATAATAAAAAGGTGGAGAATATCGGTCATTATACAGTACTGCCTACGCCACGTGTCATTACAGTGACTTCTGATAGTGAAGACGGTGAAGGGGTAGCCGATACGGGAGACAAGGTCACTATAACAGGTGAAAACTTTGGTACGGATCCATCCGATATTTCTGTTAGTTTCAATGGAACGCCGGCCGAATTTGAGCTGGTGGATGAGTCTACTATTGTTGCGACAACTCCTGCTGATTATCAGACAGGTAGTGTGACTGTGACTATTCACGGATATACAATGACAGGTGGTGCAATGTTCAATCCTAACTCGAAGGGTGATGTGACAGTGCTTTATCTTCAAAACTATAAGCAGCCGTTTGCCAAGGCAAATGATGAAAGTTGGAAGAACGGTGAATGGTGGACTCCGGCAGTGTGGAATCAAAATGCAGCATCGTTCAATGCAAAAGGCAATACGACTGTTTCCGGAATGCAATATAAATCAGAAGAAGGCTTAACGTTAGCATTCCAGAATGGATGGGATAAAGAAGCTTATACGAATGGGAAAATGTGGCAGGTTGCTACGCTCCGTCCTGGTAAATACAGACTGGAAGTCACTTATGCATATACATTGGTAGTTACTGATGCGGGGAACTTTATTTCCGTATTGATAGCTAAAGGAGATAGTGAAAGTGATATACCGAATGTCGCTGATCTTGAGCAACTAAATGGAGTTTATGTGGCCTATGATAAAATGGGAACAGCGAATGATTCGGGTACGTTGGTAACACCTTCATTTGAAGTGACGGAGACAACGGATGTTGTCATTGGATTCCTGACTTCTCTGGCTAAAGGTAATTCATACTTTAAGGTGACAGAATTGAAATTGATTCTTGAATGATGTGGAAAAAGAAAAAAGAGTAATTCATCGTGATAATATAATTAAGATTATGAAGAAAATATATAACTATCTGTTTTCCGTTTTTCTCTCGCTTTTCGCATTAGCTGCTTGTGACGAGGATAATGAAGAAATTGTTCCAATGAGTTACACTGATCCTGTGGCGACTGTAACAAAGATAGATCCCGTAGAAGGATATGTTGGGAATGAGTTTACCGTTAGTGGCAGTGATTTTGGTATCATAACAGAAGATGTGAAAGTATTTATCGGTTCCCAGGAGGCAGTAGTAGTCTCCTGCGCCGATGATGCTATCCTTGCGAAAGTGCCGGAATCGGCAACAAACGGAAAGATAACCGTTGAGGTTTTCGGGCAACGTGTGGAGACTGATCTAGTTTATCGTGTACTTGGTAAGCCGGGTGTCAGCGTAGTGAAACCTTCTTATGGTTTTCCGGGTGCCAGTATCGTTTTTGAAGGACAAGAATTTGTTTCTTCTAAAACACTGTATACTTTGACTTTCGGGACTTCCACAGACAAGGCAGAGATTGTGGGTACACCTACTGATACCGAATTTACGGCCAAAATTCCCGAGACAGCTGTCAGTGGAGTTATGACACTTATTATGGCAGAACAAACGATTGATTTGGCTTCTTATCCTTTCACTGTGTTGAAGCATGCAACGCTCGATACTCCTAAGGAAGACGAACCGGTTCTATCAGGTTTTGCTGGCAGTAAATTTGCAATAACAGGAACCAATCTTTTGCAAGAATTGCTGGATAAGTCTGTTGAAGGGTTGGAGCCTTTGAAAGTAACTTTCTTTAAAGCTGGCGGAGAACCTGTAGAAGCTGCAATAGATACAGATAATTTGACGGATAAGAGTATTCCACTCACTGTACCTGCTTCGTTGGAAGCCGGAGATTATACAATTACTGTCATTACTCCGTTTGAAACTATCGGGACACAGTTGAAATATACGGTATTACCGATGCCTACAGTAACAGGCATTTCAACGAAAGCCGGATATATTAATGCGGAAGTAACGATCATTGGTCAGAACTTTGGTACGAAAGCTGAAAATATTCAGGTCTTTTTCGGAGAAACAGTTTGTGATAAAGTGACACTGAATGATACAGGTAATATCGTAGTGAATGTTCCCAAAGGAGTTTCATCTGAAGCTCCGGTGAAGATTAAACTGATAATTCAGGGTAAGGAAATAGAGATGGGCGAATCGGGCACATTTGAGGTTTGGGAAACTCCGGAAATCACTTCTGTTGAAACACCGTATATTTATCCTAATGGCACATTAGTAAAAGCCGGACAGGAAATAACATTTACAGGAAAAGGTTTTGGAACGGATAAGAATTCTGTTACAGTTACTTTTGAGGGAATATCCGTACCCGTTACGGTTAAAGAGATTACTACGACTTCTATTACTGTAACGGTTCCGCAAGGTTTCAATGGTGGAAAAGTAACAATGGTGTTTGAAGGTATTGCACAACCCGTAGAGAGTGATATGTTACAACCTCTGCCGGTGGATGGAGATATTTCTCAATATGTACTCATGAACTATAAACAGCCTTTTGAATATGTAAAAGAAGGTGGGGATAAAGGATTCCATAAAAAAGGAGAGTGGGCAAAAGCTGCTTATTGGATAGTTCAGAACTCTAACTTGACTGCTGGTGAAGGAGGTGCTGCTGTTGATTTGGCATTTAAAACGAAATATGGTGATGGAAGTGATGCAGGTTTGGCTTTACAAACAGATTGGGGATTTGACAATCCTAAAAATGATGGTAAGGTATATCAGACTTCTCATCTTCAAAAAGGAAAATATAAGTTGACGGCACACGTTTATGAATATGACGGCAGAGGTTTTACCGGTTATGTTGCGGTTTGTAAAGGTAACGAGATGGCAAATACGAGTGATATACCAAGTAAGAGTCTGGCAAACGCTTCTATTTCGGGTACGGGTGATGTAGTAGTTGATATTCTTGTTGAAGAGCCTACCGATGTTGTCATTGGTTTTGTATGTACGATTACAGTAAAACAAGGACGGGCTAAGATAGATAATTTCAAATTAGAGTTAGTAGAGCAATAAACTATAATTGGGTGCACCGTAATCAATGGTAGATATGGTGTACCATTAAACCAAAAATATGATGAAAAAGATATATTATATAACCGCAGTATTTGCTACCCTGTTTTTGGTAGGATGTGGGGACGGCATTGACCTTCCGGGTGTCAATGTGGAAACTGATTTGAATAAAATTCCTCTTCCTGATAATAATGTAAATTTGGAACAGGTTGAACTTAAACCGTCAACGGAACCCATGCTGCATGAAGGGTTGCATACGGAGGAAGACTTCCAGCGTATCCGGGATAAAAAAGCTGCCGGAGAAGAGCCTTGGATAAGTGCTTATCAATTATTAGTAGAAAGTCAGTTTTCGCAGAAGACGGCAGATACTTATCCTACGGAATGGATTAAACGTGGAGTTTCCGGTGATGAAAATTATATGAATGCAGCCAGAGGAGCCACTATTGTATATCAGCAAGCGCTTCGTTGGAAAATTGAACAAGATGATGAATATGCGGCAAAAGCAGTGGAGAATCTGAATAAGTGGGTACAGACTTGTGTAGGTGTAACAGGTAATACGAATTTATCGCTTGCTGCAGGACTTTATGGTTATGAATTTGCTATTGCCGGTGAATTATTGAGGGATTATGGAGGATGGGATCGTGCGGACTTCGCAGCGTTCCAGAATTGGTTGCTTAAAGTGTTCTATCCTGCTAATGATGATTTCCTGAAACGTCATCATGATACCAATGCGTTACACTATTGGGCTAACTGGTGTCTTTGTAATATAGCGGCTAAAATGGCTATCGGCATTGTAACCGATCGTCGTGATATTTATAATGAAGGTATCGCCCATTTGCAGACGGGTGATACAAACGGACGTTTACGTCGTGCTATCTATCACGATTATGCACCGGACTATAACTTTGCTCAATGGCAGGAAAGTGGCCGTGACCAGGGACATACATTGATGTGTGTTGGATTGATGGGAATTATCTGTCAGTTGGCATGGAGCCAGGGAGACGATTTCTTTGCTTATGATGATAATCTCTTCCTACGGGCCTGCGAATATGCCGCTTGTTGTAATTACACTAATGAGACTGTACCATATACTACTTATATATGGCAAAAACAGAGTCAATGGGGATATCCGATTCCGGAAGAACAAACAACACTTGGTGGTGGTAAATGGATCAAACGTGCGATATGGGCGTTGCCTTACTATCATTACAAAGGGATAAAAAACATCTCGGATGATAATCTCAAATATACTAAGATTGCTACCGAATATGTAGGAATAGAAGGCGGCGGCGGTTATTATGATGCTAACTCTGGTGGGTATGATGTACTTGGACTCGGTACATTGATGTATGCACAATAAATGAATAATTCAAAATGAATAGATTGATACGAATAGCGCTTACATTTTTACTTGTAATGACTTCAGGAGTTATACAGGCAGAAATTGTCATCTATCCGGTGCCACAAGGCATCTACTATGCCCGCCACAATGACGATTATACAGTAAAAGTACGGCAAGTGGGTGAAAAAGATTGGGTAGACCTTTATGAATATAATGTAAAGGTGGATATGGATACCAAGTCGGATGCAACCATGGTACAGTTTGATTTTTCCGGTAAAGTGGAAGTGCTGGTGCAAAAGAATAACGGGGAACTCCGTTCAGCAGTAGTGCGTCCACTATCTAAAGGCATTCAGCCGGAGATAGACGGAAATTTTCTGCTGTTCACATTGGATAAACCACAAAAACTCTCTGTAGAGTTCAACGGTGACCGTTTGAATAATCTGCATGTGTTTGCCAATCCGATCATTGAGAATGTGCCTGATAAAAGTGATCCGAATGTGATGTATTTTGAGTCCGGCATACACGAACCCACAGATGTGGCAGGCAAATGCTTCCGTATTCCTTCCAACACGACTGTCTATCTGGAAGGTGGAGCGGTGCTGAAAGGTTGCCTGACTTGCGACAGTGTAGAGAATGTAAAGATTCTCGGACACGGTATGTTGCTTGAACCGCAGCAGGGAATATCGGTGGCATACTCCAAGAATGTACTGATTGATGGAATTACAGTTGTCAACTCCCGTCACTATACAGTTTCCGGTGGACAATCACAGGGAATTACTATCAAGAATCTGAAATCATTCAGTTATCAGGGTTGGAGTGATGGATTGGATTTTATGTCTTGCTCGGATGTAGTGATTGATGATGTTTTTCTTCGTAATTCAGACGACTGTATAGCCATCTATACGCATCGTTGGAATTATTATGGAGATTCTCGTAATATCCGTGTACTTAATTCTACACTATGGGCGGATATTGCTCACCCTATCAATATCGGTACGCATGGAAATACGAAAACAGGAGATGAGGTTTTAGAAGATATATTGTTCAAGAATATCGATATCTTGGAACATGATGAGGACGATCGTGATTATCAAGGCTGCATGACTATTAATGTAGGAGATCACAATCTGGCACAAAACATCACTTTTGAGGATATTCGTGTGGAACATATCCAGGAAGGACAGTTATTTCATCTTCGGGTGATGTATAACCAAAAATATAACACAGGTCCCGGCAGAGGTGTCAGAAACATAACGTTCCGTAATATTTCATGTACCGGAAAATATATCAATCCTTCTTTGATGGAAGGTTATGATAAGAATAGGAAGGTTGAGAATATTTTGTTTGAGAACATAATGTTGAACGGCAAACGGATCGCCTCTTTGGAAGAACTGAATATAGATAAAAAAAATTTTGTAGGGAAGATACAGATAAAGTAGCTAACAAATAAAAGATTGTGTTGATTTTACCCTCACACTCTCACCCGGCTCTCAATCCCTTTATCCATCGTACTTTCGTGGGTGAGGGTAAAGGTGAGGGTAGTGTGAGGGTAAAACTTACTCTCACACTGTCGACACTTACCAAATGATATAAGTATGCATTGGCATTGAAAGGTTTAGCTATTGAGAGGACAGTCCGTTGTATTTATTGTATCGGAATTATATGATTATAACTAAAAGCCTAGAGACAGAATGGTTGTTTCTTGTCTTTGAGACAGAATCTTCCTGCTTTAGAAACTATAGTTTCCCGCTATTGGAACTGGAGTTTCGAGCCTTTGGAACTAAAGTTTCAAGGCGGGAAACCATCAGTTTCGTGCCTCGAAACAAAATGTTTCCCGCCTTGAAACAAATAATGAGGTTATTGCTCTGACGAAGCTCTGACTATATCAGCACTGTGATGATTATAATATTATCTGTCGTTTTTTCTCATCATCCACCACAGCCATCATTCCTTCTACTTGTGCAAGAGCCAGCATACGTCCGTGGAAAGAATATCCTGGGTTGTAGCCTTTATCTTCATCTCCCAGCATCATTCGTCCGTGGTCTACACGCATCGGTAATCCCGGATTCTCATTTTCGAAGATACGGATAAGGTCAATCAGATGTCCTCTTCCCGTAAGATGGGAGCTTTCAATGAAGTTTCCACCTTGCATGGCAGCTGTGCTGCGCAGATGTACGAAATGAGTTCTTTTTGCAAATTTCTTAGCCAACTCACGTGTATCGTTATGTTCGCCTGCACTCAAAGAGCCTGCACAGAAAGTCAATCCATTATGAGGATTATCTACGGCATTCAGGAACCATTCAATATCATTTTCATTGGTAACGATACGTGGTAAACCTAATACCTGGAATGGAGGGTCATCCGGATGTACGCACATATTAACTCCATATTCTTCGCATACAGGCATGATTGCAGATAAGAAATAACGCATATTTTCACGTAAAGCATCCCGGTCTATATCTTTGTACAAAGCAAGTAACCGCTTGAAGATGGAAACCGGATTTTTATCTCCTTCTTTGATATTGCCATTAACAAAACCTTGAGTCTTGACAATGATCGTATCAATCAAAGCGTCTTTTTCTGCTTCTGTGATAACCTTATCCAACTCGGCAACTTTCTGAAGTTCTTCTTCAGTGTAATCTTTTTCAGCTCCTTCACGTTCCAAGATTCGGATATCGAAATAAGCAAAGCGAATACGGTCGTAATAAAGTGAACTGGTTCCGTCCGGCCAGGGGTGTTGCAAGTCTGTACGTATCCAGTCGATAACGGGCATGAAATTATAACACACTGTCTTTATGCCGCATTTACCCAAATTGGCAAGGCTTACTTTGTAGTTCTCAATCAACTGTTCACGTTCCGCTCCTGCGTATTTGATTGCTTCACATACAGGAAGACTTTCCACTACCGACCAACGTAAACCATAAGATTCGATGTATGATTTCAAATCGTTAATAGCTTCTACTGTCCATATTTCACCATTCGGTACATCATGCAGGGCAGTGACAATCCCTTCTACCCCTATTTGTCGGAGCATCGGCAAGGTTATCTTATCCTTTTTGCCGAACCATCTCCAAGTCTTTTCCATCATAGTCTTTCTCTTTATAACAGGCTATTATTTATTGCTTAAACTCCGCTGAATGCACTGAAACCACCATCAATAGGTAACATTGCTCCGGTTACGAAGCTAGCGGCTTCACTACACAGGAAATGCACTGCACCATTCAACTCTTTGATGTCACCGAAACGTTTCATTGGAGTTTTAGCCAATACTTTCTTGCTTCTATCTGTCAATGAACCATCTGGGTTGATGAGTACACGACGGTTTTGGTCGCCGATGAAGAAACCCGGTGCAATAGCGTTTACACGGATACCATCACCGTATTTAAGTGCCATTTCGCTTGCCAGCCATTGGGTGAAGTTGGCTACTGCCGTTTTAGCGGCCGAGTAACCCGGTACACGGGTGATAGCACTATAAGCAGCCATAGAAGATACATTGATGATGCATCCTTTCTTCTGTTTTGCCATTACCTTACCGAATATCATAGACGGATAAACTGTACCGTTCATATTCAGGTTAGTCACTTTTTCCCAGCAAGAGATGTCCATATCATAGAAGTGCTGATCCGGTTCGAGAGTAGCTCCCGGCATATTGCCACCGGCAATGTTCAATAGAATATCGATCTGTCCCCATTTGGCTACGACTTCTTCGGCTACTTTCTCCAGGCTGGCGATGTCAAGTACATTACCGATGATGCCGATTACATCGTTACCGTATTGCTTAAGTTCAGCCACACGGTTGTCCAGTTGCTCCTGACGAATGTCAATAGCTACAACTTTTGCTCCCTGCTGTACAAAGTGTTGGGCAATATTTCCGCCCAGTACACCACCTGCTCCGGTAATAACAGCAACTTTACCGGCAATACTAAATAATTCGTTCATGTTTTCTATCAAATGTTTTTATGAATGGATGCAAAAATAGCGGGTTTTTATACATGCTATGATGCGTATTTTTGCAAGATATTTACCTATCTTTGCAAAAGCAGTTTAGAAAGGAGATTTATGAAGAAGATAATGAATGAGAAGTTGACTATTACGACTTCTAATCCCGTCCGTGCCCGCTTTTATGAATATCCACGTTTCACGTATCCGTGGCATTTTCATAGTGAGTATGAAATTATTTATGTGGAGAAGGGAGAGGGGGATTGTCTGGTGGGTGACAGCATTATCTCCTATTCAAAAGGTGATTTGATTCTTTTCGGTTCCGAACTGCCTCATAGTATGCAAAGTCCACCGGACGACGGGGAAGAATCTGATAACGAAGAAAAATCCGAACTGAAAGTAAGAGGAGTCAATATTCAGTTTGAAAAAGACTTTATGCATTATTCTATATCTCAATACTCCCAGTTTATTCCTATCAGGAATTTATTGGAGGATGCTTGCAGAGGAATTAAATTCACAATTACCCGTTCGGGGAAAATCATTAAGTTATTGGAACAAATTCCTTCTGCCAAAGGAGCAGATCAAATCATCCTGTTGCTTTCACTTTTACAGATGATGGCTATCAGCAATCACAGGAAGTATCTGACTACTTCTCATTATACTCCGTCTCCTTCGATTATGCGTAATGAAAGAATGGAAAAAGTGATTGCCTATTTGAATAAACATTATACCGAGTCTATCGGTCTGGATGAAATTGCTTCTTATACAGCGATGAACCCTACTGCTTTCTGCCGATACTTTAAAGAAAACACAGGAAAAACATTCAAAGAGTATGTACTTGATATGCGTATCGGATATGCTTGTAAACTATTGAATAGTAGTATGATGAATATATCTCAAATCAGTGCTACTTGCGGATTTGAATCACCTGTACATTTTAACCGCATTTTTAAAAGGGTGACAGGAATGACACCGACTTTATATAGAGAGCAGATGGAATAAGCTTTTCAGGCAATAAACATTTGAGTATAATTTCTTCCTCGTTCGTATATAATAGAAAAGATGAATAAACATGAGCGTAAATAGAATGAAGAAAAGAATTTTGCTTTTGTTGTTGGTGATACCGGCATTGATAAAAGCGCAAGATGTGATGACAGAAACCCGTCAGGAACTGACGTCTCCCGACGGAGCTTATCGTTTTACCTTTTATCAGCGTGCGGTAGGAGAGGATAATACACAAATGTATTATACCTTGACTTATAAGAATCGTCCGGTGATTGAAGAAAGTAAACTGGGTGTTCTGATTGAAAATCAGTTATTTGAATCAGCGTTGGGTATACCGAATGATACTTGTCATTTTTGGTGTGAGAATTTGAAGTTGACAGGGACTGAACATCAAAAAACGGACGAAATATGGAAACCTGTATATGGCGAGCGTGCGGAGGTTCGTGATTGCTATAATGAGATGACTTTGAAGTTCAAGAAAGGGGAAGGAAAAGGCAATCAGGACGGTGGTTATGATAAGCGTAAGAACTACTTTATGAATATCATAGTTCGCGCCTATAATGAAGGAGTTGCTTTCCGCTATCATTTTCTGGAAATGACAAACGGGCTTTTCTTGCATATCGTCGGTGAGCAGACTAGCTTCACAATGCCTGAAGGAACGATGGCGTATTATGAACGTTGGGCGCAAGGACCTTATGAACTTCGTCCATTGAAAGGATGGGGCAAAGAGGAGAGTGAGCGTCCATTGACATTGAAACTTCCTGATGGATTATCAGTAGCTTTGTTGGAAGCAGAAATGGTGGATTATGTTCGTGGTAAATTCCGTTTATCGGCAGAGAAACCTTCCACTTTGGAGACAAGCCTGTATAGTAGCGTCGATATTATTTCTCCTTACAGTACTCCGTGGCGTGTAATCATGGTTGGCGAACGTCCGGTCGATTTAATTAATAATAATGATATTGTCTTGAATCTGAATCCGGCTTGCAAGCTGGCTGATACTTCTTGGGTCAAACCCGGGAAAGTATTCCGTTCGGGCGACTTGAAACAAGATAGAGTAAAAGCAGCCATTGACTTTGCGGCAGAACGTGGTATTCAGTATGTGCACATGGATGCAGGATGGTACGGACCGGAAATGAAAATGAGTTCGGACGCTACTACTGTTTCTCCGGACAAAGACCTCGATATACCCGCTTTGTGTAAATATGCCGAATCGAAAGGAATCGGACTTATGGTGTATGTCAATCAGCGTGCGTTAGTGCAGCAGTTGGATACTTTGTTGCCATTGTATAAGAAATGGGGATTGAAAGGTATCAAGTTCGGTTTTGTACAGATAGGTAATCAGCGTTGGAGTACCTGGTTGCATGATGCAGTTCGTAAATGTGGAGAATATGATCTGATGGTAGATATTCATGACGAATATCGTCCGACAGGTTTCAGCCGTACTTATCCTAACCTGATGACGCAGGAGGGTATTCGTGGAAATGAAGAAATGCCGGATGCCACACACAATACGACTCTTCCTTTCACCCGCTATCTGGCAGGTGCAGGAGACTATACGCTTTGCTATTTCAATAATCGGGTGAAGAATACGAAAGCACATCAGTTGGCGATGGCAGCTGTGTATTACAGTCCTTTGCAATTTATGTTTTGGTATGACAGACCGGAATTCTACCAGGGAGAAGAAGAACTGGAATTTTGGAAAGCAATTCCGAGTGTATGGGATGACAGCCGCGCGTTAGATGGAGAGATTGGTGAATATATCGTTCAGGCACGTCGTTCGGGGAATGACTGGTTTGTAGGAGCAATGACGAATACGGAAGCCCGCACAATTACATTGACTACGGATTTTCTGGAACCGGGTAAGAAGTATATGCTTCACCTGTACGAAGATGACGACAAATTGAATACACGCACAAAAGTACGCAGTACTCATAAGAAGATAAAAGCCGGAGATAAGCTTGTTTTGAAGCTAAAAGCGAGTGGCGGAGCCGCATTGCATTTCACTCCATTGGAAAAATAAATATGATAAATAATAAAGCAGGAAATAACATACTGCAAGAATTAGTTGCACGACACCCGGGTGTCAGGCGTACCGAGACCCGGATGTCAGGCATACCAACACCCGGGTGTCAGCATGCTTGGGATCCGGGTGTCATACAACTTGTTTATATAGCACAAATATTTCTTGAATACATATCGTTTCATTCATTTTTGGTACTATAATTAATCAACCACTTCACCATCTCCGGATCATAATGGGAGAAGAAAAGGGTTTTAGCTGTATCAAGCGCAGCGATAGCCGCCATATCGTCCGGTGTTAACGAAAAATCGAAAACATTGAAATTCTCAATCATACGTTCTTTATGAGTCGATTTAGGAATCACGATAATATCGCGTTGAATCAGATAACGCAGTGCGACCTGTGCCACTGATTTGCCATATTCTTTACCGATTTCCTGAAGAGTCGGATTGGTAAAGAAGTCGTTTCGTCCTTCAGCAAACGGTCCCCATGACATAATTTTAGTACCATATTCTTTCATTACTTCCTGCAACTTTATCTGTTGGTTGAAAACGTGTGTCTCTACCTGATTGACGGCAGGAGTAATTTCACAGAATTCTGCCAAGTCTATAAAGCGGTCAGGATAGAAGTTGCTGACACCGATTGCACGGAGTTTACCAGCCTTATATGCTTCCTCCATAGCCCGGTAAGTTCCATAATAATCACCGAACGGCTGATGAATGAGCAATAGGTCAATATAATCGCTCTTTAACTTACGCAGCGATTCATCAATAGAAGCTTTAGCTTTTTCGTAACCGGCATTTGAAATCCATACTTTTGTAGTGATGAACAGTTCCCCACGTGGTACGCCGCATTTACTGATTGCATTTCCAACACCTTCTTCGTTATGATAGGCTTGTGCCGTATCAATAGAACGATAGCCCACACTGATTGCATCCGACACGCAACGTTCACACTCTTCAGGCGTAACCTGATAAACACCATAACCTAAAATAGGCATTTCAATGCCATTGTTCAATTTTACTTTTTCCATAATCGAGTATATTATTAAAATAAAAGCGTATTCTAATGTTTTTATTATCTTTATTTCCTCTATGCAAAGTTAGTCTGTAAAAGGTAATCTGTTTTTATGTAGATTACGGGTTTTGCTACCTTTTTTACGGATAACGCTATCTTTGCATTTAATATCTACTATTATATATAGTCGTTTTTTGAGTATTTTGTTCTTCATATTCGTAGTATAGGAAGTTAAATCAATTAAAAGAAGCATTATGAATAAATATTTTCTTGTTGTATTGTTGTCATTATTCATGCAGGTTGCTAAGGTGGCAGCAGCCCCCTGGCAGTGGTCCGTAGAAATAAAAGAGCTGATTTCAGAAGAGACAAACGCCCACCCTTCTGCCTATCTATGGATACCGGAAAACTGTAAACAAGTCCGTGCCGTCATCATCGGGCAACACAATATGACCGAAGAAACAATTTTCGAGCATCCTGAATTTCGGAAGAATATGGGCAAACTGGGAATTGCAGAGATATGGATCACTCCCGGAATAGACCAACGCTGGGACGTGACAAAAGGTACCCAACAAATCTTTGAAACAATGATGAAGAACTTGTCTGAAATAAGCGGATATACAGAACTGGAGTTTGCCCCGGTTATACCTATCGGACACTCGGCAATGGCTACTTATCCGTGGAACTTTGCCGCCTGGAATCCTGAACGTACATTGGCCGTACTCTCTATTCACGGTGATTCTCCCAGAACTCATTTGACGGGTTACGGGCGTGCGAATTTGGATTGGGGAACCCGTACGATTGAAGGTATCCCCTCATTAATGGTAATGGGAGAGGACGAATGGTGGGAAGACCGGTTGATAACCTCTTTCGATTATCGTCGTGAATATCCGAATGCTCCCCTTTCATTTCTTGCTGATGCAGGACACGGACATTTCGACATATCCGATGAATTGATTGATTATCTTTCCCTCTTTCTGAAAAAGACAGTGGAATATCGGTTGCCGGAGCATTCGTCATTGGATGCTCCGATTCAGTTAATTCCGGTAGAAGCAAAGAATGGCTGGCTGGCAGACCGTTGGCGAAAGAATGAAAAGCCTACAGCCGAAGCCGCTTCCTATGATAAGTATAAAGGAGACAAGAACCATGCGTTTTGGTATTTTGATAAGGAAATGGCAGATGCCACAGAAAAATATTACGCCAATGAGCGTGGAAAGACAGAGCAGTATATCGGCTTTGAGCAAAAAGGAAAACTGATCACTTTCAATCCGAAATCCCATGTACGTATGTCTCCTTCTTTTCAACCCGAAGCGGACGGAGTCACTTTCCACCTGAAAGCAGTGTACACAGATACGTTAAGGAACGAATATTCAAAAGAACACAGTACGCATCCCATTCGAATGTCGAGAATTTGCGGTCCGGTGGAAGTGGTGAATGATACAACTTTTACTGTTCGTTTCTATCGGATGGGATTGGATAATCCTAAACGTACAGGAGGCATCTGCCTGATGGCTTCCGTAAAACAGGATCATAAATACCGGAGTGCCGTTCAGCAGGTAGAGATTCGTATTCCTTACCGGAATAAGGAAGGGATATCCCAACGTATAATTTTCCCGAAACTATCCGATGTAAAAGCTTCAGTGAAAAAAATAAGTTTAAATGGAACTGCTGACTCCGGCCTTCCGGTTTACTATTATGTAAAAGAAGGTCCGGCAGAGATAAAGGGAGATAAACTGGTATTGACTAAAATTCCCCCACGTGCAAAATTTCCGGTAAAGGTGACAGTGGTAGCCTGGCAATATGGGTGTAGCGGAGAACCTAAAGTGCAGACTGCTGAAGCAGTAGAACAGAGCTTTTATATTACTGCCCGTTAGTTTGACAAAGAGATTGTTCAAGGAATCAGAGTACTAATTCCTTGAACAATCTTTCCAAAGTCTTATCTAAATCAGTAGAAAATCCCGGATGTGGGCGAGATACTTGTATGCAGGAACTTTTTACTGCAGTCAGCCAACGAAATCTGTCAGGAATATCCATATTGGCTATGGCTCCTCCCTCTTTATTTCCCATGCATATCTTGTCAAAGACCTGTAACCCTTCTTTCAGGCAATTCATATCCAGTTCGGAAGAAAACAGTTTTAGTTTGTTCTCATCTATCGTATAGAGGGATTTCAGGTATTTGGCTTGTTTGGAAAACAACACAATCCCCATATTGATAAACTCCTCCCGTTCTACTTTAGGAACGAAACGGATGACTGCGTATTCATATAAGTGCCTTTCTTGCATTTTGCGCTTCATTTACAAATGTTTCGGAATGTTTCATCCTTTCTTCTAAAAATCGAATATAAATGTCTCTCAAATCCTGTGGAGTTTCTGTGCCTTCTGTCCAGTTCAACCAGTCGTCGGGAATAGCATTGACTATCTCACGGATTTTATCCGAAGTCAATATCTGTCTGAATTCGATATCTACCTCTTCCAGTTTATCGGCAAACGGCAATAATACATGGTCTTTTATTTGTACAAAAGGAACCAGTGCCTGTTTTTGCCAGTTAGTCCAGGAATGGTGGAAATAAAGGGACGCCCCATGATCTATCAGCCATAGTTCTTTGTGCCATATCAACATATTGGTATTTTTAATGGTACGGTCTACGTTAGTCAGCAAGGCATCCAGCCATACTACTTGCGAAGCCGTTTTTCCATCTACTTGATGTACTATCGGATCAAAAGTCAACGAACCGGAAAGGAAATGCAATCCCATATTCAGTCCTCGACTCCATTGAAGTAAATCCTGTATCTCTTCGTCTGCTTCCGTTCGTCCGAAGGCCTCGTCCAGATTCAGAAAAACTATTTCGGGGACTCTGAAACCCAGTGCACGGGCTATCTCCCCACCAATCAGTTCGGCAATCAGCGCTTTTGTTCCGTGTCCTGCCCCCCTGAATTTGACTACATACTTAAATTCATCGTCAGCTTCGGCTAAAGCAGGCAATGAGCCTCCCTCACGCAGAGGAAGAATATATCTTGTAACATTTGCCGTACGTAAATCCATGTAGCTCCTTTCTTTAATTTGGGGAATAAAGATAGGACGTTTCAGATGAATTTTATAAGAAAGTGGGCTTTAAATTAAAGAATTGTAGCTTAATTAAATAATTTTGTGGCTTTGAGTGTTTAAGGCACCTTGTTCGTATCTTATAGATAAAAGATAGAAATAATATGAATAAGAAAGTTTTAGTTACGGCAATCTTGTTTGGTTCATTGACAGTATCGGGTATAGTGTCAGCTCAATCTGTATATCCCGGACAACATCAGGGAAAGTTGAAAAAGGAAACAGTGGCTCCCCTTCAGGCGGAAAGTTTTGATTTGAAAGATGTTCGCCTGTTGCCAAGTCGTTTCCGTGATAATATGCTTCGGGATTCTGCCTGGATGACGTCAATAGATGTGAATCGTCTGCTACATAGCTTCCGTACCAATGCCGGTGTATTTGCCGGACGTGAGGGCGGATATATGACAGTGAAGAAACTGGGTGGTTGGGAATCCTTGGACTGTGAGCTTCGCGGACATACTACCGGACACATGCTCTCGGCACTTGGTTTGATGTACGCAGCTACCGGCAGTGAGATATTCAAACTGAAAGGCGATAGCTTGGTTAACGGATTGGAAGAAGTGCAGAATGCACTGAAAAACGGGTATTTGAGTGCCTGGCCCGAAGAACTGATAAACCGGAATATTCAGGGAAAAGGTGTATGGGCTCCCTGGTATACTCTGCACAAACTTTTCTCCGGGCTGATAGATCAATATCTGTATGCGGATAATAAGAAAGCATTGATTATCGTCACCCGAATGGGGGATTGGGCATACAATAAATTGAAACCCCTTAGTGAAGAAACACGTAAGCTTATGATCCGCAATGAATTTGGTGGTATCAATGAGTCATTCTATAATTTATATTCAATAACGGGAGATGAACGTTATCGCTGGCTGGCGGAATATTTCTACCACAATGACGTAATCGACCCATTGAAAGAACTTCGTGATGACTTGGGAACGAAGCATACCAATACTTTCATCCCGAAAGTGATAGCCGAAGCCCGCAACTACGAGTTAACCCGCAACGAGACAAGCAGGAAACTATCGGAATTCTTCTGGCACACCATGATTGACCATCATACTTTTGCTCCGGGATGTAGCAGTGACAAAGAACACTACTTTGATCCGAAGAAGTTATCCCAACATCTGACCGGCTATACCGGAGAAACTTGTTGTACCTATAATATGCTCAAACTTAGCCGCCATCTTTTTTGCTGGACGGGCGATTCATCTATTGCGGATTATTATGAAAGGGCATTGTATAATCACATCTTGGGACAACAAGACCCTGAAACAGGTATGGTAGCTTATTTTCTGCCTTTGCTTTCCGGGTCTCATAAACTGTATAGCACAAAAGAGAACTCTTTTTGGTGTTGTGTCGGTAGCGGATTTGAGAATCATGCAAAGTTTGGAGAAGCCATCTACTACCATAACAATCAGGGAATATATGTAAATCTATTTATCCCTTCACAGGTAACCTGGAAAGAAAAAGGACTGACAATCCGTCAGGAAACGGAATTCCCACAGGAAGAAACAACACGTTTTACTCTTCAGGCAGAAAATCCTGTCCGCACGACTATTTATCTGCGCTATCCTTCGTGGAGCAAGGATGTAAAAGTTTCGGTGAATGGTAAGAAAATATTTGTAAAACAGAAATCTGGTTCTTATATTGCCATTACCCGTGAATGGAAAGATGGCGATCAAATCTCGGCTACTTATCCGATGCAAATCAAACTGGAAACTACTCCGGATAACCCGGATAAGGCAGCCCTGTTATATGGCCCGTTGGTATTGGCGGGAGAACGGGGAATTGAAGGTATGCAAGCCCCTGCTCCTTTCTCAAATCCTGCTCTTTATAATGATTATTATACCTATAATTTTCATGTCCCAGCACATTTGCGTACCTCTTTGAAACTAGATAAGAAACACCCTGAACGTGCTTTGCAACGTGTAGGAAGTGATTTGAAGTTTACGACAGAACAAGGAGATGTGATTCGTCCGCTATACGATTTGCATCGCCAGCGCTATGTCGTATATTGGGATTTACAATCAGAAGAATAGATAGTAAACAACGAAATGAATAATCGTTTATTAATTGCCGCTTTTGTAAGTATCTGCTTTTTGTCCGGTTCTTGCAAAATATCATCCGGTCAGGGAAGTCGGTATGACTTCTCTTCTTTGGATTCTGTTATCCAAGGATGGGTAGACAAGGGATATTACCCCGGAGCATCCATTTGTGTAGTGAAGAATGATACCGTCATTTTTCAGAAGAACTATCGGGATTATACACCCGATACAAAAGTATATGTCGCTTCTGCCGGAAAATGGGTAGCGGCTGCTGTCATAGGCGCGGTGGTAGACCGTACTGATTTGGGATGGGATGATCCGGTAGAAAAATGGTTGCCGGAATTTAAAGACGATGCTAAAGGTAAGATTCTTCTCCGGCAATTATTATCCCATACATCAGGAGTACGTCCATATCTTCCCGAGCCCCGTGTAGATAACTATAATCATTTGGATTCGGCAGTCACTGAAATTCTCCCTTTGGATACAGTCTTTACTCCCGGCACTCGTTTTGAATATGGTGGACTTGCCATGCAAATTGCCGGAAGAATGGCAGAAGTGGCGATGGGAGAGGAGTTTGAGGCTCTTTTTCAAGAACTGCTGGCGCAACCTTTGGAAATGAAAAACTCTCATTTTACCCCAATCAACACGGACGGCGGACATGCACCTATGTTAGGGGGCGGACTGTGTACTACAATGAATGATTATCTTCACTTCCTGTCCATGATTTATCACGATGGAATGTATAATGGCAAGCAAATTATATCAGCAGAAACTGTGAAAGAAATGCAGGCCGACCAAGTGAAAGGCGCCATAATCCCTTCGAATAACTCGGATAATTATGTAGCGAAAGGACTGGGACAATCCCACAATGGAGTCTACGGATTAGGAGAATGGCGTGAATTAATAGATAAAAAGACAGGTGAAGCTTATCAGATTAGTTCACCGGGATGGGCCGGTGCTTATCCGTGGATAAATAAACACGATAAAGTTTACGGATTCTTCATCTCCCATGTAGCAGGTTCTTCTGCTAAAGAAGACGGTTTTTCTTCTTTCTTTGGCAGCCCTGTCATTTCACGGACCGTTTCAGAAATACTGAAAGGTAAGCCATTGGTTGTCAAACAAGGACGTATCAATGTAGGAAACGGCTCTCTATACTATGAGGAAGCCGGTCAGGGTGAACCGATCATCTTTGTACACGGTCATTCGCTTGACCATCGTATGTGGGATGAGCAATTTTTAGTGTTTGCGAAAAAGTATCATGTCATTCGCTATGATTTAAGAGGATACGGCATTTCTTCTTCCCAAACAGAAGATTATCAATTTATGCATGTTGAAGATCTGGTTACTTTGATGGACTCTTTGCACATCAAGAAAGCGCATATCGTCGGACTTTCTTTGGGGGGATTTATCACTGCTGATATGTTGGCGTATTTCCCAGACCGGATGTTATCGGCTTTTTTAGCCAGTGGAAACATCCGAAAGTCCAAAGGTCCCAGTGAACCGATGACTAAAGAGGAAGCAAAGGTACGTGATGACGAAATAGCTGCCCTGAAAAAGAAAGGAGTGGAAGTGATGAAGAAAGAGTGGTTTGAAGGATTAATGAAATCCGGTGGTAGCCAGCGTGAACGGATGCGTGTGCCTTTGTGGCAGATGATTGACGAATGGGATGCGTGGCAACCGCTACACAAAGAAGTACGGGTAGTAGCAGGGCTGGATGCTATTGAAGAATTGAAGAAGAGTCACCCTGCTGTACCTGCCTTAATTGTAGAAGGTCATTCTTCTGATAACAAATTTTCAAAAAATCCTCCCATATTGGAATATCTACCTAATGGAAAGCTGAAAATCATAGAGGATTGCGGGCACATGATGAATATGGAGCGACCGGAGGAATTCAATGCAGCTTTAGAAGAATTTTTAATCAATATTGAACAGTAAAATGAAAAAGCAATAAATATCATGAAACAAATAGTTCTATGCCTGATCGGAATATTATTAGCATCGTTTGTATCTGCACAAAAGATAAATCATCCTTCACTTTTGTATACCCCTCAACGCATTCAGCAGGTAAAACAACGTATGCAGAATGAACCGAAATTGCGGGAAGCCTGGGAGGATATTCAGAAAACCGCCGATGAAGCCTTACAAAAGAAAGATTTCAATCGGTTGGATTATTTGTCGTTGGCCTATCTGATGACGGATAATAAAGAGTATGCAAATATAATCAAAGAGATTCTTTTGAAAGCTGTGGAAGCCGAATCCTGGGGAGATATGGAAATGATGGCACGTATTCCAGTCTGGCGTTCGCAACTGGGCATGGCACATAAGAGCTTCCTTTCTGCCATAGGATATGATGCGGCTTATAACATAATGTCTTCTTCGGAAAGAAAAAAGATTGCCGAAGGCTTGAAACGATTGGCTGTAGAGCCTGCCTTGGGCGACTGGCTGTTGGAACCTGCCCGAATCCATTCTTTGAACTCTATGGGACACAACTGGTGGACTTCCTGCGTATGCCAGGGTGGAATATTAGCATTAAGCCTACAGAATGAACTTCCCGAAGTAAAAGATTGGGTGGAGCAACTTCATGAATCACTTCCCGAATGGTTTGACTTTGCCGGCGATGCCTTGCAACAGAAAGCAAAGAGTTTTGATGAGGCCGGAGGAATGTATGAAAGTTTGAATTATGCAAACTTTGGTATTCAGGAAGCCCTATTGTTTCGAATCGCTTGGATAAACACTCATCCGGGACAAAATCCCGGCAATATACCCCAATTGGCAAAACTTCCGAACTACTTTTCTCAAGTATGCTATCCTCGTACAGGTATGCTGTATAGTTTGAATTTTGGTGATAGTCATAAGAATGTATCAGCAGAATCCAGTATGATGTTATTGTATGCATTGGGACTGAAAGACCCGACTATTCTGTGGTATATAACCCAAGTAGAGCAAGGACAGCATCGCGATGGATTTTTCCTGAATCGTCCGATGGGCTTTCTCTATACCCCTGATTTGAGTAAAGCTCCCGTAACTCCCAATTTGAAAACCTCACAGCTATTCTCGGATTTCGGTTGGGCCACCATGCGTACTTCTTGGGAGAAGGATGCTACGATGCTTGCTGTGAAAAGCGGTCATACGTGGAATCATTCCCATGCGGATGCCAACTCCTTTATTGTTTTTCATAAAGGCGTTGATATTATCAAGGATGGAGGAAACTGCTGGTATCCCAATCCTGCCTATCGCAACTATTTTTTTCAAAGCCAGGCACATAATGTAGTCCTGTTCAACGGGGAGGGACAACCTCGTGAACAACAGTATAGCGGCTCTACTTTGCGAGGAAATCTTTATCATCTCTTGGATGCGGGCAATGTGAAATATGTTTTGGCCAATGGAACAGGTCCTGTCTCTAATAATTTCAGCCGTAACTTCCGTCATTTCCTGTGGATGGATAATGTGATTTATATGATTGATGATTTGAAGACACATAAGGTAGGACAGTTCGAATGGTTATGGCATACCAATGGAACTTATAAGAAATCGGGCATTGACGTGAATGTGACAAACGGAAATTCTTCAGTAGTCATCCGTCCTTTATATCCCCGCATGCTGGCTAAGTCCGATTTTGTGCACGACTATCCCGAAGATTTATATTGGGAAGAAATAGAAGCTCCTACGGAAGATTTGAAAGGAACCGAAAAATATTATTCATTCCATTTACCAGCCGAGGTGAACCGTGTGAAGGGACTGACAGCTATTATTCTGAAAGACGCTCCCGATGAAAAAGACCTGCCTCAAATGGAAAGACGTGAAGGGCAGGACTGGATAGGGCTTCGTATCCGTCATAAAGGTAAAATTACCGATTTATATATCAACCAACTGGCGGACGGAAGATTAATGCACAGTAATTCATGGATTATGCCCGACGGCTGGATGACAGATGCTTATATGTTTGCAGTTTCTTACCCAGAAGGTACTGAAGCAAAGAACGCTAAGGACTTCTTTATTGCTTATGGAAGTGCATTGAGACGGGGTAATGAAACTTACTTTTCATCATTGGCTAAGCTGTTCGTTATTCAGAAAGCAGAAGATAAGAAACTTGATCTTTGGATAAACGGACAGCCGAAGATAAATACCACCTTTAGAAGCACAAAGAAGCCTGTGTCTGTAGAAGTGAATGATAAGAAAATCCCGGTAGTTTATCAGAAATCGCAGGTGAAGGTGAAATTATAAATTCTACAATATCGTTCTTGTATATATGCTGTTATCTTTTTCTAAGGTAGTAAATTCTTTATTTTTGTTACTCAAATATTTTTCAAATAACATTGAGTAAATAATTTAATCCCTTCGTATTTGTCTATGTGCATATAGAGAATACGAAGGGATGACTTTTTTAATTATAAGTACTTCCTTTTGGAGATTTTTATGTATGTTTGTCACATGTTTAATATGAAAGGAAGCAGTTGTAAGTGAAAGACACGATTAAATATCTGATTCTTATATTAATATATTTGGCTTGTGGTGTGGAACTACAAGCTAAAGACTATATATTCCGTAATATTGTCATGTCTGACGGGCTGTCAGGACTGTTGGTCAATGCTATTTATAAAGATTCCGAAGGTTTTGTGTGGTTAGGGACAGATAATTGTCTCGACCGTTTTGATGGAGTGAAAGTACGCCATTTTGAATTCCGGGGTATTGAGTCAGGAAGAAAGAAGCGGGTAAACAGCGTTACAGAAACAGCCAACAAACAACTGTGGGTAGGAAATGGAATCGGACTTTGGCGATTGAACCGTACAAACAGTCAATTGGAAAGAATTGTCCCCGAAAAGATTGATTTTGCCGTAAATACTTTGTTGGCTAATGAGGATGGTCTTTATATCGGCACAGAGAAAGGCTTATTCATTCATAAAGACGGTCAATTACTACAGGTCTTGACAGACCGGAATATGCTTGCTGCCTGTAACAGAATCATGGATATTTGTCTGAATGAAGACAAAACCGTATTATGGCTGGCTACGGTGCAGGGGCTGTTCTCTTATTCACTGAAAGACGGAAAGATTGATTCCTGGCATTTTCAGGAGAATGTGCCCGAAGCCGATTATTTCCGTTGCCTGACCCGTATTGGAGAAACGCTTTATCTAGGCACAATGAGCCAAGGTGTAGTACGTTTTGATATAAAAAAGGAAACATTCTCTCATACAGTATCTTTAGGCTGCGATGTCATTTCTGATATATCCAGCGATGGGAAAGAAACTGTGTACATAGCTACTGACGGTAATGGCGTCCACTTCCTTTCACACAAAGACCAACAAGTGACACGTCGTTTTTACCATGATGTCAATGATAAGGAAGGAATTCGCAGTAATTCTATTTATTCCTTACTTGTAGATGATAGAGGTGCCGTCTGGGTGGGGCATTTTCAGGCAGGGCTGGATTATTCACTCTATCAGAACGGTCTTTTCCGTACGTATGACTATCCACCTTTATTCAATTCGGCAAATCTTTCCATTCGTTCTTTCGTAAACAGAGGACAAGAGAAAGTTATCGGTTCACGTGACGGTTTGTTTTATATAAACGAAGCTACCGGAGTAGTGAAAAGTTTTGTAAAGCCCGTTTTGACTTCAGATCTGATACTGACAATCAGCTTCTATCAAGGAGAATATTATATCGGTACGTATGGTGGCGGTATGATGGTACTGAATCCGGGAACATTATCTCTGAAATATTTTGCACAAGGCGATACGGAGCTTTTTCAAAAGGGACATATATTCTGTGTGAAACCGGATGCAAAAGGAAATCTTTGGATAGGGACTTCACAAGGACTCTTCTGTTATAACGGACAGACCAAACAGATCAAACACTTTACTAGTGCTAATTCCCAACTGCCGGAGGGCAATGTGTATGAAGTAAGTTTTGATTCTACAGGCAAAGGATGGATTGCCACCGAAACCGGTATGTGTATTTATGATCCGGCTTCTCAAAATTTACGCTCTAATGTGTTTCCGGAAGGATTCGTTCATCGGGATAAGGTGCGTACTATCTACGAAGATGCTGAACACAACCTCTATTTTATCCGTGAGAAAGGGAGCTTGTTTACATCTACTTTAACGATGGACCGTTTCCAGAACCGCTCTATCTTTTCTACTCTTCCGGACAACTCGCTAATGTCTGTTATAGAAGATAACCTAGGCTGGTTGTGGGTGGCTTGCAATGACGGGTTATTGCGTATCAAAGAAGAGGGAGAGGAATATGATGCTTTCACTTTCAATGATGGAGTGCCGGGACCTACTTTTACGAATGGAGCCGCTTATAAAGATGAAAAAGGACTATTGTGGTTTGGTAACACCAAAGGACTGATTTATGTCGATCCGAAACGTGTGGACGAAGTACGTGGCAAGATCCGTCCGATCGTATTTACCGACATATTAGCTAATGGTGTCCCTTTTACCAGCTCCTCTTTGAAATACAATCAGAATAATTTGACTTTCTGTTTCACAGACTTTGCCTATGGTCTCCCATCTGCCTTACTATATGAATATCGACTGGAAGGAGTGGACAAGGACTGGAAATTATTGGCAGCACAGAACGAAGTTTCTTATTACGGACTTTCTTCCGGGACTTATACTTTTCGTGTACGTCTTCCGGGAAATGAGCAATCCGAAGCTAGCTGTCAAGTGACGGTATGCCCTATGATACCTTGGTGGGGATGGGGACTTTCCGTTTTATTAATCGTAGGAATTATAGCCTTTATACGGTATTATGTCTGGAAACGTATGCGTCGTTTGCTTGTTTCTTCTGCTTCGCCGGTTGTGGTATCATCAGCAGAGGAGGAGATACAACAAAGAGAACAGTCTGTAGAACAACATCCGGAAGTAAATTCAGAACAACAACCTTCCGTTGTTGAAGAGAAATATAAGACCAATAGACTGACCGAAGAGGAATGTAAAGAACTTCATAAAAAACTGGTGGCTTATGTGGAGAAAGAAAAGCCATATATCAATCCCGATTTGAAGATGGGTGACCTGGCTTCTGCATTGGATACTTCTTCACATTCATTATCGTATCTTTTGAACCAGTATCTTAATCAGTCCTACTATGATTTTATCAACGAATATCGCGTTACCCAATTCAAAAAGATGGTAGCGGATAGCCAATATTCCCGCTATACTTTGACTGCACTGGCAGAACTTTGTGGATTCAGTTCGCGTGCCTCCTTCTTCCGCTCATTCAAAAAGAGTACGGGAGTTACTCCGAATGAATACATCCGTAGTATCGGCGGAACAGCCAAAGAAGAGTAACTTTCCGACTTATTATCCCTGAAATCTATTTTGCATCCATATTACCTTCACCCTTCACTTCTCCCTGTTCATCGGGGTTAGAGGGTGAACCCTGCCCTTTCACTTGGTGAACCCCTTCTCTTTTATTCTTTTCCTATTTCCAATCTGTTATTAGATAAGTTCTTCTTCTCCCTATCTAAACTTCCTTTTCCTTAATTGCAAAGTTGTTTTTTATAGGAAGCAAACTTTAAATGCAAGTTTTGTTTTTATAATCAAAGCTTGCATTTATAAAAACAAAACTTGCATTTATATAATCAGAACTTTCATTTATAGTTTATCATTAACCAAAAGCAACTTTGCAACAAGGGCAAAACAAGTTTATCATTAATGAAAAGGAACTTATCTCTTAATGTCCTGCATCATCATTAGCCTGAATGTAAGATGAAGGAAAGGCCAAAATGGTGAAGAAAGGGAGTAAAGAGGTGAAGGGGGTGAAAGCAAATGGGTATAAGGAGAGCGAAAATACATTGTTTTTTAGTAAATAGAGTATCAAATTATAAAATGAGACTCTGTTTGTTGTGAATGTAACTTCTTGATATCTAATGATATATATGCAAATAAGTCTATCTGGATTCTTGGAGATTACTCTGTCCTGTTTTCGAGCTGTTATATCCAAAATCACCTCTATATTTGCATCGTGATCAAAACCGAAAAAGATAGTATTATGGAGACAATAGCTAACACTTACGACGACATTATCACCCGTTCTTATGAAGAATATTATCAGGTGATTCTTACCTATATTACTTATCGTATCACTCATCGCTACGAAGCGGAGGATCTAACTCAAGATGTATTTGTACGTCTGCTGGACTACAAACAAATGCTCCGTCCCGACACAGTGAAATATTTCCTGTTCACTATTGCCCGCAATATTGTAATCGACTATATCCGTCGTTATTATAAGAAGCAGGAAATAGACAGCTACATCTATGATACTATGTCTACTTCTACCAATGAAACCGAAGAAAAAATTATCGGTGATGATTTAGTGACAATGGAACGGACCCGTTTGGCTGCCATGCCCGAACAACGTCGGTTAATTTATACATTAAACCGTTTTGAAAATAAAACTTCTCCGGAAATCGCTAATGAACTGAATCTAAGTTGTAGGACGGTAGAAAACCACCTATTTCTTGGACGTCGTGAAATGCGCGAATTCTTCCGAAATTGTATATAATCTTATTCATTAATAAATAACCCTTTGTGCTTATGGAAAAGGAGTCAGAATTTACAAAGAGGTGTTTGTATGCCTCATCTTATTTTAGAGAACAAGAATTTAATACTATTTTTAAACCTCAAATTTAATTTTATGAAACAGAGAAGATTTATGTTTAAACTACAATCTAACAAGGCGGTTACGCTTGCTTTAGGACTGATGCTAGGATTATGTCCTGTTTCAAGAGGGTATGCAGCTCTGGATGATAGTCAAATAGTAACACAAATGCAGAAAAAGGTCAAGGGGCAAGTACTTGATGCTACTGGAGAGCCTTTAATAGGTGTGAATGTGAGTGTTATAGGGCAGACCGGAGGTACAATAACAGATATAAATGGAAATTATTCATTAGATGTGCGTAAGGGAGCCAAGCTGAAATTTTCATATATTGGCTACAAGGAGCAGGTTATTGAAGTGGGAGATCCGACTGTAATTAATGTGAAGATGAGTGAAGATTCGGAAGTACTTGATGAGGTCGTAGTCGTTGGTTATGGTGCGCAGAAGAAAGAATCATTGACTGGTGCTGTAACTGTTGTAAGCGATAAAATGATAAAAGATAAAGGTACCCTTTCTAATCCGGCACAAGCATTGCAGGGACAGGTTCCAGGTGTTATTATTACCCGAAATTCAGCGGCTCCCGGTGATGAAAGTTGGAATATGAAACTACGTGGATCATTCTCGAAAAACAATTCGGATCCCTTGATAATCATTGATGGTGTAGAAGCAGAATCATCAGTGTTTGGCCAGCTGAATCCATCTGATATTGAATCCATTAACTTCTTGAAAGATGCGTCTGCTGCGATTTACGGAAGTAAAGCAGCCGGCGGTGTTATTTTGGTACAAACTAAAAAGGCAAAAGCCGGTAAAACCAAAATAGAGTACAACGGATCAGTAACAGCTAAACTTGTGGGATTGCAGCCTACTCTGATGACTTTGGATGAATGGGGAGATGCAGTTATTCAAGCTCGTACTAATGATGGTTACAAGTCAGATGATACTTGGTTAAGATATGTAGCGTTGGCAAAGGCCAACCGAGGACACTATATTGATCTGAACCATAGCCAAAATCCTTATGCTAATGCATTTACTGATGTAAAGGACTTTGTGTTTTTTGATACGGATTGGCAGGATATTTTGTGGGGTACTACAGCATCTACTTCACATGAATTAAGTGTAGCTGGAGGAACAGACAGAAATACTTATCGGTTGTCGGCACGTTACATGTACGATGGAAGTAACTTGAAATGGGGAAATAACAATAACCAGAGATATAATCTTCGTTTAAGTAATACGTTCCATGTGACAGATGCTTTTGAGATAGAATCGGTTATCGCCTATTCTCGTCAAGATCAGGTTGCTCCGACACAGATTGGTGCAGCATTGACCTCTTCGGTGCAGCAACCTGGATTTCCATCATCAACGATAGATGGCAAACCTTATGCCTGGGGTACTTGGGGAGCTCCAAACTGGTATTGCGAATTGGGTGGTGACAATAAATTGAAAGTTTCTGGAGTGAACATCAGTGAGACCTTCAAATATAAGTTTAACAAACATTTTGATGCTGTAGCTACCCTGGGGTATAATACATCTACCTCTACGCGAGATATTCAAGGTAAATCTATCGATTGGTATAATTATGCCGGTACAGAAGTGACAATGACCAATCCGACGGCTGATAAGAATTATTATTATAAGACTTTTTCGCGTACGGATATGTACACGTTGAATGCTTATTTAAACTGGCATCAGACATTTGCGGAAAAACATAATCTGGCAGCTATGATCGGTACTCAATACAATCTGAAAGAGTATGATTATACACCGGTTAAAGCACAGAATATATTACCCTCACTGGAAATTATTAATGGTACGGGCGAAGTACTATTGAAGAATTCATCCAATGATGGTCCTGAAAAATGGCACGAAGGCCTATTATCTTATTTTTCCCGCTTAAACTATAATTATAAATCAAAGTATTTATTGGAAGGTAATTTCCGTTATGATGGTTCATCTAAATTCCAACCGGAAAACCGATGGGCATTTTTCTGGGGAGTATCTGGCGGTTGGCGTCTTAGTGAAGAAGAGTTTGTTAAGAAACTGAATCTTTTTGATGAGTTAAAGTTGAGATTGTCTTATGGTACAGTTGGTAATCAGGGGGGTATTGATCGTTATGACGGCGTTCAGCTTTATAATTACTCGCAGAATTCAGGTGCTTTAATCGGAAGTAGCAAGATTTCTTACATTGACACGAATGGTAAACTGTTGAGCACAGATCGTAGTTGGGAAACAATTAAGAACTATAATATAGGTTTGGATTTCGGCCTGTTCAACAATAGATTGACAGGAACTGTTGAAGTTTTCTGGAAAGACTGTAACAATATGCTGATTGATGTCACTTATCCTGGAATATTGGGTGACAAAGCGCCTACTGCAAATGTTGGAAGCTTTAAAGCCAATGGTTGGGAAGGTACATTAAACTGGTCTGATAAAATAGGTAAAGTCTCTTATCATGTTGGTGGTACTTTTACATATACCACTAATGAATTGACAGATAATGGAGGTAGTGCTACGATTAAAGACGGTGTACGTTCCGATCGTGAAGGATATCCATTGAATTCAGTATTTGGTTTAAGATATTGTGGAAAGATTCAAACGCAGGAAGAATTGGACAAATATATGAATCGTTATGGAGAAAATAACTCTATAGATATGCCGGCTATGTTGCGTCTGGGTGATAATATGTTTGAGGATGTGAACCGTGATGGCAAATTGACTGAAGAAGATTTTGTATATTTAGGAACGGATGATCCGAAAATATCTTTCTCATTCAATGCCGGTTTAGAGTGGAACGGCTTTGATGTATCTGTCATTTTCCAAGGAGTAGGCAGACGTACAGTTTGGCGTGACGGGGACAATAGCAGTAATGTAAACTGGCGAGTTCCGATGAGATCTGTCTATATGAATACGACTAATCAGTCTGTAGGAAACGTATGGTCTCCGGAAAACCCGAATGCACATTATCCTACTTATACAAATACGTCGCAGATTAATAACTATAACTACAGATGTTCTTCCTGGTCTGTTGAAGATGGTTCTTATCTTCGTTTGAAGAATATAACTTTGGGTTATACACTACCATCTGCTCTGCTTGCAAAAACAAAGGTATTGAGTTATGCCCGTTTGTATATCTCTGGAGCTGATTTGTGGGAGACATCTAAGATTAATGATGGCTGGGATCCGGAAGCTTCTCGTAAAGTATCAACTTATGGCCGCTATCCTTTCACCAGAAATGTAACAGTTGGATTAAATTTAACCTTTTAAACATTGAATAATATGAAATTATATAAGATAAAAAGTTTCCTCATACTTGCAGCAGGACTGATGCTACACTCTTGTCTGGATTTGGACCCGCAGGATCAATTAGCTGAAACAAATATCTGGAGTTCTCCTGCCGATTATAAATTGTTTGCTAATCAGTTCTATAGTTGGACACGTGACTTTAGCTCACTTGATAATAATTCAACGAAGCCTTTACATTCGGATTATAACTCCGACCTGTTTACATGCAAAGACGACCGCAACCGTTTTAGCAACGGAACAAACTCTGTTCAAGAGTCAGATGGTAATTATGGCTCGGCTTATGCACATATCAGACGTACGAACCTGTTATTGCAAAATGCAAGTAATTACGCTAATCAAACGGATATTGCACAATACGTAGGAGAGGCCAAATTCTTCCGTGCCTATTTCTACTTTGAATTGGTTCAGCTTTATGGAGATGCGATTATTGTAAAGAAACCATTGGATGTGACAGATCCGGAACTGAAAACCGCCAGAAATGATCGTAGTGAAGTAATTGATTTCGCTATTGAAGATTTAGAGGCCGCAGCAGAACTATTACCTAAATTTTCGGAATTAAGTACTGAAGATAATGGCCGAATCAGCCAAGAAGGTTGTTGGGCTTTCTTGTCGAGAGTGGCTTTGTATGAAGGGACTTGGCAAAAGAGCCGTGGCAATGCAGAACGTGGCAAAGCGTTGCTGGACATTGCAGCGAAAGCTTCCGGAAAGGTAATAGCTAGTAATACTTTTAGCTTGTTTAAACCGGAAGCATTGGGAGATAGTGCGCAGAAATATATGTTCATCCTGGAAGATGTCAAATCAAATCCGGCTGGATTACAGAAGAGTGCGAATAAAGAGTATATATTCTCACGCCGTCATGATGAAGTATTGGCTCCTATTGGTACAAATATAACCAAAGGTAGTTTGATAAATGTAATATGGGTTAGCCGGAAATTTGCTAATATGTATCTCTGTCAGGATGGTTTGCCTATTGAAAAGTCGGAGATGTTTGATCTTTCTAAAGGATATGATAAAATGGATTCGGAATTCATGAACCGTGATAATCGTATGCGATATACTTTGGCTCGTCCACATGATAATTTTTGGAGTAATAATAATCCTCGTGTAACATGGAAGAGTGATGCTGAAGATCTGAAGTCAGCTTCCATTAAGAATTACATCCCGGATACCGGCACTGGTTATCATAATCAGAAATGGGCATCAGAGCGTGCCGTAAAGGATAAGTTTGAAGGTTATGATTATCCTATCATTCGTTATGCAGAAGTTCTGTTGAATTATGCCGAAGCTGTATTCGAACGTGATGGAGCGATTTCGGATGATGATTTGAATCTTTCTCTGAATCTGGTTCGTTGCCGTGTCAATACTAAAATGCCTAAGTTAACAAACAGTTTTGTGTCGGAACATGGATTGGATATGAGAACAGAAATACGTCGTGAACGTACTATCGAACTCTATAATGAGGGTTTCCGCCTGGATGATTTGAAGCGTTGGAAAACAGCGGAAACAGAGATGCCGCAGGATATTTTAGGTGTTAAGTGGAAAGGTACTGAATATGAAACAACTTGGTCTAAGTGTCCTCATCCTAGAAATGATGATGGTATTCTGGTTCTTGAAACCGGACGGAAATGGGCTGAAAAGAATTACTTGTTCCCATTACCAAAAGATCAGTTGCAACTGAATCCTAATTTGAAGCAGAATCCGGGATGGGAATAAATAGATTGAAGAATTAAAAACATGAATCGTATGAAAAATAGATATTCTTTTTGGATGAATAAACTTTGGATAGTTGGTTTTATGACCGGATGTCTGACCTTGTCTTCATGTGACGATGAGAAAGACCTGACGACTGGAATGCCCGAGAATCAATTAATTAATAATATAGTTTTAAAAGTTACGAAACAATTGCCGGTAGCAATTGGTATGGATACGACTATTGTACATAGTATTGTTCCGGCAAATCCTACGAATCCTGAATTGCTATGGACTTCCTCTGATGAGTCTGTTGCCACTGTTGCTCAAGATGGGACAATCACTGGTAAGGCGGTGGGAACAGCTGTCATTACTGTAATGCCGGCTATTGGATTTGGGGTGACAAACTCTACCTTACAGACTGTTGAGGTAACGGTAGTACCTGAAATTATAAAAGCCACTTCCATCGAATTTACTAATGAAGATGCCGATGGTAATCCGTTGACTGAATTATATCAGATGGATGACGTGCAATTGACTTACAATATTTTGCCGGAAAACCATACTTACTCCTATTTGACATGGAAGAGTAGCGATGAAGGCATTGCAACAGTTGATGAAAATGGTAAAGTAACAGGTGTTGAACCGGGTAATGTCACTATTTACGCTTACACACATGACGATAGCGGAGTCATTGGTAAAATTGATTTGAAGATATTGCCATATATTCCAGTAGAGGATATAACTATTCGTCCGTATGATGATATGTTATATATGGATGAAGTAATCACTTTAGATTATACATTTACTCCTGAATCGGCAACTGCAAGTACAGTTGAATGGACTTCTAGTGATGATAAAATTGTCACGGTAAAACAAGGTAAAGTTACCGCAGTAGGCTTTGGAACAGCTGTTGTTACGGCAAGATGTATTGCGAATGATAAATCGGCTTCAGTTACGATTACTGTTGAGGCAGGAGCATGGATCTGGGATAAACGTAATAACTTTAAGAACTGGGAAATTAGTCAGGCTTATTCAAGTTTTGTCATTCAGGATGGTAAGATGGTAGTAACTTGCGGTCAGCAGAATGCGGATATGAAACGTGCCGATTTAAGACTTGCGGCCAGTGCGACGGCACCTGTTTACATGAACTGGGGAAATTATCCGGTACTTGCATTGCGAACGGATCTTCCTGGTGGTGGTAAAGGCGTAGGCAAAGGCGGTGTTTATACCTTGAATCTGGCACCTGTTACCGGAAGTGGTGCAAATAAAGCTGAAAATAATGGACTCTTGCTGGATGATGGTACCCGAATGTTATATTGGGATGTTTCAGCTTGGGGAAATGTTTCGACAACAGAAACAATTCCGTACAGAACATTTGAAGTCAAAGTTGCTGATATTTATAACCAGAACTTGCCAACAAGTAAATATACTGTGTATTGGATTAGAACCTTTAAGAGTGTAGCAGAAGCGGAAGCCTTTGCTAAGGCTGAAGTGAAAGCTGAAAACTAAGTATTTAATATATAAAATAATATATTGTATTCCATGAAAAAGAATTTTATACTAACAATAGCTTTGTTCGCAACTGTCACATTGAGTGCATGCAGCGAGATTGAAGATGGAGTAAATAGAATGGATGAATGGGAAGATGAAAAGATAGAAGTCGACTATCCTGCCAGTTTCGTACATCCGGGTATAATGCATACGAATAATGATATTGAACGTCTTCGTGAAATAGTGACGAACAGAGAGCAACCAGGGTATGGTTGTTATGAGATTTTTGCCAGTGATGCTCGTTCGAAAGCAGATTATACACTTCAGGGACCTTATAAAGAAATTTATCGGGGAAATGATAATGGGACTCGTCCGAGTATTCAGGGTAAATATGAAAGTGATTTTAATGCAGCTTATCAAAATTCTGTAATGTATGCAGTAACACAGGACGAGGCTCATGCTAAGAAGGCAACAGAGATTCTTATGGCTTATGCCAATACATTGGAAGCTATTGTTGCAGGAGATCAGCCATTATTAGCTGGTATTATGGGAGTGAAATTTATGTATGCTGCTGAAATGATGCGTTACTTGTATCCTAAGGGAATGACTGATGAAAATTTTGCCAAGGTCTGCTCCATGTTTAAAAATATATTTGTTCCGATACTCGATGATTTTATGGCAACTCCGGCTTATACGAATGGTAACTGGGGAGCATCTGTTAGCATGTCTTATATAGCAGCTGCCGTACTTTTCAATGATTTGGACATGTATAAGAAAGCTGTAGACTTTTATTGTAACGGGATAGATAACGGAACAATCCGGAATTATATAGATGGGGAGACCGGACAGTGTCAGGAGAGCGGGAGAGATCAGGCTCATGCTCAATTGGGCTTGGCATGTTTATCTGTGACTTGTGAAATCGCATACAAACAAGGTACCGACTTATATGGAGTGTTGGATAATCGCTTGCAGAAAGGTTATGAATATACTGCGCAATATAATGCCGGGCATGATGACGTGCCTTTCAAAACATGGAAAGATATTACTGGCAAGTATTGTAGTTGGACGAAGATTTCAAGTGACCAGCGAGGCGTATTCCGTCCGGTTTATGAAATGGTGTACAATCACTATGTGAACCGCAAGGGGGGGAGTATGAAATACACAAAAGAAGTGATTGATAAGATCCGCCCTGAAGGTTACTATTATGAGCACTTTGGATTTGGAACTTTCTTATTCAACGATAAGGCAAAATAAAGATCGTTTTATCTTGAAATTCTGATATAAAGGGGAAGATATCAAAGTGAAAAAGAGCCTTTGGTATCTTCCTTGTTACTGTTATCCGTATGATGACATAGAGTCTGTGAAACATTATAATAGAAAAAAAATATATGAATATAAAGAAGAGAGTGTTTTCTTTGCTCAGTTCATGCTATGTAGTAGGTTGTCTGTTTGCCCAGAATATATTGATATCTACTCCGACAACTTCATTAGTATTGTCGGCTCCAGAAAAAGGAGAGCTGAAATACATATATTATGGCGCCAAGCTGTCTGATAGAGATTTTCAAACTATCGGAAGTCTGAATAAAGGCAAATATGCAGCTTATCCGGTTTATGGGCTGAACTGCCCGTCTGAAGTTGCTTTGGCAGTGAAGCATAATGATGGTAATATGACTCTTCAACTTGAAGTTGTGAAAGTTGAAAGTTCCCATCAGGACGAAGCGAACCTGACCATCATTTCTTTGAAAGATAAAGTTTATCCTTTTTATGTGAAAATGTACTATAAGGCATATCAGGATACAGATATTATTGAAATATGGAGTGAAATCAGCCATCAGGAGAAGAAAACAGTAGTACTTAATCAATTTGCTTCAGCTTATTTGCCTATTCGTAAGGGAGATGTCTGGTTATCACATTTGTATGGTGCCTGGGCCAATGAAGGACGCTTGGAAGAGGTGCCGTTAGAAGCCGGAATGAAAGTAATTAAAAATAAAGATGGAGTACGCAATTCGCACACAGCTCATGCAGAAGTAATGTTTTCTCTTGATGGAAAACCTCGGGAGAATGAAGGACGTGTTATTGGTGCCGCTTTGTGTTACAGCGGAAATTATAAATTGCGGATTGATACAGACGAGAGTGATTATCACCATTTTTTCGCAGGTATTAACGAGGATAACTCCACCTATAATTTAAAAAATGGAGAGATTTTTCGTACACCGGAACTGGCTTTGACCTATAGCGATGAGGGTTTAAGTGGAAGTAGTCGTAATTTTCACCGTTGGGCTAGGTTGCATAAATTGGCTAACGGTACAAAGTTGCGTAAGATTTTGTTGAATAGCTGGGAAGGTGTTTATTTTAAAATTAATGAGGATGGCATGAATCAAATGATGGCAGACATTGCCTCCATGGGAGGTGAATTGTTTGTCATGGATGACGGATGGTTTGGCGACAAGTACCCCCGTAGAACCGATAAGACTTCCTTAGGGGATTGGGTCGTAGATAGAAAGAAACTTCCGTCAGGGATAGGAGGATTGCTTGAAAATGCACGGAAAAATGGAGTAAAGTTTGGTATCTGGATTGAACCGGAGATGGCAAATACGACAAGTGAATTGTATGAAAAGCATCCTGACTGGATACTCAAAGCTCCTAATCGTGAATTGGTTTTAGGCCGTGGAGGCACACAAGTTGTGCTCGATTTAGCTAATCCGAAAGTTCAGGACTTTATTTTTGGTATAGTAGATAATTTGATGACAAATTATCCGGAAATAGATTATATTAAATGGGATGCTAATATGTCTATAATGAACCATGGCTCCAATTATTTATCAGATAATGACCAGAGCCATATGTATATCGCATATCATAAAGGCTTCGAGACGATTTGCCAACGTATTCGCGCTAAATATCCGGAGGTTACCATACAAGCTTGTGCTAGTGGCGGCGGGCGTGTCAATTATGGCCTGTTGCCTTATTTTGACGAGTTTTGGGTAAGTGATAATACGGATGCTTTGCAACGGGTTTATATGCAATGGGGAACATCTTATTTTTTCCCGGCAATTGCAATGGCTTCTCATATCAGCGCATCTCCCAATCATCAGACTTTCCGTCGTATTCCATTAAAATATCGCATAGATGTGGCTATGAGCGGGCGTTTGGGAATGGAGATACAACTACAGGATATGACAACAGAAGAGAAAGAGCTTTGTAAGAAAGCGATTGCAGAATATAAAGAAATTCGTTCGGTGGTACAGTTTGGGGATATTTATAGATTGATTTCTCCTTATGAAAAACAGGGAGTTGCTTCGTTGATGTATACTTCACCGGAGAAAGATAAGGCTGTGGTATATTGGTGGAAATTAGAGCATTTTCATAATCAACACCTGCCACGTGTGCAGCTATATGGTTTAATTCCGGAAGCGAACTATCAAATCCGTGAGCTGAATAGAATTGATACCCAGCCATTGAGTTTTGAGGGAAAAGTATTTAGCGGGGCATATCTTATGGCGAATGGATTAGAAATTCCTAATAATCATATTGTAGATAGAAAGATGCGAAATGATTATTCTAGTAGAGTACTTTATTTGAAGAAGATGGAATAAATCAGGAAATTAAGAAAAAATGATGAAGGGGATTAGGTATTTACCTAATCCCCTTCGTATATATAAGCAAATAGGTTAAGAAATAGATTGTTTGAAATCAGAGATTGGATTCAGTTTTTTAAGTGATTGGTTTTATATAAAGGTAGAAAGAACCTGTTTTTAGGAATAACGAATCTTATTTTGAATGAAATTGATTATTAAGGTATATGCGTAAAAAGATTCTGTTTTTAGCAGGAATGATGGCTTGCTGTTCATTGGCAGGTGCACAAGAAATTTCTAAGACCTGGGTGGCTGATAAGGGGAATGGAACTTATCAGAACCCGGTTCTTCATGCAGACTATTCGGATCCGGATGTATGTGCAGCCGGAGATGATTTCTATATGACAGCGTCCAGTTTTAATTGTATTCCCGGAATTCCTATTCTTCATTCTAATGATTTGGTGAATTGGTCGTTAGTAAACTATGCTTTACCGATTCAGGAGCCGGAAGAATTCTTCGATAAGGCACAGCATGGTAAAGGCGTATGGGCACCGGCTATTCGTTTTCATAACGGAGAGTTCTACATTTACTGGGGTGATCCGGATTATGGAATCTATATGATTAAAGCCAAAGACCCGAAAGGAAGATGGAGCAAGCCTGTATTGGTGAAAGCCGGGAAAGGAATGATTGACCCGACACCACTTTGGGATGAAGATGGAAAAGTTTATCTTGTACATGCATACGCTGGTAGCCGTAGCGGAGTGAATAGCATCGTAGTTATTTGCGAACTGAATGCTGAGGGAACAGAAGTAATTTCCGATCCGGTGATGGTATTTGATGGAAATGATGGAAAGAACCATACGGTAGAAGGACCGAAGCTCTACAAACGCAACGGATACTACTATATTTTTGCTCCGGCAGGTGGAGTAGCAACCGGTTGGCAATTAGTACTTCGCTCGAAGAACATTTACGGCCCTTACGAATCGAAGATCGTAATGGCACAAGGAAAGACAAATATCAACGGGCCTCATCAAGGTGGCTGGGTAGATACCAACACAGGAGAATCCTGGTTCGTTCATTTTCAAGATAAAGGAGCTTACGGACGCGTGATTCATCTGAATCCGATGACTTGGGTAAATGATTGGCCTGTAATCGGAGTAGATAAGGATGAAGATGGTTGCGGTGAACCGGTAACGACCTATAAGAAACCGAATGTAGGAAAGACATATCCGATAGCCACTCCGCCGGAGAGTGATGAATTCAATACCCGTCATTTAGGGTTACAATGGCAATGGCATGCCAATAAAAAAGACACTTACGGGTTCACGACCGACTTGGGGTATATTCGTCTTTATGCAGGCAGTCTCTCAAAAGAATTTGTGAACTTCTGGGAAGTTCCTAACTTGTTGATGCAAAAGTTTCCGGCTGAAGAGTTTACGGCTACAACCAAATTGACATTTACTGCCAAGCAGGATGGGGAACAAACCGGAATCATTGTAATGGGATGGGATTATAGCTATCTCTCCATTCGTAAGGAGGGAGATCAGTTTATTCTGCAACAAGCAGTCTGCAAGGATGCGGAACAGCAAAATCCCGAACAGATAAAAGAATTGGCAAACATTCCGGTGGAACATCTGAAGATGCCGGGAGTAGCAGATAATGAGTGGCAAACAGTTTATTTGCAAGTAAAGGTTCGTAAAGGAGCCGTTTGTACCTTCGCTTATAGTCTGGATGGAAAGAAATACACGACAGTGGGAGAGCCTTTCACAGCCCGACAAGGCAAATGGATTGGAGCCAAAGTTGGAGTATTTTGCGTAACTCCGAATGAGGGCAATCGTGGATGGGCAGATGTAGACTGGTTCCGGATGACTAAGTAACTGATGGAGTGACTAAGTAACTGACCGCTCAAGTAACTGACAAAGAGAAATAAAGATTAAGAATTAACGCGAATATATTTGAACTAAGATGAAAAAGATTGTAGTAGGTCTGGCTGTGATGTTAGGTTTTTGTATGTGCACTCACAAGCCTTCCGGTACATTGGATGTGAATAGGGCATTAGACTACTGTGCAGAGCAGACACAACGTACGCTTACGGAACTGAAAACAGATTCCGGCATTGACTATACGATGATGCCACGTAACATTATGGCTGACGAACACCACTGGAACTGTCGTAAGGCAACGAAAGAAGAATGGTGTGCCGGTTTCTGGCCGGGTGTGCTCTGGTATGATTACGAATATACACAGGATAAGCATATTCTGGAAGAAGCGAAGAAGTTTACGAACTCATTGGAATTCCTTTCTCGAATACCAGCTTATGACCATGATTTGGGATTTCTCGTATTCTGCAGTTATGGAAACGGCTATCGCTTGACGAAAGATCCTGCTTATAAGAAAGTGATTCTGGATACGGCCGATTCGCTGGCTACTTTATTCAATCCGGTTGTAGGAACAATGCTTTCGTGGCCTCGTGAAGTGGAACCACGCAACTGGCCTCACAACACAATCATGGATAACATGATTAATCTCGAAATGCTTTTCTGGGCAGCAAAGAATGGTGGAAATCCTTATTTGTATGATGTTGCCGTTTCTCATGCTGATAAAACAATGAAATGTCAGTTCCGTCCCGATTATACATCCTACCATGTAGCAGTCTATGATACCATCACTGGTAATCTGATAAAAGGAGTAACCCATCAGGGCTATGCAGACAGTACCATGTGGGCGCGTGGTCAAGCATGGGCAATCTACGGATATACTGTAGTCTATCGGGAGACGAAAGATCCTAAATATCTTGATTTCGCACAGAAAGTGACAGATGTTTATCTCGAACGTCTGCCGGAAGATAAGGTTCCTTATTGGGATTTCAGTGCCCCGGGAATACCGGATGCTCCGCGTGACGCTTCGGCTGCGGCAGTAGTGGCCTCTGCTTTGCTTGAACTATCTACTTACCTCCCGAATGGAACCGGAAAACGTTATAAAGATGCAGCTATTGAAATGCTGGCAAGCCTGAACTCTGACAGTTATCAGAGTGGCAAGAGCAAACCGTCCTTCCTGCTTCATAGTGTAGGACATTGGCCGGCTCATTCAGAGATAGATGCCTCTATTATTTATGCAGATTATTACTACATTGAAGCATTGCTTCGGTTGAAACGTCTGCAAGAAGGAAAGAATGTAATTAAATAAAGAAGATTTATATAGAATAAAACACTATCTTTATCACAGTTATTTAACAATAAATCTATGTTGTATGAAACAGTGCATTAAAACAAATGGAGTTTTATTCTTTTTTTGTTTGATATCATTAATCATTACTGCACAGGAGCAATCAGTGCAGTCTAATATCAAATGCTTGAATTATCCTAGTTCGTTTGAGTTATTGCTTCGGCATTTTAAAGGAAAAATTGTATATATTGATGTAATGGCATCTTGGTGTAAACCCTGTCTGGCAGAACTCAAAGAATATGAAAAAACAGATGATTTTTTCAAAAAGAATGATATTGTAAGACTTTTTATTTCAATAGATGAACCCAAGGATTGGAATGCCTGTTTGAAAAGATTGGATGAAAGATTATTAAATGGGTATTTTGTCACCTATCATCGACCAGAGAATAGTGTTGAGAATAATAAATTTTCTGTTGAAGTGGAGAAGTTGTTCGTCACTTATGATGAGAAAGGTAATTTCGCCGGGCTTTCAGTTCCTCAGTTTATTATTGTTAATAGGGAGGGAACTATTGTAGAATATAAGGCACAAAGACCAAGCAATCCGGAGGAATTGAAGAATCAGTTGAAACAATACTTGGAATAATATGAGGAAAGACTCCCAAAAACGAAAAGCTCTGCAAGAACGAAGGTTCCGTGCAGAGCTTTTTTTACTGGTTAGGGTTAGGTTTATTTTATTGTTTTACCTTGATGATGTCATAATTCAGATCGCTGACAGCTTCTTGCAAGCTATCGTTCACCAGACGAAGAGTGGTGTCATTTACAATCACGAAATACATCGGAGCTTCACCATCCTTCGGAGTTAACTTAACAGCAGTAACAGGTTTTTTGTTCACAACCTTGTGTACTGTTTGTTGTTTTCCTTTTGAAGTGAAAGTCTTGTTTTGTCCTTGACCTTCAGCATCGAGGTAAGTCATATCCAGTGTATACGCAGTATCCACACCGTCAGTTGCAGCGTTCAGGGTCAGTACATAGTCAATACCCGGACCGTCGGCAGCAGGAAGAGTACCTTCATAAACTTCAGTCAATTCGGTAATCGGAGTCATAGCAAGAGCTAGACTGTCTGCTTGAGCCTCTGCGGCTTTGTTTGCTTTTGATTGGCATGATGCCAAAGCAGCTACGACTGCTGCTAACATAATTACTTTTTTCATCGTTAAGTGCTTTAAGTTAATATAAATATAGTGAGCTATTGCTCGTTTTTTGCTATCCTATTCCTGCTCTTCGTCCCGTTTGATGACAAGCAGTTTGTCTACTCGTCCGCGGTCCATGTCCACCACTTCGAATTGCAGATTCTTGTAGGTGAAGATGTCTCCCGCTTTCGGGATACGGCCAATCAGGAACATGGCTAATCCCCCCAGAGTGGTGAAGTCTTCCGATTCCAGATCTTCATAGGATAAAATCCCCATTTCCTCCATGAAGTCGTCGATGTTCATTGAAGCTTCCACCAGCATCGAACCATCCTGCCTTGTGACGATTTCTTCTTCTTCCGTTTCATCCTCTTCAAGGATGTCTCCGAAGATACTTTCGGTCAGGTCGTGCAGTGTGATAATGCCTTCTGTGCTGCCATACTCGTTAACAACAACTCCGAACTTGTTTTTGTTCTTCTTAAATAGCTCTAAAACTTTATTTGCATATAAACTTTCCGGAATAAAGAGGGGAGGACGGGCTATTTCGCGTAAGTTAAACAGCTTTTTACTGCCTATCATCAGGATAATATCCTTTACGGAAACTACACCGATAATCTCATCTTTCCGTTCGTCCACCAACAGATATTTGCTATAATGTTCTTCTTCGATTGTCTTCATCACCTTTTCCTGCGTATCATCAGGGTGAAGGATAATGAGATCTCTGCGATGCGTCATCAGTTCGTTAGCCCGTTTGTCGGAGAAGCGGAACACATCACGTATCATTTCCGTTTCCTCTTTGTCAATCACACCCTGTTCCGAACTTTGATGGAGAATCATTTTGATTTCCTCCTGCGTCATGGGGCGTTCTTCGCTTTTCAAACCGATGAGTTTATTCAGTAGCCGGGTAGAGACACTCAGCAACCATACAAAAGGATAAGAAACCTTTGTCAGGAGAATCATGACCGGGCTGAACAAAGTGGCGTATCGCTCCGGATTACTAAGAGCGATAGATTTGGGTACTAGCTCTCCGATAATCAGAGAAAGATAGGTAATGATTGCTACGGTAGTAATCATTGCCAGGTTGCGTGCATAAGCTTCTGCGCCCGGAATGAGGGAAAAGAAAGGAACGAGGTCGTCGGCAATAGCCACACCACCATACGCACCGGATACGATACCGATCAGCGTAATACCGATCTGAATGGTAGATAAGAATTTTTCCGGTTCTTCCAATTGTTTTAAAACTCCACGGGCTGATTTGTTACCTTTTGCGACAAGTGTTTCAAGACGTGCTTTGCTGGATGATACCAGCGCAATTTCATACATGGCAAAAATGCCATTCAGTACAAGTAAGAGAAGTATGATAAGAAATTCCATAAATGGATTAAAATGGTTATAGGGTCGAAATTACAAGAAATCAGGGCACTATGCAAATCTATGTTATAGATTAATGATTTTTTAATAATAGTGTGTCCTTTTTTATCAAAAACAGAGGAGGAGATACTGCGGTTGCCAAAACGCCATGTCTCAACCACTGTGTTTTGTTTATGAAC
>JABLTR010083826.1_pt1 | contig 119355 bp, 114 predicted proteins | sample 7160071 | NCBI WGS metagenome assembly JABLTR01 (sample SAMN14651230, study PRJNA627086) | human gut metagenome | isolation source: feces | host: Homo sapiens
GCGTCGGGCCGCCGGCCGGCGGCTATCCGTCCGCCAGCACGGTCTTCAGCTTGCTCACCTTGCTGCCGCGGAACATATAGGCGTCCCCCGGCTTTACAGGCCTGCTGAATTCCTTTATTTGCTTGGCCGTCACGTCACATATCTTTATGTTTTCCATATCGTCAAATACAAGGGTCTGCTTGTTCTCCTTCAGAACCTTCAGCGTCTCCGGCGACTGGAATGTCACCTGAACGTTGTCCAGATCACTGAATATGACTGCCATCTTCAGATTTTTAGCCTGCTTTATCAGTCCGTTGACCCGTCCCTGAAGCTCCTTATCTTTGGCGATGGCTGCCGGGGCGGTCCCGTCATTTACCACCAGCATCACCAGCGGCAGGCCCTTCAGGATATCCTCCTGCTTCATGTGCCTGTTTTCCACCAGCAGCTCTCTGCGACGCTCCATCTCCTGGATGACCTTATCCAGCGCGTACGTCATCCCTTCGGCCCCGGAGGTGTACTCCCTGACGAAGCCCAGCCTGTCCAGCTCCTCCAGCTGACCACGACTGCTGTCGATGATATACGCGTCGGTCATGCTGTTGAAGATGTCGGCCTTTAACGCCGCAAATATGTATTTTATGAAGTTGGTCTTTCCCGATTTCTCCCGGCCGCTTATGGCCAGCGCTCCCAATGTCGTCAGATCCATCATCTGATACTGGACCGAGTCGTAGTCCAGGCCCACAGGCATCACGTAAGGTCTTTCCAGCAGCTGAGGCTCCTGAGCCTTCATGCTGCTGAAGGCGATGACCTCCGGCACCTGGGGTATGGGCCTGACTCTGACGCCCCGATACTTTCTCCCGTTTTCCTGAAGGAAATATCGCATGTGTTCCACCCGCTCTATTTCCTTTTCCCCGGAGAAGGCCAGCGCCGTCTGGAATTCCAGTATGCGCCTGTCTATGACGCACAGCCCTCTGCCGGGCAGCTCCTGCGGCTCTAGCCTGCAGCGCTCCAGCAGATTGTTGTATTCCGACTTCTCGTTGCAATGGTAGGCGATACGGTTGCTGTAGTTGGCCAGCAGCCTGAATCCTATGGAGCTGGCCTGGCTTCCCGTAACGATGAGATTTATCCCGACGCTCTGGCCTTCTCTCGACAGCATCATGAGAGTATCTTCCAGTTTTGCGTAGTATTCTCGGAAAACGGTGATGTTGTCTATCATCACCACTATCTGCTGCAGATCGTCGAAACCGGCTTCCACGTATGCCCGGTAAGTTCCTATGCCCTTATCGGCGAAGCGCTCCTTGCGCCCGGCCACCTCCGAAGCCAGCATCTTGAAGAGATTGCCCACTCTCTCTTCCTCCGTATAGAGAGCCACGCCACCGACATGGACCGCTTCCTCGAAGACCTTGAGGGCCATGTTGCCGCAGTCTACGATATATATGTTCACTTCCGACGGGGCATATCCTTCTATCATCTGATAAAGAATGGTCTGCAGGGCCGTGGTCTTGCCTGTCTGGGCAGCTCCCATGACGTAGGTATTCCCCTCCGAAATATTGAGGACGTACGTCCCCTGCCTTCGCTGCTGCGGATCGTCGAAATACCCCAGCGGCACGGTAACGCCCTTCTGGAAGGAGCCGCCTTCCTTTTCCAGCTGGTCCGCCATGATCTGCTGAGCCAGCGGCGGCAGACAGATACTCTGCAACCTTTCTATATGCTCCTCCTGGCAGTAATCGTGTATGTAGCTGACCATGGCCTGAAGCTGTGTCTCGCCTTTGTCCGAATCTCCGCCCTTCCTGTTCTGGAAGACCATTTCCCTCTTTCCCCAGAAGTTGACGGCATATATGGAGTAGTTCTTCACGTTGTCTTCGCCGGTAGGCACCTTGGCCCCGCTGTAGGCCGACTGGAACAGCTCGAATATCTCGTTGTTCCCCACCTGGAAATATGCCCGGCCCGGTTCGACGATCTCAGCTGCCAGCGGCGTCTTTATGACCTCCTTGCTGTCTTCCTTGGTCTGGACCTTGAGACAGAGCCTGAACTTGGAGTTGCTCCATATCTGATTATCCACTACGCCTGACGGCTTCTGAGTGGCCAGTATCAGATGGACGCCCAGGGTCCTGCCTATCCTGGCAGCGCTGATGATCTCCTTCATGAAGTCGGGATATTCGGCCTTCAGCTCGGCGAATTCGTCCACTATCATTATCAGGTGGGGCATCGGCTCCTCCACCTTGCCGCTTTTGTAGAGCTTTATGTAGTCGTTGATATGGTTGACGCCGCTTCTGGAAAACACCTCCTGACGGTACACCAGCTCGGCCTTTATGGACATGAGGGAGCGGTTTATCTCCCGTCCGTCTATGTTGGTGATGGTCCCCATCAGGTGGGGCAGGTCGGTGAACTGGTTGGCCATGCCGCCGCCCTTGAAGTCGATGATGACGAAGCCTACGTCATACGGATGATACAGCGATGCCATGGAAAGGACGTAGGTCTGCAAGATCTCGCTCTTTCCCGAGCCTGTGGTTCCTGCCACCAGGCCGTGAGGGCCGTGGGCCTTTCCCTTGTCGCTTATATCCAGACTCACTATTTCGTTCTTGCTTTTGACTCCCAGCGGCGCCGCCATGGTCTTGTAGACCTTGGACTGTTTCCATCTCTTTCCCAGGTCCAGATCGTCCACGTTGGCGATGGAAAGCAGCTCGAAGAGGGTGATGTTCCTGGTCAGCTGGCTTTCCAGGCTCACCTCGTCCACATAGACCGCAGCCAGCCGTCTGGCCGCGTATGTCACCGCCCTGTCCTCCATCGTCGGTATCAGAAAATCCGCTCTGATGTGGCCGTTGGATGTCTCGGTGACCGTTCCCGCCGCTCCCTGCTGTCCTATGTGTATCATCCTGGTGCAGCCTCTCGGCAGCAGCTCCTCGTATTCCTCCAGGAACACGAAGGTGAAGCCGTAGAGGATGGCGTCCTCGAAGTATCTGGAAATAGGGTGCTTCTCTATCTTCTCCTTATCCAGCACGAATATGATGAAGTGGACCGGGAACCGCTCGTTTTCCTCGCTCTTCATGTTCTCACGCTGGGAAGCGATGTTGTAGAGGTATTCCAGCATGGAGTTCTGACTCTCCTCGTCGCAGACGATGTTCCTGGTGTTCAGATCCTCGTTGGCCACGTTTCTCAGCCACCTCACCCAGCTGAATCTCTCGGTGTCCTCTTTGGAAAATATGTAAAACAGCTTCACTTCTTTATAGAAATGTCTCAGAGCCAGGTCCAGGGTCATGTTCCTGACCATGATGTCCAGCTCTTCCTTGCGTCCCACTATGCCTACGCTGTTGGATGTCATCATGTCCACGATTATGGGTGCGTCGTGGATGTACCTGTACTTTTCGGCCAGCTGTCTCGGCAGGTCGGCTATATCATCATCCTCGTCGATGAACTCCGGCTGCTGGTATTTGACCTGGCAGCTGGCGGCCACGTCGCCCGTTCCCAGGTAGACGTGAAGGAAATCGGGGTCTTTGACACTCTTTTCGAAGAGCCTCTTGGAAAATCTGCGGACTTCTTCCATGCTTTCCTCCAGCGATTCCTGTATGATGCGTCTGGTGTCCAGCTCCAGCGTCCGCAACGCCCGTATCTCCTCTTCCTTACGTTCTATGTACTGAAGGTACAGCCGCCGCCGCTTTTCTATCTGCTCCCTGTACTCCCGCTTTTCCGACACGAAGGAGACGACGGACATGGCGGCTCCCACACCCAGGGAGCAGGCGCTGAATATTATGAAGGTCCCGCCGCTTCCTCCCATGATACCTCTCAGCACTACGATGAGGACTATCATCACCAGGGAAGGGATGAGGGCTACCACCAGATTCCGCTTAGGTGGCTGGGGCTTGGACTCCGGCTGCTGTATCGTTATCTCATCTTCCGGCAGCCTGTACTGCATTCTGGTGCTTCTGTAAAACCTGGGGTATTGCAGCTGGCTCTCCTGCTCCGACAGATCCTCGAAGGACAGTCCGTTTAGCAGCATGTTGGGAGATGGCGCCGTGTACATCTTGTCATCTCTGATATAGAAGCTGTATCCGATGATCGAGAAAAAATCGTATTGACCGACTTCCTGCTCTTCCTGAACGCGGATGCCATTGACATATACGCCATAACGGGTATGTACGTCCTGGACCACGTATTTATCTCCCCTGCGGCTCAGCACCATCCTGTCGTTTCCCATCAGATCATCCTTGATGGAGATATCGTTTTCCATGCCGCCGCCGATCCTGACAGCTCCACGGGAACCAATGTCTATGGCCCTGCTGTATTGCTTGCCCTCGGACTCAAAATCTATCATGAAGCTTATCTTGAAAACTTCCTGTCCTGAGGACTGATATTTGATCAGCACTTCATCTCCATGGCTCATTTCCCTGGAGGCCAGCTTCAGGATATTATCCGACGTTATATACAGGTTTTCGGAACAGCCCATGTACCAGCTGTCCTGCCGCTTTTCCAACATGATCTTCACGTCCTCGAAGAACAGCTCCTTGGAAAATCGTATCTCACAGCCTTTCACTGTCCCTATATACAGCCCGGTCATATCAGCTGCCAGCTGTATCTCTTTATATATTCTCTTGTTTGAAATGATTATCCTGTACTTTCTGCCTTCCATCTGTCTGCTCCTATATCACATGTATCACTGTGCCGTCGCGGAGGCCGAATTCCTCCAGCGTCCGCGTGCCTCTCAGAAGGGTGATAGGGTTCTCCGCCCTGAGGAAGCACCTGGAAAGATCAGATACGTCCAGCCCCAGATCGAAGCCTTCATTGAGCCCGATTATGGCCTCGTTGGCCGTTATGTTCAGCGGCAGGTCCACATCTGTCTGCGTCCCGGCCCCATGTCTTTTCAATATGACTACTATCCTCTCTCTTGCCATGACTGTCCCTCACATGAACATGTAGGCGATCCGCTGAAGGCTTTTCATCTGCCCCGCCGCCTCCGGCATCAGCAGTTCGCTGCTGTTATCTCTTGGTATATATTCGCTTATCCTGAGGCTGCCTTCCTTTTCCAGAGCCCCAAGCCGGTTTTCCTTAGAAGGTTCATATTTATTGCAGATAAATATGAATCGCCCATCATCAGAGCAGTCAAGGTTACTGAGAAGACAGGACATCTTGTATCTGGACGCCTCGTCCTGTTGAGCGATGATGAGTATGTGTTGGGACATACTCATGATACGGGATACCGTCTCCGAAAACCCTGCTGCCCCGTCCACCACGATATAATCGAATTCCCTGGCGGCAACGATAGTCTCCAGCAGTCTCACGAAACTGTCCTCCCGGATATTGAGGGATGACAGCATCCTGGTGAAGGGCGGCATCATATAAAAATCCTGCTTCACCAGATGAGGCTTTATCAGGTTGTACACGAAGCTGCTCTGAAACATCAGCTGTTTCTCTACCTCCGCAGGCATGGTCCGTGGCTCCGTCATCATCCAGCCGAAAGCCTGCAGCTCATCCATACTGAGAAACAACGTCCTCTGATTGCTTTTTGCCAAAACGCTGCTGATGCCTGCCGCCACGGTCGTCTTACCGCTGCCGCCTGCCGGTGAGTACACATAAACTATCCTGGTACCGCCTTGTTTTCTGATATGCGCTGCCGTAGCGCTGGTCAGGTTATTGACTACCTGTTTATATATGGTGTCAGTATTGGTGTATTTGTATATTTCCTTTCCCGAAAAGCTGCCGTCCGGCTCATCTTCTGTCAGCAGGAACAGATTCCCTATATTGTGTCTGCCAAATTCATCCCGGTACATTTCTTCCTGTATCACGACAATGTCCAGAGATCTGGGGGTCTGAAAATATTCTTCCAGATACGCCGCATCGCTGATCATCTCGATATCGCCGTCATTCTCGAAGCCCTCTATGAATTTTCTCACCAGCGCCAGCAGATATTGTTCGTCGCCGTCGGCCAGCAGTATATTCACTCCTGCCATGATGTCTCATCCTCCTATGCTCTGTCTTCTTTCTGTGACCTGTCCGTCTTTACTCCGTCTCCACGACGAATTCCAGGTCGGCTATCCTTATCCTGTCGCCACGACTGATAGGAAAGCCTCTGCCTGTGTTTATCCTGGTGCCATTGACATATGTGCCGTTGGCGCTCCCCAGATCCTCTATGGAATAATGTCCGTCTCGTTCCGTTATCCTGCAGTGAACTCTGCTGACAGCCTTGCTGCATGTAATACATCCATCGACAGAATCAGCTTTTTTCCCTATTTTGTATTCCTGTCCCTTTATCCTGAAGACACATTCCTCAGGAGTATTCATCCCTGTCAGCAGCAGGCTCTCCCGGCGATCCTGTTCTGTCAGGAGTCCTGTGGAAGAGTCCTCCTGAGGCTCCTGTCCGGCGTTCCCGCCATGTCCATCATGATCGCCCGATGATGCCGCCGCCTTCTCCGATTTCCTGAAGACCTTGGAAAAGAAGCCCTTCTTCTCTTTCACGACCCTGGTCTCATCTGGCGTCACTTCCGTATACAGTGGCCTGCTGAGTTGGCTGCTGGTATGCTGCTCCCTGATATCGTCTGCCTTCTCCTCCATGACGGCTTTCAGCTCTGCCAATGTCTTTACGTCCTTATCCATAAAGGCTCTCAGCTTTTCCGTCATTTCCTCCTCAAGTCCCGGATGACTTCTTGCTGCCTGTTTTATCTCCGACAGGAAGCCGGCCAGTCTTGTACCCTCTTCCTTATGCCCGGTCTGTCCGGCCTGACGCTGGAGCGGCAGGTATATGAGAAACGGCTTTCGTTTCTCTCTGTGGATGAATATCAGCGAAAGCTCCAGAGGGATGTTAGCCATGTCCATGAACCCGTTTTTTTCCACGCTATCCAGTATCCTCGCCATATACGACAAAGTTTCCGTCAACTGTCCGGCGGTCATGGACGGCAGCGCCACATCAAGGCTGTCATATGGCGCGATATCATACCACAGCTCCGGCTTGCCATTATGAGTCACCTTTCTGCACTTCACAAAGCCTTCTTTCTCCTGACTTTGCACCACCTTATATCCTGTCATCGAAAAGAAGTCGTCCTCTTTCAACATTATCGTCAGATTTTGTGTATCTCTCAGACTCTTTTCTATCATCACCCGAGTCACTTTCCTCTGCCTCCCTCTGCCTTTTGATATTAAATATTCTATATTTCCCGTATAAGTTACGTCATCATATGTATGTTAAACATATTAAAATCCCGGTAAATTATCTGCTGTTCTTTTTAATATTGCGGCGGCTCCCGCAAGGCTCTGATCCAGGGCCTGCCCTGCGGCGGACCTCTATTGGTTTGATAACCGGCAGCCTTCATCTTTTCGCCCTTTCCGGGATCTTGAGCAGGAATATAAAAGGAGGAGCTGAGATCATGGATCTCAGCTCCCCCGGACATGTTGATTTATTTAACATTTTCTTTCATTTACTTGGGAAGGAACTCCTGTCAGAGCTTTCCGCAAACAAAACAGACATTTCACCGAAAAAGCGAAATGTCTGTAAATCGTGGGCGGATGGGGCTATCCGCACTGCAAACCGCGACTGAATGCTGTAAAAAAGGGAGGCCGTGATCTGTGAGCCCGGTCTCCCCAAAATATTCTTTTCTACTTTTTCTTCGCAGTAGCTTTATTGTCCTGCGCCATGTGGACGATATCTCTGCCGCCCAGGAAGAACATTATGAATATCATGATGGACCCTACAGCAAATGACATCCAGGTCATCATTATGCCCAAGCTTTGGTTAGCGAAACCAAAGGACAATACATAATGGATGCCGAAAACTATCGCCACGCATACCCAGAAGGCTTTCCAGCCCGGCTGTCCGTCTGCGCCCAGCCATCCGAAGAAGCCTTTGCCGTTGCACTTCTCCGATTCCGGAATGAGTTCGCTCTCTTTCATCTCCTTGCCCAGGGTCTTCCAGCTGGTGACTTCCGCTTTATCGTACTCAGGCTTGGTGCAGAGACTGACGATTATCATCAGCGGTATGGAGACGAACACGCCTATATGTACCGCGTGGAATCCTCCTATGAGCGAGCCGGGACTTCCGGTGGTTATCCATGCGTACATGGCCCATCCGAAGGAAACCAGGCCGCCACCGATGGTGGACGCCAGTGCGCCTGCCGTGGTAGAGCGTTTCCAGAACCAGGCACTCATAGTAGTAGCGAACAGTCCCGACAGACAGATGGCCTGAGCCAAGGCCCAGAGTGGAACCAGTATCGGTAGCCACAGTGCCGATACTATGCCGATAGCTACAACGATGATAACGGCGACTCTGCTGACAAACAGTACCTTTTTATCTGAGGCGTTCTTATTGATAACCCTTTGGTAGATGTCTCTGGTTATAATTGTTACGCCGTTCATGGCAAAAGATGAGCCGCAGGATACGATGGTCATCAGCAGGCCCACCAGTATCAGGACGCCTACCAGCGTATTGGAAAATTCAAGGGTGAACCATGCGTAGAGGCTGTCGGAGGAAAGTCCTTCCGGAACCGCGAAGAGCTGAGTGGCAACACCAACGGCTATAACAAGTCCTGCAAGGAATGGTAACACATTGTAGTAGGAGCCTCCAAGCACAGCCAACATACCGTTGGAGCTGGCCTTCGGCGATTCTCCCACGTATGCCCACATGTACATCCACGGGTCAGCCAGGTAAAACAGTCCCAGGGTCAGCGCGTAGGTGGTCCATACCGACGTATCCAGCGCGAAGAAGTCCACGAAGCTGGCCGGCAGCACATTGTAGAAGGCCTCCGTGACTTCCGTAGGATTTCCGACAACCTTGAAGGCTACCGCCGCGAAGAGTATGATTCCCAGAGACTGGAGTATCGACTGGAACCACTGGGTGATGAGGGCCGAATATTGACCTGCCGTAATGAGGTACAGCAGTATGATTATGGACGATACCACTACGCCGAACTCGACGCTGGTATCGAACACTACCGTCATGGCTGTGGAAATGGCCAGGAACTGCATTCCCGTCAGGATTATAGGCCTGGTCAGCGATACAATACTTGCCGGTAGCCTCATCTTCTCGCCATATCTGGCACAAATGAAGTCAGAAATGGTCACAGCGTTAGTCTTTCTTCCAAAATAGTTGAGCCTTCTCGCAAACAGCAGGATGAATATCACGCTTCCTGTCACGACGAACAGTGACGCCCACATCTCTGCGATTCCTCCGCTATAGCCGTTCCCCACATAGCCTGACACCGAAGCGCCTCCCACGTAGCCGCCCAGATATGCTGTCGCCAGTAGCCAGAACGGCGCTTTTCTTCCTGCCAGTAGGAAGTCGTCTGCTGTGGTAGCCATCCTCTTGAACCACATTCCCGCAGCGATGAATGCGATGACCAGGATAACCAACACAATAAGCGATATTATTACTGTTGTGTTCATAGTCCTCTCCTTTCTGTACTTTCAGAAATTCCGTAAATCAGTGATATATCATTGCGAACACCTGATATTAGGTGTGCTGCGCTCTTTTATGCTCCCACATATTGTCTACGCTATATGTCCAGGGCATCCAGCTTCAGGAGCACGTCGGCTGTCATCTCCACCCCTTTAACAAGGTCTTCCTCCTTCGTGTCCTCCTGAGGACAGTGGCTCATGCCCTTGATGCTGGGAACGAATATCATGCCTGTCGGGATAATGTCGTTGATGAAGACCGCGTCGTGTCCCGCTCCCGATATCATCCTCATGGCGTCCAGGCCGTTTTCCTCTGCTGCTTCTTCCACACATCCGACTACCGCCTCGTGGAATGTGGCCGGTCGCGCCTTCCAGTACTGGCTGATGTCGACCTCCACGCCGTGGGCGGCGCACGTCTCCTCTATTATGGATATGGTCTGCCGCTCCAGCTCCGCCATACCTTCATCGGTGTGATATCTGAGGTCGATGCTGAAATACACCTCGCCGGGAACTATGTTTTTGCTTGCAGGCTCGGCGTGGATTATGCCGTTGGTCAGCACGGCAGACTCTCCGAAATCGATACAGTTCTTCTGTATCTTCACGATGGCTTCCGCTGCTGCCGTCATAGGGTCCTTCCTGTGGGACATGGGCGTCGTTCCGGCGTGATTGGCTTCGCCTCTTACCGTGACGTCCAGCCCTGTGATACCCAGCGCACCTGTGACGATACCGCAGTTTTTACCCTGGGCGTCCAGCACCGGCCCCTGTTCGATGTGAGGTTCCAGATAAGCTTTGGCGTCCGTCAGCCTGTTGGCCTCGTCTCCCTTGTACCCATGGCGTATCAGCTCATCCTCGTACCTTATCCCGTCGACATCCTGTTTGTCGTATACCCACTGCGCTTCAAACTGACCAGCCACCACGCCGCTGGCCAACATCGGCGGCACAAACCTGGCGCCTTCCTCGTTGGTCCAGTCGGCCAGTATCAGATCGCTCTTCACATCCGCTCCGCTTTCGCTTATGGAAACGATGGCTTCCAGGCCAGCCATCACGCCGAAGAGCCCGTCGTACCGTCCGCCGTTGGGCTGGGTGTCCATGTGGGATCCTACGCAGATAGGCTTCGCATTTTCATCACTGCCTTTGAGCGTCCCGTATATCGTTCCCATGTCGTCGATCTTCACGGTCATCCCTGCCTCCTCCATCCATCCTGTGAGGAGGTCCCTGGCTGCTTTGTCGGCGTCCGACAGTGCCAGTCTCATCATCCCGTCGTCTTCCGTCACAGCTATGCTGTTTATCTGTTCCATCCTCGACTTGAATCTCGTTTCGTTTATCTTCATCATCCGCTCCTCTCCCGGTCGCCGAGCTCAGTCTTCCGGTGACCGATCATGATTCAGCTATTTATAAAGCAATTTATATGCCACTTTATACATAGGTCTACGACCCGCCTGAAGGGCGGACTTCTGGAAGTGACTGATTTCAGCGGGAGCAATCGACTGAATATTTGAAATTATTTTTCTAATATGAAATCTGTACATCAAAAAAGACTTCACTTCAATAGATAAAGCAAAGCCTTTAATTCGCCTGTGACTTATATTTTCATTCATCCTTGTCTTTCACAAACTTTTTGATTCGCCTGTAAGCTGTAGACTGACTTATCCCCAGAATTTCGGCGACCTTATAGCTGCTTTTATATTTCCTGTAGGCTTCCACAACTGCTTCTTTCTCCGCCTTTTCTATCATATCACTGAGCTTTTCCCCGTAGCCTGCTACCACCAACATCTTTTCGTGGGGCTCTCTGCCTTCTTTCTCACCGTTTTCCGTTGTCTCAGGAACAGACGTCACTACCATCCGCTCCATATAATTTTCCAATTCCCTCACATTTCCCGGCCATTTATGGGCCATGACATACTCCGCCATCTCTTCTGTGAGGATGACGTTCTTTCTGTACTTGGCATTATAGAAATCGAGGAAGTACTCTGCCATTGCCATCAAGTCCCTTTTTCTATCTCGCAGCGGAGGGATATATATAGGTATAACATTTATCCTGTAGTAGAGATCCGAGCGAAAGTTACCTCTCTCCACCTCTCCTTCCAAATTCTTGTTACTGGCTGCTATAACACGAGTATCTATCATTATCTCCTTCGTTCCTCCCACCCGCATCATCTTCTTTGTCTGAAGGAAATGCAGTATCTTCACCTGCAGCATCAACGGCAACTCTGATATCTCGTCCAGAAAAAGAGTCCCACCTTCTGCCAACTCTATGAGACCCGGTTTTCCCCGGCTGTCGGCTCCCGTAAAGGCGCCACCTTCGTATCCAAAAAGCTCTGATTCCAACAAGTTTTCCGGTATAGCCCCGCAGTTTATGCTGACAAGAGGCTTTTCACTGCGGCCGCTAGTCTCGTGTATATATTTTACCAGCACACCTTTACCGACACCCGTCTCCCCCGTTATCAGTATGTTGGATTCGGTATCCTTGACCATATCAGCCATCTTTAACACCTGCTGCATCGCTCCGCTTTCAGCAATTATCTTACCATTTTCCTTTATTGCCCCTCCCCCTGCATGATTCTTCTCGTTGAAGTATTCGGCAATGGGGCCTACTTCGTCTATTTTTATAGCATTAGTGACGATACGGAAGAGATTCCCGCTCTCATCACGTACCGGGACTCCCGTTACTGCCATCCCGCTCACATCGCCTATCTCCTGCAGCGCCGAAACTGATCTTCCCTCCTTTAGCGTCAAATAGCACACGGAAGGTCTGAAGCTGCCGTCGGCATTCTTCTCACTCATCTTCGCCCCTAATACGTCCTCTCTTGACATACGTGTCATATCGGAAAATTTCTTGTTGACTCTTATACATCTTGCCTCGGCATCACATACGAAAAAGCTATTAGGAGATTCTTCCAGGATATAATTCAGCTCCTTGCTGGACATCAGGATAGCCTTGAAAGCCTCCAGAAGCTCTTCCTCGTTTTCCGGAACATGATCTATTCTCGCCAGGTCATACCGGGCAAAACCCACATCTTTCAGTGAGTCGATGTATTCAGTTATCATGTTCACCATTTCCCGATACAGCTCCACTTCCCGTTCCTCCTTTACCTTTTTCCAACGACTGTTTTCGTGCGGCCTATTTTCAGTTTTTCTAATATTATCACGTTTTTTCGGAATTTTCAATTATTTGTACAATTTTCAATACATCTGCTGACTGCCGCCATCCGACACGACGTGCACTGCTATCATCCATTTCCGTCAAAGGAAAACGGCAGAGATTCTCGCTGACATACTCTGCCGTCTTATTAGGAGGAATTTTCGTCTTTCCTGAATTCTTTTGCATCCCTTCCGTGTCGCACATAAGTCGACTTATGTTTCCCGGTCATTGTTGTCCGAGCTGTTCAGCTCTATCATCCGCACTGCCTGACCGCTGTCGCCCCGCGCCCTGTCAGCCCCGTCGTTCACGTCCCGCCTATCTGTATTTGGCCATCACATCTTCATTGAGATGTATCGGCGGCTCCATATCCTCAGGAAGAAGGCACTCGTACTTCCTGCCGGCCATCCTCTCCTTCCACTCCGCCTGAGCTTTTTCCAGCGTATCCGAACTGCATATCACATCCGCCGCCGTCATGGATATAACCTTCGCCGCGCAGTCCATGCTTTTCCTGCCCATGGTATCACCTGCACATCTGGCGACGCCCCAATGGTGCCACCCGCAGTTTTCCATACCCATAGCTATCCACGGCGATGCATACGGCGCGTTCCAGCTGTACTCAGAAGTGTCGCAAAGCACGGTATATCCGCCTTCAAAAGGCTCCAGCTCCGATGGCAGCCCCGTTTCAGGCTTCCCCAGCTCTCTCTGTATAGCCTTCGCTTTTTCGTTCTCCTCTTCCGTGAACTGAGGGACGCCGACCTGCAGCATGTTGTCTCTGAAACATTCCGCCAGAACTTTATTAGGTATCTTGTGGTGGGTGACCGTCACTATCTCCTTCTCCACTTCCGTCTCCGTCGCCATGGCGGCGGCCTCGGCGCACTTACCAACTCTCTCCAGCACCTCCAGCATCTCTTCTGTCGTGCCAAATCTGCCTATGTACCAAGCCGTCGTGTAATCAGGCACTACGCTTGGAAATTCCGGTCCTGTCGTCGTAAAGGTGTAGTTTATCGTGTTGGCGGCATCAGGCGGGTTTCCCGGATAGATATGCTCCCTCAGCATTTCGACAGCATGGCCCTGCAGTATGGCTGCATCCAGTGCGCTCCTGCCGTGCCAAGGCGAGTTGCCGTGGCAGGTGCTGCCTTTATAGTGGTACTTGACGCTGAAATAAGCCTGGCAGCTGTCGTAGTTGGTCTTCGTATAGCTCCACGGGTGCCAGTCGAGGATAGCATCGAACCCTTCCAAGCAACCCGCCTTCCCCAGAAACGGTTTCCCCAGGCACAGCTCCTCCGCCGGTGCTCCCAGCACTTTGACGGTTCCTGTCAGGCCGTATTTCTCAAGAGCATTTCTGACTGCTATCGCCGCCTTCACTCCTCCCGTTCCCAGTAAGTTATGGCCACATCCCTGTCCGGGCGCTCCAGGTGTCACCGGGCATTTTTCCAGCTTCTCACGATCCTGTGACAGCCCCGGGAGCGCATCGTACTCGGCATTTATTCCGATAACTGGCCTGCCGCTTCCGTATGTGGCGATGAAAGCCGTCGGCATTCCGGCTACGCCTCTCTCCACCTGGAATCCGTGTTTTTCGAGAAGGTCCTCCAGCAGCGCCGAGGACTTGTATTCCTGCATTGAAAGCTCCGGATTTTCCCATATCTCATCTGCCACCTTGTAAAATTCTTCCGTGTTATCTTCATTCCATCCGATTATGAACTCCTTCACTTCTTTTAAATTCACAGACATCGCTATACTCCTTTCTCGCACTCATCTGTTTCGTTCTACATATATTCAATAGCAAATATCACGCCAATATTATCATTATATTCAGAAAAATCGTGTTTTCCCCTCTGCGTCTGTTTCCGCCTGCCTGGCGGCAGATTATCTCTCTTGTCCCTCATCAGCCTGGAGCGTCGCTTTTCTGCCACATGTGACTTAACCGCTCACTTTTCCTCCCGCATTTAAGTCATCATGACTTAATACTTTCCTCCCTGAGAGTTGGCGGCAGAAACAGCGGCTTGGCAGCCTGTCGCTTTACGCCGGCCAATGGGCATATACCGCCCGAAAGTCTGCACCGGTCGACGGGTTATACTGCCTGAAATTTTCGTTGGCCGATGTATTATACTGTATTTGCCATTTCCAGCCTTTTTCTATATAACAATTTTCCTTTTTCCCCTTAAAGTACCACTTTTTTTATACGATTTTCCCTACTGTGAGCCACCTCAGGTATAAAAAATTCGAAAAAATCGGCTTCACCTTATACGGGAAACAGATAGAAGCGGGCGAAAACGTACATGCTCAATGGTAAATTTTGGTTTAATCTCTTCCTGCAATGATCGAACGCGCCAACACAAGAAAAAAGCACCAACGAACAATGCCATAGCATAGTCATTGGTGCATAATTTTCAGTTGTCTACTCGGATATGGCCAAAAAAGCTATCTGCATCGCTCCAGCAGTTTTTCCCACTGATCGTCCACGTATTTCTGCGTCTCTTCTATCATCCATTCGTTTCCTTTCCTGAACATGTGCTTGAATCTGCCCTGCTTTTTCAGGAACTCTTCGATAGGCAGTTTTTTCTTTGGCTCATATGTCAGATTCCATGTGCCGTCGATGATCTCATACATCGGCCATGCACATGTATCCACTGCCAGCTGACAGATCTCAGCCAGGTCCTCGGTCTCGTATCTCCAGCCTCTCGGACATGGAGACAGGATGTTGAGGAAGCATGGGCCTTCCGTGTAGATGGCCTTACGTGCTTTCTCGTGGAGGTCTTTAAAATTGCCGATAAACGTCGTCTGGGCGGCATAAGGCACGTTATGAGCGGCGATGATAGCCGTCAGATCCTTTTTGTTCTGCACCTTGCCCGGTATTTCCGTTCCTGCCGGCGATGTGGTGGCGTCGGCGAATCTCGGTGTCGATGACGAGCGCTGTATGCCGGTATTCATGTAGGCTTCGTTGTCATAGCAGACGTAGACCATGTCATGACCTCGCTCCATTGCTCCTGACAGGGACTGGATACCTATATCATATGTACCGCCGTCACCGCCGAAAGCGATGAACTTGAAGTTATCCTTGACCTTGCCCCTCTTTTTAAGCGTCTTATACGCAGCTTCTACTCCGGACATGGTGGCTGCGCCGTTAGCAAACGCCGTGTGTATATAACTGTCGTAATAAGCTGTGTGAGGATAGATGAATGTGGAGACTTCCAGACAGCTGGTAGCGTTAGTCACCACCGCTTTATCTCCTTCATCCAGCGCCCTCAAAACACCTCGCACGGCTATACCGGCTCCGCATCCGGCGCAGAGTCTGTGACCTCCGGCAAATCGTTCCGGTTTTTCCACTTCTCTTTTCAAATTATATGTCATGGCTTCATTCTCCTGTTTTCCATTCTTCTCTTTCCTCTATTCCTCGTATCTCTTGTGGTCGAAACCTCTCTCGCCGTACCTGGAATCCCTTACTCCGATGTATCTGTATACATCTCCCGGATCGTCGGTCTCGTTTATGATGAACAGGTCGTTATATATCTCGTAAAAATCTTCCACGGTGATATCCCTGCCGCCGAGGCCATAGATATAGTTGATGGCGTACGGTCTGTTAGGCAGGTCGTACAGCGAGCTTCGCGCTTCATTGAAAAGAGGGCCGCCGCTGTTGGAAAAACTCTCAGCCTTGTCCATGATAGCCACAGCTTTCACTTTACACATGGCTTCAGCCAATGGCACTCGTGGGAACGGCCTGAAAACTCTCAGTTTGATGAGCCCTACCTTCTTTCCCTCGGCCCTCAGCCTGTCTACCGCTTCCTTACCTGTTCCCGCGCTGGAACCAATGACCACCAGAGCCACTTCCGCGTCGTCCATCATGTACTCCTCAAAAAATCCGTATTTTCTTCCGGTGACTTTTTCAAATCTTTTAGCCACATCCATGATTATAGGCATGGCGTCTTTCATGGCCTGAGCCTGCGAACGTTTAGCTTCCATGTAATATGGAGAAATTCCGTAAGGTCCTACAGCCAGTGGGTTTTCCGATTTGAGAAGGTAATTTTCAGGATGATATTCACCGACGAATGCCTTTACCTCCTCGTCTTCCATCAGTTCAATGTTGGAAACCCCATGGCTGGTGATGAATCCGTCCTGACATATCATGATAGGCAGCCTGATGGCTTCGGAAATAGGCATGGCCTGTATATAGTTATCGTATACTTCCTGGTTGGATTCGGCATATATCTGTATCCATCCTGAATCTCTGGCTCCCATGGAGTCAGAATGATCGTTGTTGATATTTATCGGCCCTGTCAGCGCCCTGTTCACTACTGCCATAGTGATAGGCAGTCTGGCCGATGCCGCCACATAGAGAAGCTCCCACATATATGCAAGTCCTGCCGACGATGTGGCCGTCACGGCTCTGGCTCCCGCTGCGGAGGCTCCTATGCATACTGACATAGCGCTGTGCTCCGATTCCACTGCCACGAACTCGGTGTCCACTTCGCCGTCAGCGATGTATTGAGAATAGTATTGTGGTATCTCCGTGGAAGGCGTGATAGGAAAAGCTCCCATAACATCGGGATTTATCTGTTTCATCGCTGTCGCCACGGCTTCATTGCCGGACATCCTGTCTCTCTTGGCCATCTACTTCTCCTCCTTCACAAAATCTATGGCATCGAATGGACATACCTTGACGCATATGCCGCATCCTTTGCAATGCTTGAAATCAAAATCCAGCCGCTTCCCGTCCTTTACGGGAATGGAGCTGTCAGGGCAGAATGGTACGCAAAGCATACAGTGTTTGCACTTATCTTCCTTAAATACCGGCATCATCACGCGCCAGTCGCCTGTCTCCACCAGAAGGGACGTAGCCGGCTCATATATCTCCGCGCCTGTGGTGATATCCTGCCAGGTGATCTTCTCATCTATATCTTTCGCTCTGGTCTTCATCTTTTATCCTACCTTTACTTCTTCCATTGCCTTAGTGAGTGCTTTCATATTTCCCTCTATCAGGTTCTCCTTATGGGCGAACTTGTGCTGGAAGGATTCCTTCATGTCCTTTATGAATCTCTCACTGTCTATGACATTGCTCACTTTCACCACTGCCGCCAGCATCGGCGTGTTAGGAAAATTCTTTCCCAGTGTCTCCATGGATATCTTCTCCGCGTCCACCACACAAATCTTTCCCTTGTAGCCGCCAGTCAGCCTCCTGATCTCCTCCGGGCTCTTCCTGCTGTTGATTATCAATGCGCCGCTCTCCTTCAGTCCGCTGGTCACATCTACCGACTTGAGCAGCGTCTCATCGACCACCACCACATAGTCGGGCGTGTATATGTTGGAGTGGACCTTGCAGTGCTCGTCGGTTATTCTGTTATATGCCGTTATGGGCGCTCCCATTCGCTCGGGGCCGTATTCGGGAAATCCTTGCACGTGCTTGCCTGAGCTGAAGGCTACGTCAGCCAGCAGCAGACATGCCGTCTTGGCTCCCTGGCCGCCTCTGCCGTGCCATCTTATCTCTACCGCTTCATTTAGTTTTTTCACCATTTTTCTCTGCTCCTGTAACTTTAGTTTTATGTAAACCTTGTGGGTTCCCGTATTTACAGCGCAAAAAGACAGAAAGCCTCTTGACGCCTTGTACTAGACTACATTAATGACGGCTTTCTGTCAATAGTTTTTTGCTAAATTTTTTAGTTTTTTTCACAAAAAAATATTTTTTATTTTGTTTTTCTACACAGTTTTTTCCGTGTATTTCGACGTATTTTTGTGTCCTCCCGGGCCGGCTGACTCAGACACCGGCATCCGGGACGCCCGCCTATCAGCCTTGCTTTGGCCGTCCGCTACCGTTCCACCGTCAGATCCACGAACTCCGCTCCCGTGACCTGCTTCAGCTGCTTCGGATCCAGCTCCATCTGAAGGCCCACCTTGCCGCCACTGACGATGATCGTCTCTCCGCCTGCTGCCGAAACATCGATGGCCGTCGGCAGCAGCTTCTTCATACCGACTGGAGAACAGCCGCCCTTTACATATCCCGTGACCCTGGTCAGCTCTTTAGATGGCAGCATTTCCACCTTCTTTTCCCCGAAGTGTTTCGCCGCTTTCTTGAGATCCAGTTCTTTCGCCACGGGTATGACGCAAACGTAATGCTCTCTGCTGCTTCCTTCTGTCACCAACGTCTTGAAGACCCTGTCCAGATCCTGACCCAGCGACTTTGCTACCGACACTCCGTCCAGGAATCCATCCGGCGCATCATAGGTGTACATTTTATATGGGATACCTTCTGCCTCCACCATTCTTATGGCATTGGTCTTATGGCCGTGCTTTTCCTTTTTCTTAGACATCCTCTCTGCCGCCTCCCCTCTTTTCCATGTACTCTTCCCGGAGCATGGAGTAGCACAGCAGATCGTGAACAGTGCCGTCGTATATTCTGTATGCCCTCCGCATGGTACCTTCGTATCTGAATCCGCACTTCTCTATGACCCGCTGGCTCCTGGCATTGCTCTTTCTTGTGGTTATAGCCAGGGAATCCAGCGCCAATGTCTCAAACGCATATCTTATGACGCGCTCAGCCGCTTCAGTCATTATTCCTCTGCCCCAGAAGTCCTCCGAAAGGGAATAGCCCAGCTCTCTGCTGTTCATCCCCGGTCTGAATTTGTCTTCTTCGAAGCTGATACTTCCGACAGGCTTTCCTGTGGCCTTGTCCACTATGGCCCATGACATCTTCTGCAGGAAAACGTTGACTATTATGAATTTCGACTCCGCCTGACTGGCATGTGGTTTCCAGCCGGCGATAGGACCGACGTTAGGGTTCTGCGCATAAGCAAAGAGGTCTGCTGCGTCTTTTTTGTTCCACATCCTCAAAATGAGACGTTCCGTCTCCAGCGTAGGCAATCTGTACTTTCTCATGTCTCCTCCCTTGTGCTGTTCTTCTCATATGATACTCCATTCCGAAGGGCCGGCGCAATACGAACCACAAATTTTCCTTCGGTCGCCCTCTTCGTCATTTTCAAAATGCACCCACAAACAGCCGTAATAACGCTGCTATGGTGCATTTTCCAGCTTTTCAAGGCTTTCTGTTCCTGTCAATGCACCAAAACTCCTGGAAAATATCACATATTAGGTGCAAAATCCCCATTATTGCTCAAAAACTGCACCATGTCCCGTGCCAAAATCCGGTTCATTGGTGCATTGGCCATTGGGACATGGTATACTAATCACATGAAAAGTTTAAAACTGTCGAAAAAACAGATGGATATCATTGTCCTCATATTCCTCGCTGTCGCTGTGCTGGCAGTATCGCTGATCCTGGCTCTACTGGGCAGCCGCGTCTATGAAAACTCCTCTGCTGACGAACGGCAACAGGAGGTCTGCACCGCAGCTGCCTATTTCACCGACCGCCTCAGAGAATGCGAAAGCTTTTCCAATGTGAGGACAGCATCCCTTGGCGGAGAGCGCCCCGCCCTGGTGATTTCCGATACATCAAAAGCTTCCGAGACAGCCCGTGAAACCTGGTATTTCGTCTATGACGGCCAGCTGATGCGGACTTCCGTCGACGCAGGCAAAACGGTCTCTCCTGAATCAGGAGAACCTGTCATGGCTCTGAAATCAGCTGCTTTCAGGATCCTCCAAAATGGACTCCTTGAGATCACTATCGTGACCCAAGCAGGAGAACGCTCCACTGTAAATGTCTATATAGCCGATGGAGGAGGTGGTTCCGATGAATAGGATACATGGCATATTGGCTGACGTAAAACTTCGAAGGCCATCTCAAAAGACGGTCTTCTTCCTGTGCGGCGCGACGGCCATCATCCTCTTTATCGCTGCTCTTCTGGCCTGTATAACCATGTTCATCTACGCCGACCGTAATTCCTCTGACTCACGTCTGCTGAACCGGGCCGTGACGGAGACCACATCGATCGCCGAAACCCTGAAAGCTGCCAACGGCAACATGGACGCGGCAGGCCAGCTGATGAACGGCCATCAGCTCTATGATGCTACGGACAGCACCTTGACTTTCTATTACGATGACGATCTGCGGCCTGCGGCTCAGACCAACAGTCCGTACAGGGCTGTGGCAGAAAAGAGCACGGCTGATTTTTGTTACCAGTACGATATAACTGTACAGAGCAGTGAGACAGGTCAGGAAATATATCACCTTACATTCAAAACACCGGTGAGAGGGGGTGGCCGGCAGTGAGACACAACTACAGGAGACGCGGAGCCTCATCGGAAAAAGTTTATCGTTTCATCGACAACAGTCTGCCCGTCAGGCCATCGATCACTTTGATCGTCGCGGCTATCGCCGTCATGTTCATCGTTTTCGCCATGGCCTGTTTCTCGGCGGCAGTCTTCGGTTCGTCGTCTGAAAAGCTGGCTGCCGCCAACGAAAACGCGGATGACTGTACCAGGTATTACGCCGCTGAAACCACTGCCACGGAAATTCTGGCGATCCTGGCAGCTGACGACGGTGTCTCCCTGACCGATGAGAACGGCGAGCTGAAATACGACAGCGGCGACGATGAGATAACTATCTCCCACAACGGCGGAGTCTTCTCATTCAGTGTGGCTATCGAGGCAGGAACCGATGTGGCTGACACAGCTGACAGAAGCTTTTACGCAGGAAAAAGCCTCCACGTGGTGGCCAGGGTCACGGGAGGCAATATAAACGTTATAGAGTGGTATGTGGAGGAATGAACTGCGAGAACCGCATAAATCCCCACTGTAATATGGTTTTACAGTTTCTCCAGCTGTGAAATCTCAAGTCCTGTCAGCTCTGCGATCTCTGTCAGATCCATGCCCTTGGCTTTCATCCTGGCAGCGATTTTCCTATGGCCTTTCTTTTCACCGGCCGCCAGACCTTCTTTGAGTCCTTCCTTACGACCAGCTAAAAGCCCCTCTTCCTTACCGTCTTTCAGGCCTTCCTCATATCCGTCCTGCCTGTCCAGCAGCTTTTCTTCCCACGCGTTCATAAACTTCACCCCGATCTCTTCACTGGCTTTGATATCGGAAATCTTCTCGTGGAGTCTCGCTATCCTCTCGCTTCCCGCTCTGCTTGCCGTTTCAGCTGTGGAGTGCTCGAAGTATTCCAGCAGCTCGATGAGTTCTTCGCTTACTCCCTCGGGATTCGTCCCTCTCGTGTTGAGGAATATTCTGGTGGCTCCATCCTCCAGCTCCATACCCGGCACTTCCTTACACCTCATATTGAATGTATACTTATACAGTCCTTTACCGAACAAGTCGAAAGGCATTATCATAATAACGTATACATCGTTGAGAGGAATGTAGCTCAGTGTCCCCGGCGGCAACAAATTGCTGTCTATCATGCTGTTGTAAAGTCTGCTTCTCTTCGGTAAGTCTTTGGTGTCTCGCTTCTGAACCTCAGTATCGTAGACAACATCATCCACATCCTTGGCCCATACGTCAAGTTTCACTTGCTTGCTCCAGAGGAATCGTCTCTGTTCTTTTTCCGCATGAGGAAGATGTCTGAGAATGACCTCCCTGCCCAGGATTATTTCCAATATCAATTCCATCGTTTCAGGATCCTCGATGGCTTCTGCAAACAGGAATCTGTCCAGCAAATCGAGATCCTTCAATTCACATTTTTCTATCTTCAATTTCGATTCTCCTTTCATTATATACTGCTGCATCCGCGGCCGCAATATGGAATATATTGCCATATTTGAAAAATAGCACAGCACGGGCTTTATGTCAATAATTTACATGGAAAAATATAGAAAAATATTTAAGAATGATATGTCACTGTCATAACAGAGAGCACCACGGTCAAGACAAAAAATGGGGCTGTCGCACAGCTGACCAGATCAGGTCAGCTGTGCGACAGCCCCTATTATTCGATTCGATCGTTCTTAAAAGGTATGGGTCCCGTAAGCGAAGTGGTTGGTATGCTCCAGGTCTTTCAGCAGTGCTTCGTCTCCGTCCTCTTCCGCCTTTTCCCTGGCAGCTTTGAGGATGGCTGCCATCCTGACGGCTTTGCGTCCCAGATCAAAGGCTACTTCTTTTCCCTTCTCTTTATCCTTCGTCTTGCCGTAAGTAGCTACCCATCCGGCGTCGACGAAGTCGTTACAGCTATAGAAGCTCTGCATGGCCTGCAGCGTGCTCAACACTCCGGCGCTGCCGCAGGTCAGTCCGGTGGCTGATACCTTACCGTTTCCCACGGGCATGTATGCCAGCGCTCTGTCCATTATAGCCTTACACTGAGCCGGCACGCTGTAGAAGTAGACCGGCACGCCCCATACGACGACATCAGATCGGGCGATATCGTCGTAGATCCTCTTGATGAAATCGTCGCCGCACACACATTTCCCCGTCTTGGCACAGGCCCAGCAGCCCCGGCACAGCTTGAAATCCTCCGGGTCTGCCTGACAGACGCCTGTCAGCTTCGTCTCCACCGAAAGGCTTCCCTCATCTCCGACGGAACGGCAGCCTGCCAGTATCTCATCCAGCAGCTGCTCCGTGTTTCGTCCTTTTCGAGGGCTGGTATTTATCGCAAGCACTTTTATCGTTTCCATATATTGTTCCTCCACACTTCCGGCTCTGCGATCGACCGACGATCATACAGCCGGGATCATGATCGTTCCTGTACACTACTCAGTTGTACTGAGGATCTCGCTGTTCTTCTCTACCTGGCTGACTTTCATCCTGGACACATCCTCCGGATCCACCTTGTCCTTCAATGCCAGGATGGTAGGGCCGAGATATACAGTGTCCAATATCTCGCCATCCAGCGATACTTTACTGTATTCAGTGAAGTTCTGTCCTTTGATGTAGTAATTGTCGCCTATCTCGACGATCTCATCTATCTTTATCTTCTTGACGCCCATCTGAAGATCCGTTGCTTCATACGGGTTTTTGCCTCCGTAGATGTAATGTTCTCCATAGAGCATATCGTACGCCAGCGCTTCCAGGTTAGTCAGATAATTTTCTTCTCCCTTGTAGTTCTGCTGGTATTTGTTCATCATCCCCACAGAGATCCCCAGTCTGTCCAGGACCTCGGAAGTCAGTTCATAAGCGTTAAGATCTTTGTCTTCCTTTTCCATGCCGAAATTATTCCATATTATATACTGAGTCTGATATATGGATCCGTTCTTCATGGTCTCTTCCGTCATATCCAATGCAGGCAGGTGATCCCCGTACATGACGAGTATCACGTCCTCGTCATAGCTGGCCAGCGTATCGGTCAGTTCCTTGACGAACAGATCCATTTCATATACCTGGTTGACATAGTATTCGTAAGTCCAGCGCTGCTCTTCCGTTTCCGCCTTGGTCACGGTGATGGCAGGATCCTCTATCACCTGCTCCGTAGGATATTTGCCGTGTCCCTGAACGGAAATAGTGTAGATATAGTCCTTCCCGTCAGTGCTCTCCAGAGCATCCATGATCTGTTCTGTCAGAATACCGTCTTTAGCCCAGTTCCTCGGCGTCTTGGTCACGTTGTTCATGTATTCCAGACATGTGAAAGTATCGAATCCCATATTGGAAAACACCTTGTTTCTGCCGTAAAAGGCGCCTCTGTGATTATGTATGGCATGGGAGGAATAGCCCAGCAGTTTCAGATCATTAGGCGTAGATTCTACTGTCGTTTCCCTGAGTATATTCTTATAAGGGTATTCGCCAGGCCCGAAAAATCTGGCGCTTATACCCGTCATCACTTCGAATTCCACATTGGCCGTACCGGCTCCCACAGCAGGTACTGTGAGATATCCCGAGGAATATTCCTCCATCAGCTTTCTGTAATTAGGTATAGGATCTTTGGAATATTCCAGGCCCTCCACCAGTGTCGGATCCATGAAGGACTCCAGCTGCAGGAACAGGATGTTAGGCGTGTTCTCCACATCTGTATCGTCGTCCTCTCCAGGGGTGTATATACCGTCATCCCCCAGTTCTCCGTCATAGAATATGCTCTCTATCATATCAGCCGAATAGTTGGACGGCTTATCTATCCCCTGATCCATCCAGGTCACCAGAAAACAGTAAGGCACACCGTTGTCGCTGTAGCCGTAAGCCAGATTGCCGAAGAAAGTGTCCAGCACGCCGCCTCTGATAGCCAGCTGGAATACCCCGAAGGTACCGACCGCGATTATGACGATCGCTGCGGCCGCCCTCCTGTAATTGACTTTTTCCTTCATCTTCGGCGCCTTACGGAACAGGATTATGATAGCGATGACCAGCGCCACCGCCGCCGCTACGGCTATTACCATCGTCGTCACGGAAAAATAATTGGAAACGATGGACAAACCATCCTGAAGGCTGCTTAGGTCATAGATAGTAAACGGCGTCATCCTGTTGGAAAGGATCACTCCGTTGGTGATACCCAGCGCCAGCCATATGAGAGAAAGCATGCACATGGCGAATATCCTTCTCCTGAACAGCAGCGCAGGAGACAAGACAGCCCATATCAGCAGCACGTTACAGAGAAATACCAACGGGCTGTGTATCAGGAAGGATACAGACTCAATGAGCGAGTGTCTCGCCAGCGTTTCTATCACGAGATTCAAAAATACAGCTACCGCAAAAAGCAACACTATGTAATTCTTAAGATATTTATTGCAGAAATCCTTGATTTTTTCCATTTTTGTTTATCTCCCGCAGCAAGCCGCTACGCCGTTGGCAATAGCAGCGAATTCTTCCATATCCAGGGTCTCGGCCCTTCTGCCGGGGTCTATCCCCGCTTCTTCCAGCACGCGTCCGACCTGCTCCTTGGAAAGCCCTCCGACTCCCGTAAGGGAATTGTGGAGCGTCTTCCTTCTCTGTCCAAAACCATGTTTTATGCAGGAAAAAAAGACCGCCTTATCCGTCAGCTCCACAGGGCTCTCCTGTCTCAGGCGGAGTCTCAGCACAGCTGAATCCACCTTGGGCTGCGGAATGAATACATCCCTGGGTACGGAAGCGATATCCTCCACAGTGCAGTAATACTGCACTGCTACCGACAGCGCCCCGTATACCTTGCCGCCAGGAGATGCCTTTATCCTGTCAGCCACCTCCTTCTGCATCATTATGGTTATACTTTCAGCTTTTACGCCCTTTTCCAGTATGCCCATGATGATAGGTGTGGTGATATAGTAAGGCAGGTTGCCGATTATCTTCACATCACCCCTGAAAGTCTCCGCGTGTCTTTCTTCTTCGATTATTTCATTTATGTCGGTCTTCATTATATCCTGATTTATCACCCTGATATTTCGATACCCGATCAGCGTCTCCTCCAATATGGGGATAAGTTTACGGTCTATTTCCACAGCCACGACCCTGGCCGCTCTCTCGGCAGCTGCCGCTGTCAGCACACCGATGCCGGGACCTATCTCGATGACCAGATCCTCAGGGCTTATATCCGCTCCGTCGACGATCCTCGTGATAACGTTCCTGTCGGTTATGAAATTCTGTCCCAGGCTCTTGGAAAGTCTGAAATCGTATCGGTCTTTTATATCTCGTATCGTAGATGGTTCATGAAGTTTCATCTGTGATCTCCAATGGCCTTATAAAGCTCTTCCGCAGTGATGCCGAATTTATTCAGCTTTTGCAGGAAGCTTTTGCCGTTGCCATATCCTATTCCCAGCGCTTTTCCCACTGACTGCCGCCTGAGGGCTGAATCCGCTTGTCCCACAAGTCCGAAGTCCACCATATCCTCCATGGTGAAACCCGGTTCCCCCTGATCCTTTTCAACGACGCAGTGAGCTTTCTCGAGAGCCGCCCTTATGGCTTCGCTGGTCGCGTTTTCTATTCCTATATCTCCGGCCTTTTCCGCGTCGCTCCTGTCGAGGAACGCTTCCTTGGCTTTGGGAAACCGCTGCAGCAGCCTTTTCCTTATCTGCTGTCCTGCGTGATCCGGATCGGTGAAGATTATGATCCCCTTTTCGGCGTACGCTTTTTCTATCAGTTTCCAGGTTCTTTCTGTTATACCATACCCATGTGTTTCTATTGTGACGGCATCGACACTTTTTTTGATGGCCGCCGTATCATCGCGCCCTTCCACGACGATTATCTCCCTGACACGCATTTCATCAGCCATGACGCTCTATTCCTCCGCCTCTGTGGTCTCCTCCGTCTGAGTTATCTCCTCCGGGAATATATAGATCTTTTCACCTGGCTTTATGAGCCGCAGCTGATCCCTGGCCTGTTCCTCCAGGTTCTGCAGATCGCCCGCGTTCTCCAGCTCCTTGCTCAGCTGTTCCTTCTCTTCCTCCAGCTCCTGCTTCTGCTGTTCCATATCATGCTGTTCCCGCTTGAGGGAAATTATATTTATCACGGAAAATGAAATGAGTCCGATTATGACCATAACAACAATGCCTATCATCAGTCGCCGTCTGTTGCGGCTTCTTCTGATAGCCATTTTTCCTCGCGTCTTGCGTCGGGCAGCTTCCTGAGCCTTCTTCTCTTCCCGCTGCCTCTCCGCCCTTCTCTTTTCCAGCCTTTGCGCCCTGGCCTGCTCCATATCGATGACCTGGCTGTTATTTTTGAATTCTTTGCTGCGTCGTCTTTTACCCATGGTCTGATTATAACACAGCAGATTTTTTTCCACAACAAGAGACCTGCCCAAAAGCCCAAAAGGGCGTGGAACGATATCTTCCCAAAAGCGCAGTAATACAGGAACGCGGAGATAACTGCCGCTGAAGAGATCCAAAATCCGATTTCCCCCACAGCCCTCAGGAATCTGCTGCCTGTTTTGAGCTGCAGGAGTTTCCTGGCTTGCCATAAGCTTTCCGTGAAAACACCTCCGCAGAACATTACCGCCAGGGTCTCAGCCTGGCGCGTTATCAGCTCCGAAAGTCCTCCCATCACTTCATGAGCCTGGCGAAAAAGCCCTTCTCGCCTTTTTCCCTGACCCTGACATACATCAGCGAATCGATGATGCCTACGATCACTGCCCGGCCCGAGTCCAGGTCCAGCATACGGATATGGAGCTTCTTCCCTCTTATTATCATAGCCCCGCTCACCAGCGTAGCTCTGACTTCTTCCTCATCGAAGCTGTCTATCTCCTTTATGTCCGTCACTGTTAATGCCTCTCTGTTTTCGATGGTCACTGAATGGTTTTCCACAAGGCCTACCTCCTTCTCGCAAATATCGCTGTACGATAAAATATATTGGGATCGGCCTGCCCTTAGAACCATTTAAGCTATCCAATCAAAAACTGCCGTGTCGACAGCTTTTCTTCTGTCGACACGGCAGCATCCTCTGCAGCTCTTCTGCTATGGCAGATAATTGAGCGGATCCTTCGCCACTCCGTTGACCCTTATCTCAAAGTGGAGATGCGGTCCTGTACTCCTGCCGGAGTTTCCTGATTCAGCTATATGCATCCCCTGGAACACCTCGTCCCCTTCACTTACCAGAAGAGAACTGTTGTGAGCATACCTGGTCTCCATGCCATTCTGATGATCTATGATGACTAAGTATCCGTACGCACCGCTGTATCCCGCATATGTAACGATACCTCCGTCGGCAGCCAGCACATCGGCTCCTACCGATACTCCCAGGTCTATACCTTCATGAGCTCTTCCCCATCTTCCTCCAAAATTGGAGGTGAGAGTATATCCGCCCGAAAGCGGCCAGATATAGTTGCCGGACCCTACCGAAGGCGGTCTCTCCTTGGAGCCTACCATGATGATCTCAGAAACGGCCTCCTTCTTGACCGTGGTGACCAATGGTGTTTCTTCCACCTGTTCACCGTTGACCAGAACTATTCTCGAGGTCACTTCTTCCAGGCCGTTTTCTCCCTGCTGGCTTGTTTCCGAATCTCCCTGGTACATGTCGGAATCATCTCTTTCCTCGGTCTCATATGGTATCTCCTGCTCGTAAGTGACCTGTTCCGTTATCCTGACAGTCAGTATCGGTGCTGTCTGATGGAAGGTTATCACGCTTCCTACCTCAAGCTTGGTCTGATCGATGTCAGGGTTTTCCTCAAGGAGCTGTTCCTCCGTAACCGAATAGAGCTTGGCGATATCCGCCAGCGTCTCGCCTGCCGCCACCTGGTGTTTGACTTCTTTTTCACCGCTGGTGCAGAGCTTTTCCACCATTTCCTTTTCCGACAGGACGTCTTCCAGATCGGTGTTGCTCCTCCTGATATCCACATTCTCTATGAAAACGGCTTCTTCCACCTCAGCGCCTTCGCGTCCGCTGCTGTACCTGTCTTTGATATCCTGCAGCACCTGGGCTGCGGCGTCCTTATTCTCCACCGCTCCGACTTTTTCGCCGTTAACGTAGATACCGTAAGCCTTGACATTGAGATTTCCCATATAGGACAATCTCTTGAGCACGTCTTCGGAGCTGTCTATCTCAGCATCTCCAAGAGCCGATACCCGCTCGAACTCTATATCGTCCATGACCACGTCCACGTTTTTATCTTCTGTGAGAGCGCTCTGGACCAGATCCGTTATCCTGAGGACGTCATCCTTTTCCTTGACAAGTCCCAGTCTCTGTCCGTTATACGAATAGGCGTAGGCCGTATAGTAATTGAATACGCCGGCGACGCCTACCAGCAGCATTATGAAAATAGAAAAGGATGTGAGCAGTGAGACCTTATGCTTTTCGCAGAAATCCTTGAAAGATCTCATCTTTTTCCCGAAGCTGCTCTTCTCATATTCATCCAGCTTCTGCTTCACGGAAAGCTCGACGGCCTCTCTGGCCTCTTCTCTTCTCTTTTCCCGTTCTTCCTTCATCTGCTGCGCTTTTTCTTCGGAAGATTCTTTTCTCTCCTGCCTGTCTGCCAGCCCGATGAAATCCTTGAGAGATACCGAAAGTGTATCTTTTATCTTGGTATTTATCTTGACGCCTTTGACGTTGACGACACCGCCGCCAAGCTCAGCATCGGCAATGCTCTTCTGCTTGAGCTGTTCCCGCTCCAGCCTGGCCTTCTCGGCCGCTTCCCTCTTCGCCCGTTTCTGACGTTCTTTCTCTTCAGCGCGGTGGAGCTTCTCTTCCCGCTTTTTCCTGGCTCTGGCCAGCTTTTCTTCCCTGGCTGCTCTTGCCCGTTCCTCTTTGAGAAGACGTTCCACCTTAGCCCGCTGCTCTTTCAGCTCCCGCTCGGCCTTCTCCCGTTCCGCTCTTTCCAGCCGTTCGTTCCTGTGAGCCTCCAACAGCTGCTGCAACTTCTCCTGCTCTTCTCTGAGCATGGTCTGCTGCTGATCCAGCTTCTTCTGCTGTTCCTCGGCCAGCTTCCCGGTGCGCTCCTCGGCTATCTGAGATATAGCGCCCAGCACCTCGCCCTGCTGTTTCTGCGCCATCAGCAACTCCTGCTTGGCATCCTCCAGATCGCGCATCACCTCCTGGGAAGGTACAGCTGTCTTTTCACGGACATCGCTGTCTTCGGGTTGTTCATTGAAAAAAGCCTGCTTTTCCTCAGGTGTAGCTTCCCTGCGGTCGCCGGCGGATCGACTGCCGCCAATTCCGGCCTGCTGACCGGTCGAGCCGGATGTCTCACGAGTAGCCGCCTCTTCCCTGGCCAGTTCCTCATTCTTTGCCTGCAGCTCCGCCTCCATGGCATCGAGAGCCTGCTTTCTCGATATCGCCTTAGCTCTCCTCTCGGCTTCAGCCGCCTGCCTGCGCTTTCGTTCGGCCTCTTCTTCGATGAGAGCCGCTCTCTTCTGCGCCTCCAGGACTTCCTGACGCGCCTGCATCTGCGCCAGCTCTTTCCGGCGCGCTTCTTCCTTCTTTCGCCGCTCCTCCTCAGCATCCTTCCTGGCCTGTTCTATTATAGCCTGCTTGGCTGCCAATATCTCGTCGGAATCCTCTATGATCAGGTCTTTGGCCGGTTCCTGCCTTGGCTCTGAGTCAGCGAGGACATCCATATCCTCGCCCTTCAACGCCTCCACGCTTTCCCTGAGGCTCCTGATATCTTCAAATATCTTTCTGGCATCCTCGTTCTGGGCCATCAGCTCTTCTTTGCTGATGGTATCGCGCGTGACGGGTTCCACGTCGTTTTCCTGATGCGGTGTCACTGGTTTATCGACTGTATTTTTTCCTTTGTTATCTCCTGAAAACATTGACATCTTTCTCCCGTTTCAAGAATTCCGGTGTCCTTGCATTTAGGGCACCTGTATTTTACATCCATAAAATCCATTTCGAATCCATTGTCGGTGAGCAGGAACGCTTTTTCCATATTGAGAGCGTCCAGTCTGCTCCTTATTTTCTCCATAACTTTATCTCCATCTACCCTGTCGGAGATTATCACCTTTGAAAGTTCCTTGCTCCGGGCCGAGATCTCTTCTTCTATTTCCTTTATCCTCGGCACCTTCTCATATACCTGAGCGCGCCTGGCGTCCGCTTCCTCTTCTTCTCTGCGGACGAGCGCTTCATAATATTTCTTTATATCGCCGGCCGACAGCTGACCGTCGTTCTTCCCTGATTTCCCGCTCTGCTGCTCCTCATGCCAGCTTACCAGTATCTTATTGACATAATTGATGTTAGGACTGTTGATACCTGCCGTCCTGCTGCAGGCGCTCAGCACCTTTTCCAGGGAAAAGCCCATCGTATCGAACCATGTGTCCATGATACGCTTTTCCTCCTCCGTGGCATTCCTGGCGAATCCCAGAGCCTGGAACACCCGTCTGTACAGATGATGCTTCTTGTCCCTCTCGCTCAGGTATTTCTCCACGGCTTCCACATCGCGAAGTCCGTCTTCTATCCATCCTCTGATGACTGCCATCACATATTTCACGTTTTTCTTCTTTTTTTTGGCGCAAAATGAGTAACCGTAGACCATCAGATCCGGCGGCACATTGAAATCATTCATGAGCGATGTTATTTCCATCATCTCGGTACCGCTGACTACTTTACCGACGATCTTCTCGATCTCCGAGAACATGTTCTGTATCTCCTTGTCCGACATGAGAGCCGGCAATGTATCAGCCTGTGAGAAACTCTTCTTTTTCGTTTTCTCACCGTAGAGCTGCTCCCTCAGACTGATGAACTCTATATCGTAACGGAATTTGTCCTCCGGATCCTTCCTTATTTTTCTTATGACTCCCAGACGCTCCCAGTATGTCCACGCTTTAAGCACATCCTCATGATCTATGCCCAGATGTTTCGCGATCTCCTCGTCAGATATCTCCGTGTCCTGGCCCGCATACATTCGGGCAAACATATAAACCTTGACGAAATCTCCCGGGGCAGAAGCCATATATTCGTTTATGAATATATTCTCCACACTGGTATCGAGGAGAAACAGATCGTTTATCTTTTCTTTTTTAAAGCTCATCTTTCCTCCCCATCACCTCCTGCTCAGAATTCGGGGATATTGCCGCCGCCCATCCCGTCCACGAATTTAGTCAGCTTGTCGAGCCATGTGACCTTGACGGTGCCTGTCGGACCACTTCTCTGCTTTGCGACGATGACTTCACACTCGCCCGGAGACTCAGTGTCCTCGTTGTAATACTCGTCTCTGTAAAGGAATATGACGATATCGGCGTCCTGCTCTATGGAACCGGATTCTCTCAGGTCCGAAAGCATCGGCCTGTGGTCGGTCCTGGTTTCCGGCGCTCTCGAAAGCTGTGAAAGCACCAGTACGGGACAATCCAGCTCCCTGGCCAGCAGCTTCAGATTTCGTGAGATGACCGATATCTCCTGGGTCCTGGAATCAGCTCTTCCCTCAGGAGTCATCAGCTGCAGATAATCTATGACCACCAGGTCAAGTCCTTCTTCGCCCTTGAGTCTCCTGCACTTGCTCTTCATCTCCATGATGTTTATACCTGCCGTATCGTCGATATGTATATTGGCTTTTGACAATACATCCAGTGCGATATTTATGTCATCCCAGTCACGTCTCTCCAGCCTGCCTGTCTTGAGGTTCTGCATGGACACCTTCGACTCCATGGAAAGGAGACGCTGTCCCAGCTGTTCCTTGGACATCTCCAGGCTGAAGACCATCACCGACGCACCGCCTTTGACTGCCGCGTTGAGAGCCAGAGAAAGGGCGAAGGCTGTCTTTCCCATAGCCGGCCTGGCTGCCAGTATTATCAGATCCGAGCGCTGCAGCCCTGATGTCATACTGTCCAGATATTTAAAACCGGTGGTTATGCCTGTAAGTCCGCCGTCCATCTGAGATGCTCTGTCTATTATCTCTATGTTTTCCAGCAGTACGTCCTTGATGTGGGCGTACTGTCCCTTCTGCCTGGACTGGGATATCTCGAATATCCCCCGCTCCGCGTAGTCCAGCATCTGCCCGGCGTCCATGGAGCTTTCATAACCTTTGGTGACTATATCGTCAGCCGTGCTGATAAGTCTCCTGATCGCCGCGCTTTCCACCACTATCTTAGCGTACTCTGTCGCATTGCTGGTAGTCGGCGTTCCCGACGAAAGGGAGGCGATATAGGCTCTGCCTCCGACCATCTCCAGACTGTTTCTCTTTTTCAGCTCCTCCGACACGGTCAACGCGTCCACCGGAGCGCTTCGCCTGTAGAGATCCTGGATAGCCTCGAATATTTCCCTGTGGTTGCTGTCGTAAAAATCGCCAGCCTTTACTATCTCCACCACGTCCAGGAGCGCGTCCTTGGAAAGCAGCGCGGCTCCCAACACAGATTTTTCCGCTTCTATGCTGTGAGGAGGTATCCTCTCTTCCATACTCATCCTCCGTCAAATCAAACGGTCACATTGACCTTGAGAACAGCGGTCACCTCCGGGAAAAGCTTGACAGTTACCTGCGTTTCTCCTGCCTGTTTGATAGGACTGCCCAGGTCTATCTTCTTCTTGTCGACTTTGATATCTTCCTGCTTCAGCAGCGCGTCAGCTATATCCTTGGACGTTATGGATCCGAAAAGTTTTCCCGAATCTCCGCCTTTGGTCTTTATCTCCAGCGTTATTTTTTCCAGGATCTTGGCCTGCTCCTGAGCTGCAGCCTTCTGCTCCTCGTGCTTCTCTGCGGCAATAGCTTTCTGCTTTTCCAGATTCCTTATATTGCCTTCCGTCGCTTCTTTGGCCATCCCTTTAGGAATAAGCATATTTCTGGCGTAACCGTCGCTTACCTTTACGACTTCACCGGCTTTGCCGGTTCCCTTAACATCCTTTGTCAATATCACTATCATTATTTTAACCTCCTATTGTGAAGTTTTCACGAATTCCTGTCTCCCAGTTCTTCTCTTATCTTCGCCAGCATATCTTCCGGCGAAAGTTCTGACTGGGCTCCGGCGGTGTTGAAATGACCTCCGCCGCCAAACTTTTCCATTATCAATTGAACGTTGACATCTCCCAGGGATCTGGCGCTCACCACCGTCATTCCCTGCTGGTTCTTCCCTGCCACGAAGCTGGCTTTTATCCCCTTCACAGTCAGCAGCTCGTCCGCCACCTGGGAATTTACTATCTGGGCATCCGGGACACAGCCCGGGCACACCGACATGACGATGCCGCCTTCCAGGAACTGAGCGTTGGCTATGCACTGGGCTCTTATCTTGAAGCTGTCCGCATTGATCTGAAAATACCTCCTGACATTTTCCAGGTCGGCGCCTGCTCTCTTTAGCCATGCTGCCGCCTCAAAAGTCCTTACTCCCGCCTTCACCGCGAACCTGTTGGTATCCACCATGATGCCGGCCAGCAAAGCGTCGGCTTCGAATTTGCTCAGAACCTTCTTGTCGCAGGCGTACTGTACGATCTCCGAGACCAGCTCAGAGGCCGAGGAAGCGTAAGATTCCATGTAGGACAGAAGCGTATTGGGAAGGGCCCCTTCTGTCCTCCTGTGATGATCTATGATGACCGTCCTGTTTATCTTTTCCAACAGCGCCAGAGATTCCACCAATGTAGGCCTGTGAGTGTCCACCACCACCGCCAGCGCGTTCTCATCGGCCAGCGTCAGGGCCTTGTCGCTGTTGACGAATTCATATTCTTCCGTCTCCTTGGCATCCTTTACCAGATCATCCATGGTACTGTTGTAGCCGTTGAGAACGATATAAGCCTCCTTGCCGATAGATCTGGCTATCCTGTGGATGCCCAGCGCCGCGCCGAAACAGTCCATGTCCGGATTGCCATGACCCATTATGAAAATTTTCGAAGACTGAGTCATCAGAAGCTTGATGGCATGGGCGATGACCCTGGATTTTCCCTTATAGCCTTTTTCGACGCTCTGAGATTTGCCTCCGTAATATTCGAAATTCTTCACGTTCCTGACTACCGCCTGGTCGCCGCCCCGGCCAAGGGCCAGATTGAGAGCGTCCTGAGCATAGTCCTCACTCTCGGCGATGGTCTTGCCGCCTATGCCTATACCTATACTGAGGGTCACCGGAAAATCCATATCTGTCTCTATTTTCCTGACCTCATCCAGGATATCGAACTTGCTCTCCACCAGTTCCCTGTAATTCTTGTGGGTCAGCAGCATCTCATACATGTGTTCTTTGTACCTGGATATGGCTGCGCCCATTTTGGCGCTCCAGTTCCTTATGAGCTTATCCACCTCTGTGGAGACTTCCATCTCGCTTTCTTCCATACCGCTGGGCGTCATTTCCTCCAGATTGTCTACATTTATCAGCGCGATGCAAGGTTTTTCCTCATTGTAGAGATCCTTGAGATTCTCAAAGGATGTCATGTCGATAAAGCTCATCACTATGGACGCCGTGTCTCCTTCTCCTATGAAGGATGTGAGTATTTTGAAGGCTTTGCCGTTTTTCTTCAGGAACAGCGTCCGTTTCTCCTTCGTAGCCGCCATTACTTCCGGCAGCTTTATCCCTGTCAGCACAAAAATATCGTTGTCCACGATACCGTCGTACTTGAACACGTCAGCTATCTTTTTGTTTGCTCTGGTGACCTTTCCGAAGGAATTGATTATACACATAGGCACCATCGAGTAGTGCGTCAACAGTTTTTCTATTCTCCCAACGTACATAGTATCCTCTCCCGAATCGTCCATTACCGCGGTACCGCTACATGGCCCGCCTCTTTTTTATCTTCCCTTTATCCTTCGCTTGAGACCAAGTATCAGATCGAACATGCCTATTATCAACAACGCCATCCTTCCGACGTATATCATCCACATCACGACAGCGATGACTACGCCTGCGGCTTTAGGCACTCGCTTCATATGACAGAACATGAGTACTACTGATACACCTTGGATGGAAAACACGAAATTGAACAGCATGTCCATGTTCATGTAGACCATGTTATCAGCGAATACTCCCGTTGCCGTCAGCACCCACGAGATGAGATACATTCCCATGACACCCATGAATGCACTGCCCGGCCATGAAAACTCTCTGAACTTAGGCATCCTCTTTACCTGGAAGCGTCTGGCCATTATCCTGGAAATGATGATATATTCCACATATGAGACGACCAGCCCCAGTATCATCAGACATGCCGGCATCACGGCGAAGACATTGTCGTACAGCTGAGTCAGCATCTTCGTCCTCTCCGCCTGACTGGCAGAAGCCATCCCCAGCGTTTCCGCCACCATAGGATTTTTGGCCAGCTCAGCTGCCATAGTCTCTATCATGCCGCTTATCTGAGCAAATATCCCTTGTCCTGACATAGACGCAGCCATGAAGACTATCACTATGGCCGCGGCCGTTCCAATGGTTCCGTAGAGGACGATCCTGTACGGCGATGCGCTCCCTGATTTTATGTATCGCGGCATCACTGCCACCGGCACCACCAATATCAAAAAATATATCAACAACAAGTACATCTGTTTTCTCCTAAAAATACTTATACTTATCTGTTATTATACCATACATCGACCTCTTTGTCCTTTTTTTATGCTTTTTTCTAACTTTCATGCTGTCTCATTACCGATACAGTCATTTGACGCAGTCATCCTCACCCTTTTAACATGCAAAAGCAACCAGGTTCAAAAGTTCCTGGTTGCTTTCTGATCTCTTCTGAAAACGACGGGTCGCATGTAACCGGTCATCTTTATCCCGGCCTGTATTCCCTCTTCCCGTCCTGCTCCGCCTAGTCAGCTGTGTAAGGCAGAAGTGCCACGATCCTAGCCCTCTTGATAGCCTTGGTGACTTCTCTCTGGTGGATCGCACATGTTCCTGTGATCCTCTTAGGAAGTATCTTTCCTCTTTCAGTCACATACTTCTTGAGCTTTTCGACGTCTTTGTAATCTATGGTCTCGGTCTTATCAGCGCAGAACTGGCAAACTTTCTTTCTTCGCATGCCACCGCGTCTCTTATTATCCATGATAAATCTCCTTTCTCAGTATTTACCGCCCCGCAGGCGGTATAAAGGCATCTGCGCCGGTCATCCGGCGCGGGGTCTCTTAAAATGGGATGTCGTCGTCCTGAAGGGCCTGGAAACCTTCCGGAACGCCCATATCTCTGTCGGCAGGTTCCTGTTTTGAAGGCTGCTGGCTGCGTCCCTGATTCTGGTATCCGCCCCCGGCTCTTTCGTTCCTGTCTCCCCATTCCAGAAACTCAACTCTGTCGGCGACAACATCGGTAGTATATACTGTGACGCCGTCTTTATTGGTATAGCTTCCCGTCTGTATCCTTCCCTGGACACCTACGAGTCTTCCTTTAGCCAAAAATCTCTCACAGTTCTCAGCTTGTCGGCCGAATACGGTCACTCGCGGAAAATCTGTCTTTTTCTCCTGTCCCGATCTTACCGGTCTGTCTATGGCGACAGTAAAAGTGGCGACAGCCATCTGGCTCTCGGAAATATACCTTATTTCAGGGTCTCTGGTCAATCTCCCTATCAGCACAACACTATTCATACCACACCCCTCTTCCTATTTTTCATCTTTGTTTATTATCAGGTGTCTCATCACGTTGTCGGAGATCTTGAGTCTTCTGTCGAGCTCTTTTGGAAGAGTAGGCTCTGCCTTGAACTCGATAACAACGTAATATCCTTCAGATTTCTTCTGGATAGGATAAGCGAGCTTTCTCATGCCCCACACATCTGTGTTGCCGACTTCACCTTCAGCAGCGATGATGCCTTTTACAGCCTCTATCGTAGCTTCCTTAGCGTCGTCCTCCAGTGCAGGATCGATGATGAACATTACCTCGTAGTTTATCATTTTTTCACCTCCTTATGGACTTGATGGCGATAAGCGTTCTTATCGCAAGGATACGCGCAAAATACACGCCTTTATATTATACAACACTTTGGCGCAAATGCAAGGAAAATTTCCGGACGAGACGTCAGTATCTCATCCAGCTCTTCCGGTGTGGAGTGGAAGGAGAACCCGGCATGCTTTACCAGGCCTTCTTTCTTTTTTCCTGTATCCAGTCCCACATCTGAAAATCATCGAAATAATGGCTCCTGCCTTCCCCCAGGTTATGAAGCAGATAGAAATCGAAATATCCGACCCCCGTCCTTTCCAATGAAAGATCGAATTGAGCCAACACGTCTTCCTTCGTCTTACAATTTATCCACGCGGCATTTTTCGTAGCCAGCTGATAGCTTTCCCTGGGGTATCTTTCTACCAGCGCCTGTCGTATAGCGTCCTCACTGCCTTCGTAAGCCCACGCCGTATCAAAATATGTGAAGCCTGCCTCCATGAACAGATCTACCATTTTACTGGTCTGCTCCACATCTGTTTTTTTCACCTTTCTTCGGGAGTCTCATAAGACCAAATCCCAATTTCCCGATATTTTCCCCAAGATATGTCATCCTCTTACCTCCTTTACTGACCTGTTGGTATCTGAAGATTTCCCAACACCGAGCTCATGAGTCCGTCGGTCATTATTATGTTCCATCCGTAAAATCCGTCGTCCACCATAGGAATGAACACAGTAGTCTCCATAGTAGCTCCCACGGCAGCTGCCTCCTCCACCTGCTCCACATAAAGCTCCAGACACTGAGCGTTGAGCCAATCCTTATCAGCTATCTCATCTGTGTAGAGGTTGTCGACAACATACTGATAGGAGACCGTATTATAGGCATCCAGCACACCGCTGAAGTCACAGCTGGTGATGGTCACCTTGGCGACAGCTACATCGTTCTTTACGGCCATATCTTCTATCTTATAGGTAAAGCCGCTGAAAAGCGCATCGTTCATCCTCTCCACAACAGCCTCGTCTCCCTGGACATTGGTGATGAAATTGACATAACTGTCATCCATATATTTTTCCATGACATAAGTGTCACGGTTCTCAAGGCCTTCCATGAAATCCAACACTGCTTCGCGAGGCGTAGTGGCAACGATACTTTCCGTCCCCGCCTGCATCATGACAGAGATGACCACGGTGGCTATGATCTTCATTACGAAATACATATTACCTCCGAATCCCGCCGGTTGTTTTTTTCTCCAACATTATTTATAATATATTAGAATTTCATGATTTTCAAGTAGCTCAGGCTGCTGAACTCGATGACCGAGAGGATAAAATTAAAATATGGAAAATATCACAGAAAAAATCGATATACATATAGTCAGAAAAAGTCATATCAGACTGATAATACTCGTTGTTCTCATCACAGCTGTCGTATCGGCGGGGCTTTTCGCCACAGGTCTTTACATCACCGTCGAGAACATCCGCTCCGATGCGGCCGCTGCCAGTAACGCTCTTTCGAAAGAGGGGGCCGCATCTGCCAGCGATGTGGATCTGGCGTCGACTCTGCGGACATCTACCGTGAACAGAGTGATCGAAGGGGAAACCTTCCCCTCTTATTCCACATCACAGATAATGAGTCTGGATGTAAGTCAGCCCAGCGGTGTCACCGTATCGGATCTTGAGCTGGTGACCACCGGCGGCCTCACAGGTCTGGAGGAAGCCTTTTATCAGGCTGAGCAGGATTATGGGATAAATTGTTTATTCGTCATGGCTATCGCCGCCCATGAAAGTGCCAACGGCACTATTTGCTTCAGGCCCAACAACATGTTCGGCTTTGGTTCCAGCGGTTTTTCATCAAAAGCTGAAGGCATAGACGTCGTCTCCAGAACACTGGCCAACAGCTATCTGTCTCCCGGAGGCAGCCTCTACTCAGGAAAGACCATTTCCGCTGTCAACAGGAGATACGCCGCCAGCACAGCGTGGGACGACAGAGTGGCGGCCAACATGGTGAGATACTATTCTACCATCAGCCAACACCGCAATGCTGAGCTGGAAAAGCTGAAGTAGGTGTTTACAACATTTTCATTTCCACAATTTCTCAGGATACATGCCCTTATCCTTCATGGATTCCAGGGCATTTTTCACATCCTCCCGGTCTTCCTTATATGTCACGCCATACCACCTGTCTCGGGAAGTCAGGATCTTTACCCTTGCTTTCCCCTCCTGTATCAGCCTGTCGGCGGCAGCAGGAAGGTAATATTCGCTTTTCAACGGGTTTTTCGGTACCTCTTTTTCAAAGAACTCCGGCAATCCGTTTTCCAGTTCCTTCATCATGCTGTGAGAAAAACCCCAGAAGTTCATGGAAACGATAGTGTTTTCGTCCAGCTCCGTCCAGCTCTCCCCGTCGTCTTCCGTATAGGCGATGGCCCCGTCTCTTCTCATTATTTTTGTCCTCTCGGTTACCTTCCTGAGATGACCTTTTTCATCAGCCTCACAGATGCCTCTGGCCACGTGTCCGTTTTCAGTAACTGTGTTTTTCAGCTGATATCCCACCATACAATAATCGTACATATCTCCGTCCTCATGACCGGCCAGATAATCATACACCGCTGCGAAACCGCCGGGGCCATAATAATCGTCGGCATTTATCACCGCAAAAGGCCCTTTTATCAGATGACGGCAGGCCAATACCGCATGACCGGTACCCCACGGCTTTTCTCTCCCTTCCGGTATTTTCACACCTTCCGGTATATCGTCAAGCTTCTGATAGGCATACTCTATTTTCATGAACCGCCCGGCTCTGTCATCCACCAGCTCTCTGAAAAGATCCCGGTGCTCTTCTTTGATGACGAAGACAGCTCTCCCGAATCCCGCCATCATAGCGTCGTACAGGGAGAAATCCAATATTATCTCTCCGGCATCTGTTATCCTGTCCACCTGTTTCAGGCCTCCATATCGGGAACCCATTCCCGCAGCCATTATTATCAACGTGGGTTTTTCTTTGTTTTTCATAGTAGTGCTCTCTTTTCTTTTTATCTCGTTGGTTGTATTATAAGTGTAGTTACTTGATTATACCAAATCCGAAAAGTTTTATAAAGGCTTATCACATAGCTGCTTTCCGGTCATATGGACCGCTTCATGGAAAGGATAGAAAATGGCAAAAGACATAATATTCGTCACCGGCTTCTTCGGTGCGCCTGTAAAGGAGACGGCGGAGCAGGTGGCAATGGAAAAGGGCTTTGACCTGCTGTCCCTGGACGATGAGATAGAAAGGAGCGACGGACGCTCCATCCTTCGCATATGCATGATCATGGGGGAACACGAATACAGGAACAAAGAGTACGAAATGCTGGTCAAACTGACAGGAGCTGCTGAAGCTGGCGACAGTGGAAGAGGTGTCGTGATATACTGCGGCGACGGCGTCCTCAACGATGAAATGTCACGACAGCTCATATCGGATCACCAACTGATCATCGCAGGCGAAAATATGACTCCTCTGCAACTATGGGAAAACGCCCGAACCATTACCGATTCCCCTCATGCCTTCATGCACTTTGGTGACGAAGAAACAAAAAAGCAGGCCTTCATGGAACTTTTGGAAAGACAGCGAAGGCTTCTGGGAACATCCAAAAATGGAAAGAAATAAGGTTGACCGGTTTCCTTCCTGCCAGACGGTAAAACTGCCGATACCGGTGATTTTTCGATTTTATATGATATGGAGGTATTTGAATGATTTACAAAAGAGAAAATATCAACGATAATGTCATCATGAGCGTAGCTCAAAAGATGTGTACCGCAGCCATCACAGCGCCAAAAGGCCATGGAATAGACAACATCAACGTCCTCATACTCGATGGAGATGACAAAAAAAAGCTGTCGGATGCCATGCGGGAAATCGCAGCGGAAACAGGTGAGGAATTTTATACCAGAGATGCAAAAAACGTGGAAGCATGTCCCTGCATCGTCCTTATCGGCATCAACGCCGCTCCTATCGGCCTTAAGAACTGCGGCTTGTGTGGTTTCGAAAATTGCGCCGCCACCGTCAAGGCGGGAGCCAACTGCGCATTCAATACTGTCGATCTGGGCATAGCCATCGGCTCAGCTGTCTCCATAGCTGCCGACAACCGCATCGACAACCGGGTACTCTTTTCGGCCGGCAAAGCAGCTCTTCGTATAAATGCTTTTCCTGAAAAAGTCAGAGTCTGCTTCGGGATACCTCTTTCCGTTTCAGGCAAAAGCCTGTTTTTCGACAGGCCGGCAATCGCGAAATAGCTGCGAGACTATCCGGCATAGCCCGGATATCCGTTACCATACCGAAAACCGGCAAAGCCGTCTATGGACGGCCGCCGGTTCTTTATTTGTCTCCACTTTATTTATCTCCACTACTGCTTATCGCGCCTTTCTTTTTACGGCTCTCTACCTTTTCTGTTATTTCCACCGCTGCCACGATGGTTGCTATCCCCAGACACCATCCGGCCAGTACGTCGGTTGGATAATGCACTCCCAGATAGATCCTGCTGATGCCTATACAAAATGCCGGTATCAGCAGCACCACCGTCAGTACGTTGGCAATTGTCCTGTTGCGGACATTAGTGCGCACCAGATAGATCAGCATCCCATAGACGAACATACTGGTTATGGCATGCCCGCTGGCAAAGGAAAATCCCCCTTCCTCTATGAGATGATACATCTCATCAGGTCTGGGTCTTTCTGCAATTAGCTTTATAATTCTGTTGAGTACTGTGACGAATATAGCGCCAGCTGAAACAGGAATGCCGTATCTGACCCTGGTAGGTTTCACGATAAGCAATATCAGACAGAGGATAACGATAGACTGCCAGTTGCCTAAGTACGTTATCACTTTAGCGACTGCCGTAAGCCCTTCACTCCTCATGTCATAGAAAAAAAATCTGACGTTATCATCGAAACCATCGGTCATTCCCGCCGCGACAGACGCCCAAATCGCCAGGAACGCCAGTATCATGACCACTTTTATCGTAAGTCTCATTACAGAGACTGTATTCCTTTTCATCTCTTTATCTTTCATTTTCCCATCCGTTACATTTTACATTATTTATATCGTTTTATTGTATCATATTTTACTTTACTATGATATAATATGGCCATTAATACAGAGATGTTTTCGATTTGACCGCCGGGGGAACGCGATGAAAGTATTTGCCAACATTCCGGGCGCGTTTAAACTTTTAAACTGCCTGAAATACATGGAGCCTTATAAAAAGGAGATCGAAGCCGCCAGAGCGGCAGGTGATTTTGAACGTGAACGTCAGTTCATCCTCAAAGCCACTTCCAGCTGGGGGCCGATGGTCATGGAAATGTTCGGCAGCTCGGTAAATGTAAAGGGTATTGAAAATCTTCCGGACAGCGGGCCTGTAGTGATGGTAGGGAATCATCAGGGTTACGCTGATATTTTCACTTATTTCTCCGTCTTTACGAAATTCCAGTTTTCATTCGTCGCGAAAGAAAATCTGGGTAATCTTCCTTTCTATGGGAAATGGATAAGACGGATAAGAAGTGTCCTGATAAAACGAAACGATCCGAGGGCCTCTCTTAAGGCTATAAGCGAAGGTATCGAATATCTGAAACAGGGATTTTCTCTCGTCATCTTTCCGGAAGGGACCAGAAGTATGGGGCCTGATCCCGGAAGGTTCCACAAGGGTTCGCTGAAGCTGGCGACTAAACCGGGAGTACCCATAGTTCCCATATCCATCAATGGCAGCTACAAAATGTTCGAAGAGGAAGGGTATCTCAAGGGCGCCCGGATCGATGTGATCGTCCATGAGCCTATAGAGACGAAAAATCTCAGCAGGGATGAGGAAAGAGAACTGAATGATAAAGTCGAAAAGATCATCGTCGACGGAGTAAGGGAGCTCCAGCGAAAGTAGTTTTTAACGTACCGGATCATCATACTGGTTTTCTTTACCAGTCTTTTCATACAGATCCAGCCGTTAAAATATACAGCACTTTATTGAATGAAGAAGGAGAAAAAGACATGAAAATCGCAAAGAAGATCTTAACATCGGGAATCGTTGTTTCACTGCTTCTGGCTATGGCAGTGATGTTTGCCGGTTGCGGCGGCCCTGAAACACTGGAAGAATACATAAACAGTGATGAAGAAGCCAAATCGACCATCGATTCGCTGTCTACCAGTGGAATGACTGTAGATGTAACTGGAAACACGCTTACTTACACTTACACCTATCCCCAGACCTTTGACGCCGCTACCGTTGAGCTGATGAAGTCTGAACTGGAGAACGCCATGGAGTCCATGGATTCCTCTTTCGAATCTATCGGAGATACTCTTGAAGAAGGTTCCGGTATCGACGATATCACCGTAAGAGTCGTATATGAAGACGCTGCCGGAACAGAGCTGTTCAGCGAGGATTATTAAAATCCAATGAACGCTATTGACTGAACACAGCGATATAAAACAGAGGGTGCCGCTCAATCATCTGATTTGATGCTTTTGCGACACCCTCTGTTATTTTTACCAGAAAGTCGTTAAAGTGCTGCCGGAATTTTTATGATCTCATATCAAAATCCAAGTCCAAAGTTATCCTTCACTCGCTTCATGGTCTTCTCGGCGATGGCTCCGGCTCTCTCGGCGCCGTCGCGAAGGATTGCTTTCAGCTCATCGGATTCTCTGATCTCGCTGAAATTCTGCCTGATCGGAAGAAGAGCTTCCTTGGTTATCTCCACCAGCTCCTTCTTAAAATCGCCATAACCGCTGCCTGCAAAAGAAGCCACTACATCATCGATACTTTTCCCCGAGAGAACGCTGTATATGGTCAGCAGGTTGCTGACGCCCGGCTTGTTCTCCGGGTCGAATCTTATCTCACCGTCGGAGTCAGTGGTGGCGCGCATTATGGATTTTTTTATCTTACCATCCTCGTCCAGCAGTGATATCCTGCTGTGGATATTCTCAGCGCTCTTGCTCATCTTTTTGGTCGGGTCATCCAGTGCCATGATACGGGCTCCCTCCTTGAGAAAACGTCCGTCGGGAACGACGAATGTCTTCTTATATTTGTTATTTATCCTGATGGCGATATCTCTGCACAGCTCTATGTGCTGCTTCTGATCATTGCCTACAGGAACGATATCAGTATCGTAAAGGAGGATATCGGCAGCCATCAGTACAGGATACATGAAAAGCCCTGCCGGAGCCGATTCCTTCCCTCTGCTCTTATCCTTGAACTGAGTCATCCTGGAAAGCTCGCCGGTGTAGGCGCTGCATGTCAGTATCCATGACAATTCACTATGTCCACTGACATCAGACTGGACAAAGACGATAGACTTCTTAGGATCGATACCAACCGAAAGATAAAGAGCTGCCACATCGAGAATGTGGCTCCTCAGCTCCTTAGGATCCTGCGGAACCGTTATGGAGTGGAGATCCACGATACAATAGATGCACTCGTTATCGTCCTGCAGCTCCACGAACTGCTTCAGCGCTCCCAGATAATTTCCCAGATGTATATTTCCCGTGGGCTGCACGCCCGAAAAAACACGTTTCATAATCTCTCCTTATATTTCTGTCACAGCTTCATCTTAGTCTGCTCTGACTCTTCCTTTTCCTTTTTCTTTTCTGCCTTTTTCTTCATTGCCAGCTTGACGTCCATCTCATGTTCATCTTCCCTTATGACCTTGGCTATGGAAATGATGTTGACGTCGTCGTCGGCCCTCATTATCTTCACGCCCTGGGTAGCTCTTCCCAGCTTGGAGATATCGGCAGCAGCTATCCTTATTATGGTTCCTTCCGAATTTATCAGAAGCACTTCATCCTCGTCGTCAACCACCAATGCTCCCACCAGCTCGCCTGTCTTGTTGAACTTGCTCTTATCGTAAGTCAACAATCCTTTGCCGCCTCTGGCCTGTATCTTGTAATCCTTGACAGGTGTCCTCTTGCCGTATCCCTTGCTGGTGACTACCAGCAGCTCTTCATGAGGCTGCACCAGTTCCATGGAGATGACTTCATCATCATCCTCCAGCTTGATGGCTCTCACACCTCCGGCTATCCTTCCCATAGGTCTCACATCGTCCTCCGAGAAGCATATGCACTTGCCGTTCTTCGTTATTATGATAACGTTATCGTCTCCGCTTGTCTGCTTGATATCGACCAGTTCGTCGCCGTCCTTCAGATTTATGGCTATGAGACCTGTCTTTCTGTTGGTATCGAACTGAGAAATGGCAGTCTTCTTGATGGTCCCGTCCTTGGTGACTGCCATCAGATATTTGTCATCCCTGAAATCCCTGAATGGTATAACCGCCGTTATCCTCTCACGCTGCATCAGGTTCAGGAAATTTATGGCAGGCGTCCCTCTCGCTGTCCTGGTGGCCTCCGGTATCTCGTAAGCCTTTATCCTGTGGACCTTTCCCGTATTGGTAAAGAACATCAAATTATCGTGAGTAGATGTCATTATCAGATCGCTGACAAAGTCATTCTCCCTGGTGGTCAGCCCTGTGATCCCCTTACCGCCTCTCTTCTGAGTCTTATAAGTGTCGGCAGGTATCCTCTTCAGATATCCCAGATGAGTCAGAGTTATTGCCACCTGTTTTTCCTCGATAAGGTCTTCCTCATCCATATCGTTGATGTCCTTTACTATTCTGGTCCTTCTCTCATCGCCGTATTTTTCCTTTATCTCGAGAAGCTCATCTTTGATAACGCCCATCAGCAGCTTTTCGTCCGCCAGCAGGCTCTTGTAATACGCTATCTTCTTCTGCAGCTCGGCGTATTCGTTCTCTATCTTCTCACGTTCCAGTCCCTGCAGTCTGGCCAGTCTCATGTCCAGGATAGCCTGAGCCTGTATCTCTGAAAGACCGAAGCGATCCATCAGTTTTTCTCTGGCGTCATTATAGCTGGACCTGATTATCTTTATTATCTCATCGATATTATCCAGCGCTATCCTCAGACCTTCCAGTATGTGAGCTCTGGCTTCCGCCTTATTCAGATCGTATTTTGTTCTTCTGGTAACTACATTTTTCTGATGCTTCAGATATTCATTCAATATCTCATAGAGATTAAGCAGTCTCGGCTGGCCGTCCACCAGCGCTATCATTATCATGCTGTAGTTGTCCTGCAGCTGAGTATGTTTGTAGAGCCTGTTGAGAGTTATCCTCGGATTGGCATCTTTTTTCAGCTCTATAACGATACGCATCCCATTTCTGTTGGATTCATCGCGTATAGCCGATATGCCTTCTATTCTTTTATCCTTTACCAGTTCTCCTATCTTTTCCAACAATCTCGCTTTGTTTACCTGAAACGGTATCTCGCTGATTATTATCTGAGAACGGCCTCTGTCTGTCTCCTCTATTTCCGCTACAGCCCTGACGGTAACCTTTCCCTGTCCAGTCCTGTAGGCTTCGCGGGCGCCTTTCTTTCCAAGTATCTGAGCCCCCGTAGGAAAATCAGGACCTTTTATTATGTCTATCAGATCATCGACAGTACAATCATCATCATCGATCATCTTCACAGTAGCATCAATAACTTCTCCCAGATTATGAGGCGGTATGGATGTAGCCATACCTACAGCTATACCATTGCTTCCGTTTACCAAAAGGTTAGGGAACCTGGAAGGGAGTACTACAGGCTCCTTCTCCTCCTCATCGAAGTTTGGCATGAAATCGACGGTATCTTTATCGATGTCCCGTATCATCTCCAGCGAGAACGGCGACATCCTGGCTTCTGTATAACGCATGGCGGCAGCGCCGTCGCCGTCTACGGAACCGAAGTTTCCATGACCATCTACCAGAAGGTATCTGGTGGAAAAATCCTGAGCCAGTCTCACCATGGCGTCATATATGGAACTATCACCGTGAGGGTGATATTTACCCATTACTTCACCGACTATACGTGCCGATTTCTTAAAAGGCTTGTCCGGTGTTATCCCCAGACTGCTCATGCCGTAGAGTATCCTCCTGTGGACAGGTTTCAATCCGTCCCGGACATCAGGGAGAGCACGACTCACGATAACGCTCATAGCATAGTCGATATATGAGTTTTTCATCTCATCGTGGATCTCATGTTGGATCATCTTCTGATCTTCTATCAAATTTGCCATATATCAAAAATCCTCTCTTCTTTTTTCTGCAAATTTTAAAAGTCTATAGTTGCCAAAGACGCATTCTGTTCTATGAACTGTCTTCTCGGCTGTACCTTGTCCCCCATGAGGGTCGTGAATATCTCATCGGCAGCCGTGGCGTCATCAAGGGTTATCTGGATAAGAGTCCTGTTGTTGTAGTCCATGGTAGTCTCCCACAGCTGATGAAAATCCATTTCACCCAGACCTTTATACCGCTGTATATCGGCCTTACCAGGTTTTTCGTTCAGCTCCTTCATCAGCTTCTCCTGCTCTCTTTCGGAATAGGTATAATAAACTTCCTTGCCCTTCTTCACCTGGAAAAGAGGAGGCTGGGCCGCATATACATATCCTTTTTCTATGAGAGGCGTCATATATCTGTAGAAGAATGTCAGCAACAACGTCCTTATATGAGCGCCATCCACGTCAGCATCTGTCATTATTATTATCTTGTGATATCTCAGCTTGGACTCATCAAAATCAGGTCCGATATTACAGCCAAAGGCCGTTATCATATTTTTTATCTCGTCAGAGTTCAATACCTTATCCAAACGCGCCTTTTCCACATTGAGTATTTTTCCTCTCAACGGCAGTACGGCCTGTCTCATCCTGTCCCTTCCCTGCTTTGCGCTTCCGCCGGCAGAGTCTCCCTCCACCAGGAATATCTCTGAAAGAGCCGGGTCCTTCTCGGAACAGTCCGCCAGTTTTCCAGGCATGGAAATACCATCCAATACGCTCTTTCTTCTTGTCAGTTCTCTCGCCTTCCTGGCAGCTTCTCTGGCTCTGGCTGCTCTGAGACACTTGTCTATTATTATCTTTGCCTGTGTAGGATTTTCCTCCAGGAAAGCCGTTACATTTTCAGCAGTCGCTGTCTCGACGAATCCGCGCATCTCACTGTTTCCAAGCTTTGTTTTAGTCTGTCCTTCAAATTGAGGCTCTGTAAGCTTCACGGAAACGATGGCCGTAAGACCTTCTCTCACATCTTCTCCCGATAACGCGTCATCGTTCTCTTTAAGCAGCTTGTTTTTCCTGGCATAGTCGTTGATTATCCTGGTGAGAGCTGTCTTGAATCCCACCATATGGAAACCGCCTTCAGTCGTATTGATATTATTGGCATATGAAAGGAGCATCTCGCTGTACCTGTCCGTGTACTGCATAGCCACCTCGACTTCTCTCTCCTTATCCATTACCTCAAAATATATTATATCCTGATGAAGAGGCTCCTTATTGGTATTGAGATGCTTTACGAATTCCTTGAGCCCTCCTTCATAATGGAAGGTCTCTTCCTGTTTCTTTCCTTCCCTCTCATCCTTCAATGTTATCTTTATCCCTTTATTGAGGAATGCCATCTCTCTGAGCCTTCTCTCAAGGGTCTCATAATCATACTCCGTCTCGTCGAATATTTCCGGATCCGGCCAGAACGTACTTTTAGAACCTGTCTTCCTGGCATTACCTACTTCCTTCAGCGGAGTCACGGTCTTACCTTTAGCATATTCCTGCTTGTATATCCTGCCATTTCTCTTTATCTCGACTTCCATCCTGGTGGAAAGAGCATTTACTACAGACGCGCCCACACCATGGAGTCCTCCCGAGACCTTATATCCTCCTCCGCCAAATTTACCTCCGGCGTGAAGTACTGTATGGATTACTTCCACCGCTGGTATCCCCATCTTAGGATGATTGTCAACAGGCATTCCCCTTCCGTTATCTTCTACCGTAATGGAATTATCGGCATGTATCGTGACCTTTATTTCATCACAAAAACCGGCCAGCGCTTCATCTATACTGTTGTCCACTATTTCATAGACCAGGTGATGAAGTCCTCTCGGGCCTGTACTTCCTATATACATACCCGGCCTTTTTCTTACAGCTTCCAGACCTTCCAGTACCTGTATCTGTTCAGCGCCGTACTGCTGTATTTTTTCATCCTTAGCCATCATCTAATCTCCTCTTTCACAAAAATATTCTTAACGGTTAATTATACCACATATTTTCGTCTTTTACAAATTTTCATCTCGTTTTGACTTAAATCTTTACACAACGCGAAAAAATCCATGTAATAGCCGTTTTTCAAGGTTAAAAAGCCTGATTTTCGTTAAGTTATACTTAATGAAAATCAGGCTTTCGACTTTTTTCGTCTGTTTTTATCATTTATCGCGTATCTACATATATACTATATCTCTATATCCACTTCACCGGCCTTTATCTTGAATATCTTTCCCTCAGGCAAATTCTTCGCTACTTTACCCGATATGTCGGCAGTAGTTATAAACAACTGGTTACCTCCCAAAGAATTGATCAGATATGTCTGCCTGTCGTTGTCCAGTTCTGACAGCACGTCATCCAGCAGCAATATAGGCTTTTCTCCCATTTCTTCCTCTATGAGCCTTATTTCCGACAGTTTCAGTGAAAGAGCCGCCGTTCGCTGCTGTCCCTGGGAACCGAATTTCCTCAGATCTATATCATCTGCCGATATTTTAAGGTCGTCCCTGTGAGGGCCTCTTCCGGTGCTTCTGTTCTCCATATCCTCTTTTCGTCTTTTCACCAGCATATCGTAGAATGCCTGTTCCACATGCGATAAATATGATCCTTTCTTTTCTCCATCCTCTTCCGGGATATCGAAGCTGGTCTCGTATCTGAGTCCCAGATTTTCCCTTCCACCCGATATCCTCCCGTGTATTTCTCTGCTTATCTTATCTATGCGCTCTATGAATTGGCGCCTTCTGACTATGATATGCGCTCCGTACCTGGCCAGTTCCCTGTCCCATATATCCAGTATAGAAGGTTCTATGACGCTTTCCCTCAGATAAGTGTTCCGTTGTTTCAACACCTTTTTATAGTTGGAAAGGTCGCTGAAATATCCGGGCTTCACCTGACAAAGCTCTCTGTCGATGAAACGTCTTCGCTTTTCAGGTTCATCTTTCACTATTTTCATATCCTCAGGAGAGAACACTATGATGAATATCCTGTCCAGCAGCTCCGACGTCCTGTTTATCCTGACTCCATCCAGCTTGACGCCTTTTCTGCCATCCTTATTTATCACTATCTCAGTGACGTGATCGTCATCATCGTAAAAAGATGTTATCCTCACACGGCAGAATTCCCTGCCAAACCTGATAAGTTCTTTATCCTTGGACGTTTTGAAGGATCTGGCCATAGCGTTCATATATATGCCTTCCAGAAGATTTGTCTTCCCCTGAGCATTATTTCCGATGAAAATGTTGACCTTTTCACTGAAACTGGCTTCCAGTTTCGCATAATTCCTGAAATCCTGAAGTTCTATTCTCTTTATATACATATCACATCGAAGGTATCCTTACAGGAAGTATCAGGTATTCGTAAGAATTTCCATCTACCGGCGTCACCAGACAAGGTGATGTCCCTGTCTTGAATTTCATCAGTATCTCTTCATCATCTATAGCCTTGAGTACATCTATCACGAATTTGGAATTAAATCCTATCTCGAGGTCATTGCCCGTTTTCTCAACGACTATCTCTTCCTTTACATTTCCTTCCTCAGATCTGGATGTAATTGTAAGAAGGTCATTTTTCAAAGCCATTTTTATCAGATTGTTCTTTCCTTCCCTTGCCAGGAGAGAAGCTCTCTCGATGCTTTCCAAAAGTATGGTTTTTCCAACGATTACATCTATATCGTTATCCTTCGGGATAATATCCTTGTAACGTATGAACTCGCCTTCCATGAGCCGCAGCATCACTTCTGTCGTTCCTATGGTGAACGTAGCTTTTTTTGTCCCCATAGATATGGAAAGATCGTCTTCTATCTCATCTTCAGATATTATTTTGCTGATCTCGTTCATTACTTTGGCGGATATTATGAAACTGTTTTCTTCAACGCTTATCATATTTTCTCTGGACAAAGCTAATCTGAAACCATCCAGAGCTACCATGCTGACGCTGTCTTTTCCGATCTCTGTAAGTATTCCCACCAATATACCTTTTGACTCGTCGATGGAAGCTGCGAAGGATGTTTTTCTCACCATGTCTTTAAATATATCTTTGTCAAAGATCAGCTGGGTGTCGGTCTCTTCCTTTTCTCCTATCTTTGGAAATTCATCCACAGGAAAGCTGACTACTGTGAATTCGGATGAATTCGTTCTCACCGATACCGTACCGTCGTCGATGGTCTCTACCGATATCTCTTCGTTAGGAAGCTTTCTCACTATGTCGCTGAACAGTTTTGAACCAACTACAGTGCTTCCTGCTTCTATGATCTCGGCGTCTATCTCTTTTCTGATGCTTATTTCCAGATCTGAAGCTGACATCACAAGTTTACCGTCGTTCTTGGCTTCCAATAAGATCCCTTTCAGGACCGGCAGAGTCGTTCTGTTGGATACTGCTTTAGAAACTGTGTTGAGAGCTTTCGTCATAGTCTGTTGACTGCAAGTGAATTTCATAATTTATGTCCTCCGAAAAATATAAAGATGGCGTATTATTATATATTATAAATATAGTAGTTGTAGTAGTAGGGCCTGTTGAAACTGTGGATAACCTTTGAAGCATTTGTAGCTGCTTATTTTTTTGTTATTTAAAAACTGTGGATAACTTGTTTTTTTTGTCAACATGCCTTGTGTATAATTAAGGATGATATGATCATATCATTGTATGTCGTCCTTTATCCTTCTCACTTCTTCCGCCAGGAGACTGTCGGTCTTCAACTCTGAGGATATTTTATCGTAGGCATGGAGCACTGTCGTGTGATCGCGGCCGCCGAAGTATTCTCCTATCTTTGGAAGGGATGAATCTGTCAGTTCTCTGCAAAGGTACATGGCAATCTGTCTTGGGTGGGAAAACTCACGCTTTCTCTTGGAAGATTCTATGTCCGCTATCCGTATGCCGAATTGTTTGCATACGGCTTTCTTGATAGTCTCACATGTAATGTTGAAGTCCCTCGTTGAAAATATATCGTTGAGGTTTTTCCTGGCGAACTTGACCGTTATAGGTTCTTCGAATATCTTTGAATAGCTTATTATCCTTGTAAGGGCGCTTTCCAGCTCTCTTATGTTGAACTTGACTTTTTCAGCTATCAGGTCTATCACTTCCAGCATCTCATCGTCTTCCAGCGATACGTTTTCCAGTTTGGCTTTGTTTCTCAGTATGGCTACTCTCGTCTCGAAGTCCGGAGGCTGTATGTCAGCTATTATATTCCATTGGAACCTGGATCTGAGACGTTCATCCAGATCTGTCAGCTTGCTGGGATGTCTGTCGCTGGAGATGACTATCTGTTTCTCGAATTCGTAGAGGGCGTTGAAGGTGTGGAAAAATTCGGCCTGCGTACTTTCTTTGCCCTCTATGAACTGGATGTCATCTATCAGCAGCACATCTACGTTCCTGTATTTTTTCTTGAATGCTCTCATCTTGCTGTTGTAATTCTTTTTGTCCTGTATTGCTTTTATCAGCTCTGATGTGAACATTTCGGAGGAGACATAGAGTACCTTGGATGAAGGATCGTGTTCAAGTATGTAATGGCCTATGGCGTGCATCAGGTGAGTCTTGCCGAGACCTGAGCCTCCGTATATAAAAAGCGGATTGTATACCGCGGCCGGTGATTCGGCAACTGCCAGCGCTACGGCATGGGCGTAGTTGTTGTTGGAACCTACGACGAAGTTATCGAAGTTGTATCTGGGATTGAGGAAGTATTCTTCTCTGAATTCTTCTTCTTTCTCTTGTTTAGGCTCTTCTTTCTCGTCAGGCAGGGAGCTGTTTTTTTTCATGAATGCTTCTATTTCCTTTTCGCTCCTGTTTTTTATGACGACCTTGTACTTTCTGCCGGTAACGCTTTTTATAGCGCTTTCGAATATTGAAATATATCGGTTTTTGAGGACTTCTATGAGGAAGTCATTGGACGAGGCGACGTAGAATATCCCAGCGTCTTCATCGGTTTCGAGAGGAACCAGTGGAGCAAACCACGTGCGATAGCTTACCTCGGTGACGTTCTCGTTTATTTCCGAAAGTATATCTCTCCATATTTTGTCTTCTATCTTTTTTTTCATAAGTTTTTCCTCTCCGTAAGCGATAGATATATATTATCAAAAAAAGTTATCCACAGGCAATAGGTTAATAAAATTTCTCAAAAAAACAACGCGGGTAAAAGTTATCCACTACTTGTGGATAAAATTGTGCAAAGTTTACACAGGATTAACTATATGTTGGATGATGTTAGATAGCCGTAAATTAAATGGTTATAAATGGCATTTTAACAACGAGAATATGGAAGGAGAGCGGTTAAATTTAATTGACACCAATTTGCTCAAAGGGTATAATAGTAAAGCGTATGACATAAGTTGAAATTTAGATTTATGTATTGAAAACGGAATAAAATCAAAGGAGGAAACGGCATTATGAAAATGACTTATCAGCCTAAAAAGAGGCAGAGAAAAAAAGAACACGGCTTCAGAAAAAGAATGAAGACAAAGAACGGTAGAAACGTATTGAAGAGAAGAAGACAAAGAGGAAGAAAAGTTTTATCAGCATAGAGACCGCAGGCGTGGTCTTTTTGTTATGGTTGGTAATGTTATGCTAAAAAGGGATATACTGAGAAGAAAAGAAGATTTCGATCTGATATATAAAAAAGGAAGGTCCGTGGGAGAACGGTACATAGTGCTTTTTTATATGAAGAACGGTCTTTCATATAACAGGATAGCGTTTTTAGCAAGCAAAAAAGTAGGAAACAGCGTTAAAAGAAACAGAGCCAAGAGGCTTATGAAGGAAAGCTATAGGTTTTTGAAGGATGATATCGGAAATGGTTACGATATCATATTTATAGCACGCAACACCATCAACGGCAAAAAATTGCGCGATGTGGAAAAATCTATGGCTAATTCACTTTCTAAATCGAAATTGTATCAGAGGTAAGAGGCGTGCAGGATGAAAAGGATATTGATTTTAATAATTAAAGGATATCAGAAGTTCATTTCTCCTCTTTTCCCGCCGACATGCAGATTTTATCCTACTTGTTCTACCTATTTTATACAAGCGTTGGAAAAGTACGGGTTTTTTAAAGGCTCTTACCTGGGTGTAAGGAGGCTGCTCAGATGTCATCCTTTCAACCCGGGAGGATATGATCCTTTAAAATAGGAGGAAATTTATTAATGTATACGATACTGGGAGTAATAGCAAGGCCTCTGGGATGGCTTTTGGGATTACTGTATGACTTTATAAGCTATTACGGTATTACTATTATACTGTTTACGCTTATCGTAAAGCTTTGTCTGTATCCTCTGTATATAAAGCAGACGAAATCCATGGCTAAGATGTCGGCTGTTCAGCCTAAGATGCAGGCTATACAGAGAAAATATGCCAACGACAGGGAAACTATGAACATAAAGATGGCCGAGCTTTACAAAGAAGAGAAGTTCAATCCTATGGGGGGATGTCTCCCTATGCTTATCCAGATGCCGATAATCATGGGGCTCTTTGCGCTGCTGAGAAACCCGATGCAGTATATGGGTAATGACAGCAGCATGATATTCGCCTTCCACGAATCATTCGTATGGATAAACGACTTGAGTCAGCCGGACCCGTGGATACTGCCGATAATCGCCGGCGTCGCCACATTCATATCCTTTACGATGAACCAGGCTCTCAACGACACAGGTTCTTCCAATCCACAGATGAATCAGATGAATGGTATGATGAAGATGATGAAATATATCTTCCCTATCATGATATTGTGGATGGCAAGATCGTTTCCGTCGGGACTTGCGCTTTACTGGGCTGTCAGCCAGATAATACAGATATTCTTTAACATACACATGGCCAGCATCAGGAAGAAACTCAAGATGGAAGCTGAATTGGAAAAGAGAAATAAAAAATAGACCACGTTGATTTGTTTGGAGGAGATAGAAAATGGACTATTCGGAAAAGTGGGGAGTTGACGTCGAGGAGGCTGTCAGACTTGCTCTCATAGATCTTAAGCTCTCCAGAGACGAAGTGGAAGTAACGGTGCTGGAGCAGCCCTCAAAAGGCTTTTTCGGCATAGGTTCAAAACTGGCGAAGGTAAGAGTCGAGAAGAAGAAGGAAGAAAAGAAGGAGGAAGCGGCAAAGACAGATGTCGTCTTCGATAAAGAAAAAGGCGCTGAGGGTCCTGAGGCTGTCGGAAATGATGAAGCTGTAAAGGAAAAGAAGGTTGAAACTGAAAGACATCAGAACAGAGACGGCAGAAAGGATGACAGAAAGTCCAGAAAGAACAGAAATCGGAACGAAAGGAAAGTTCACGATGGGAAACAGAACGAGAGAAATCTCAATATAGACGTAGTGGACAAGGAAAAGCTGGAAGAGGTCGAAGAGCACGAAGCCCTTACTTTCCTCAAGGACGTGACCGAAAAAATGGGCCTTTATTTGAACTTCAAGGCCAGAGTCGGCGAGGACATGGTATATATAGAGATGGATGGAAAGGATTCGGGGACGATAATAGGAAAGAGAGGACAGACTCTCGATTCTATACAGTATTTGACCAGCCTCGTCATAAACAAGGACAGTGAAAATTATATAAAGGTCGTCATAGATGCGGAAAATTACAGGGCCAAAAGGCAGAAAACTTTGGAGCAGCTGGCCGAAAGGCTGGCGGCTAAAGTCATAAGGACCGGTAAATATGTGAGACTGGAGCCTATGAATCCTTATGAAAGGAAGATAATCCACGCGACCTTGCAGCAGAATCCTGAAATAATAACCAGAAGCGAGGGAGAAGAACCTTACAGGAGAGTCATAATAGAACTTAAGAAGTGATTTGTCGAGTCCGCAGAATTTTGCGGACTCGGGTTTTATTTATACGAAAAATACGGATGGAGCTGTCCGTTGAGAAGTAAACGATTGTGCCAGTTATATCATGAGGAGCGTTTTATCATGGAAGATACCATTGCCGCTGTCGCTACTCCTTATGGAGAAGGCGGAATAGGCATAATAAGAGTAAGCGGAGAAGATTCTCTTCGTATATTGAATGAGATATTCAAGCCGGCAGACTGCGGGAAAGCGGGAATAGTGAACAGAAGAATGACATATGGCCGTATAGTAGATGAAGAGGAAAATAAGATCATCGATGAAGTCCTTGCGGTTTATATGAAAGGTCCCGGTACTTATACCATGGAGGATGTGGTGGAGATAGATTGTCATGGGAGCGTAGTATCGCTGAGAAAGACTTTGTCTCTCGTTCTTCGTCATGGTGCCAGATTGGCGGAACCCGGGGAGTTTACAAAACGGGCGTTTCTCAATGGAAGACTGGATCTTTCTCAGGCGGAGGCTGTGGCTGATCTGGTGAAAGCGAGGACCGATAAAAGCTTCGATGTAGCCATGTCACAGTTGGAGGGAGGGATCTCTCTTAAAGTCAGGGAAATAAGAAAGGAGATCCTGGATCTTCTGGTGGAGATAGCTGTCAATATAGATTATCCCGATGAGGATATAGAGGAGATAACTTACAGCAATTTGATCAAAAATATATCGTCGATAGGCGAAACGATTGAAAAATTGCTTGATACGGCTTCAGCCGGAAGGATGATAAAAGACGGTATAAAGATAGCTATAGTAGGAAAGCCAAACGTAGGTAAATCTTCTTTGATGAATGCTCTCCTCAGAGAATCAAGAGCTATAGTGACTGAAATACCGGGAACTACCAGAGATACCATAGAAGAGGCTGTAAGCATAAGGGATATCCCGGTTTATCTGGTGGACACAGCAGGCATAAGAGATACATCTGATAAGGTGGAAAGGCTGGGCATAGAAAGGTCTAAAGAAGCCTTTAACAATGCTGATTTCATTATTTTCATAGTGGATGGCAGTCTTTCTGTATCAGAGGAGGACAGACAGATAGCTCGTCTGCTGGAAGGGAAGAAGTCTCTCATTCTGGTCAATAAGAGCGATCTGGGACGAAAAATCGACGACGGGGAATTGAGACAATTGGCAGGCAGTGCTCATATCATAGAAACTTCGCTGATAAATGGTGAAGGCGTGGATGAAATAGAGGAGCTTATAGAAAGGATGGTCTATGGCGGAGATCTTTCCCAGAGAGAAAGCGTCATGGTGAACAATGTGCGTCATGAGAGTCTCCTGAGATCGGCCGGCCAGTCGATGAAAGATGCTCTCCATATGGCTGAAAAGGGAGAAGCGCTGGATTTTATAGAAAGCGACGTCAATGACGCTTACGAATATTTAGGCGAGATAACAGGAGAGTCGGTTTCTGACGATATAATAAATGAGGTATTTTCGAGATTCTGTCTCGGAAAATGAAGTATGGGCAGTAACGCGAAGGCAGGTACCACAAATGGAAAAATACTTGATGGGAACATATGATATCATAGTAGTAGGTGCGGGACATGCCGGCTGTGAAGCCGGTCTGGCAGCCGCCAGGATGGGGAAAAGGACGCTGATGCTTTCCATAAATCTGGAGGCTGTAGCCATGATGGCCTGCAACCCGTCTATAGGAGGAACAGGGAAAGGGCATCTGGTTAGGGAAATTGACGCTCTTGGTGGAGAGATGGGCCTCAATATTGATAAAACATTCATACAGAGCAGGATGCTCAATACGGCAAAGGGCTCTGCTGTTCATTCGCTGCGCGCTCAGGCCGATAAAAATCTCTATCATCTGGAAATGAAGAGAACGCTGGAAAATGAGAAAAACCTTGATCTCAAACAGGGAGAAGTGGTGGATCTGATAGTCGAAGACGGAAAGGTCAGAGGAGTGGTGCTTAAGACAGGCTCCTGCTATAGATCGAAGGCTGTGATATTAGCCACAGGGACCTTCCTGGCCGGAAAGATATTCATAGGAGACAGCGCTTATGACAGTGGACCTAACGGCATGGCGCCTTCCATGGAGCTGGCCGGAAAGCTGAGAGAATATGGTCTTCCTATGAGACGGTTCAAGACAGGGACACCGGCCAGAGCATTGGGAAAGAGCCTGGATTTCAGCAAGATGACAGAGCAGAAGGGAGACGACGAGATAATCCCTTTTTCTTTTATGAACGACAGACTGGAAAAAGACCAGGTCAGCTGTTGGTTGACTTATACCAATCAGGAGACTCACGATGTCATAAGGAAAAATTTTCACAGATCGGCTCTTTTCGGAGGTCAGATAGAAGGGATAGGGCCCAGATATTGCCCTTCTATAGAGGATAAGGTCAACAGATTTGCCGATAAGGAGCGGCATCAGCTTTTTATCGAGCCGGAAGGTCTCTACACAGATGAGATGTATATACAGGGGATGTCTTCAAGCCTTCCTGAGGATGTGCAGCAGCAGTTTTATATGACTATACCGGGATTGGAGAATCTTGAGATAGCCAGGCCGGCTTATGCTATAGAATATGACTGTATAGATCCTCTTGATCTGAAGATATCGCTGGAAAACAGACATGTGGAGAATCTCTTCTGTGCCGGCCAGTTCAACGGCAGTTCCGGTTATGAGGAAGCCGCTGCTCAGGGGCTGATGGCGGGAATAAATGCTGTGAGGAAGATAGATGATAAGGAGGAATTCGTGCTGGACAGGAGCGAGGCTTATATCGGCGTCCTTATCGATGATCTGGTGACCAAAGGGACAAATGAACCTTACAGGATAATGACCAGCCGTGCTGAATACAGGTTAGTCCTCAGGCAGGACAACGCTGATCTTCGCCTCACGGAGAAGGGATATGAAGCAGGGTTGGTTACAGAGGAAAGGTACAGGAGGTATCTTGAAAAGAAAGAGATCGTAGAAAGAGAGACTCAGCGTCTCCGTAAAAAGGTACTGAAGCCGGAGGAGGTCAACGCCTTTTTGGAAAGCAGGGGCAGCACTCCCGTCAAGGCTCCTGTTTCCATGTGTGAGCTTCTGAGGAGACCTGAGGTGAAATATGATGATTTAAAGATCCTTGATCCGGAGCGCCCGGCCCTTTCATCTCATCAAAAGACCATGATGGAAGTACAGATAAAATATGAGGGCTATATCGAGAAACAGCTTCGCAGGATAGAAAAATTCAAAAAACTGGAGAACAAAAAAATTCCCCAGGACATGGATTATGATCTCATCGAGGGATTGAGGCTGGAAGCCAGACAGAAGCTCAACGATATCAGACCTCTGTCCATAGGTCAGGCATCCAGGATATCAGGTGTATCACCGGCTGATATAAACGTACTGATGATATATATGGAAAAGGAGAGAAGGAGAAAGGGATAGATGCCATGGAAGAATTGATGAAGGTTTTCGATATCCCGGGGGTGGATAGCAGCGACGAAAAGCTGCGGCAGCTTTCCGGATATATGGAGGGGATACTGGATTTCAACGAAAGCATAAATCTCACTGCCATAACTGACAGAAAGGAGTTCATAGCGAAGCATTATATAGATTCATTGATGTGCGCCGCAATGGATGAAATAAACGATGCGGATACGGTGATAGATGTGGGGACAGGAGGGGGGTTTCCCGGCGTACCGCTGGCTATAGCCTTTCCTGAGAAGAAGTTTACATTGATAGATTCGCTCAATAAACGGATAAAGATAGTGAATCAGCTGTGCGATGAGCTGGAAATAAAAAATGTAAGAGCTATTCATGGCAGAGCGGAGGAGCTGGCCAGAAAAAAGGATATGAGAGAGCAGTTTGATATTTGTGTTTCCCGCGCCGTGGCTAATATGGCCACTTTGTCAGAGTACTGTTTACCTTTTGTGAAAGTGGGCGGCAGCTTCATAGCTTACAAAGGGCCGGATTGCGAGTCAGAGGTGAAAGAGGCGTCAAATGCTATAGAGAAGCTGGGAGGCTGTCTGCTGAGGATAGAAAGTCCTGAGGCAGATGGAGTTGCCTTCGATCACCGACTCATAGTAGTGAAGAAAATTGCCGCTACGGCGGTGAAATTTCCGAGAAAACCGGGAACTCCGTCGAAAGAGCCGATGAAATAGCGTAAATCGGCTTTTTTTGTATGACGAATACCTCTTTTTTGCAGCTGGACAAGCTGATAAAATTTAATCGGAAAGGGGGTAGCGATAATGTTCATGAGAAAGACTACGGAGATACCGATAGCTATGATAAGGACTAATTCCCAGCAGCCCAGACAGGTCTTCGCCCAGGAGCAGCTGATGGAGCTGAGGGATTCGATAAAGGAATTCGGAGTATTGCAGCCCTTGATTTTAAAGAAGGAGCAGAATGGGGAGTATTTGCTCATAGCCGGAGAACGGCGGCTCAGGGCGGCGATGATGGCAGGATTGGATAAGGTACCTGCTATGATAAGAGAAGCCAGTGAGGAAGAGATAAGTCTTATCGCGCTGGTGGAAAATATCCAGCGCGAAAATCTGGGATATATAGAAGAAGCCAAGGCCTATAAAAACATAATGGAAAAATATGGGATAAGCCAAATGGAATTGTCGGAAAAGCTGGGTAAGAATCAATCGACCATATCCAATAAGATAAGGCTTCTATCTCTTCCGGAAGATATACAGGAAATACTGGTCGATAATAAATTGACGGAAAGACACGCTCGTGCTCTCCTGAAAGTCGAAGATGATAATTCCAGAATGGGGATATTGGAAAAAGTATTGAAGCATGGACTCAATGTGAAGCAGACCGAAAAGCTGGTGGACGATTATTTCAAACAGCGGGAGCTGAAGGAGAGGGAGAGAAACAAGATAAGACATATCAGTTATAAGTTATATATAAATACGCTAAAGAGAGCCTTTAATGATATGGAGTTGGAAAAGAAAGGAGCCACCTTCAGTCAGGAAGATCTGGGAAACGATCTGCGGGTAACGATAGTGATCCCTAAGGAAATCGATAGTATGGTCGTATGACATCCTCCTCCAGGATAGTTTTAAAATAATGTTTCACGTGAAACATTATTTTTTTTGTGAAGAAATGCGAAAACGATAGTAAAAGAAGTTGTGATGGTATATAATGTTTAAAGCAGAAACCCAATGCAGGACGCATTTTGTTTAAGGAGGAATAAAGTGGGGAAGGCTATAGCTATTTTTAATCAAAAAGGTGGAGTCGGTAAGACTACTACTAATATCAATCTTGCAGCATGCCTGGCTATAAAAGGGAAAAAGATCCTCATATTGGACATAGATCCTCAGGGGAATACTACCAGCGGAGTAGGGATTTCCAAAAAGGATTTGGAGAATACAACACATGAGATATTGATTGAGGATGATTACGATCCTAAGAAGGCTATATTGTCTACAGGTGTAGAAAATCTGGATATAATTCCGGCCAGCGTGCAATTAGCCGGAGCAGAAGTGGAGCTGATAGAGTTGGCAGGAAGGGAAAAACGCCTCAAGAGGGCTATTGACATCCTGAAACCTGAATACGACTACATATTCATAGACTGCCCTCCATCACTGGGAATATTGACTATCAATTCCCTGACAGCCGTCGATTCGGTGCTCATTCCTATACAATGCGAGTTTTATGCTCTTGAAGGTGTAAGCCAGCTGATGAGCACTATCGATATAGTTAAAAGGAACATGAATCCTGATTTGGAGATAGAAGGAGTTATTCTCAGCATGTTCGATGGAAGAACAAATCTTTCCATACAGGTGGTAGAAGAGGTCAAGAAGTATTTTAAGGAAAAGGTATATACGACCGTCATACCTAGAAACGTTCGTCTGGCAGAGGCTCCGAGTTACGGAATGCCTGTGATACAGTATGACCCTAAATCCACAGGAGCTATGGCTTATATGGAATTTGCAGACGAATTTCTGAATGCTGAGGAGGATGAGTAGATGGCGGCAAAAAAGACGAGAGGACTGGGAAGAGGTCTTGATGCTCTTTTTGGCGATGTAGAAGTGAATTTGTCTGTTAAGGAAGATGACAGGGCAGAGGAAGCGGCGAAACAGGAAAATGGGGATCCGGCAAAGAGTGCAGAGAGCAGCGAAAATGAAATCACTCGTGTTGAGAATGGCATATCGTATATAGACATCAATGACATAAAGCCCAATCTCAGTCAGCCGAGAAAGAATTTTGACGAGGAAAAGCTCCGGGAATTGGCTTCATCTATAGAGGAGCATGGTCTCATACAGCCGGTAGTCCTCAGAAAAGCAAAGGTAGGATACGAGATAGTAGCCGGGGAGAGAAGGTGGCGTGCTGCCAGGCTTATAGGAATAAAGGAACTTCCGTGCATCGTGAAGGATCTGACCGACGAAGAAAATATGCTGCTGGCTATAATAGAAAATATGCAGCGTGAAGATCTGAATCCTATAGAGGAAGCGGAAGGGATAAGCCAAATGATGGATACATATGGTCTCACTCAGGAGGAAGTATCCAAAAGTTTGGGGAAGAGCAGACCTTATATAACTAACAGTCTGAGATTGTTGAAGCTGAATACAGGCGTCAAGGGGTATGTATCGGACGGAACTCTTTCCGCCGGACATGCCAGAGCGTTGGCTGCGATCTCCGATGAGGAAAAGCAGCGTGAGCTGGCTGAGATAGCAGTCAGAGAAGGTCTTTCAGTAAGACAAATAGAGAAGCTGGCTCGGGAAAACAAGGAGACGCGTGGCAGAAAAAGCACAAGGTCAAAGAGCAAGAGTCCTGATGTGATGCGCGTTGAGGAAGATTTGAAGGAGATATTGGGAACTAAGGTAAACCTTAGTCAGCGAGGGAAAAAAGGAAAAATAGAGATAGAGTTTTACAGCAGAGAAGATCTTGATAGATTGATAGAACTGTTGAAAACACTAAGCTAAAGGGATTTGTTTCATGTGAAACATCCATGACGAACCGGTGATCAAATGAAACAGGAAGAGTTAAATGAAAAGTTAAAATCGGTAATCAGACAGGCACGGGAAATAGGCATTCCCGTGCCTGATAATATATCGGAAAATGTGGTGATAAATCCCCGCCCAAGAAAGAGATTTGGCTGCTGCCGCAGGCAAGCAGATAAATTTCAGATAGAAGTGAGCAGTTTTGTTTTAGATTGTCTTGATGATAAGATCGCTGGAGTGCTGGCCCATGAGATTTTGCATACCTGTGCCGACTGCAACAATCATGGCAAAATATGGAAAACACATGCCGCAGCCATGAATGAAGCTTATGGATATAATATAAAAAGGACATCTACATTTGAAGAAATGGGTCTGTCAAACATGGCCCGTGGATCTGAAACAAACTGCCGTACTCCGGCAGTCAGGTACATCATAAAGTGCAGGAAATGCGGGAAAGAATATCCGAGGCAACGCCGCAGCAAAGCAGTCGAAAATGTGGGGAGATACAGATGTGTGTGCGGCGGGCGGCTGATGATCCTGTGTCCGGCCAAAAAAAGTCGTGTGGATACCGATAGATATGGTAAGGGGTAAGGCGTGATCTGAAGAAAAACATTGAAGTCGCGTCGATATGTGATATAATAGAGAAGAAAGCGGCATATGAAGTGTCACCAGGTCGTCAGAAGATGACTGCCAATAAGCTGAGATCTTAATTGGCGAAAGCATTAATTATAGAAAAAAGAAAAATTCAATAACGGGGAATATTTTGTCCAGGAAGGCCATAGGACCGTCAGGAGCGGTCATGGTTTTTCTGGATTTTTTTTCGGGAGATCCGGGAAAAGGAGGATGAGGAAGTGAAGAGGAAGACAGTGAGAAAAATCGCGGCGGTTATCGCATTGTTGTGCCTGGGAGCTGTGGTTTTGACAGGATGCGGAGGCTCATCGTCCGGTTCAGGCAGTGGTACTGACGGCGACGGGATCTCTATTTATGTGGGAGAAACCATATTTGATAGCAGCCTTGATCCCGTGAAGGGAGCATTTTCCTATGGCTATCCCGTCATAAATAATGCGTTGACCAAAGTGACTCCTGAATCGACATACGCGGGAGATCTGGCGCTGGATTGGGAAGTGAGCAGTGACGCGTTGGCATACACCTTCCATCTGAGGGAAGGCGTGACGTTCCATGACGGCTCCGATTTCACTGCTGAAGATGTAGTGTTTACATACAATACAGTGAAGGAAAATCAGGGTGGTAATGACAGCGTGGATCTGAGCCGTATGGCGTCGGTAGAGGCAACGGACGATCATACTGTGGTATTCACGTTGACAGAGCCCTATTCGTCTTTCCTGGATCAGACGGCATGTCTGGGCATAGTTCCCAGTGATGGGTATGACAGCCGGACTTTTGATACCATGCCGATAGGAACAGGACCGTGGAAAGTCATACAATATGATACAGCTCAGAAAATGATACTCGGCGCCAATGAGGATTATTACGGAGGCGCTCCTTCAATAGAGCAGGTGACCATACTCGATATGGAAGAGGACGCAGCGATAGCCAGCGCCAGATCGGGAGAGCTGGATCTGGCAATGGTCAGTCCCAACTATGTCAATGAAGAGATAGACGGGATGCATATCGAGAATCTGGAGACCATGGATGTGCGTCAGATAAGCTTGCCTGTTACACCACAGGAGTCATACAGGACGGAAAGCGGCGATACGGTAACAGTCGGCAATGATGTGACATCTGACAGAGCGGTAAGAGAAGCTCTGTCCATCGGTATCGACAGGCAGACCATAATAGATAATGCTCTCAATGGTATAGGGAAGCCGGCGGAAGGGTTTACCGATAATCTTGAATGGGGAAATACCGCATCTTATGAGGATAACAGAAAAGATGAGGCCAGGGCGCTTCTGGAAACAGCAGGATGGGAGGAAGGTAAGGACGATATATATGAAAAGGATGGTCTCAGATGTGAATTCACAGTCTATGCGCCAAGCGGCGATACGGCCAGATATCAGCTGGCTCAGGCAGTAGCTGAGGAGGCGGAGAAAATAGGGATAAAAATAGATGTGGACCAGGCAACGTGGGATGAATTGGATACGGAAGCGTTTACCAGCGGCGTAGTGTGGGGCTGGGGTCAATATGATCCTGTGGTCCTGAGGAACCTGTTTTATTCCGGTGCTTTTACAGGTACAGGTACGGCCAATACTGTCAGATATTCCAATGCCGAAGCCGACAGATTGATAGAAGCTGCCCTTGACGCCAACAGCAGGGAAGCTTCTGTCGAAGCCTGGAAACAAGTCCAGAGCGTTACCGCGGACGATTACGCGTACCTCTATATCGTGAACATAGAACACAGTTATTTCGTAAGCGACGATCTGGATATATCCGTCGATACTCAGATCCCTCATCCTCATGGTCACGGAGCTCCTGTCATCAACAATATGAATCAGTGGACACTGAAATAGCAGGAGCGCGGAAAGGAGATCTCAATGAACAGACTGAAGTATATCTGCTCAACAACGATCAGGATGCTGACGCTGGTGATAGCCGTCTGTATCCTCTCCTTCATATTGGTGTCGGCTTCTCCCGTCGATCCGCTGCAGGCGTATGTCGGCGCTGAATCTACCATGTCGGAGGAGGCCAGGGAAGAGGTAGCTGAATATTGGGGACTCAATGATCCTCCGGTAGAAAGGTTCCTCACCTGGGCAAATAATACATTGCATGGGGACTTGGGGACATCCATAACCTACAACATGCCGGTGGCGCAGGTGATATCGGAAAGGTTCGTCTACTCACTGGCTCTGATACTGGCTGCATGGGTATTGTCGGGAGTCATAGGATTTACAGCAGGTATACTGGCGGCGGTGAGAAGGGGAGGGATCTTTGACAAATGTGTCAAAACTTTCTGCCTCATCCTTCAGTCGGCTCCCGTGTTCTGGTTCGGCTTGCTGATGTTGACGGTCTTTTCTGTAATATTGGGATGGTTCCCGACAGGACAGGCGGCTCCGGTAAATAAGCTGGCGGAGGATGTAACTATATGGGATCGTATATATCATATGATATTGCCGGCCGTTACTCTGAGCATATTGGGAATAAGTAAGATAACCCTTTACACGAGACAGAAGCTGATAGAAATAATGAACAGCGATTATATGTTATTTGCCAGGGCGCGAGGGGAATCTACCGGTCAGCTGGTGGCAAGACATGGCCTGCGAAATATCGCTATGCCGGCTATCACGCTGCAATTCGCTTCCTTCAGCGAGCTGTTCGGCGGTATAGCCCTGGCGGAGACGGTATTCTCATATCCCGGTCTTGGGAGCGCTGTAACGGCAGCGGCTACCAATGGCGACGCACCGCTGCTGATAGGTATCGCCATGTTCAGCGCTCTCTTTGTTTTCGCGGGAAATTTCATCGCTAATGTGCTATATGGGATCGTGGATCCGCGGTTAAAGGAAGGAGGATACCGTGCATAATCAGGCCATGACTATGGATGGACCTCGTTTGAAGCAGCCGAGGTTCAATACGAAAAAAAAGCTGATGATATATATAGCATTGGCGGCAACATATCTGATCGTAGTAATGGTAGCCGGACTGGTGATGGACCCGGAAATGTATGGGGTACATTACGAGGACAGTTTTCTGGCGCCGTCCTTGGCACATCCCTTTGGGACTGATATCATGGGACGGGATATGTTCTGGAGAAGCGTGAAAGGCCTTTCCAACAGTATACTGATAGGGCTGGCGGCTTCGGCGGTGAGCTCTGTCATAGCGCTGGTCTTTGGTGCTGTGTCCGCTGTGTCCGGCGGGAAGGTTGATCGTGTTATCATGTGGTGCGTGGATTGCTGCATGGGGATCCCACATCTGGTGCTGCTGCTCCTCATATCCTATATGATGGGAAGAGGCGGTTTCGGTGTGGCCTTTGCCGTAGCGGTGACGCACTGGCCGGAGCTGACCAGGCTGGTCAGGGCGGAAGTACTCCAGGTCAGAGGATCACAATATGTGAAAGCTTCTCTCAGGATGGGGCATTCCTGGTTCCAGGTGGCCAGGGAGCACATAGTGCCTCATGTGTTGCCTGTCTATCTTGTAGGACTGGTGCTTCTGTTTCCACATGCTATAATGCATGAGGCGGCGCTCACATTCCTGGGGTTCGGCTTTTCTGCCTCTACACCTGCCATAGGAGGGATCCTGTCGGAAGCCATGTCACATATAATTACCGGGAAATGGTGGCTCTGTTTATTTCCGGGATTGATGCTGCTGATAGCTGTCATGCTATTCGATGTGATCGGCGAAAAACTGAAAATGCTGCTGAATCCGGGAAGCGGCAATCAATAGGGAGGTGAGGCGAATGATGAAAAAAAATGGAGCAGGAACTGACAGCCCCTTATTGTCAGTTAAAAATCTTACAGTGTCATTCAGCAGATACGACCATGGCTTCAACAAATATGATCTGGAAGTCATTCATTCCCTCGATGTAGAGGTGTATCCTGGTGAGGTAGTAGCCGTAGTGGGAGCCAGTGGTTCCGGAAAAAGCCTGCTTGCTCATTCAGTGTTGGGTATACTGCCGGAGAACGCGACTGTTACGGGAGAGATGGCATATATGGGCCAGCCTCTGACCTGTGAGCTGCAGCGTAAACTTCGTGGTCGCGATATGGTCCTCATTCCTCAGTCAGTGGAATTTCTGGATCCGCTGATGAAGGTGGGAAGACAGGTGAAAGGTGTCAGAGGTACCATGGAAAAAGTGAAGAGCGTATTCGGAAGATATGGATTGCCGGAAGAAACGGAAAAAATGTATCCATTTCAGCTTTCCGGAGGAATGGCCCGGCGGGTCTTGATATCCACGGCGGTGATGGAGGCTGCCAAGTTGATAATAGCTGATGAGCCCACGCCGGGACTGGGGGCGGATATGGCCATGGAGACCCTGAGTCATTTCAGAGAGCTGGCCGATGACGGATGTGGTGTTTTGCTGATAACTCACGATATAGATCTGGCTTTTGGTATAGCCGACCGTATCGCTGTGTTTTATGGGGGAACGACCGTAGAGGTTTGCCCGGCCGGGGATTTCAAAAAAGGGAAGGAAGCGCTGAGACATCCTTACAGTAAGGCGTTTATCGATGCTCTTCCTCAGAACGGCTTCAGAGCTATAGCGGGGACTCAGCCTTATGCGGGAGATCTTCCGAAAGGCTGTCTCTTTGCAGACAGATGCCCCATGAGGACGGAAGAATGTGCCGGTACTGTTGAGATGCGGGAGATCAGAGGCGGAAAGGTAAGGTGTATCCATGCGACTTGAAGCGGAAAACCTGGGATTCAGATACGGGAGCAGCAAGGGGAGCCCATGGATATTCAGAGGGCTGGATTTTACATTGGAATCAGGGCAGCGAACGGCATTGGTAGGACCTTCCGGATGCGGCAAAAGCACCCTTTCCAGGGTCTTATCAGGTTATCTGGAACCTTCCGAGGGGCGGGTCCTGTTAGATGGGAAGCCTCTGCCGCTGAAAGGCTATTGTCCGGTCCAGATGATATACCAGCATCCCGAACAGGCAGTGAATCCAAGATGGAAGATGGAAAAAATACTGAAGGAATGCTGGGATCCCGACGAAGAGCTGCTGAAAGCTATGGGGATAGAAGAGGCCTGGCTGGAGCGGTGGCCGTCGGAGCTTTCCGGCGGGGAGCTGCAGCGGTTCTGTATCGCCAGAGTGCTGGGACCGGAGACAAGATTTCTCATATGCGATGAGATAACAACCATGCTGGATGTGATAACCCAGGCTCAGATCTGGGAAAAAATACTGGAAGTAGCTCGATACAGGAAGCTGGGGCTGCTGGTGGTGACTCATAACATGGCTCTGGCGGAGAAAGTCTGCGATAAGATCGTCCGGTTTCCCGAAATAAGCCGGAAATGAAGATTTATATAGACATTTATGTTTTTGAGGAAATATATGCGGACTCTGTCTAAAAGGAACCGTCAAGACAGGAATGCTAAAATGGATCTGTTATCGATGCGCAATAGGCATAAATTACGGTCGAGTGATGTTCGCAGATGGTGGAAAATGCCTAAAATCCATAAAATACTCGACATTTTGGCATAAAATCAACGGGAATCCATCCGAAATATGCCTAAAATAGTATCTGAAACTGATTTTTTATTATTTCGTCATCAGAAGAGCTTGAAATATAGCGAGCATTATGCCTATTGGGAAACAAAATTTTCTGTTATAGGCATTTCTCGATGAAGCGATAGCAGGATTTTGCAGGCGACAGCCCCGTTTTAGCTCTATGTGTCCATGTGATCATTCTGTCCAACTCTCGAAGTCCCAGCTGATGCTGTCGCCATCTGTGAGGATACAGGCGTCAGCCGATTCCATGACCATTTCATCATTGACTTCATACACCCAACCGGCGGTATCTGTTTCAGCTACGCCGTTGATGCTGGTGACGTAAGGGTTCTCAGAAGATTCATCTGTCAGCACTTCGATATCGTTAGCATTACCATATGTGATGAGGGCGTTGAGCACACTGCTTTCACTGTCGACGGTCACTGTCGCGTCTTCCACATCGGCAAGACCTGATTCATCAGGATAGCTGATGTCTATGGTAACGGTGATAGCTTCCTCCGAAGGAGCATCGGTCTGTTGCTGCTGTCCGGTCGTATCGCCGCTGCCGCAGCTTGCGAGAGCTAATGCCATGATCACGACGATCAGCAATATGGCATACTTTTTCATATCTATTCCTCCTTTTCCGTATCAATAGACGTACACCTTTGGCAGCCGCTGTCCGAAGGCACACAGTATTTCGTAATTTATAGTTCCGGTCTTTCGGGCGATATCATCGGCCGAGATCTCGTAGATGCCGTCTTTTCCCATGATGGTCACTTCGTCACCCAAACGCGGATAAGGCACATGAGTGACATCTATCATGCATTGATCCATGCAGATGGTGCCGGCGATAGGTGCGAAAACACCGTTTACGATGACCTTTCCACGGGAGGAATAAGGTCTGGGGAATCCATCGGAGTAGCCCAATGGTATGGTAGCTATGAGACTGTCCTGCTGTGTGGTGAATTTTCTGCCGTAGCTGATGGAATTGCCTGCGGGTACTTTTTTCAACTGGATGATATTGGCCTTGACAGACATCACAGGTCGTAATTCTATCTGAGATTTATCCACCTCGTCCGACGGGTAGCAACCATACAGGATGATCCCCGGGCGCACCATTTCATAGTGGGTCGATGCCATCTCCATCACCGCCGCGCTGTTGGCGATAGTTCTGGCGGGGATGTAAACATCGGCGTTGAGAAGCTTCTTATAGAAGACCATGAAGCGTTGCTCTTGCACGATGGCATACGTCTTATCAGCGGCATCGGCTGTGGCGAAGTGGGAAAAGAGCCCGGCTATCCTGAAGTTGGGAAGCTGCTGTATCATCTTTATGTCGTCTACGGAGGAAGAATTTTCGATATCGTAGCCTATGCGACCCATCCCTGTGTCGATGGCTATATATCCGTCGATGATGATGCCGGCCTTCTGAGCCGCCTTGGAAATAGTTTCCGCGTTTTTGAAATCGCATACTACAGGCGAAAGTCTGTGTTCGATGATAGTATCCACGTAAGGATCAGGGGTCAGGCCCAGGACGATGATCTCCTCCAGGAGAAATCCGGCGTTTCTCAGACGTACCGCTTCAGAAAGGGTTGCTACGCCAAAGGACTCGATGCCGTTGGCTCGCAGTACAGTAGCCGTTTTTACCGCGCCATGACCATAAGCATCAGCTTTGATGATACCGGTCACCTTTTTGCTCGGTCCGACCTTTTCCTTGATTTTCTTTATATTGAAGTCGAGATTCGTTATATTGATCTCCGCCCATGCGGCTCTGAGGGCTTCTTTATACATTAGTTAAATCCTCCGAAAACTGAAATCGAAATTTTACAGCTGCGGCCTCCTTTTTATGATGTCATCTCTTCCCGGTCCGTTGGAAACGTATGTGATAGGGAAACCTATGAGTTTTTCTATTTCATTTACATAATTCTGTGCCTCTGCCGGGAGCTTTTCAAACTCACGGATGCCGGTGATGTCGCATTTCCACCCCGGCAGTTTTCTGATGACAGGCTTGGCTTGTTCCAGCTTTGACGTAGGCGGGAACCTGTCGGTCACCTGGCCGTCGATTTCATAGCCGACGCAGATAGGTATCTCATCCAGGTATCCCAATGGGTCAAGTACTGTAAAAGCTACTTCTGTAGTTCCCTGAGTCATGCAGCCATATTTTGTCGCGACTACGTCGAACCAGCCTACTCTTCGAGGTCTGCCTGTGGTAGCCCCGTATTCACCGCCGTCACCGCCGCGCTTTCTCAGCTCTTCTGCCTCCTCTTCATCGAGGATCTCGCTGACAAAGGCGCCTCCGCCTACCGCGCTGGAATAGGCCTTTACCACCGTGATTATGCTCTTTATCTCGTAAGGAGGTACTCCTGCACCGATGGCTCCGTAGGCGGCCAGCGTAGATGATGAGGTTACCATCGGATATATGCCATGATCAGGATCTTTGAGGGCGCCCAGCTGACCTTCCAGCAATATTTCCTTACCGTCCTTTATGGCCTTATCCAGGAAGAGCGCTACATCGCAGACGTAAGGTGCTACCATTTTCCTGTACTGGAGAAGGGTATTCATGACATCGTCCACATCCAGCTCAGGCTTGTTGTACAGATGCTTCAGCAACACGTTCTTCTGGGTCACGACCCTTTCCGCCTTTTCCCGCAGCAGCTCTTCGTCCATGAAAAGCTCTTGCACCTGGAAGCCTATCTTGGCATATTTGTCAGAGTAGAAAGGAGCGATGCCCGATTTCGTCGAACCGAAGGCTTTGCCGCCGAGGCGCTCTTCTTCGTACTGGTCAAAAAGTATGTGGTACGGCATCAGTATCTGAGCTCTGTCGGAAACCAGGATGTTTGGCTTCGGGACACCCTTATCGACCAGCGAGCCTATCTCCTCCATGAGAAACGGGATATTGAGAGCGACACCGTTTCCCAGGATATTGGTGATGTGCTGGTAGAAAACGCCTGAAGGCAGCATGTGAAGGGCGAACTTACCGTAATTGTTCCTGATGGTATGGCCCGCGTTGCTTCCGCCCTGGAACCTGATGACGATATCAGCATCCTGAGAAAGCATGTCGGTTATCTTGCCTTTTCCTTCGTCGCCCCAGTTGGCGCCTACGATTGCTTTTATCATTTAAATCAAATCTCCTTTTATATATAAGTAAAACTTTAATAAACTAATTATACATTGCATGACTGCCGGAAAGCAGCAGGTTGACCGTACAGCCGTACAGCCGGCGGCCGGAGTCATATCAGACGTTTATATCGGCGTGCATTCCCAGGGCGTCTCTGTTTGCGTCGATAACGGGTCTGACCATGGTTTCCAGGAACGCTTCTGTCTGACTCTCGGCGCAGCCGGTGAAGTTCTCCGGCTTCATCAACGCCAGCAGCTGCTCTTTGGTCATATTGAAATCCGGATCGGAAGCGATCCTGTCCAGCAGATCGTTGTCGGCGCCTTCCTCTTTGACGCGCTTACCTGCCGCCATGGAATGCTGTCTTATCTTTTCGTGGAGCACCTGTCTGTCGCCGCCTGCTTTCACGGCATCCATCATGATGTTCTCTGTGGCCATGAAAGGAAGTTCACTCATGAGTCTTGAGTTTATGACCTTAGGATATACTACCAGACCCGATGTGATGTTCATGTAAAGCTCCAGGATACCGTCGGTGGCCAGGAAGCTTTCGGAAACGCTGAGTCTCTTGTTGGCCGAGTCGTCAAGGGTCCTCTCGAACCACTGGGTGGATGCGGTGATAGCCGGGTTCATCACGCCCGATATCACGAAATTGGAAAGAGCCGCGATACGCTCCGAGCGCATAGGGTTGCGTTTGTATGCCATAGCAGAGGAGCCTATCTGATTTTTTTCGAAAGGTTCTTCGATTTCTTTCAGATGCTGCAGCAGCCTTATATCATTGCTGAATTTGTGCGCGCTCTGGGCGATGCCTGAAAGGATGTTTAGTACCCGGGTATCCACCTTTCTGGAGTAGGTCTGACCGGAGACAGCATAACAGCTCTCGAAGCCCATCTTTTCCGCGATGAGAGAATCCAGCTTTCGGACTTTCTCTATATCGCCGTCGAACAGCTCGAGAAAACTGGCCTGCGTACCGGTGGTCCCCTTGGATCCCAGTAATTTCATGGTGCTGAGCATATAGTCCAGATCTTCCAGATCCATCAGGAGATCCTGTATCCACAGGGTGGCCCGTTTTCCTACGGTGGTAGGTTGAGCCGGCTGGAAATGGGTGAAGCCCAGAGTCGGCAGGGCCTTATATTTATCAGCGAAATCCGCCAGATTGGCAATGACGTTTATCAGTTTTCTTCTGATGAGCCTCAGACCTTCTGTCATGATTATCAGATCCGTATTGTCTCCTACGTAGCAGGAGGTCGCTCCCAGGTGTATTATGCCTTTGGCGCTGGGGCACTGCAGTCCGTAAGCGTAAACGTGAGACATGACATCGTGGCGAACTTCTTTTTCTCTTTCTTTCGCTACGTCGTAATTTATGTCATTTGCCGCTGCCTTCAGCTCTGCTATCTGCTGATCTGTTATGGGAAGACCCAGCTCCTGTTCCGATTCGGCCAGGGCTATCCACAGCCTTCGCCATGTCCTGAACTTCTTTTCAGGTGAAAAGAGGTATTTCATTTCCTTGCTGGGATATCTTTCAGACAATGAACTGGTATAACTCTTTGTATTATCCATAATCACGCTCCTTATCCATGATGTGTGTCGTATCGATCATAACAGTTATTATACCACATCACCAGACTACAGCACAAGGCGCAGAACGTTGATGATCACAGGCTTATTGGGCGTTGGACTTCTTCCCGGAGAAAATATAGGTTATGATGGCGGCAATGATAACGAGACCGCAGCCGATCATGGAAGTGATGTCCAGCACCTCCCCCAGGAACACGTATCCGAGGATGATGGAGAATACGATGCCGGAATAGTTATAGATGCTGATTTCCGCCGCAGGAGCCATGCGGTAGGAATAGGTGAGGGCTATCTGGCCGAAGCCGCCGAATACACCGATGAGGATCAGAAGCAGCAGCTCTTTCCAATCAGGCATGACGAAGTCATAAATCATGAAAGGGATGCACGCCAGTACACAGAATGTGGAGAAGTGCATTATTATGGTCATGCCGTCCACCTTATTCTTGAAATAGGCCAGCAGCGTGTAAGAGACGCTGGAAAAGAAGGCGCAGAGAAATGCCATGAACAGCGGGAATAAATTGGAATTGAAAGCCGGGTTGGCCACAAAAGCTGCGCCGACAAAAGCCACAAGGAGGGCCGGGATCTGTATTTTCTCTATCTTTTCCTTGAGAAAAATCGCCGCCCAGAGAGTTATCATAAATGGCGACAGTTTCATCAGCGTGGAGACGTCTCCCTGATGAGCATGAGCTACCGCATAGAACTGAGTTATGAGCCCCAGGAACCCGAAAAGAGAGCGTACAAAAAGAAGGGGCTGGTTCTTCTTTGTCCCAAAGAGTGAGCCGCCCGCTCTTTTTATCAATATGAAGCTGAGAAAAAGGGTCACGATGTTTCTGAAAAATACCTGCTCCATGATGGGGATAGATGTTCCCGACATATTGATAGGTATCTGCATCGCTGAAAACAGAAATGCGGACAGACACATCAGTACCGCGCCTTTTTGCCTGCTTGGTGCTTCGTTGAGAGAAGCCATCGGTGTCACCTCGTTACGATATCTTTTCCAGCTCGTCGATGCGGGCTCCTTCCAGGGAATGCTTGACACGGTCAGCTTCCTCGGCAGCCTTGGCATCGTTCCAGTGATCCATAGTCCCTACCAGATATCCGGTTATCCTTCTTATTCTTTCGAAAGGAACGTGGGAAAATGTATAGTTCAAATCAGCATAGTCGCCGTCGATCTGCACATCCAGCGCGTCGAGCTTCCTGTTGTACTTTTCTTCGAGATAATCCACATAAGCCTGAGCTTCCTGCGGGCTTGCGTTTCCGGTTATTTTTACAGACATATCAATACCTCCTATAACATCATCTGGGGATGATTATACACCTAAACACTATATTTTGTATATAGATTTGGTGAAAAAGTACATCAAAAAAACAATTTGGACTAAAATAGTCAAATGGCGTGAGCCGGCCGCTTTCCCTGAGGGAGGCAAGACGGAAGGATTATCGCAGAACAGGATTTTTGTGGGCTTCAGTGACATTTTAACCGGATTTTCGGAAATATTTTGAGGTGAAATATCGCGAAACAGCTTTTCAGCTGCACTCAGGATAATTTTAAGGTGGATTTGGGGTGAAAACTATTCTGAAGTCTTTCTCTATTCCATTTCGCGATAATCTCAGAGAAAAAACACCCTGGAATATCCCTAAAATGTCGTGACTGCAAAGTTGAAGTACATCTGGCGATAATCTTGATGAGACCACTTCCCGAGCAGGCAGATGCTGGCAAATAGGAATGCGCTGTGAAAGGTTTGACACCTTCTGCCGCAATTTATATAATGAAGACAAAATCGCAATGGAGGTGCGCACATGGAGTTGAAACAGGCTATTTTGACGAGAAGATCCGTCAGAGGATTTCTCGACAGGCCGGTATCGAAGGAAATCATCGAGGATATTCTCAGGACGGCGACTCGGGCTGTCTCCGCCAATAACACCCAGCCGTGGGAATTCGCGGTGATGACCGGCGATGTGATGAAAAAAGTCGCAGCCGACAATATGGCCCGCTTCGAAAGAGGTGAAGCCGAGGATTTTCCGGATATCCCTTTCGAGGGAGTTTACAGGAAAAGGCAGGTGGACGTGGCAAAGCAGCTTTTTGGCGCTATGGACATAGAGCGGGGAGACAAGGAAAAACGTCACTGGTGGATGGGGCGTGGCTTCAGATTCTTCGACGCGCCGGCAGCGATCATCCTCATGATGGATGCCAGTCTGGATGAAAGTACCTGCAGGTTCGATGTTGGGTGTGTCGCCCAGAACATATGCCTTGCGGCTATGGAGCACGGATTGGGAACGTGCGTCGAAGATCAGGCCATCATGTATCAGACAGGTCTGCGGGAAATACTTCGCATACCGGAGGATAAACGCTTCGTTTCAGGTATCGCAATCGGATATGCCGATCCGGAATTCCCGGCCAATGGTGTCATCAGTGAAAGGGCGGATATCGATGAGATAACATCCTGGTACGGGTTTTGATGGTGGAAAGAGCCGCAGGGAAGGGTTCCCGGACAAAAAGGAGAGGAAAGCTGAGATAATTGTAAAAATCAGTTTGCAGTGACGATGAAAATCGGTTATAATATACGAGATGTCTCTGTAGCTCAGCTGGATAGAGCACCGCTCTCCTAAAGCGGGTGCCGGAGGTTCGAATCCTCTCAGGGACGCCATAGAGTAAGCGGCAAGCCTTTGGAAACAAGGGTTTGCCGTTTTTTAATATGACGATCATACTGCCTGGTATCATAACGGAGGCGGATGTCTGGTGAACAGTCTGGGGTTCTGTCACGTAAATGCGAGCTTATGGCTTTGGAAACATGCATATCCTTTTTCAAAACATGAGTTTCTATAAATTTCCATGAACTCCTATACTCTTTCGAATGATTGTACCCATTTCCCGTATAAAGTGAAGCCGGATTTTTAGCGATTTTTATACTTGATTTGGCCATCGATGAGAAGAACCGTATAAAAACAGCGGCATTTCGAGGTAATGAAGGGCAAATCCTTATACGGGAAATGGCTGGAATAGCTGAATGCAGTATAAATGCCAGGCCGCCGGACCGCAAAACAAGCCGCCACAAAATGCCAGGTCGCCGGGCCGTAAGGCAGACAGTCGCTGTAAAAAAAGATGCACCAAAAACCATGCTGTAGCACGGTACATTGGTGCATTGTACATTGGCGCATTTTTTAAGAATCGTTGGAAACGGCAGTGTCAGCGGCATTTCGATCCTATCAACGCCTATCAACGCTATTCCTTCAGCAGGGCCGCTATTTTCGTCTTCGGGTCGATGATATCGCTGATGGAGATGTCTCCATTGAGGGCGGCTACGAGGTAGGACACATATTTGGAGATATCCACCTCATAGAACCACTGACGTTTGGAAAGCTCCGGACTTCTGTAGGTAAGGTTCGTTCCCAGAACACCTTTGATGACGCCGTCCTCGTATGCCTTGTCGAATTTTTCCAGGCCGTTGGTGAACAGGCCGTAAGTGGCGTAGCAGTAGATATCTCTGGCATTTTTTTTCTTCATTTCGTAAGCGATGTCAAGCATAGATTCTCCTGAGGAGATGATGTCGTCGGTGATAAAGATATCCTTGCCATTCACCGGCGCGCCCAGATATTCATGAGCTACGATAGGATTGTGGCCATTGACCATGACAGAATAGTCGCGCCTTTTGTAAAACATTCCCATATCGACGCCGAGGACGGAGGAATAGTACATGTTTCGTTGCATCGCGCCTTCGTCGGGGCTGATGACCATGAACCTTTCCTTGGAATAATCCAGATCTTTGAAAGTCCTCTTGAGCTTTTTCAGTATTTGATAGTATGGGATGATGTTGTCAAAGCCCATCAGCGGTACTGCGTTTTCGATCATTGGCGCGTGGGCGTCGAAGGTTATCAGATTGGTGACTCCCATGGAATGAAGCTCCTGCAGCATGCATGCGCTGTCGAGGGATTCCCTGAAGTTGCGTTTGTGCTGACGGCCGCCGTAGAGGATAGGCATGATGACGGAGATCCGATGAGCCTTTCCTCCTGCTGCCTGGATAAGTCGTTTGAGATCCTGATAGTGGTCGTCCGGCGACATGTGGTTTTTGTAGCCGAACAGGTCGTAGGTACATCCGTAGTTGCCTACATCTACGAAAATGTACATATCTCTGCCGCGGATAGTCTCGTTTATCATACCCTTGGCGTCTCCTGAGGAAAAGCGAGGACATTGGCTGCTGACGAGATAGGTTCTGGAGCTGTCATCGGTCCAGCTTCGCAGATAATCATCCACCATCTTTGCCATTTCCACAGCACCCTCAGTAGCTACGAGGGCTATCCTTCCGAAGTTGCTTGTCCTGTTTAATAATTCTTCCGGTGTTGTCATAGTTCGTTGTCCCCTTTTCGGTAATTGCGAGAAGTTGTTGATGAATTTACAAGAGATATTCCCATTTATATAATTGATTTTATCACAAACAAAGGTAAAAAACAGTAGAAGCTTAGTCATTTTTTAACATTTCCCAAACATTTTCCAATCATTTTGAAAACACATCTTTACTACAATCAGATCATCGAAAGAAAACTGTCGAGGGAAGGATCAGCGACCGAATGGATGTGGGAACTGACCAGTTCCCAATTCAATGGCCGGAAGCGAAAAGGCGCGGTCGAGAGGATGATCGCCAGAGAGAAAAGGAAAAATACAAGGAGGCGTGTTGAGATGAAAAAGAAGAATTTTGTATCGATGGTACTGGGGACAGTAGGAGGCATCCTGTTTGCCATAGGCATGTGCATGTGTTTGCTGCCGGAATGGGGCGCGCTTACCCAGGGAGTGATCATTGCGGCTGTCGGGATAGTCGTGTTACTGGCGATGCTGCTGGTGCGACGAAAGATGGAAGGAAAGCCGGCAGTCAAATTGAACGGCAGGGCGGTGATCACGATGCTCATCGGTGTAGTGGGAGCGCTGGCTTTCGGAGTCGGCATGTGCATGTCCATGGTATGGAGAATGATGATACCGGGGATATTGGTAGGGATATTTGGGATCGTGATATTGCTTTGTCTGATCCCAAGGATAAAAGGACTGGAACAGTAAAAGCGGAGTGGCAAATTTACGATAAGGAGGGATCACAATGGCTAAATCGAAGCTGGTGAAAGCAAACGAAAAAATCGCGGAAGGTGTTGTTGAAGGATATAAGAAGATAGAAGACGGGGTGGTCGGAGGATATAAAAAGATCGAAAAGGGGACAGTAAACGGCTTCAATAAGGTTGCTGACAAGTTCGTATGTCAGTTCCTGACAAAGGAAGGCGAGTCAGTGGAGGAGGCAAGGCGGCGGCTGGAACGCGAAGAAGAGCAACGCAGGAGCCGGGAGGAAGGATATCCCTTTCCATGAGAACAGACGGAGAGGATGTTGTGGTCCGGATAGGGGATACAGGTTGCGGCATACCACCGGAAGTGGGACGACATATTTTTGAGAAGTTTTATCAGGGGGATACTTCTCATGCCACACAGGGAAATGGCCTGGGGCTGGCGTTGGTCAGGAGAGTCATCGACATCGCAGGCGGGGATATTTCCGTAACCAGTGAGGTAGGAAAAGGCAGCGTATTTACGGTCAGGCTCAGGAGAGGGAAAAGTGGAAAAGCTTAAAAAGATCATCCGCAGAGCGTTGTATCCGGGTACGGCAGTGGTGCTCATCAGCATACCGGTGGGGATAGGCTCGTTGTGCTACAGCTTTCTTATCGCGGGGGAAGATACGCTTGTGGCATATATATCGTATTTGGTATCGGCTTATGCATTGGCTATCGTGTGTCTGGGGATAGCACCTGTAGTGCGGAAGGTCAGCAGGAGCCTTCATGAGCTGCCGTATGTGGGAAAATATCTGGATGATATACCATTTAAGACGAATCTCTCAGTACATCTTTCTTTGGGAGTGAATCTCCTGTATGTAGCGTTGAATGCTTTTTCGGGAGTGTGCTATCGTTCAGTCTGGTTCGGGACTCTGGCTATGTATTATATATTCCTGTCGGTGATGCGTTTCCTGTTGGCGCGCTACAGCCAGAAAAGGGGACTTGGAGAGGACAGGAAATGTGAGCTGAGCAGATACCGGATGTGCGGGATCATCCTGCTGATGATGAATATCGCGCTCATAGGTGTCGTGATACTGGTCATCTCCGACAATAAGGGCTTCCGTTATAGTGGGATGATGATCTATGTGGTAGCTTTGTATACATTTTACATCACCGTCATGGCCATCATCAATATGGTGAAATACCGCAAGATCAACAGCCCTGTGGCCTATGCCGTGAGAGTGATAAACATGGCGGCGGCGCTGGTTTCCATGCTGGCTCTGGAGACCGCCATGCTGACCCAGTTCGACGATGGAAGCACCTCGCCTCATTTCAGACAGATCATGACAGGGGTGTCAGGGTGTGTCGCCTGCGCCATGATCGCAGGGCTGGGGATCCATATGATAATTCGCTCCAGCAGAGAATTGAAACGCGGTGAGTATACCCAAAAGGGAACGGATGATCAGACTTCCCGACAGCGCGGAGGAAAGGAGTAATGATTTTATGAAAAACAGACCCGAGACCTTTGAATACACTTATTCGGCCAAAAGGCAGGAGGAAATAAGAAGTATACGCAGGAAATACATGATGGTGGATGAAAGCGAAGATAAGATGGAGCTGCTGCGGAAACTGGACAAGAGCGCTACCAGAAAAGGTATGATCGTGTCCATCACCCTGGGCGTGCTGGGCTGCCTGCTGTTGGGTATAGGAATGTGCTTCACCATGGTGTGGGTGGAGTGGTTCATCTATGGGATACCTGTCGGGCTGATCGGTATCGCTTTGATAATTACCGCGTATCCTGCCTTTGCTCGAATAACGAAAAAAGAGCGGGAACGGCTGGCGCCCCGCATCATTGAATTGACGGAAGAACTTTCCGGAGAAGATGCCGTATAATAAGTATGACGGTCATTCAGATCAGCCTGAGCGTATCGGGCTAAGCTGAGCCAGGGAGATCAGGTCTCTGGCTTTTCCTTTTCCTGCGCCACGGCAGGCGGATCAGCATCGCGGCAGCGAAGATGACGATGATGGCGATGCCCGAGATGAAGAACCACAGAGCCACTCCCACCTGCTCGGCGATAGGACTGCTTATCAGAAGCCCTATCGGCATGGTCACTGACGAGATGAGAGTCAGGACAGAAAAGGCTCTGCCCATCTTTTCCGGTTGGACGGTTTCCTGGATATAAGCTGTCAGCGGGATGGTGTGGACGTTGCCGGAAGCGCCCAGACACGCGCAGAACAGCGCGAAGGCCAGCCAGCCGGTGAAGGTTGGAGGCACGATACCGCAGAGGGCTGACATGACACCTATACATAAAAGCCCGACGAAAGATGTCCTTATTTTCCGTCTGATCCTGAGTACGCTGGAAAACAACAGCGATGAAAGCAGCATACCGACGGCGAATGCCAGTTCTACGAAGCTGCCATATATGGCTGATAAACCAAAATAATCACTGGTCATCAGCGGATAGAAGGATGAAAGAGGAGCATAGAAAAACATGCACAGAGCCTCGGCCGCTACCAGGAGCAGCAGTTTTTCATCCTTTCTGAAGATCAGAAGCCCCTCTTTGAATTCTGAAACGGCGCTCTTTCTTTCCTCCAGGTGTTTTTCGAGCTTGGGTATGGTAACGAAGCCCAGAGCGATACTGGCCAGGACGGCTCCTGCCACGTCGCTGAGCAATACCACGGACAGAGGGAAGGCGGCGTACAGAGAGGCGCCGATAACAGGCCCCAGCAGGAAGGAGCCTGCGTTTATCAGCTGCAGCCATCCGTTGGTTTTTATCAGCTGGTCCGATGGGACAAGCTGAGGAATGATGGATTGGATGGCAGGCTGCTGAAAGGTGCTCCCTATCCCCCGGGCGCACAGGACTATGAACACTGACCATACAGGCATGTCGAAGGATGACAGCAGCAGTGAGTATATCAGCGCGATTACTCCCATGGATATGTCGGAGAATATGGAAATGAATTTTCTGTTGAAGCGGTCGGCGGCGATGCCGGCCACAGGGCTGAACAGAGTCATGGGAAGGTATGCTATCAACCCTGAAAGCCCCAGCATCAGCGGCGATGATGTCTGCTCCGCCAGCCACCAGATGAGAGCGAACTGGACCCCGTGACTGCCAAGCATCGAAACGGCTTGCCCTGCGGCTACCAAGATGAAAGGCCGTTTCCATGCCGTTTTTTTGTTATCGTTAATTGCGTTATCTGACATTTTCATTATCCTTTCGTTATCCGGCCCCAACGGGGCCATTTTTCGTCTGCGCCTGCCGCATGCGTGATCGGCAGCGCGGATCTCCTGTAGCTTCATGTAAAGGACAATAAAAAAGATATCTCCCTGTGGTGAGATATCCTGTGTAGCTGTCATCGCCGAGCGAAGGCGTGAAAAATCGCCGGAACGCAAAAGGAAGGCGACCCGGTCACCCATTCGAAAAACAAGTACGACAAAATACTCACCACAGATCCTGTGATGAAAGAAATCCTATTGTCCCCTTATTTAACGAATAGACGACATCAAGCCACCTCCCTTTCCATATACTGTGTGACATGATAACATACGAAATGATCCCGGTCAAGGATATATGGAAAAAAGAAAAGGTCGGAGGCATCATCCCTTTGTGCCGGTTCATCCGACAAGCGAAGAAAATGCCTACATTTCTCGAAAAATAAAAAAAGTGAAATGTAGGTAAAACGCGGAGAAATATGCTTTTTCATACCCGTTCAGCTGGAAAGAAGATCCTGCCATCTGTTTACATACTGCTTTTTTTCTCCTGTCTATCTGTCTGAATCCATTATAGCATGGAAGTCTTTCACAGGTATTCGCGGAAGCCGATTTCCCAACCGGCTCAGGATCTCGTTGGTGATGGTCCCCGCGGAGGCAGCCAGCTGAGACGCACGGATAGATCCACCGTCACCGGAGCCGATGATGACGGCTACATCTCCGGCGCAGACTTTATCGATATGGCTGACGTCGATGATAGTCTGATCCATACAGATGCGGCCGATAATGGGAGCACGCTTCCCGGCGATGAGTACTGAGCCTTTCATGTTGGAAAGCTCTCGCGGCAGCCCGTCTGCGTACCCGATGGCCAGGGCTGCTATTTTCATTTCCTTTGAGGCGGTAAAGGCCATAGCGTAGCCGGCGGACTCTCCGGCCCGAAGTTTTCTGACGGAGGTGACGCGGGCTTTGACGGAAAGGACGGGACGCAGCGGTGTATCGTAATTTTCTTCGTCCTCCCGGCTGCTGAGGACGCCGTAGAGAGCGATGCCAACTCTGGCGTAGTGGAAAGCGGCCTCTGGATAGTTGAGAATACCGTAGCTGGCCAGGACATGGAGTTTAAGACGGTTCAGGGCCTTTGACCCGCGTTCTCCGCCGTCTTCCGAGCTTACGCCCAGGGCGGAGACGAGAGTGCGGAAGCTTTCAAGCTGCTTTTCGGTGAAGCGGCGGCTCGATGCGTCCGTCATATCGGAGGCCGCCAGATGGGTGAAAAGACCCGAGATCTCCAGGTTTTCCATGGCCATCATGAGACGAAAGCCTTCGATATTTTCGCAGGGTTCTCCCAGCCTGCGCATACCGGTATCTACAGCCAGGTGTACTTGTATGTGTCGACCATGTTTTTTCCCGAAATCATCCATGGCACGGGCATGAGCCAGATCCACGGCAGTCTGTATCAGGCGGTATCGTAAAAGCTGGTCGAAGCGGGAGGGATGGGTGTATCCAAGTATCAGTATCTCTCCACATATACCTGCTTCTCTCAGGGATATCCCTTCGTCGATACAGGCGACGCAGAAGGAGCGGATACCAAGTCTGTTGAGCTCTCTGGCAATGATGACAGCGCCGTGGCCATAGGCTTCGGCTTTGACAGCCGGCATCAGGCGGCAGCCTTCCGGCAGTCGGGAGCGCAGAAAAGTTACATTGGCTGCCAGGGCATCCATATCGATCTCCGCCCAGGCTCTGTCCCGCGACCATTCAGGGGAACGGTTTTCCCAGGTATCTCGTGAGGCTTTACTCAGGCAGTGGCTTTCGGTCCGGAAGCAGCCTCCGGCGGTCCTCCGGGAGAACAAAATGGCGTCGGCCAGCAGGGCGATCGTAAGGGACAGCAGTGAAACAGCGATATAATGTACAAGACTGTTGCTTGTCAGCAGCCACTCCAGCCCCGAGATGTCGGCCAGCAGTCTGATGAAGACGATGGATCCTGGATGGATGATATATATCAATGTCGATATGGGACGAAGGCGGGGGCTTTGGCTGGCCGGGATCGTCAGCAGCAGTCGGTAAAGGGATATCATGACTGGGACAAGCATCACGTACATACTGTCGTGACGCTGGAGTCTTCCCAGGTAAAGGGAAAAGCCTTCGGCTGTCATGGCAGCCAGGAAGAGAGTGAGGATGGCGGACCGGACCGCCGTGGAAATGGGACGTCTGCCGTAGCCGCGGCCTTTTGGCGCGAGTCTGCCGCCGCACCATATCCCCAGCAGCAGGAAGAGGGGGGCGAAAAACAGACCGTTCCTGGTGTACGAAAACAGGTGGAAAGCGCCGTCCAGGAAATGATCTATTAGCGGCAGACGGGAGGCTATGCCGAAATAGCTGTCTCCGGCCAATCCTATGACGTATAGGAACATTGAAATGACTGTGGCGCCGGTGAGGGACATGAAGCGGCTCATGGCATAGAGCAGCGCCGATCCCATCATGCAGGCAGGGAAGTACCACAGGTGATAAAAGGTCCCATCGAAGATCACCAGTCTGAGAAGCCCTGTCGCCGTCAGACCGTCGTAGTATCCGGCATAAACAGCGACAGGCAGATAGAGGATGGACGCGGCAGCGTACAGGAGACCCAGCTTTTTCAGCGACGACAGCAAGGCGGCCCTGGCCGGGCCGCATCCAGCGCTTATCCCGCCAGAGTCGGGCTCATCGGAGAGAAAAAAACGTGATGCGGTAAAATGGCCTGTCACCATGAAGAAAAAGGGAACGGCCACTCTGGCCAATACTCCTGTAAAGAGGAAGTCGATATCGCGGCTGAAGCTGTCCAGAGGAGCGGTGTGGATGGCCACGACGAGAAAGGCGGCAATCATCCTGAAGATATCGAGACCGCCTCCGGCCGTCGTCTGTGGCGTGCCGAAGAAGGCGGCGGAGACCGATTTATGGGAGCTGGATCTTATGGTTTCAAATGCTTTCATGACCCGGCCTCCTTTTCTTTGGGCTCACACCGACTCCCTGCGGGCCGACGTCCAGCAGCAAGATATATTCCTCCAGGACCAGCCCCAAAGAGACCATCGCCAGGGAGTGAGGGAGTCCTACATAGCGGAAATGCCAGGGTTCGTGACTTATCCCTGTGATTTTCTCCTTGCCGGCAGGATAGCGTTCTACGAATCCGAAGGAAGGAGCCAGTTTTCGGAACTGACCGCATATCCCCGTATAAGGGAATACGGGGCAGATGAAATCTATTTCTCTGTTTTCCTGTTTCCACCCCAGGTCGATAGCCAGTCCCGTCTGATGCTCGCTGTGACCGGGAAGAGCCACGAACCGGCGGGCGAAGTCTTCGCCGCGGGTGATTACTGTATCGTTCCAGATATCCGTCTGCTGCCGGAACGAGCGCCAGCCACTGACGGGAACGATGTGTTCCCAGCCGTCTATCTGAGCCATCAGATGCTCCAGCGCCGCTGCTGCGCGGCGATGGAGAAGGACGTCGGGAGCTTTTCCCACAGGGACCAGCTCAGATATATCACAGTCGGTTTCCAGTCCGTTCTCCCGGTTGACCAGTACGGGACGGGTGAGAGCCGGCTCCGTACCGTAGTTTTTGCAGATGCGGTGTCGCATTCTCATCACATCACCTCCTGAAGAGTGAAAGAGCCGCCTGAATGTCCGGCTATGCTGTCTTTCTCGAGAGCCTGAGACAGTATCATGTCCAGCAGGGGACCGAAGTCAATGCCGGCCGCCTTCATCATGGCGGGGAATCTGCTGTGCTGTGTAAATCCGGGGATGGTGTTGACTTCGTTGAATACCAGTTTGCCCGAAGGCGTCAGGAACATATCCACTCTGGCGAAACCGGAACAGCCGAGAGCACGATAGATGTTCACCGCTGTCCGTCGTATCTTCCGGGACATTTCCACGGAGACGCGAGCGGGAACGTAGATAGTGGAATGATCCAGCGTGTACTTTTCTATATAGTCGAAGAAATTGCCGGTGGCCTGGGGATGGCAGTCCAGACATATCTCATCCGGTTCGCCGACGGTCAGATGATGTTCGCCGACGATGGCACAGCCCACCTCGAAGCCGTCGATACACTCCTCTATGATGACTTCATCGTCGTAGATGAACGCTGTTTCGATGGCGGAGGGCAGGTCTCCTGTGGAGGTGACCTTCGTTATCCCCAGGGAAGAACCGGCCTTTACGGGTTTGACGAATACCGGGAGTCCCGTTTCGATGACGAAGACGGTGAGGCGGTCGATATGGTCTTCCAGCGGCCCTTTCAGCATCAGTGACCGTGGGACCTGTATACCGCAGGAAGCCGCCAGCTGATGAGCCAGATTCTTATCCATGCAGAGGGCGGACGATGTGATGCCGCAGCCTGCTACCGGTATATCTGCCAGGGCCAGCAAGCCCTGGACTGAACCGTCTTCTCCGTTCTTTCCGTGAAGCACTGGGAGGGCGGTGTCCAGATATATGCGCTCTGTGACTGTTCCGGAGCTGCTGTCGAAAACCAGAAGCCGGCGATCTCCTCTGTCGGGAGGTATGATGGCGGGAAGGCAAATCCCCGTATTTTCGCCTGCCGCTGCGTCGGTGTCCGACACCGATGTGAGCCATTTGTCCTGTCGGATGTTTTCCACGGACCCGCGATAAAGGAACCACTTTCCCTCTTTTGATATCCCTACCAGTATGGGTTCGTATTTCTCTCTGTCCAGATTTTCTACGACGGCCGAGGCCGACTGGAGCGAGATTTCGTATTCCGGTGAACAACCGCCGAATATGACGGCGATATTTTTTCTGCCATGGTCTGTTTCAGACATAAGTAAGGTCTCCTCTCTTTTCTGCTTTTTGCCTTTTGTGTTCGGGGAGCAGCCGGCCGCACAGGCGGCGTCAGGCTGGGATGTCAGGCACTTCGCTTTATCGGACGCATCCCCGGTATGAAAAATCCCGGCCCGGTACTTTAACAGTACCAGACCGGGACGGGACATTTATGTGGAGAACATACGTCAGATGTTGAGTTTTTATTGGGAAATCCTTACGATTTTATGACATCGGACAATATCAGGCAGAGGACTCCGGTTGAGGGGGCTTTTCCGGCAGGAAAACCGTGAAAGTAATGGTTTCATCCCGGCTGGACGCGGAGATGCGGCCCCCGTGCGTCTCTACGATCTCTTTGGCGATGGCAAGCCCCAGACCGGATCCTCCCGTGGATGCGGAACGAGCCGGATCCAGTCGGAAGAATTGCTCGAATATGCGCTCCAGCTTGTCGGCAGGAATGGTTTTCCCATGGTTCTTTACAGTGATGAGAGCGCCTGGGGCAGGCAGGTCTGTATGCTCCATAAAAAAGCAAATGGTCGAATCAGGATAGCTGTAGTTTATGGCGTTCCTGATGAGGTTATCGAAGACCCGTTCCAGCTTGTCGCGGTCGCACGTGATTTCCGTATCCGGTTCCAGCTGAGTGTCGATCATCAGATTTTTCTCAGACAGGACAGGGCTGAATTCGTAGGTGATCTGCTCCAACATCCTTGTAAGGTTGGTCCGTTCCAGCTCCAGCGATATGGAGGAGAGATTGAAGCGGGTGATTTCAAAGAATTCATTTATCAGATCTTCCAGGCGCTGGGCTTTTTCCAGGGCGATGTTCAGATATTTGCTGCGGGTGGTATCTGAGATATCCGGTTCGTCACGGAGCAGACTGAGATAGCCTGTTACGCCGGTGAGCGGTGTTTTCAGGTCGTGAGCCAGATATACTATCAGGTCGTTTTTCCGTTGCTCGGCTTCTCTGGCGGCCCGTCTGCTGCGGATGTTTTGTTCCCGGAGCAGGTTCATCTCGTCCTGGACAGTCTTCAGATCGGCAGGCAGCTTTACGGGTTCATCTCCGGATGTCATCAGCTGTTCCGACGCCTCTACCACCTGATCCAGGTATCGCAGAGGCCTGGATATGAAGTAGTATGTTATAAGGACGATGCCCAGGATGAGGGGAATGCCTCCGAACAGAAGGATGTATTCCCGCACGTATATCAGGGAACGATACAGCAGGTCGTCCTCGTACCAGGTGATAGTGGCGGAAACGCGCCAGAGTATCAGGACGACCGCCACAAAGGCTACGATGAAACCGATGACTGAAAGAAAGTATTTCGCGAGGATCTGCCTCGAAAGGCGGCTTCGTTGAGAAGCACTGTTTTTATTACTCAATTGTATAGCCCACCCCCCAGACTGTCTTTATGAATTTAGGTTTTCTCGCAGGCTCTCCCATCTTTTCACGGAGACGGGCGATGTGAGCCATGACGGTGTTGTTATTATCCATGTATTTCTCGCCCCAGACGGCCTCGAACAGCTCTTCTGATGAGACGACCTTCCCGCGATGCTGACACAGGTACCACAGGATGGAGAACTCCATGGGTGTCAGGGTCAGCTCTCTGCCATTGAGGAGGCATTTGTGGCTTGCCTTGGAAATGTGCAGATTGCGGATATCCAGCTCATCAGGGTCCGTGTTGGCAGCATCGACGGAGCCGGCTGCTCCGGCATCGTTGTATCGTCTGTAGCGGCGCAGCTGAGTCTTGACGCGGGCCACTACTTCTAACGGATTGAAGGGCTTTGTGATGTAGTCGTCGGCACCCAGGGTAAGTCCTGTTATCTTATCCATGTCCTCCACCTTAGCCGTCAGCATGATCACGGGATAGAAGTGTTTTTCCCTGATATGGAGGCAAATGGAGAAGCCGTCCATATCAGGCAGCATCACATCCAGCAGCGCCAGATCGATATCCGTTTCGTTGTCGATACACTTGATCGCGCTTTTTCCGTCATAAAATTTGAGGACATCGTATCCTTCGTTTTTCAGATAGACCTCCATCAGGTCAGCGATGGCTGTCTCGTCGTCAACTATCAATATTTTTTCTTTCGCAGCGTTTTTCATGATACCACCTTTTCCGGCACAAGTATATCAGAGGGGATAAGGAAAAGCAATTGTCTTTGTCAGCAGGCAGGAGTCAGGCATTGGGTGATTGCCGGCCGGACACGGACGGTCAGAATATCTCGAGCGGTTCATTTTGACGGGGATCACGGCCTTCTCATATGATCATCCTTGATACGCCCCTTTGAACCGGCCCGATCCTCCACCCACACAGCCTTCCGGCCCGGCCTGCCTCACACCTTTTCCGCGATGGAAATGAATTTTTTCAGGAGAGGGTTGGAAGCCCCTTTTTTGTAAAAGAGCCCACATGACAGTGGTTCCGACTCCGGATCGGCCAGCGGGATGTAACACAGTCCGTCGTCGTGAAACCTGCTTTCGGGAAGGATGGAATATCCGTATCCGGCACGAACGAGAGCCAGAACCGCCTGAGGATTGTCACAGGGATGGACTGCCTCAGGAGACATGTATTCGGCTATTCTGTTCTGATATTCGATGGCCTGTCCCGGTATGGCGTAGGAGCTGCATGTGACCAGACTTTCCGAGAGGAGCTCCTGCTGATAGATTTTCTCCTTATTGGCGTAGGGATGTGATCTGGGGAGTACGCAGCACAGGGAAAGGCGGGAGATCTCGTTGAAAATGATACCTCCTTTGACAGGGATATCATTCCTGAATCCTGCCAGCACTTCGATCTCCCCCTGATAGAAGAGATTCAGCAGGGATCTGTGGGAGATTATCCTCAGGAAAGGATGGAAGGCCGGGATCTCGTCGTGGCATACGGACAGAGCTTTGTGGAGAAATTCCAGATGGGCGTCGTTGCCGCAGCCGATTGACAGAATCTGTATGTCGGAGTCGGTCTGGTGCTGTATTTTTCCCACGGCGAATTTCAGCCTGCCGATGATGTGCTTCGCGTCGGTGAGGAAGCTGATGCCTGCGGGGGTGAGAGTTACTGTCCTGGTGGTCCTGTGGAGCAGCTTGGCTCCCAGCTCGTCCTCCAGCGCGTGTATCTGGCGTGAGACGGCTGACTGAGTGATATTGAGAGCCTCGGCGGCTCTGGCGAAATTCAGGTTCTCCGCCACCTGGACAAAGGTTTCCAATTGTTGTGTATTCAATTTGAATCTCCTCCCATTATTGCGTTTATATCATTAATAATGACATTTTTTCGCTTCTTTTTCAAGTGAAAATATGCTTTAATAAAAAGGATATGAATTGCTGGGAATCAAGCGAAAGGTAAACGACAAGACTTACAAGAAGGGGGTTTAACATTGAGAAAAGTTTTACAGCAGCTTAAGCAATATAAAAAGGAAACATTTAGATGTATCAGCTTCACGACGCTGGAAGTGATCATGGAAATACTCATACCGTTTGTTACGGCCATGATAATAGACAGAGGCATCCAGGCGGAAAATCTGCCGGCGGTCTATCGTTACGGAGCGTTGATAATCGTCATGGCGTTCCTGAGTTTGTTCTTCGGCGCCATGGCCGGAAAGAACGCCGCGGGAGCGGCATCAGGGCTGGCGGCCAATCTCAGAGAAGGGATATATATGAAGATACAGACCTTCTCCTTCTCCAATATTGATAAATTCAGTGTACCGGGACTGGTGACCAGGATGACGACGGATATCACCAACGTGCAGATGGCCTTCATGATGGTCATCCGTATAGCTGTCCGCTCGCCGCTGACGCTGGTGTTCAGTTATATCATGTGCATAATCATCAGTCCGCGTCTCAGCCTCATGTTCCTGATCGCCATAGCGTTCCTGGTAGTCGTTATCGGGGCCATCATGGTGGTGACGTTGAAGATCTTCAGACAGGTATTCCGCAGATATGATGATCTGAACGCCAGCGTTCAGGAAAACATAACGGCTATAAGAGTAGTAAAGGCATTCGTCCGTGAGGAGCATGAGAATCTGAAATTTTCCGGCGCGTCCAGGGGGCTTTACGATCTTTCGGTCAAGGCGGAAAAGCTCCTGGCTTTCAACAGCCCGGCTATGATGATAGCCATATATTTCTGTATCATCTCCGTATCGTGGCTGGGCGCTCAGTTCATCGTAGGCGGCTCCATGTCCACTGGTGATCTGACCAGTCTTTTCAGTTATATCATGGCGCTCATGATGAGCCTGATGATGCTTTCCATGATCGTCGTGCTCATCAGCATGTCGCTGGCCAGCATACGTCGTATCAGTGAGGTGCTGAGCGAGGAGCCGGACCTGACTGATCCGGAAAACCCGGTGATGACGGTGAAAGACGGCAGCATCGACTTCAATCATGTGGATTTTTCATACAAACATGGCAGCGGCAAGAATGCTTTGTCGGATATAGACCTTCATATAAGATCGGGGGAGACTATCGGAGTCATAGGAGGTACAGGTTCCGGAAAGAGCAGCCTGGTGAATCTCATATGCCGGCTTTATGATGTGGACAGCGGTTCAGTGTGCGTAGGCGGACTCGACGTGCGCAGATATGACACGGAAGTTCTGAGAAATCAGGTTTCTGTAGTGCTTCAGAAGAATACGCTGTTTTCCGGTTCTATCCTCGACAACCTGCGCTGGGGGAATCCTGACGCTACAAGGGAAGAATGCATAGAAGCATGCAAGGCGGCCTGTGCTGACGAGTTTATCGACAAGATGCCGGAAGGATATGAGACCAAGATAGAGCGGGGCGGGGCCAACGTTTCAGGCGGTCAGAAACAGCGACTTTGTATCGCCAGAGCGCTGCTGAAAAAGCCGAAAGTGCTGATCCTGGACGATTCTACCAGTGCTGTCGATACGGCTACAGACGCCAGGATAAGGGAAGCTTTCGCGGAAAAGATCCCGGGTACGACAAAGATAATCATCGCACAGCGTGTTTCCAGCGTCCAGTCGGCCGACAGGATATTGGTGCTGGCGAACGGCAGGATAGACGCCTTCGATACTCATGAGAACTTGTTGAAAAACAATGATATCTATCAGGAAATATACAACTCGCAGCTGGAAGGCGGCGGCGATTTCGACCAGCCGGCTTAAGGATAGAGGAAAGGAGGAAAAGGGATAATGGAAGACAACAAAAGGGACATGAAAGAAAAGAAACCGGGCGGCAGAGTCCATACGGCTACCGGGGTCATAACCCGGGTGATAAAATATATGCTTCACTATTATAAAGGACGATTTGCTATCGTCATACTCTGTATCCTGATAACAGCCATCGCGACGGTCATCGGAGCGACGTTCCCACAGACATTGGTAGACGATTATATAGCTCCGATGCTGGCCAGCGGGACCAGCGATTTCAGCGGTCTGGCGGCGGATCTTATCCGTCTCGTATGTGTCCTGGGGGTCGGTGTCATAACGGCGTATGCTTATACCAGGATAATGGTCACAGTCAGCCAGGGAACCATGCTCCGTCTGAGAGACGATCTCTTTTACAGGATGGAATCTCTGCCTATCAAGTATTTTGATACTCACGCCCATGGCGACATCATGTCGGTATATACCAATGATGTGGATACGCTGAGACAGATGCTGAGCCAGAGCGTTCCACAGATAATAAATTCACTGATCACGTTGACAGCCACTCTGGTGACTATGATAATCCTCAATCCAGTGCTGACGGTGATCTCAATATTGACGGCGATAGCTATGCTGATGGTCACTGCCAGCCTTTCCAAGAAGTCAGGAAGGTTTTATATCAAACAACAGATGGATCTGGGTGTCGTAGATGGATTCATTGAGGAAATGCTGGATGGACAGAAGGTGGTCAAGGTTTTCTGTCATGAACAGGAGGCCATAGAGGATTTTCGAAAGGTCAATGAGGAGCTGAGAGACAGTACCAATAAAGCCAACAGCTATGCTAACCTGCTGATGCCGGTCAACGCCAATATCGGCTGGATAAGCTATGCTTTAGTGGCTATAGTCGGCGCTGTTCTCGGGATAAACGGATGGGCAGGAGTGACCATCGGTACGGTAGTCACTTTCGTTGGTCTCAACAAGAGTTTCACCAATCCGATAACTCAGGTGAGCCAGCAGCTCAACTTCGTAGTCAACGCCGCAGCAGGCGCTCATCGTGTATTCAGCCTGATGGATCAGGAGCCGGAGAGCGACGAGGGTTATGTGGAGCTGGTCAACGCCAGAGAAGATGAGAACGGTGATCTGACAGAATCCGATGTCAGGACCAATCTGTGGGCGTGGAAACATCCGCACAAGGATGATGGAACGGTCACATATACGAAGCAGGAAGGTGGAGTCGTATTCGAAAATGTGGATTTCGGATATACGGATGATAAGATCGTACTTCACGATATAAGCCTGTGGGCCAAACCGGGACAGAAGATAGCATTCGTAGGAGCGACAGGCGCCGGCAAGACTACCATTACAAACCTGATAAACAGGTTCTATGATATCGCTGACGGCAAGATCCGCTACGATGGCATCAACATAAATAAGATAAAAAAACCGGATCTGAGGAGATCTCTGGGTATGGTCCTTCAGGATACACATCTTTTCACAGGTACTGTTATGGACAATATACGTTACGGCAAGCTGGACGCTACCGATGAAGAATGTATCAATGCTGCCAAGCTGGCCAACGCTGACGGGTTTATACGCAGATTGCCTGATGGATATGATACTATGCTGACGGGAGACGGTTCCAACCTGAGCCAGGGCCAGCGTCAGCTGCTGGCTATCGCCAGGGCCGCAGTGGCCGATCCGCCGGCGCTGATACTGGACGAGGCCACATCTTCCATAGACACCCGTACCGAGAAGCTGGTTCAGGCCGGAATGGACGCCCTGATGAAGGGCAGGACTACTTTCGTCATAGCCCACCGGTTGTCGACGGTAAAGAACTCTGACTGTATCATGGTAATGGAACAGGGCCGTATCATCGAACGCGGTACCCACGACGAACTCATCGAGGAGAAAGGCAAGTATTATCAGCTCTATACGGGTAATTTTGCCGAGTAAGCAAAAGGCAGGAAAGGTGTCGGCAGAGCTGAGAGGATATTATTGGGGAAAAGGCTTCTGATATCAAGGCCGGTGAGAAATCGCCGCAAAGAGGGGAAGAGGGGATAGAAAAGATAAAACAGAAAAGGCTGTCGCATTAACGGGGAATAACTGTCAGGGCGACAGTCCTTTTTTGATACGGGTTGGCGGCTGTAAGCTCCTGTTATCGCCTCATCAAGAAATGCCTATAACAGAGAATTTTGTTTGTCAATTGGCATAATGACTGTTGTATTTCAAGCTCTTCTGATAGCGAAATAATAAAAAATCAGTTTTAGATATTGTTTTAGGCATATTTCGGACAGGTAACCGTTGATTTTATGCCAAAATGCCGAGTGTTTTGTGGATTTTAGGCATTTTGTACCGTCTGTGAGCATCGCGTAATCGTAATTTATGCCTATTGTGCGTCGATAACAGATCCTTTTTAGCATTCCTGGGTGATGGCTTCGTTTTCAAGGGACAGTTATTTCTCGTCTGTGGTGTCGCTCTTCATGAGTCTGGAATAATACGATCCTGCCTGATAAAGCGCACCGACAGGGTTGTGAGCGAGGACTCGGTCCTTGGTTACGAGAGTGGTGCACAGAGCGTCAGAGTATTTGTAAAACAGGCTGTCGTGGCCGACGCAGAGACCGATCACTATGTTGAGGTCGGTCTTTTCTCTATTGAGGAGCTTCGCCTGCATTATGGGGTTGCACATGTTTTTTCCCACGGCTTCACACTCCGGACTTATGCCGACGCGCGTCTTGGGCTGAGCGCCTATCTTACATGCAGCGCCGACGACTTCGAAGCCGTGGCATCTGAATATCTTTGCTGCCGTGCGGGCCTCTGCCAGCAGACCAACGCATGTGGCGATCCCCAGCTTTCCGGCGCCGATTTTCTTTGCAAACTCCATGATCTCCTCGATCCGCGTCATTTTGCAGTAGTTTTCGTATTCCACTTCCGCAGACGCGATAGTGACATTGTGGTTTTCCTCGTCATCTGTATAGAGCGACATTGCTTTATCCAGCAGCTCCGGATCAAGATTTTCGGTGAGACAGAAATCAGGGAACTTCCCGCCTTTCATATCGCAGCCTTTGGATGCACAGTCGATACAGCTTCGCATTATTTTATCTTTTTTCATGGTAACCTCTTGGAATATACTTACTGTTTTTTCCATTATATCATAAGCTATAGTCTTTCCGGAGCTGATTTTTAAGAAAATTGATCCCGTCATGCTCATTTCTTTATTGAGCGGAGAAGTCATCTCGAAACCTCTGCCGCAGGCAGCTCCGTATGGCGTATCTATTTTGCGTATATATGCGCCGGACAGAGCTTATCCGATGAATGCGGCCAATCGCGCAGCCAGCTCCTCTTCGGAAAGATCGACGCTGTTATCGAAAGTCATATCGGAAGCGGCTTCGTATATGGGAAGCCTTTCATGCTCCATCGATTTGAGGGTACCCATGTCCTTGGACAGCGGTCTGCCGTCCATAGGGAGACTGAAGACCGGTCGCCGGATATGTATGACTTTACCGTTTTGTCTGAGGGCAGCTACGTTTTCGGGGCGCAGGATCGTACCGCCGCCTGTAGCGATCACGAGACCTCGCTCTTTTCCCAGATCCGCGGCTGTCCCGCTTTCCATATCGCGAAAACGCTCCTCGCCGAAACGTTGGAATATCTCGGGTATAGTCATCCCCGCGCGTTTTTCGATCTCGATATCCATATCTACCAGGCGCTTTCCCGTTTGACCGGCCAGCAGGCGACCGATGGTGGATTTGCCGCTTCCCGGCATCCCGATGAGCACCAGATTTTCCATGCGTCTTGTCATGGCGTCTATTATGCGCTCGTTTTCATTTTCGAAAGCTCCCGGCGTTCCGAGAAAATATCCGGCTGCCGCTGTGGCTTGCGCTACCAGCATAGGCAGGCCGTTGGAAAAGCGAAGGCCGGCTTTTTCGGCATCGAGGAGCAACCTGGTTTTGAACGGATTATATATAACGTCTATCACTGATTCGCAATGCGGAAGATCCGAAAGCTCAATGACGCTTTTCAGATTGTCCGGGTATGTTCCCACAGGCGTCGTGTTAACGATGACCTGAACGGAGGACGCTATATCGGGCAGCTGACTGTAGGAGATGAGCCGGATGTCGCAGCCGGAGCCCGGCGCGTCAGCAGGCAAATGGTCCGACGTGTCCAACGGCGCCGTTGTGCAGCCGGTGGGTTGTTTATCCGTGCTGGCCGACGGCCTTCGGGACGCGACGTATACCTTTGCCGCGCCGCTGTCGGAGACGGCTTTCCTAACCGTCAGGGATGTGCCGCCGCTGCCGAGCACGAGCACGTTCTTCCCCTCAAAGGTGATGTCGGCGCGCTTTGCCGCGTACAGAAAACCTTCATAGTCGGTATTGTGACCGACGAGGATGTGCCCGCTCTGAGCACCCGGCTCTTTCCAGTACAGCGTGTTGACGGCGCCTATCGCGCGTGCAAGATCGGACACCTCATCGCAGAGTGGGATAACGTCCTTCTTGTACGGTATGGTGATGTTGAGACCGTCGAAGTCGCCGCTTCTGACAAGGTCCGTCATCTCATCTGATGACAGGCTGAAAAGGTCGTATTCGTAGCGACCCAGAGACTCGTGGATCTCCTTTGAGTAGCTGTGGGCCAGCGTTTTTCCGACAAGTCCGTACCTCATCATATCAGCTCCGTGTAACAGCCCAGGAATACGAATGTCTCAGGCTGATTTTCCAGTTCGCTCAGCAGATTTATCAGTTCCTGGGAATAGACCGACGCCTCCAGGTCGAAGTAAAACATGAACTCAAAGTCGCTGCCAGGTATAGGCCGTGATTCCAGCTTGGTCAGGTTGATGCCGAGAGCCGCGAACTTGGCGATGGTGTGGTAAAGGGAACGAGGTACATGTGGCAGTGACAGGATCAGACTGATCTTGTTGGAGCCTGGGTAGATCTCCATGTTCTTGGAAATGCAGATAAAGCGTGTATAATTGTTGTCACTTATCTGGATGTGTTTTTTGAGGAGCTCCAGGCCGTAAAGCTCCAGGCACTCTTTGGAAGAGATCGCCGCCACATCGTTCCGGTCGCTTTCGGCTACCATTTTAGCTGCCAGCGCTGTGTTTTCACAAACAGTCACCTTGACATCCTTCAAGGTCTTGAGGAATTCGCCGCATTGGCCGATAGCCTGTTCGTGGGAGAAGATCTCCTTTACGTCCGACAGCTTGGTTCCGGCTTTGGCCATCAGATTGTGGGTTATCCTCAGCCTGATGCTTCTTGCGATATGGAAATTGTAATTCTGCATCAAGTCGTATACGGTGCCGACAGAACCGTAGGAGCTGTTTTCGATAGGGAGGATGCCGTACTGGCACAGTCCTTTTTCGACGGCATTGAAAACCCCTTCGAAGCTGTTGAAGAACATCACGCTGGGAACTTCGAAAAGCCTTTCGCAGGCCGCCTGCGAGTGAGAGCCTGCGACGCCCTGGCATGCCACGACAGCTTTTTTTGGAAAGAGCTTCGGCGTATGTTCGAGGGCTGCCTCTATCCTTTCAGCCAGGTCTGATCTTCTTGCCAGAAAGTTGTTTTGACATGATCTGCTGGCATCGAAAATAGTGTTGAACAGCAGTCTGGCATATCCGTCAAAAGGCTCGCCTATCTGCTCGGAGACTTTGTGGAGCACTTCCTTCTCCCTGTTGTCGTTGAGGACAGGGATCTGGTGCTCTTTCTTATACTTGGCTATTTCCAGCGAAGTCTCCATGCGAGTCCTGAACAAATCGGTTATCTGAGAATCGATCTTGTCAATATCCTGTCGCATCTGTTCTAAATTTTTGTCTGTCATCGTTTTACCTCCATGATACAATCTAAAAGTCCCAGGGCCATGGCCGCCTCCGCGATAGGAACGGCACGCATCACCACGCATGGGTCATGTCTGCCCTTCACCCTGAGGGTCGTATTTTCCTTTCTGTATAGATCCACCGAAGCCTGCTCCTTTGCGATGGAAGGCGTCGGCTTGAAAGCCAGTCTGGCTATGAGTGGCATTCCCGTGGTTATGCCGCCCAGGATCCCGCCATGGTTGTTGGTCCTGGTTTTCACAGTATCGCCTTCGTAGTAAAAGGCGTCGTTATTCTGTGATCCTCGCAGCAATGTGGCGGCAAATCCGGCACCGAACTCGACTCCTTTGACGGCAGGGATACCGAAGAAAAGAGGTGCCAATGTGCTTTCCAGTCCGTCATACATGGCGCCGCCGATACCCGCAGGGATGTTGAGGCCGCAGACTTCGACGACACCACCTACTGAGTCTCTGTCCTCCATGGCAAGCCATATCCGTTTCTGCATTTCCAGTTTGGCGCTCCGGGAAATCACTGCCATATCTTTCGTCTTCAAATCGTTCAGCAGATCGGCGTTTACAGCTGTCGGGTCGAAAGGCTCGTCTCTGGCATCGGCGACCGAATATATGTGACCGCCTATGGTGATGCCCTGTCGTTCCAGTATTTGCATGGCTATGCCTCCCGCGATGCAGAGAGGAGCAGTCATCCTGGCGGAAAAAGGCCCTCCGCCGGCCATGTTGAGGCTGTCGCCGTATCGGAGCCGGGCCGTGTAATCAGCATGTCCGGGGCGAGGCACGGTCCTCAGAGCTCTGTAATCGGCAGAGCGTGTATCGGTGTTTCGTATTTCCAGGGAAATAGTGTTATCGGTGACTATCATCCTTTTACCTGACGGATCGCCGTTCGGTACGGTATCTGACTGAACGGCATCTGACCGATGGATGCTGCAGGGTTCCAGTCCCGTCAGAGGCAGCGGGATATCCGGCTCTTTCCGCCTGGTGGCGAAAATGCTGTTGCCGGGAGCGCGCCTCCTTAGAAAGGCCGTCAGTTTATCCATATCTATTTCAGTCCCTACAGGGATACCGGTGATATCGACACCGATGGCCGGCTCGTGAGATCCGCCCCATATGGATATCCGGACGTTTTTTCCTATGGTGGATATCATTGTCACACCTCCTGTACATTACCGCCCAAAGCGGTAAAATCGTCGAAAAACTCAGGATAAGATTTGGCGACAGCATCGGCGCCTCTGATGATCACAGGAGCATTACAGCCGCAGGATGCCACAGCGGCCGCCATCACGATGCGATGGTCATTGTGGCCGTATACGGTGCCTCCGCTGAGGGAGGGCTGTCCTGTGATGGAAAGCCCTGAGCCGCCGTCAGTTATATCGGCGCCAAGCCGCGAAAGGAAATCGAAGACAGTGCGGAGCCTGTCGGATTCTTTTAACCGGAGGCGTTCCGCGTTGGATATCATCGAAGTCCCGTCGGCGAGAGACATGATCGCTGCCAGGACGGGAACCAGATCAGGGATCTGAGACACGTCGACTTCCGCTGGAAGGAGGCTGGCCCCATGGCATCGGATAGATATATCGCCGATTGTTATGTGAGCGCCCATCTCTTCCAGGATATGGACGATCTGCTTGTCGCGCTGGGAAGATGAAAGCTCCAGCCCGGTGAGGGTGATATCTCCGCCCAAGGCTCCGCAGGCCAGCCAAAAGGCAGCGTTGGACCAGTCGCATTGTATGGTCGTCCTGGCAGGCTCTATGTACTGTTGGTTCCCGGGGATCTCATATATGTAAAAGCCCTGGGGCGATGTCTCGATGTTCACTTTTATACCGAAGTCTCTCAGCACGTCCAGCGTCAGATCCACGTAGCCGGCCGATTCCAGGGCGGTAGTCAGCTCGAGTTTGCTGTCCCCGTCCAGCAAGGGGAGAGCCATCAGCAGCCCTGTTATGAACTGAGAGCTTATATTGCCTGCGAGACGATAACTGCCTGATGTCAGGCGCCCCCGCACGGTACATATCTCCATGTGTCTGTTTCCGGCTTTGGGTGGACTGTTTTTCATGGTAAAGCTGCATCCATGGAGCTCCATCTCCTCTTTGAGAGGGGAGATGGGCCTGTAGGGAAGCTGGCCTGTTCCAAGGAACACAGCTTCCTTTTTAAGAGCCATGGCTACCGGGAGCATGAATCTCAGGGTAGAGCCGCTTTCCCAACAGTCCAGGAAAGGCTTCTTCTTATCCAGCTGGACAAGACAGTTTTTCGTAGCCTCGATGTCCTGAGAAAAAGAGGGGACGTCGGAGGCGGATTCATTGCCGTTTCCTTGAAGGCGGGCCAGCTTCTGAGCGATGAGGAAGCGGTGAGCATGGGATTTGGAAAGAGGCGCCTGCAGTGTTCCTGCCAGTTTTCCGGGATTGATCTTTACATTCATATGTCCTTTCCTTTCAATTGCTCCAGTTGCTGTATGCCGCAGGAGATGAATTCCTCGAGCTGATCTGTAGGTATGGTTTTCAAGCGGCATTTTCCTACGATCCGGGGTATGACGAGAGTTATTTCATTGCCGCGGATCTTCTTATCAGCCAGGGCGGCTCTTGTCAGTTCCCTGGCGCTATATGGACAGTCAAGAGGGAATTTGAATCTTGTGAGTATAGTCCATATACTGTCTGAACACGATTCTTCGCTCCATTCCAGCGCATCGGCTGCGGACGAGACGATGACCATCCCCATGGCCACAGCGTGCCCGTGGCTTATCCGGTAATCGCTGAGCTTTTCGATGGCGTGAGCCAGGGTATGACCGAAGTTGAGAAGCTGCCTGCTTCCGGTGTCACGCTCGTCCTCTTCTACCACGATCCGCTTTACTTCCACAGCCCGTGCGGCGATCTCCGTCAGGAAATCGCTGTCAGCGGCTGAAGTGAGCGCATTTATCTCATCTATTATGGCCCTGTCGCCGATGAAGCCTGCCTTTACAGCTTCAGCGATGCCGTCCAACATGGCGTCGTAGGACAAGGTATCCAGCACGTAAGGGTCGAAGACCACCAGCGATGGCTGCCAGAAGGCTCCTGCCAGATTTTTACCGGCATCGAGATTGACACCGGTCTTGCCGCCTACCGATGAATCCACGATGGCCAGCAGCGTCGTCGGTATTTGTATGTAGTCCACTCCCCGAAGGAAGGAGGCGGCGGCAAAGCCTGTCACATCGCCGACGATACCTCCACCCAGGGCGATGAGCATATCGCTTCTGGAAAATCTGTTGTCGGCCAGGTAGTTGAGGAGGCCTGTTATGGTGTTCATGGTTTTGCTTTTTTCGCCGCCTTCGAAGACATACCTGTACATGTCGAATCCTGCTCCGGCCAGAGCCTGCCACAGGTCGCAGCTCTCACCGCCGAAAAGCCTGTTGGTAGTTTCATCGGCCACTATACAGAGCTTCTTCCCGGGAATTATCCCGGCTTCTTCCATCAGAGCCGGGATGCCGGACAGAGCGCCCCTTTCCATGACTACGTCGTACTCCTTTGAAGCGGAAACGGTAATTTTTATCATTTCTCCATCCTTTCGTATCGCTGCCTGCGGCTGTCTGGCAGCCGCGGGCGGGATCTGCCCTAGAAGATCTCTCCGTCTATGAGAGCCTTCTTTTCCCTTCCGTCTTTAAGCAGAGCCCGCAGCGTCTCGCTGTCACCTGAGGCTATAGCGTTCCTGTAGAGCTTCAGGTTTTCCATCAGTGTATCGATTTCGCTTACCAGATTGTCCGGATTTTCCAGAAACAATTCGGTCCACATATCCTCATTGAGCTTGGCCACTCTGGTAAGATCCTTGTAGCTGCCTGCGGAAAACCCTTCGTGCCGCTGCGCCGTCGGGCTCTTTATATAGGCGTTGGAAACTACGTGAGCCAGCTGCGATGTGAAAGCTATCCGTCTGTCATGTTCCTCCGGCGTGGTTATCTCGATATTTGTGAAACCGATGGAAGTGAAAAGAGCCTTCAGCCTGCTCATGCTTTCGATGGGTCCTTTGGTGGCGGTAAAGATCATCGACGCATTGTTGAACAGTGACTTTTTTGCATATGTAAAGCCTGAGTGCTCCAGGCCGGCCATGGGATGGCCGCCGACGAAAAGGAACCCTTTCTCTTCAGCCAGTGGTATCAGCTTGTCGCAAACCGGCTTTTTTACACCGCAGCAGTCGACGACGATGGCGCCCGGCTTGAAAAGGTCGGCGTTCTCAGTCACATAATCTATGGTATCGCCCGGGTAAAGAGCCACGATAACGATATCGCATTGAGTCAGAAGCTTGTCGTTCAAGGGCTGTTCGATGGCGTCTACCAGCACGGCTTTTTTGACTACCTGATCGGATATGTCATATCCGTATACAGTGTTGTCGGTATTTTGACTTATGGCTTTGGCCAGGGAGCCTCCGATGAGACCCAGGCCCGCTATCCCTATCTCCATGGTGATCACCTATCCTCTGTAGGCGTAAGGCCTTATCTGCTCGATGGACCTCATAACGTCCGCGAAAGCCTCGGGCGTCAGTGATTGAGCCCCGTCGCACAGGGCAGAAGACGGATCATTGTGGACTTCGATCATAAGTCCATCGGCTCCGGCTGCCGTCGCTGCCATGGCCATCGGTTTCACCAGGCCGGATATCCCTGTGGCGTGGCTCGGATCCACTATGACGGGAAGGTGGGTCATGGTCTTGAGGAGCGGTACGGCCGAAAGATCCAGGGTGTTTCTGGTGGCTGTCTCGAAAGTTCTTATCCCTCGTTCACAGAGTATCACGCGCTCATTTCCGCCCGCCATGATGTATTCGGCGCTCATCAGCAATTCCTGAAGGGTGCTGGAAAGGCCGCGCTTGAGGAGGATAGGCTTGTCGATACGGCCCAGTTCTTTGAGCAGCTCGAAGTTCTGCATATTCCTGGCGCCTACTTGTATCACATCTACGTTTTCGAAGAGAGGAAGATGGGAAATGTCCATTACTTCGGTGACGATAGGCATCCCTGACTGCTCCTTGGCCTCCAGCAACAGCTTGATACCTTCGTCTCTCATTCCCTGGAAGGCGTAAGGTGAAGTACGGGGCTTGAAGGCGCCGCCTCTGTAAAGTCCTGCTCCGGCTTTCTTCACTTCGCGGGCCACCAGGCATACCTGCTCCTCTGACTCGACGGAGCAGGGGCCTGCGATGACCTGGAAATTACCGCCGCCTATCTTTACATCGTCGGTTATCTCAACGACCGTATCTTCCGGGTGGAATTTCCTGTTAACGTTCTTATACGGCTCCTGGACACGCTTTACCGTATCGACGATATCCAGAGAGTTGATGAGGTCGATGTCGACAGTCGACGTATCGCCGATGAGGCCCATTATGGTAGCCGTTTCTCCTTTGCTGAAGTGGATATCAAGCCCCATGCTTTTCAGCCATGAAACCAAATTGTCCAGTTGTTTTTGATCCGGATTATCCTTTAATACAACAATCATTTTTTTTTCCTTCTTTCTTTTCCTGATTTTTTCTGATGACTTTTCGGGTGAATATTATCGGGTCATGCTCAGCTTTCGCCTGCGCGCGTTGGCGGAAAGCTGCGACGAAGCCGGAGCGCCGATCCTTGCGGCGACAGGCTTTGTCATAAAAAAATCCGCGGATGAATTTCACCCGCGGAAGCCTTTCGAAACTAAGTTTTCTGTTAGTTTTGACCAGCTATCTCGTCGCAGCGAAATTCACCTTACCTCTAAAGAAAGTAAAGTAAAAGTAAAAATATTCAGCTGCGAACATTCTGATCAACATAGTCAAACCCTCTAAAAAAATATTTGCTACGATTCTACCACTTTAAAAAAGACATGTAAAGGGATTTTGCGAAACTTTACATAAATTTCAAAATACGATCGGACAAAAAAGAAGAAAGACGAGCGCATCTGCTGCCGATGGCGCTCGTCTCATAACGTCAGTACCGGACGAATTTATCTGCTGCTCTTTCCGCGCTTTCTTCCGCAGAATACTGATATCACTGCTCCCAGAGACGCAAATCCTGCCAGCGCCGCCCAGATGGCGATATTGCTGTTATCTCCGGTAGGCACCGCTCTGTCGGCCGCCGCTTCATTTATCGTGAACCCGGCAGTCGCCGTTCCCACTTCGGAAACGATAGCTATAGTGTGCTTCCCCGGCGGCAGCGTATCAAGGTACGATGCTTTCAGCGTAACGATGGTGCTGCCTTCGCTGACATTGTAATACGATCCCTCAAGATCCCTTCCGTCTATCTGAACTTTCAGGAAAGTATCGTACGCAGCGTTGGAAGTAAATGAAAGTCCATTACTGTCGTCCTTATGCCATGTGCCTGCGGCGCCCTCCGTTATCTTGCATACGAAGTCAGAGTCAAGGCTTCCGCATGCGCATTTGCCGCCTTCATAGTCGTGCTCTATCGGACCGAGCATGGATGAAATGGGGAGAGTCGTCATCCTGCAGGAGTAAGCTTGCCATGAAGAAGCTGTTATATACTTTCCAAACCATTGGCTGGGTACCTGGATGCGGAATTTATCAGGGAGGTAGAGAAATACATCTTTACCGAGCTGCGGCGGATGTTTTGCATTGACGATTATGGCTTTCAGACTGCGGCACCCGGCGAAAGCATTATCGCCGATTAATATAACCATATCATCGCTGGACGAAAACTCGACAGACGTGAGGGCAAGACAGTTAGCGAATGCCAATGCTTCGATGTTCTCAATATCATGCGGAAAATTTATGGATCGGAGACCGGTGCAGAGGGCAAATGCGCCCGACCCGATGTGTTTCACGCTGTCCGGGAGTTTTATGGATTCGAGCTTTGTGCAATAATAAAATGCTTCGTCGTCGATTTCAGTTAAGGTGAAAATATTGCCGTTGCCCTCTTTTATCTCTCCCGTCAGATCGATGGCTGTAACTTCCCCGGGATCATTATGGCGGCCTATGCAGAGCTTGTTGTTGCCGAGGTTCTTTACGGTCAGCGTCAGGCCATCCGAATTCGTTATCGTGCCTTTTCTTGCGTCATAAGTCCAGTCACCGGCCGACGTTGCGCTTGCTGATACTGCGTCACCGGCTGCCTTGTCACCGGCTGCCGTATCGTTGATAGTCGTGTCGCTCGCGATGTCACTGGCTATCGGGCTTTCAACGGCACTGTCTGCCGCATTGCTGACTGCCGCATCATTATCCGCTGCAAATGCGGCCGCAGGTGCCATGGTCAGCAGCATGATGATGCAGATCGTTATAACATGTATCCTCTTTTTCATATCGCTTCTCCTTCCCGCTGTCTTTCTTTACATATATATCTATATCAGAAAAACTCATATCTGCCATCGCCCGTTTGCAGGAGTAAAACGGGTAAGAAAAGAGCACATTTTTGCCGCAGGACTGCGGGCTATACATTTGGGAACGTGTGTATGCCTGCAATATAAGGACATTTATATATGTTCGGAAGCGCGAACCGTCGTAATTGCCGTTTTATGTGAAAATTTTGAAATATTGATGCAAAACTATTCGCAGCAGCGAACAGAAAGAAAAAAGAGCGGAAACCTCAATGGGCGCGCGGGTGCGGAAAATAAAAACGGACAAGGGGCGGAATGCAAAAATCCCCTAAACCTCTGCAAAATCACTCCGTGGATTTTTCGCACAGACATCGTGCTGCCTTTATAGGCATGATCGCTGCGCCGGATATAGCCCATTTTTGCTTTCGTACGGGCGATGTGACGAGGGGGACGATATTGTATAATTTTAGCAGGGTAAAACACAAAAGGGAAATTTTGATTTTTCAGAAAAAGAAAAGAGGACAGATGATGGACATAGATAAAAAGATCAATGGAAAAGAGCTGACCATAACAGTTGAAGGACGCCTCGATACCATAACGGCGCCCCAGCTTGAAGCGGAACTGAAACGGAGCGTAGGTGACACCGAAAGGCTGATATTTGACCTGTCTTCGCTGGAATATATATCCTCCGCCGGCCTGCGTGTACTGCTGTCTGCGCAGAAAGTCATGAACAGGCAGGGAGAGATGATAGTAAGGAATGCGAACGAGATGGTCATGGAAGTATTTGAAATAACAGGCTTTGTCGATATACTGAACATCGAATCGTGATCGCAGTGAAAAATCCGGACAATTGTCTTCGGAAGAATTATCAGGAGAAGTAAAATGGGAAAACAGATTTTCAGAGAGGAGAACCTGAAAAAGGTTTCTTCTCCGGACAGGCTCAATGATTATATTCGTGTTACGAATCCCTCGGTATGGCTGCTGCTGGCTGCCATAATCGTTCTTCTGGCGGGAGCGTGTGTCTGGGGAATATTCGGGAAGCTGGAATCCATCACTGACGTGGCAGCACAGTCCGATGAGAGCGGCACGATCATATGTTATGTAAAGGAAAGTGATATCGGATCGGTTCAGGAGGGGATGGAGGTTCGGATCGGGGAAGATACCTTCACCATATCCCGTATCGAGCGGGAACCGGTTACCGTAACAGCGGATCTTGACGAGTACCTGCTCCATACGGGCGAACTGAAAGAAGGCGAATGGGTCTATCCCGTAACGCTGGATGGGACAGCCCCCGCGGGGATTTACCCTGCGGAGATCGTAACGGAGCAGATCTCTCCAATGTCGTTTCTGACGAACTGAGGTGACAGATGGGTAAAAGCAGCAGCAAAATCAAAAAACCTCTTTTGAAGGGTGTGGCAAAGGTACCTGTCGTTATGCAGATGGAGGATCTGGAGTGCGGAGCGGCGTCACTTACGATGATACTGGCTTATTATCGCAAATGGCTACCACTGGAGCAGGTGCGTGCCGACTGCGGTGTTTCGCGGGATGGATCCAACGCGAGAAACGTACTGAAGGCAGCCAGAAGCTATGGGCTGATAGCCAAAGGGTACCGCTATGAGCCGGAGGATCTTAAAAAGAACGGTAAATTCCCGTGCATAATACATTGGAATTTCAACCATTTTCTCGTCCTGAACGGCTTCAGGAACGATAAAGCGTATCTCAATGATCCGGCAAAGGGCAGTTATTCCGTTTCCATGGAGGAATTTGACAGATCATTTACGGGGATCTGTATGATGTTCGAACCCGATGAAAACTTTGAGCCCGGGGGAAAACCCAAGAGCATGCTGTCCTTCGCGCGAAAACGATTGGTGGGCGCAGGCATCGCGGTGGCGTTCCTGGTGCTGACCAGCGTCATATCATCTCTTCTGGGAGTGATACAGCCTGTATTCTCACGAATTTTTATGGACAGGCTCCTTACGGGACAGAACCCTGACTGGTTGTATCCTTTCATATTTGCACTGGCGCTGTTCTCTGCGGTCCAGATTATCATCGCCTGGATACAGGCGGTATGGTCGCTGAAGATAGACGGGAAGCTGGCCGTTACAGGAAGTGCTGTCTTCATGTGGAAGGTGCTCCGCATGCCCATGGAGTTCTTTTCACAGCGTATGGCAGGCGACATCCTTCAGCGTCAGGGCTCCAATGCCGCTATCGCGGGAACGCTGGTAAATACCTTTGCGCCGTTGGCCCTCAGCGCGATCATGATGGTATTTTACCTGGTGCTTATGATCCGGTACAGCCCCCTCCTGACGCTGGTAGGGCTTGGATCTATCGTGGTAAATATGCTGGTGGCGCGATTCATTTCGGCAAAGCGTGTAAATATCACACGAGTACAGATGCGGGATTCGGGAAAGCTTTCATCCGCCACGGTCGCCGGGATAGGAATGATAGAAACGATAAAAGCCAGCGGCGCGGAAAACGGATATTTTGAAAAATGGTCCGGCTATCAGGCCAGTGTCAATACGCAGAAAGTCAGATTCCAGCGTCTGAATCAGTATATGGGCATGATCCCCGGAATCGTTACGGAGATCACCAATACCGCCATTCTCGCTCTCGGGATATGGCTGACTATGTGCGGTCAGTTTACCGCAGGTATGATCATGGCTTTTCAGGGATTCATGACTTCCTTTTCAGCTCCGGCGCAGTCCCTCATCGCAGCGGGACAGACGCTGCAGGAAATGCGTACGGAAATGGAAAGGGTGGAAGATGTCATGGAATATCCCATGGATGAAGAAGCGCCGGAAAGCGATACACAGGATACCTATGACAAGCTGTCGGGAAGGCTGGAGATGAAGCACGTCACCTTCGGATATTCCCGCCTGGGAGAACCTCTCATCGAGGATTTTTCCATGTCTTTGGAGCCGGGGAGCCGGGTGATAAAAGCCCTATGAACGAAAGCTTCCTGGAAGACTCCAGGTACATCTATGAAACCGGAAGCAGAAGCGATAATTATTTCTATTCTCACAGCGACTTCGGGTATAACACATCGGCCATCGTGCCTGTCGAAAACTCAGCAGGAGAAATTGTGGCCATCATCGGAGTGGAACTGGCGATGAAAACGCTGGAGGCTGCGCGTACGGAATACGTGATCTATGTGATCCTGCTGGGAGCTCTGCTGACTGCCATTGTGATCACGGCCTTTCTCGTCTATCTGAGACGTGCCGTTATCAGGCCGATACAGCTGGTCACGGAAGAGGCGGATGCGTTTGTCCATAATGAAACTGAAGTTTCGGAAAGGCTTCTGCAGATATCGACAGGCGATGAGATAGAGCAGATGGCCGGAAGTGTACGGCAGATGGAGATCGATATCAATCGCTATATCAGTGAGCTGACTGCGGTGACGGCGGAGCGGGAGCGGATAGGAGCAGAGCTGAACATCGCGGCAAAGATCCAGACGGATATGCTGCCCAGCATTTTCCCTCCTTTCCCGGAGCGGGAGGAATTCGATCTTTACGCTTCGATGACTCCCGCCAAGGAAGTGGGAGGCGACTTTTATGATTTCTTTATGATAGATGAAGACCGTCTTGCCATGGTGATCGCCGATGTGTCCGGAAAAGGCGTGCCTGCCGCTCTGTTCATGGTCATATCAAAGACTCTTCTGAAAAACTACGTGCAGAGCGGGCTTTCCGCGCGGGAAGTCCTGGAGACGGTCAATGACAAACTCTGTGAGAATAATCACGCAGACATGTTTGTTACCGTCTGGATCGGTATACTTCGGATCTCGACAGGAGAGATGGACTGCGCCAACGCCGGGCACGAATATCCCGTGATCCGCAGGAGAAACGGGGAGTACGAGCTGCTGAAGGACAAGCATGGATTCGTACTGGCCGGTATGGAAAATATCAGACAGCACGGATATGAGATATGCCTGGAGCCCGGTGACAGTCTGTTCCTCTATACGGACGGCGTACCTGAGGCTATGGGTCCCGGAGAAGAGCTGTTTGGCACGGCGCGGATGCTGGAGGCCCTGAATATGGCGGCGGAAGAATCTCCGCGGGAGACTCTTGCCGTTGTGAAAAAAGAGATAGAACAGTTTACAGAGGACTGCCCGCAGTTTGACGATATCACTATGATGTGTTTCCATTACAAGGGCGCGGAAGACAGCGCGGAAAAAGATATATGCGCTTCCATCACGCTGCCGGCGGCAGATGAGAGCATTCCCAGGGTGACGGAGCTTGCGGAAGAGAAGATGCAGGCAGCCGGCATCCCCCGGAAAGTACAGATGCAGATGGATATCGCCATAGATGAGCTGTTCAGCAATATCGCCCATTACGCTTATCCGCAGGAGACTGGAGAGGCGACCGTGGATATCCGTATAACAAAGGACCCGGGTGAAGTAGAGCTTACCTTCCGGGATCAGGGCATCCCATATGATCCGTTAGCAAAGACAGATCCCGATGTGACAAGTCCTGCGGAAGATCGCGAGGCCGGAGGAGTGGGGATCTATATCGTCAAACAGAGCATGGATGAGATGTTTTATGAATACAGAGACGGGCAGAACATCCTCCGGATACGGAAAAAATTCGAGACATGCACTGAAAAGTAGAAGGCCGTCGGCGGGATGGATATAACAATTAAAAAGGGGGCTGCCGCATCAGATAAAAAACTGATGCGGCAGCCCCGGATTTATATAAGGCCGCTGTATCGCGGCATTGTTTTTATTCCGGAATCGGTACCGCCGGACAGCTAGTTCGATTCCCCTGTCCTTTCCTCCAGCTGGAAGCTGATATCCATGGGCTGACCGTCCCTGACTATGGTGTATGTCAGAGTGTCGCCTACCTCATGGGCTGTCACGATGGAGGAAAGATCGTTGAAGGATGTTATCTCCGTATCGTCGACAGCGTAGACTCTGTCGCCCACCTGGAATCCGGCAGCCTTGGCGTTTTCTCCGTCAACTGACGCGATGTAGACGCTGGTCGTGCTCTGGGTGCTGTTGAAGAGCATGTCGATGCTGTTCTGGCCGGAGGATTCGGTATATGACATACCGGTGGACGGCTGGCCGCTGACATAGCCCTGATCCATTATCTGCTGAGCCGCGTCGGCAGCTGTGTTGATAGGGATGGCGAAGCCAAGTCCTTCTACGTCGGAGCCTGAAGATTTGGCAACGACGATACCAATCAGCTGTCCATCCCCGTTGAAGAGCCCGCCGCCGGAGTTGCCCGGATTTATGGAGCTGTCAGTTTGCAGCAATGTCATGGTCTTTCCATCTATGGCTATCTCCCTGTCGAGGGCACTTATTATCCCGGCGGTGACTGTGCCTCCCAGTTCACCCAGAGGGTTCCCTATGGCTACCGCCAGGTCGCCTACCGCCAGCTGGTCGCTGTTGCCGTATGTGGCAGGAGTCAGGTCGCTGGCATCTATTTTGAGGACGGCTACATCGGTGATGGAATCAGTACCGACGAGCTGCGCTTCGTATTCTTTTTCGTCAGCGGTAGTCACCATTATTTTGTTGGCTCCTTCGATGACGTGATTATTGGTCACGATGTAACCGTCGTTTGTTATTACGACCCCGCTTCCCGCGCCCTCAGTGACGTACTGCTGCATCCATGAATCGGAGGATACGCTTTCCGTCTTGATCTCCACTACGCTTGGCTTTGCCTTGGCGGTGATCTCCTGAACTGTAAGGTCGCTGCCGGTGGCGTCTTCAAGGGTATACCCGGCGCCACTGACACTGCCGGAACTGCTGGAAGAAGATCCTCCGTCAGACAAGTGATTGCCCAGCGCGGCGCCGCCTATGCCAAAGCCTGCTGACAGAAATACGCAGAGTGCTATTATCAAAGCCAGGGATCTTCTCGTAAGAGATATGGGCTTTGATTCCCTTTTTTTGCCATGCACCTTGCCCAGACCATTATGGTTGTCCCACGAAGCGGAGGCACCTTTCATGGCGTCGTACTCTGAGGCGGCCTGCGGATCACAGGCTGTGCCGTTGTCGCTGAAGCCGCCCGTATTGTCTGCGGCTGTAGTACTGGCATCGGCAGTATCATCAGCGCTGCCGTACGTGCTGCGGCTCCTGAAATTTTCCCGTGGATCTCTGAAGCTGCCTGTATGATGCGGTCCGTGCTGGTAAGTCCCGGCGCTCTCATGTTGGCCGGCCGCCGAAGTCTCCTGTCCGCTGGCAGAGCTTTCCGCAGTGGAGCCGGTCGTTGTCTCCGGGTCAGGCTCTTTCATGATGAAGTTTGGTTCATAGTTGGTAGTTTCGTTTTCATAGCTGTTATTATTGCTATCTCTGTAATCTTTCATATATTTCACCTCTTTTACAGGGTAGTTTCTCTGTTAATATAACTATACGGATTCATTATGTGGTTTTGGTGTTGAAAATATGTGAATATCTGTAGAAAAGATTAAACATTTCCTACATAATATGATAAAATCGAAATAGCGTGGTAAAAGCCACGCTGATTTGAAATAAGAAGGAGAACCCAGAGGATGAGCAAGGCTATGATCGCAGTAGACAAGAGCGGTTCCTACAGAGTGTATGTCACGGTGACGACAGATCTGGTACAGGAAGCCGTTTCCATACATGATACGACACCCGTGGCGTCGGCGGCGCTGGGCAGGGTGCTGACGGCCGCCGGTCTGATGGGTATAATGCTCAAGAGTGATGAGGATAAACTGACAGTCAATTTCAAAGGTAACGGACAGGCAAGGCAAATACTGGCGACCGCCCATGGAGACGGCACGGTCAAAGGGTATATAGCGAATCCTTACGTGGATCTGCCTCTTAAGGAAAATGGCAAGCTGGACGTGGGAGGCGCGCTGGGAGAAGGAGAACTGACAGTCATAAAGGATCTGGGTCTGAAGGAACCTTATATGGGGACTATCGCTCTGGTCAGCGGAGAGATAGCCGACGATCTGACAGCATATTTTTATATATCGGAACAACAGAATTCATCTGTGGCCCTTGGAGTAAAGGTGGAGCGCGACCTTTCCATAGGCGCCGCAGGCGGTATGATAATACAGATGCTTCCGGGGGCTGAAGAGGCCGCCGTGGATGCGCTGGAGGAAATGATAGGAAAAATGGAGCCGTTGACGACTTCCATAAGTCGGGTCATGGAAGAGACTCCGGGACTTTCCCAGTCGGGTATCGTTCGCAGGCTGATGGAAGAGATATTCGCTGATATGCCTGAGAAATACCGGTTACAGGCGCTGGAAGAACGGGAGATCCGATGGGAGTGCGACTGCAGCCGCGAGAGGATGGCAAGGGCGTTGGCTACCATAGGCAAGGAGGACATGAGGGAGATAATCGAGGAAGACGGGAAAGCTGAGCTCCAATGTCATTTCTGTCTTAAAAAATATGATTTCAGCCGGCAGGAGCTGACTGAGATCCTGAACCATATGTGATAGGAGTGAAGTGGATGAAAGAGATAATGATAAGGATAAAGGGCCGGCAGGCTAACGATGAAACGGGCGAAGATTTCATGGAATTCGTCACGGAGGCCAAGCTCTATAAACGAGGTGAGGCTATATATCTGATATACGAAGAAAGCGAGCTGTCGGGCGTGCCGGGGTGCAAGACCAGACTCAAGCTGAAGGATGGTGAAGTGCAGATGAAACGGTTTGGCGAAGGCGCGGGAGCGGGCAGTGAGATACGCTTCGAGAAAGGAAAGAGATATACCGGGTTCTATGAGACGCCCTTTGGCGCCATAGAGATGGAGGTGCTGACCAACGATCTGGAGAACACCTTATCGGAACATGGCGACGGACATATAGACATAGATTACAGCATCAGTCTCAAAGGTCTGTTGGAAGGCCGTAACAGGCTGAACATAACGTTGATGTAGTTGGGAGGAGATAATTATGATGAGCAAGAAGGCCATCAGAGTGGTAACGTTAGCCATAGTAGTCATTATGGTAGTGACGACGGTAACGTGTGCCATAGCGTATCTGTAGAGCAACTGAGGAAAATGGGAGGAAGAAATGTCACAAGTAGGTTTCAGCGCGGAAAAATATATCGAGGAACAGTCCAGGTATATACTGGAAAGGATAGGCGAAGGCGCGGGACAGAGGCTTTATCTGGAGTTCGGCGGGAAGCTGGTGCAGGATAAGCATGCCATGAGAGTATTGCCCGGCTTTGATGAGAATGCCAAGATAAAGCTCCTTCACAAGATGAAGAACCAGGTGGAGATCATCATCTGTATCTATTCCGGCGATATCACCACCAACAAGACAAGGCAGGACTTCGGTATAACTTATGATCTGGAGGTGCTGAGACTTATCGATACGTTCAGAAAGTATGACCTGGAGATCAACAGTGTCGTGGTCACCAGATATGAAGATGGTTTTCCGGCGGTGGATAAGTTCATCAACAGGCTGGAGAACAGAGGCATCAGGACGTATCGCCACAGGTTCACCAAAGGTTATCCTACCGATGTGGACACCATCGTCAGCGATGAGGGTTATGGAGCCAATCCGTACATAGAGGTGTCCAAGCCGCTGGCAGTGGTGACAGGGCCGGGCGGCGGCAGCGGGAAGCTGGCCACATGTCTCTCACAGCTTTACCATGAGTACAGGATGGGAAAGAAAGTCCGCTATGCCAAATTCGAGACGTTCCCGATCTGGAATATACCGCTCAAGCATCCTGCGAACATCGCGTACGAAGCGGCTACGGCTGATCTGAGGGATGTAAATATGATAGATTCTTTCCATTTGGAAGCTTATGGGGAGATGGCTGTCAATTACAACAGAGATCTGGAAGTTTTTCCTGTTGTGAAGAGGATAATAGAAAAGATAACAGGCGAAGAGTCCGAGTACAGATCGCCGACCGATATGGGCGTCAACAGAGTGGGATTTTGCATAACCGATGATGATGTTGTCAGGGAAGCGGCCTGCCAGGAGATCATCAGAAGGCATCTGATAGCTCAGTGTGATTATAAGAAGGGAAGGATAGAGTATGAGACATTGGAGCGTATAAAGCTGCTGATGGACGAGCTGTCTCTCGTTCCGGAGGACAGGAAGGTGGTCCTTCCTGCCCGCGAGTATGCTGAGAAGAAGAGGAACTGTGATGAAAGATATGTCAATGTCGTAGTGATGGCCATGGAAATGGAAGACGGTACCATGATCACCGGAAGAAGCTCCAGACGCATGGTCGCCGCCGCTGCGGCCATACTCAATTCTGTAAAATATCTCAGCGGGATAACGGATGAGATACATCTGATATCTCCTAATATACTCAGGAGCATACAGGAGCTTAAGACCAACGTGCTGATGTCGGAGAAGACCAGCCTTAACTGTGAGGAGATACTCACGGCGCTGACCATCTCTTCGGCTACCAATCCGGCCGCGGAAGCAGCTCTTTCCAAGCTGGTCTGCCTCAGAGGATGCAGGGCTCACTGCACTGCTATTCTCAGCGATAAGGACGAGACGACGCTGAAGGCGTTAGGCATAGATGTAACCAGTGATCCGGAATACATAACCAACAATTTGTATTACGGCTGATGATCACGGCAGCGATCTCCGTTTCACGGCGATCCGGAAGGTCGGAACGGGATCGGCTGGCGGCATGTGTATCGAGATGACTTGACGGCTCGATGCCGCAGGCCAATGGGAAGCTATACATTTCAGGAGCGACGATCATAATGTACGGGCAGTATTTCGTGCTTTTCGCCATTCTTTTTACGGGATGGTTTTTAAGAAAGATAAATTTTATAGATGACAAAATGAACCACAGCATAAACAAGCTGATCGTATATTTTGCCTATCCATGTCTTATCGTCCACAATATAGGAAGTCTTGAGACGACGGGAAAGGTGCTGACAGCTTTTATCATAGCGTTTGTGCTGAGTTTTGTGTGTTTTATCCTTTACGGCCTTGTGTGCTGGTTGTATGCCAGGCTGAGAAAATTCCCGCGGGAAGAATCCAACGTCCTGGAATTGGCTATGATAATGCCTAACGACGGGTTCATGGGGTTCCCGGTGACGCTGATATTCTTTGGTGATTTCGGCCTGCTGCTGATGTTGGCTCACAACGCGGCGATGAATCTGTTTACATTTACATATGGGATAAAGCTGATAAAGAGAAATTTCACGGACAAGCGAAAAGCGACCCCGGGCAGGTTTTTCAAGGCCGCCCTCAAGCTGATGGTGAACCCCAATATACTGGCGCTCATCATAGGCTTCGTGCTGAGCCTTCTGGGAGGCATCATTCCTGCGGCGGTGGACGAATATCTTGTATATCTGGGGAACATATCGACGCCGATGGCTATGATATTCATCGGCTCCAGCCTGGCCGGTTACGATTTCAAAGACATAATAAAGAGCCGGGTGATAATAGAGGCCAGCGCGGTCAAGCTGATACTGCTGCCGCTGATAACAGTGGGGGTAGTGTATTTCCTGCCACTGGATCCGATGATAAAGGCTGTCGTTGTCCTGGGAGCGTGCTTTCCTGTCGCGGCTACAGCGTCCATGCTGTCGGAGCAGGAAGGCCAGGATCCGGGCCCTTCCAGCAAGACCCTGTTCCTCAGTACGGTAGCGTCGCTGGTAACAGTGCCTGTTTCCATAAATCTTATAGAGCTGCTGTTCATGTAGAGGTTGCCGTAGATGTCGGCCGGCTCATTGAACGACTATAGCGGAGCTGCGGCTGTCAGTCGCTGCGCTTCTTCGGGAAAGCCATTTCCTGATAGAAGATGGCTTCTCTTTCAAGAATGACATCAAGCCTTTCCTTAATAGCGTTTTTCGATGCTACGGAAAGGCTTTCGTAATTGTTGAGAAGCTCAGCTATCTGGCGGCTTTCCGCGTCAAAATATATTTTCCCTATCAGGCCTTTGGACAAGTCGTAATTGATGAGGCTTTCGAAGCCGATATCGTAGAGCGACGCGAGAGCGTCCAGGGTCTGAAGATCAGGGGGTTTGGCGCCCGATTCGTAGGTCGAGTAGGTGGAACGGGTCAGATAGATCTTATCGGCCAGCTCTTCCTGGCTCATCCCGTTGGCGGTGCGGAGAAGCTTGAGGTTCCTGCTGAGGATATCCAGGTTCAATCCCATTGGCCGCTCCCGCTTTCGTAATTCCATGGAAATCTGTTGAAGCTTTTGTCGCGGATCACCAGCTGTTCTATTTTTGCCTTTATGTGCTCGCGACCGGCGTGAGAAAGGCTCAGATAGTTTTCCAGAAAGGTATGGGCATCCGTTTCGCAGGCGCCGCGTTTTATGAGGGAAAGCACATGCTGGGAAATGTCAAAGGAAAGCAGATAATCCAGGCTTATGTCGTATAGCTGGGAGATCTCGTACAGTGTGACGATATCCGGGATGCGGCTCCCGCCTTCCAGACTGCTGTAGCTGGATCTGGACATATTGAGTTTTACAGCCACCTGATCCTGATTAAGACCGTTGACACATCTCAGCAGACGTATGTTGCCGGCGATGTACTTATGGGCCTGATAAAGCCTGCGACGCTCTTTATGTTCCTGAATATGCATGTCGTTCCTCCGTAAATCGTGAAAATCCATGATCGATACCGCGGGCGGCACCACGAAGCGGGATGAGTGAAGTGCTCGCGGCGCAGCGATGAGAATGTCGATGTATTACACTGCGGCAGTCGTGTCATATATAATAAAGAGGCGAAAAGCTCATTAAAAGTTGCAGATCCGGCGTAAAAAATCGAAAAAATATATAGGCGATGCTTTTTACCCGACTTCCCCCTGAAAGTTCATATTTAACTCTCTCGTGGTTCAAAACCCTGACATACCGGGAATATTAAACTATAAGAAGCAAATAAGCTAACTTATAGAGGGAAAACGATATGAGCAGGGAACTTAAGGAAATAAACAAAAGGGAAATGGGCGCCAGGATACGGGCCAGGAGAGAAGCGTTGAATATGTCGAGAAATGAACTGGCAGGGTATCTTTCCGTAACTGGAAAGTTCATCGCTGATATAGAGTATGGCGATAAAGGCGTATCGCTGAAAAATCTTTATAAGCTTATGCAAGTGCTGGGCGTGAGCGCGGATTTCATAATAGAAGGGAATGGATCCGAAATACCTGGCGATGAAAAGAAGAGGAAGCTGAGCGAAAATATCATCGGCTCATTGAGCGTGTGCTCAGTCAGGCAGCTTGACTGTATGGAGCAGATAGCGCGGCTTTATGTGGAAAGTATTGTGAATAAGGAGTAATGGATAAAGTATTGGAACAAGAAGAAGTTTTGGAGCGTCTTTGCGGGCTGTTCCCGTATGTGATGCGGCTGATGAAGATAATGGGTGTCGATGAAAATGATGTGGAGGATGTGGCGATGGAGGTATTCATCGATGCTTTCAGAGGGCTGCACACACTCAGCAGTCCGGAGAAGATGATGCCATGGTTGAAGACGATCGCAGCTAACAGAGCGAGCAAGTATTTCAGCAAGCGCGCTAAGCGCAAGGAGATTTCCAATCTGGTAAAGACCGAAGCCGGAGAGCTGGATATTTTCGATACCCTGGTGGATGAGATCACGGTTGAGAAAATACTTCAGGACGCTGAGCGGAGGGACATGGTCAGCGCGATGATAAACGGTTTGCCGGATATCAGCAGGAGAGTGCTCCGCATGAGGTTCTGGGGAGGATACAAGCATGCCGAGATAGCGGAGATACTCAATATCAACGTCAATACGGAGAAAAGCATTTACAGGAGAAGCCTCAAACGGCTCAAGGACAGTTATTTAGAAATTCTCGGGAAGGAAGATAGCGATGAATGGAACGAATAACGGCAACAGGCCTGAAGACATGAGATCCATAGCTGAAGAGGAAAGAACAGACAGCCGTGACAATGGCCGGCAGGAACGGACTATAGGCGAGATAATTTCCGATGCCACCGACGAGGAGCTGAAGCACTACCATACAGGGACCCTTACCCCTGAAGAATTGAGATCCGCCGTGGATAAAGAGCAGCGCGCCGGACGGCGTCGCATGCTGCGTCGCCTGACTGCCGCTGCCGCACTGCTGATGCTCGTCGTGGCAGCAACAGTCTTTGCTTTTGAAAATTTCACCATCGACGTCGACGCAGACAAGAACGCCAAGGAGGAGATCGTAACAGAAGACGGCGTCGTTATCGAAGATGGCGGTTGGGGGAGCAGCACAGAGGAAAACTGGACGATAACGGACTGGGCGGAAATTAAAGTGGCGAAAGCGACTATTCCGGAATTAATGGTTCCAGAATATGTGCCGGAAGGGTATGAGTTTGAAGTTTTAACTATTTCTGAATTTGAAGGTGTTGCCAGTATAGAATATGTGTTTTGTAATGAAAAACATACACTGCGTATTCAAGAGCGCATTCATGATAATAATTTGGAATCAACGCATACAGATAAAGAAAAATCTCTTGAAAGCACAAAAGGAAAAATATATCTGGAAACATTATATGGCGAGAATAATGCCGTCATATATTTGGACGACGGCATTATTGTATCTGTTTGGACTATTCTGAACAATGAAGAAATCATTGAAATTATTGAAAATTTCAATTACTAAAAACTGCCGGAATAATGTGTTTTATTATAGGTCGTTCCTGAAATCGTATCAGAGAATACGACTTTGGCTCTGTAAACTTTCCCGCTTTTCAGAGTAAATGTTTTTGAAGCAGTGATTGAATATGTGTTTTTAACTGTTTTGATATAAGAAATCACAGGGACGCCGGTAGCTGTTCTCCATGAACCGTTGTATTTTTCTTGTAATGTTATTGTGCATTTGGCTGTTGAAGCCTTTGTTCCAAAGCTAGCGCTTGCGGTTACCAGTCCTTGGGTGTTGCTTTTTCTTGTAGCGCCAACTGTAGAAATTGTCGTCGACATCGGCGAGATCTCTGCGCCATCGGTGCATGTCCCTGGATTGTTTATCGGTTCAGCTGTGGAGGTTTCCGCGGCGAACAGCGCTGTAGGCATGGACAGCATCATTGCGGCTGCCAGCGCGAATGATAATAATTTTTTCTTCATTTTTCTCTCCTTTTTAAATGAAAATTGTGATAATTTGTGACGCAATTTTATTGAAGACCGGCTTCGATCACAATGAAATCGCGGAAGACAAAACCATTTTTTTCATATAATGACGTGAGCTGCGAAAATAGAGCGAAAAACAGTAATTTTTCCTGAATCTGCGACGCAGTTGATCAGGGGCATCAGGGTGATGGTGCGGTGGCAGACCAAAAGCAGGCATGTGTTGGGCGCCCCCAGGGGGCGATTATCGCGACGGTCGCTTTTATAGTAAGGGTCAAAACATAGGCACATTGAAAAAAAGAGAACAAGGTAGTATGCTACTAAGTAGCAACTACAGGAGGAATAGCACATATGTGGCGAA